>JADEYI010000170.1_pt1 | contig 120563 bp, 186 predicted proteins | sample 8542331 | NCBI WGS metagenome assembly JADEYI01 (sample SAMN16510988, study PRJNA670497) | mine drainage metagenome | isolation source: biofilm near Copperflume 1 | place: Germany: Marsberg coppermine Kilianstollen | collected 2018-02
GCTGCCAAATTCCTACCCCTTGTTGGACTCGCCAGATCCAAGCAAGACCCAATCATTCGTGGGCACGGTGCTCAGTATTTGTACCGGCCCCCGCCAGCCGGGGCCAGAATAGCATGCAATCATGATAATAAATTCTCTGGACAGGGAGAGGATGGAGGTGTACCCGAAGGCAGTGGTGCCCACCACCTGCACAGTCATGGCTCCGATCATGCCGTGGATGTCCATGACTTGGCCATTGGTGGCATGCAGGTCCACGCTGTCCACCAGAAGGTCCGCAGACTCCTTCATCAGCCCCATGAAGCCCTCCAGGCTGCGCATACACCCCACCACCCTCACCATTGACAACCCAACTTCCACACATCATGAAAAAGTTGCTTTTTTACCCATGAATATAAAGGGGAGATTCAAATTGCTCTGGGCCCTTGCAATCACTCACTTGGTGGACACAGTAGATGCTCCTGAACAGGGTAGATGCTCTTGACATCACATTGTGTTCTCTCCTCATCACTACGACAAGGGAAGGTCTGTGCAAAGGGGAGCCAAGGCTCCTCTGTCCAGTGCGAAGATCACTGTGAGAAGGGAAGGTCTGTGTGTAAGAGAGCGAAGACCCCTCTGTTATTGTGCACAGCGCTGTGATTTCAGAAGGTGTGTGCTTGGGAGAGCGAAAGCTCCTCTCATAAATGCGCACATCACTGTGACAAGGGCAGCTCTGTGCATGTGGAGAGACAGCAGAGAGGCAGCTTCCACTCTTGTTCCACTGTGACTTCCTGTCTTTGTGCGCATCACCATTGCAGAAGGTCTGTGCATGGAAACAACACAGCGGAGGGGCTGGCGCGCGCCTGCCGGAGAAGAAGAATGGCTGCCAGGCGCCGCGCACGGTCTTGAGCTTGTCGCCGCGCGTGTCCAGGTAGGTCGACTCCTCAAACTTGGCGTCCTCGCCGTGCAGCAGGTTGGGGAACACGCAGCGGTAGTTGTTCTGCAGCAGCACCTGCGATAGCACACGACCACACCACAATTTAAGAGTTACACCTCGTTCCCTGAGACCAAATAAGGCTCCAGAGAACTTGAATTTGCTGCCATTGGGCAACCACCTATTTCTGGAACACTTCCGAGGCTGGCGGGGACTGGTATGAATACTGAGCACCGTACATTGTGTCTTGCTCTTATTTGGCGAGTCCAACAGAGGTTAGGGAACTGAAAGCATTCAAATTCAGCTTGCGTGCAGGGCACCTTGCCTCTTGGGAAAAAATGCATGTACTAATTCCCTGAACCCAGCCAGGGTCCCAGAGACCTAGATATCGCTGCTACTTAGCAATCACCCAATCCTGGAAATTGTTCACTGCTTAGCAGGAACGAGATTGCAGCACCTTGCGTGCCAGCTCGGGCGACTCCACCATGACGATGGGCGTGTGCACATTGCGCGCCACAAAGACAGGGCCGTACTTCTGTGCGTAAACCTGGTGGGCCTTGAATATGCCGCCCAGCTTCATGTGCTCCAGGATGTTCCCTGTCAGCCACTCCTGCGGCGGGCCTGCACATTTTCCGAGGCAGTTTCAAAAATAAAGCAATAAAGCAAAAGATGCCTCTTATTCTTTACAGATACAGGATGCTTGCGTAGGTTTCATAGACTGCAAGCAGGAATAATTACTTGAAGACCTGCAATGTGAATGGAGCCTGGCTGACAAGAAGAAGCAGCCATGCCTTAGCTGCAAGCAACGGTGGCGAACCTGGGATGTGCCTGAGCTTCCACCTGTCCAGTGGTCGGCATCCGTACACGTACACCTGCAGAACGCGTATTGTTTTGTTCAGTTGGAAAAATTCGTGCTAAGCGGCTTTTTGAGGTGGACAACAAGGCCGACCAATCGTATCACAGGTACTCACCATCCAATCCGAATTTGCAACTTCTGACAGTAAAACAGATATTCCAAACTATTATGTTTGAAATTCACGTCGCTTCCAGGAGGCAGAACAGCATACCACAAATGCCGTGACGAACGATACGAACACTGTCGCCAGAAAGCTCCAGCTCAAGAATAGATCCTGGAGAAGCGCCATTTCGAACGATGTGATTTCCACCCTCGCATGAAATACCTGCAGCACAGGTGAAACTGACCTGTCTATGACCATTGTCTTTCGGAATACAAACAGTCTTAGAAGTGACGTCACCCGTTGACTTTTCCATGTTCCTTGTGGGAGACCACTGAATCCAGTCCATATGTGCATTTCATCCCTTTTTTCATCAGGAAATATTCCACCCTGAATAGTAAAAGGACAGGCATTGGTCGGCTGCTCGGTCAAACCGAGGTGAGCTACCAATGGATCGGTCCAAAAATCCCAAAGTATATGAGAACGGAACGTTCGAAGATACAGAACCTGATGTCGAAGGAGCTTTCGAAGAAGATGATGAGGATGAGACGGTGTCATTCTGGAGTCTGTACAGGTATGTCGCAAAGACGGTTGGGACAAGACTTGCAATGGTGCCGAGCAGCTGGGTTGGCGGGCATCAGATACTTTTCTAGAAGGTCCCATTGAGGTCCCAGGTGTGACGTTTGATGTGCAGGTCGGCAGACAGACGCGATGCCATCCTCATGGTGAGCAATTGCGTTGGCAGACCTGTTCTGCTGCAGCCACTTTGCAGCCCACCCCTTTTTCCATGAAGAGCTGAGTGTTTCCCTTCCATACACAGGTGCTTGGGACGATTGGATCCGCAGCCAACGGTGAATTCCAGTAACTCTGCCACATCTGCAAAAGACCTCAATGGCAGAGTATTGTTTTTACGTCGTGAGTTCCCATGTCCAAACACTGACTGAGCATCTCTCCACGTTCTGCAGGGTCTGCGATGCCCATCTTTGCACTGGTCATCGGCAAGATGGTGAACACCCTGGGCAATGGTACGCCTCAGGCAGGCCTGACCAGCCAGCTGAATGAGTGCACACTGTTCTTCCTGTACCTGGCCATTGCCTCCTTTCTGGTGTGCTACCTGGAGATCGCCATGTGGATGCTCACAGGTGCGCTGCATAAGACCTCTTGCCTGCATGGCTTTTGATTTTTTCAAGATGGAACGGATAGCCAGGTACGGACTAGGGTATGCTAAGGAATGCCTGCGTGCTGAACAATAGGAGCTCGGCAGGCCACGCGGCTGAGGCAGAAGTACATGCAAGCCGTGCTCAGGCAGGACGCGGCCTTCTTTGACGTGCATGCCAGGAGCGGAGACCTGCTGCAGGGCCTCAACGAGGACACCTCTGCCATTCAGCTCGCCATCGGCGAGAAGGTCTGCGCACACATTGAGTTACCTTTGTCCTGCCCATGCAGCATTGTGGCCAAGAAAGGCATGTCTTGATCGTGATGACCCTCCGCCAAGGCTGATCTCTGGCAGCTCTAAATACTCCTGGATGTTGGCCGCAGATGGGGAATTTCATAGACAAGCTGGTCACTTTTGGCGTGGGAATGGGCATCGGTAAGTTGGTTGATTCCTGTTTCAATGATCCTGAAAATTGAAATTGTCACCAAGCAGCACTTCAATTGCCGGAGGTGTGTATTCTTAACTTGGTGCTGGCGCTGCACTGCAGCCTTCTACAAGGGGTGGGACATGACGCTAGTCATCCTGGCAGCAACGCCAGTTCTGGCGGGTGTGGGCATTGCGATTGGCATAGTCATGGCGAACTTGGGCAAAAAGGCCTCGGACGCATATGCAAAGGCCAGCTCCATTGTGGCAGAGAACCTGGGAAATGTGCGCACCGTCCTGGCCTTCAACGGCGCAGACAGGGCCGTCAAAGCCTATGAAGGGGTGCGCACCTGACTCCAAATATTGGCATTGCATGCATTGCAGTGCTGCTAAGGTGCTTTGTACACAGACAACGTCAGCAATCCTCTGGCAGACCATCCACCTGGCATGCATGTCATGTGTGGCTCATCGTTGGATGAAGCATGTCATCTGTGGCATGTTGATGGGTAAATCGCATGAAAGGCAGTGCCTTGTCCATGATTTCCCCATCATATTGTTCATAGAATTTATTTTCTGGCTGACTGTCGTGTATGCGCAGGCTCTGGAGGTGCCAAGGAAGATGGGCGTGCAGCAGGGCATCATGCAGGGCATCACCGTGGGCTTCACCAACTGCACCTTCCTCTGCTCCTACGCCCTCGCCTTCTGGTACGGATCCACGCGCGTCCGCGCCGGCAAGTACGACGGTGAGTCATCCATTTTGAAGCCTTTTCCCCACTCAGCAGCAAAAGCTTGCATGCCAGTGTAGCTCTATGTCCTGCATCTATCCCAAAATATGCCTGCTGAGCTTTAGGCAACGCGAAACAGTATAAACCTAATGCTGCACATGGATACGTGCAGGTGGGGACGTCATGAGTGTCCTCTTTGCAGCGCTCCTGGGCGGTTTTGCGCTGGGGCAGGCAGCTCCCAACATCCAGTTCTTTGCTGCCGCCAAGGTGGCCGGCGCTCGCGTGCTCGGCATGATCAACAGGTCTGACACCCACACTCCTCATGTCAGCACCAAACTATGTTTATCTTGCGTCCCTCCACAACACTGCTCTGGCATCGTGCATCAGGACCAAAAATCATTGTAATCCACTTGGCCCTGAGGCACCAGCTTGACCTCAGGTGGGGCACTCCAAGAGATGAATTTCCAGAGCAGGGATCCTCTTTACAGGGGCATCGTTTATGCAGGAAGCCTGAGATCGATGACCAGGAGGAGGGGGAGCAGCCGGAGAGTGTGCAGGGCCACATTGAGCTGAAGGGCGTGCACTTCAACTACCCGGCCCGCCCAGAGCTGCAGATCTTCAAGGACTTCTCCCTCGATGTGCCCGCTGGCAAAACCGTCGCCCTTGTCGGGGAGAGCGGCAGTGGAAAGTGCGTGCTCATGTGTTCCTATCTCCCATAGCTGCTCGGATATTGACATGACATTGTTCATTTCTTGAGGTCTTACTGCGCACTGTGCCCGCTCTCAGTGACCACTGTGCCCACTTCACTGCGTGACTGTTTGCTTGCAGGTCCACAGTCATCCAACTGGTGGAGCGTTTCTATGACCCTGACTTGGGCGCGGTGAGGCGCACACATCCTCACTCCCTGCATACTCATGTCAGACGCAATCTCCTGCATGTGAACATGACATCATGCTCAAGCATCTATAGATTCTGCCACAGCCAAAGGAGAAGAAGTTCTGTCCATGCAGGTCTTCATTGACGGGCGTGACATCCGCCAGCTGCAGCTCAATTGGTACAGGCAGCAGGTGCGCACTCGCCACTCGCTCAGCACGCCTCACTGGGTGCAAAAAAACCATCAAGCAATTAGGCACATTTTCAATTGCATGGAACAGCATGCGCTGCAGTGTCAGTGAGCATGATGTTGTGTGCAGCTGGGCATTGTGAGCCAGGAGCCGACGCTGTTCGCGACCACCATCCGGGCCAACATCGCCTATGGCAAGCCGGGCGCCACCGACGCCGAGGTTGAGGCGGCCGCGGCGTCCGCCAACGCGCACGGCTTCATCTCAGCTCTCCCCAATGGGTAAAACCCCTGCATCGTCATCCCACTGGTTTGCTGTGTTCCATGCATGCAATGGGAAGACCTCCACTGCAGGACATGCATGCACTTCAATGTCAGGAGGCCTGCTCAGGAAGCAAGCGCAGCCGAGCAAAAGTAGCATTTACACATCAAGGTGCTTGAGCCCAGTTGTACATTCTATGGAACAGCCACAATGCCATGCACTGGAGGACACTGCCAATTGGAAGCCTTCTTGTGCCGGCTTGCCGCATGCAGCATGAAAGTTGCCTCAGCTGCTCGCGTGGTGCAATCGCAGGTACGAGACGCAGATCGGCGAGAAGGGGGTGCAGGTGTCGGGCGGGCAGAAGCAGCGGCTGGCGATCGCGCGCGCTCTGCTGCGCAACCCACGCGTGCTGCTGCTGGACGAGGCCACCAGCGCCCTCGACAACGCATCCGAGCGGATCGTGCAGGACGCCCTCTCCCGCCTCATGGTCGGCCGCACCACAATCGTCGTCGCGCACCGCCTCTCCACCATTGCCGATGCAGACTCCATTGCCGGTGCGCGACTCATATTTCATTAGTAGCGTAGTTAATTTGCCCCGGCTGGCGGAGGGCGATATGAATACTGAGCACCGTGCCTACTGTTGATTGGGTCTTGCTTGCATCTGGCGAGTCCAAGAAGGGGTAGGATTGTGGCAGCCTTTAACTGCAGCTTGCCTGCAGGATGTAGGCAGGAAAAGCGTGTAACAATAATCACATGGTTAAATTACTACAGTCGTTACCATGGACTGATACTTCCAGGAGTAGCCATCATAGCAATCATTTGCTACAAAGACATTCAACCTGTGATGCTAGAGCTGCATGCAAGTCACACGTGATACTTGGCCTGTGAAGCCCCATGCTCTTGTGCAGCTGCAAGCATGGCAAACGAGAGACGATGTGCATGCATGCAAGGGATAAGACCGCCAGAGGAAAGGTGACCGAACTTGCTGCATCATAATTAACCAATTTTCCTGGCAGGTGATGTAAGAGGGGGGACCAGCCACTCACATTGTGCATTGATGGAAATGTCTTGTGATGGGCAGTTGTGAAGGGTGGGCGCATTGTGGAGCAAGGCACGCACAAACAGCTGATGGCGCTGCCCGAGGGAGGCTACGCAGCCCTGGCCAAGATGCAGATGGGCACTCCTCCCAGCAGCCCCCTCACCAAACAGGACCTTGAAGCAGAGACAGACAAGGAGACTGCTGCTGGCACCCCTGACACTCCAATCTCGCCTCAACAATCCCTGGAGAAGCAGGTGAGCATTCACTCGAAAAGGCAGCAGTCTGCAAAAGTACAGAATGGAAATTTTCTGGTACAAACTGGCAAGAACTGTTGTGCTGAAGTCACACTGTGCATGTGCACAGATATCTGCGAGCGCTCCGCTCCTCCAGGGGGTGAAGAAGGCTGTGAGAGTGTCCATCATTGCCGTGGGTGCGGCACCCCTGGCACCCAAAGTGCAGCCAGTCCTGGCAGACGCAGCAGCCACCCCAGAAGAGCCAAAGGTGTGATCCTTCCCCTTCTGTCTGCATCACCCTTTGTGCCAGTGAAAGTTGCACAGAACGATGTGGTCTCCCCTCTCCGGCTGCTTACTCGAAGCCAACGTGTGGCTGCTGGGAGGATGACATGCTGGAAACACAGCCAAAGCTTCTTGCAGAACAAGAGACTAAGTTGGCGCTACTGAAAATGCAGGGCCAGGCCGGTTTCGGGCGGCTGTGGCAGTACAACAGGCAGGAGTGGCCGCATGGGCTGATGGGCTGCGTGGGCTCCTTTGGCCTGGGCTTCATGATGCCCGGCATGGCCTATTGCATGTCCTCCATCATCGCCGTCCTCTACAACCCAGACCCAGCCCAGATCCAGTCCCAGGTCTGCCCTTTATTTCCCATGTGCTTGAAACTGACACACCTTGCAGACCTCCATAGAAGGGCATTAGCTCATGTCCAGACTTCTTCGATTGATGAGCTGCCTTGTCAGAACAGCATCACAGCATCGTAGCAAGTCCTGGCTGGTCACTTTCTGCAAGACTCCCCTACAGCCCCACCCAAGAACAGCACGGAGAAACCTATCAGCAGGACTCAGAGCCTCTTAACCTGCTCCATGGATTTTCACCAAGAAGAGGTTGGGAAGTTAGTTGAAACGTGTGTGTGTGGATGGGCAAATGGCAGGTGTCCAAGTGGTGCGGAGTGTTTGCGGGCATTGGCGGCGGCGCGGTGGTGATGGGCGTGCTGCAGCAGTATGGCTTTGCATGCATGGGCCAGAGCCTCACCATGCGCCTGCGCGCACTCCTGCTCAGCTCCATGCTCCGCCAGGCGCGCTGCTGTGGACCTGAAGCTTGCATTCACTTCCACAGCTTGGAGCGTTCTACGTTTGCCTTGCGGCTTGCTTTGCTGCTTGCTCCTGCTTGCTCTGTGGTCGACTTCTGTAGAGAAAGAGAAATGCAGACATCAAAGTAGAGCGAGCGCCACAAGGGCTGCCTCGCAAGTGACCATCATGCAGCAACTGACCATCATGCAGCAACAAAACAATGAGTCCCCACCTCAGGAGCACCTCTTGAAAGCCAGAAATCTGGCAGTTGCAAAGCTGTTCACAGAGCATGGGAGGAATCGCGTGTGTGGTATGCCATGCGCAGGAGGTGGGCTGGTATGACAGGGAGGAGAATGCAAGCAGAGCACTGGCATCCCGCCTGTCCACCGACACTGCCGCCATCCGGGGCGCCCTCGGCGACCAGGTACTCTTCTACTCTCCTCATCAAAATGCTCCAAGTCCTTAATCTACAGATTACATTGCTGTGTCAAGCAAGGCAAAAAGGCACCAAAGGCACAATACTGCTTGGGTGGGGAGCAGTGCAAAACCCTTTTCCCTGCAGTCAAGACAGGCTTATTTAGCGTGCCTGACGGCTGCGGCCCAGTTTATTCTTGAGCTTGATTGTCCGGATTGACTGCAAAACACTTCAGAAGAGGCTGAGCATCCTGAGCGGTGCGGTGAGGTGTGCGCGCGCAGGTGGGGTTGCTGGTGCAGAATCTGGTGACGTTTGCGGTGGCGTACCTGATCGCCTTCTCGGCCGGCTGGAAGATGACGCTGGTGGTCACCGCCTCCATCCCCCTCATGATCATCGCAGGCGGCATCCAGGCCTCAGTCATGACCGGATTCTCCTCCAAGGTCAGCACCCTTTCTGGGCCCCTAATCACAATCGCCTGCATTCAAAATCTGTTCAGCTTGGCACACAGCTTATTTCATTGTTATTACGCGTCTTCCAGTCCACTCAACTTGCCCACAGCGTAATCAACTACACCCCCAGGGACCGAGTGAAAAGGGGCCACATGTGCATGATGCCCTTCCCTTATTTCACCACCTGGACTTTGGCCGCATGCATATGATCCTGTGGAAGAAAGTGTTTTCCTGGTTTCAAAACTGTCAGAACAAAAAGTGGGAGCAATTAGCGAATGAGATGCTGCGCAGGCGAGCGAGCTGTTCGATGCAGCAAACCAGACTGCCTCGGAGGCGTTTGCAGCCATGCGCACGGTGGCAGCATTCCAGCTGGCGGGCCCCTTGTGCCGCGTGTACGAAGGGCTGCTGGCCAAGCCGCAGGCAGCTGTCTTTGCGCGCGCGCACGCCTCCGGCCTGGGATTCGGCTTCAGCCAGTTTGCAGTGTTCTCCGTGTATGCGCTGGCGTTCTGGTACGGCGGCCAGCTCATGCGCGCCGGCCAGATGGAGTTCTCCCAGGTCCTCAAGGTGTGCCCTCTATTTGTTCTTTGCTGTCCCTTTCAATACATAGAGCAATAAATTACCGACCACAGATACTATTCAGCCTGTCAATACTATTCAGCCTGTCATTTTGCTTTATCTATACAAATTACTTGAGTGCAGGTGATGGTAATTCTGCCCGTGCCCTGCCTCTTAATACTCATATGCCTGTTGTGCCCCTTTCGCCTGAGCCAGGCCTGTCTTTACACATTCCATGCTATGATAGGGTGCCGCACCTAGAGGCTATCTGGTCACTGAAGGCCAGAGGAAACAAATGATTCCTGCTTGTGAACTGCAGGCGCCTCTTGCAAAGAGCGCTTGCAGCCGCTGCTCGCATTCTGAGGATCATTTGCATTGAGTCGCGCGAGGGGAGCAGTTGTTGAAAGGGAATGTACTTATGCAGGTGCTGTTTGCCATCCTGTTGGCGGCACTAGGCATTGCGCAGGCGCAGATGTCATTCCCGGACATTACTCAGGCGGCCGCAGCCATCGAGCGCGTCTTCGGCACCATTGACCGCAGCCCCAGCATCGACGCCCGAGACAGCTCTGGTGCCCACAATCCCACAATCTAATGACTGCAGTCAACCCAAGCACTGAAACAAGTCCAATGCGTATGTGTTTCTCTGTGTCTATCAAAGTCTCCATGTGCAGTAGTGAGGGAGGGTGCTTGCCGCTAAGTTGCATGCACTACTGCCAGCCCTGCAGTGCAGACTCTGGCGGAAGCTGCGGGGCTGCAGACACTATGCCATTTCACAGCCATGCTCCCACAGCCAGCGTTGTCTCACAGGTGGAGTGAGTAATAGATGTGTGTGTCTGGGATGTCTGCGAGCAGGCAGGAAGCTGAATTATCTGGTGGGCGATGTGGAGTTGCGCAAAGTGAGCTTCCGCTACCCGGCGCGGCCCCAGGTCAGCATCTTTGAAAACTTCAGCATCCACGTCTCTGCAGGCACCATCCTGGCGCTCGTGGGCCAGTCAGGGTCCGGCAAGTGCGGGTTTTCTCCCTCGTTCCTATTCCAGCTAAATGCCACTCTGTAAATGCACTCCCTGTGTGTCCTGCACCCTCTCTTCGTGAAATTGCACCGCAGAGCCAAAGATCTGATGTGCCATGCCGTGTTTGGTTGCAGGTCCAGTGTGGTCAGCCTCATTCAGCGCTTCTATGACCCCCTCTCTGGACAGGTCAGGCTTCCCTTGAGACCACTATCTCCACTTTGAAGCTGGGCACATTGTTTTACAATAACAGTGTGGCAGATGAGTCATGTCTAATTGATGCGTAACACAAAGTGGTTCTCATTTTCAGGTTCTGATTGACGGCGTGGATGTGAAAGAGCTCAACCTGCCATGGCTGCGTCAGCAGATGGCCCTTGTCAGCCAAGAGCCTGCTCTGTTCACGGTGAGGCCTGCACGCATGCACCTAATTACATGCAGCATGCGCTGAATGCCCTGCATGCTTCAAGGCCACCTGGTACATGCAGGACATGGAGAAAGTTGATCGGGTACAAATGTGTGGTTGAGGACTGGTTGTGGACAGGGTTCAATCCGGGACAACATCGCGTACGGCTGCCCAGAAGCTACAGACGAGCAGGTGGTGGAAGCTGCCAACGCAGCAAACGCCATGGCGTTCATCAAGAAAGCACCAGCCGGCTTCCGCACACTGGCAAGGCCCTCCCAAGCATTCATCCGCACGCCCACTCAATTCCTGAAGGATCCTTATGAGCTGGCATGTGACTTTTTTGTCAAAGGAAAACACAGTAAAATCGTCTAGGTCACAGAGGCTGTGTCTTGGTGCAGCTGGGAGAGGGCGGCGTACAGCTGTCGGGCGGCCAGAAGCAGCGCATCGCCATCGCACGCGCACTCATCAAGAACCCCCCCATCCTGCTCCTTGATGAGGTGCGCAGTTTGCATCCCATCTTTGCCGCCTGTGTATAGCTCCCAGCCTCATACATACGTGCAGGAAAATGATGTGTCGCACTTGGTGTGCTGTCTGCGAAAAGCTCTAGTGTCCAAGACAGGGTGTGGGTGTGCAGGCCACGAGCGCGCTGGACGCAGAGAGTGAGGGGCTGGTACAGGAGGCGCTGCAGCGCAGCATGCACGGCCGCACCACCATCGTCGTGGCCCACCGCCTCTCCACCATCCGCTCCGCCACCACCATCGCCGTCGTACAGGTGCACTACTTTTTTCCTTCACCCTCTCGTACAGCACTTGCTTCGGCCACTTTGGCGCCAAGGTGTAGGCGAGGACGTGAAAGGCAGGTTCCTCTGTAGTGACACGTCGGTCGGTCAGGCAGGTGCACTTCGATTCATCACTCGCTTTGCACTAGAATATTTCAATCGTTGGGGAAAGGCTAGCTAGCTCGTCAAGCCGCATGTGACTCGGGGATATCTGAGGCTACAATGAGCACATGCTGTGCAGTCGGGGCGCATCCTGGAGCAGGGCACCCACGATGAGCTCATGCGCGTGGCGGACGGCGCCTACGCGCTGCTGGTGCGCGTGCGGCAGCAGGAGCCGTCGCCGCCCAAGGCCGCCGACGACAGCCTCGAGGCCGCGGCCGCCGCCGAACCGAAGGCCGCGGTGCCGCGCAAGTCCATGGCGGCCCGCAAGAGCGTGGCCGAGAGAAAGAGTATTGCCGCGCGCAAAAGTGTGGCGCCCGGCGGCCGGGCCGGGGGCGTGCGCGCGAGCGTGTTCGGCGGCGCCGATCCGGAGGCGGCGGCCGGGATGGCCGGGGGCGCGCGGCGCGGCGCGCGGGCGAGCGTCGCAGGCGTCCAGATTGCCGGGCAGGCTTTCAGCCGCATGCGTGGGAGCGTGTTTGGTGGTTACTGACCTGACCAGAACCTCCTTTGACTGAGCCACTGGGAGTTTTCTAAGTGATAATTTGTTCTAAGCTGCGCACGCGCATATAAAGAAGCGTCTGAATTCCGGGATCAGCATCAATATTTTGACAAATTGCTTTTCACGAGTGGCAATTAGACCTGCCCAGTATTCCTTTAACAAGCAATAAAGGTGACTGGTGGACCTAGTAGCTAGGCCTAGATCACAATGGTTCGCTAAATTACCCAGCTAACAATTGAAATCTATGAGCATGTTGCGCATTTGCCCAACACTAAATTTGACTCTGGCTCTACTATGCTATCCCGGTGCTTCAATCACACCTACAGCTGTGCCTTCTAGAGTAGATTTTTAAATGAGCAGCCACATGATGCACTTGCAGGTTGTGCTGTTCAAGCAGACTGTATCATCAATACACCAAAGTCGGCATACCATACATTCCATGATCCATGTTTTTCATATTTTCTTGAAGCTGGTTCCAAAGCCATTCCTGGTGCATCAACTCTGAGTTGCTATCTAATGTACAGATCTTGCATTACAGCAAGTACACGGGTACACAGATGCGTTGGCACTAGCGAGTGTACTGCTGGGGCGACCTGCTCTCTATGGACGCCGAGGACTCCAATTCAGGGCTCCCTCTGCAGGGTGGCAGGGCGGGGAATGGTCCGCACAAGGACGCCGTTCTCAGGGCTGATTGTGATGTTGTTGCGGATCTTCAAGGGCACCTGCCCGGGCTCCAGCTCAAATGTGAAGCGCTGATACATCCGCACCAGTGTCACCTTGGCCTCCTGCAAGTCGGCACATGCGTGCTCTTTTCACTTTCTTGGAATAGCAGGACAACCTACTCGAGAACAGCAACATGCACAGAGTGGCAAAGAGTGGCAATGGAGCAGCACCATGAGAGCGAAGCGGGCGCCGATGCAAGCGCGGACGCCGTCGCCAAAAGGGAACCACTTCTTGTACAGGCCCTCCTCATGCTCTGCGGCCCCCTCTATGAACCTCTCTGGCAGGAAACGCTCCGGGTCCTTGCACACACAAACACACTCCGAATTTTAGCACCACAGTGGCCAGCCCAACAGAATTTTCACAGCAAGTTTGACCATTGGTAGGAAGGCCTCCCGTCATCTTGCGTCTCTGATGGACAAATGCTATCAGGGAAGGGAGTTTTCCCCTCATAAGACATCTGATCTCACAATGTGGCATGGTCACCTTCCAGTACTTGGGGTTGCGGTGCATGGACCACACGGCGCATCCCAGCCACTGCCCCTTCCTGACCCGGTACCCGCCGATCTCAGTGTCGCGCGCGGCCTCTCGGATGTGCGTGGGCGCCGGGGGGTACAGCCGCAGCCCCTCCTTCAGGCAGGCATCCAGGAAGGGCAGGCTCTCCAAGTCCTCCAGACTGGGCTTCCTGTCTCGGCCAAAGCTGTCCACTTCATCCACCAGCAGCTGCTGCTTGTCCGGGTTGGCGGCCAGCAGATACAGCGTGAAAGACAGCGCCGCGGCTGTTGTTTCATACCCCGCCAGCATCAACACAAAGGCCTGCGCACCCACAGTAATTAGTCTGATTATGCGTTGACCTCTGGTGACAGCATGTTCTGACTGCATCTCAACCTCTCAAGAACTGACTGCAACAAGGGCCGCATGATGGTTGTCCAGAATAAGCAACACAGCACACTGTCAGGGAAGTACATTTTGTGAAAAGGCATCGGTGTGTATTATTCAGAAGTATCTGAGGTGGGCATTGCTGGCTTGCACGCGCCTGGTTGGCCAGCTCCAAGTCGGTGAAGGCCCGGCCCGTGGTCCTGTCCTTGGCGCTCACGAGCAGGTCCAGGAAGCTGCCGGGCGCGACCCCCTTCCTCACCCCCAGCGTGTCCTCCCGCAGACCCCTGGCCCCACCCTGCTTCTCCCCATTGACCTGCACACAATTGTCGCACTATGTGCACGCACAAGATGCAATCATTGCAGCATCCACTGAGACGCTGTTACATTGAAGGGCGCAGGAACTGCCATGCACATATTTTTCAGCAAAAGCGATCCCTAGTTATGGACTACTGTACTCTCTTTTGTAGAATAAGGGCAGCACCTCTTCGTTGAGGGCGAGGCGGCGTTGGCGGATGAGGGCAGCAACCTCCTCTATGATGATCTCGCGGCTGCGCTTCATCTTGAGCAAGCCCTTATCCGGGAAGGTGGCCGCCAGGACGCGCAAGAGAGGTGCCATGAAGGGGAACAAGAAGATGAAGGGGCTGTACGCTGAGAAGTTGAAAACTGCAGACACACCGCGCGCCAGCTCGATAAGAATATACAAGTCCTTGTATGCCAGGATAGCATCAGAATCAGAGTAACAATCTGTGGGCACAGATGTAGTTGCCTGTGTTCAGAAGCCTACCACTGACAGAAAAAATGAATGCAACGGCATCCCTCAGGCGCTGTGCAGTTTGCTGCTGCTCCTCTCCCAAATTTGTATCTGTGCTGTCCAGTTCCTGAGTGTTGAACTCAACCCTGCAAGCATGCAAGCCCAGATGTGTACGATCACCAAGCAGGTAAGACAGAAAGGAGCATATCGAGAAGCTAGTGATCAAAATGAGGGCGCGAAAGCTACGCACCCAAAAGCAGTCGTTCCAACAACTTGGAGAGTCATGCTTCCAATCAGCGTGTACAGGTCAACCACGCGATTCTCCTTGGCCGCAGCCTCCAACTTGAACAGCAGGACATCTGTGGCCTCATTCATCAGCGCTGAGTATGCCTCCAGGCTGCGCACAGAACGCCTATCAGGTACATTTAAGCCGGGAAGCAAAATATCAGCATCCGAGATGCTGAAATTTTGCAGGAAGCAGGCGACAAGACTGTGCATAGTGCTGTGCTTGCCTGCCAGTGAAGAACATGGGCTGCCATGCACTGCGAACACTCTTGTGCTTGTCGCCACGCACTGCAAGGATGCTGGCCCTGTCAAACTCCCTCTCCTTGCCTTGCCATATTGTGGGGAACATTGGACGGCTGGAATGCTGCAGCAGGACCTGCCTGACCAGGTCAGGTTGGTCAGTAAAGACGAAGGGCCTCGTGCCACCAAAGCTGGTGAATACAGGTCCGAACTCCTGAGCCCATTTGGCATGTGTCATTGGGGGACCGCCTGCCCTCAGCTCCATCAGATTGCCCCAGAACCATTTTGGTCGCCTTCCTGCAGGAACAAAATGGCAAACATGTCGAGCACGGTACAAGTAGCAAGACAACCAAGCAAGTGGTGCAGGCACGCTGCCCTGTTCAGAGTCTGCAAATTTGCTCCACCAAGTCTTAATGTGAATACCTGGGATATGGCGTAGTGGCCATCGATAAAAGGGGCGGAATCCATAAATGGTGATCTGCATGTCCAGAAAGGCACATCAACATATACTGCTATTAAAGTGATGTCTGATGCATATGCGGCCTGTATGAGTGTCTCTCATACCAAGGATATCTTCTGTATGCCCAGTGTGACGCCTGGACCATTGAGGAACATGAAATGCATTGCCTACATGCAACTGGCACATTCTCACTGATGAACGCCTTGTAACTTCCTGAGCACATAAAAGGCGTCTACTCATCACAGAATTTCTCATTTAATAGTTTAAGCTGTCGTACCGTCGAAGCGAAGACGATCAAGCATATTTGCCAGGTGCTCAGGCCCGAAAGATAGTCTGATGTAAGGGCGCCCATTTGCCCTGGTACCAATGTGTTTCACAAACAGTATCCGATGCTACTACATTTCTAAGGCTTGCATTGATCTCAAGGAGATGTAAAATCAACCAACGAGAAATGAACGTCCAAGGATTCTTGGAAGTGACGTGATCGCCGTCACGTGGCTATCTGAACGGTGGTCCATGAAGCTTCTACTGCAGAACGAAGCATGATCATATGTGTTATATTTTCGATTGTCAGCTTGTAGTCGGAGATCACCTTGGGCTGTGCAGCTTCCACAGATCTTGCCTTTGCACAAAAAGGTTCATCTCCCTTGGAAGCAGACTGACTTCAACTCAGACCAGTGTTGTGAATGAAGCTTGTTAACGGTGTCAGACCTGATTGCGCTTTTACCTGTCTCAATCGCACCAGACCACCATCGACGAGACTTTTATTACCCTCACAATTGCAGCCGGCACTTACTGGAACAGCTGCTACAGTGCGTTTCGACCTTACCTTGCTTGTTATAGTATGCAAATAGAACAGCAAAGTCTTACAAATGCTTTGATGGGCTAGTCACACCAATTTTCTGCAAGAACTGCACGTTTGAGGGTTGGCCTTCTGGTTGAGCAGGCCTGCAGACAGAGAGGACGAATGGCAGCAGTGATCAAAGCGGTCACAGCTGAAAAGATTGCGTCTTTGAAGACATACAAGGCCAGTGAGCTGAGCACTGGAGACCTGCTAGCTCTCACTGCAAGACCCAGAATAGACTTCACTTCCATTCTGGATACGGTGAGACTTGCCGCATGTCAGGAGTGCCATTGCCATGGTTCCGCCTTCTTGTGGTCCATGCCTCAAAGACCCCTCTACTATGTTCTGCAGGTGACACCAATTGTAGAGGATGTCAGAAAGAGGGGCGACGCAGCCGTGAAGGAGTTCACTGCTCGCTTTGATGGGGTGGACCTCAGCAGTGTCTGTGTGCCAATTGAGGTGTGCTTCCCCTGCACATCAGCACATCTGGCAGATCTTGGCTCAGACCTCACAAATATCTATGATAGCCGTGGCACGCTCAGGGAGATCTTTGTGGGTATATTCAGGAACTTGCGGACCCCGAGATCAGCGCAGAGAGCAAGGAGGCCTTCGACATTGCTTATGAGAACATCAAAGCCTTCCACGAGGCGCAGAGGAGCGCGCCGTTGGAGGTGGAGACAATGCCCGGAGTGAGGTGTAGGAGAGTCACGCGGCCCATAGGTGAGCCTCGCACCATGCAAGCCAATCAGGCAGTCATGCATCGCCCCACACTGAGTTATGACTATGCTGCTATGGACTCATTCCACTGGAGTTTGTGACATGTCATCTCACGCTGGCAGCAACTGTGTTTGATTTTGTATGGATTCCAGGTGCTGTTGGCATATACGTGCCTGGTGGCACGGCAGTGCTGCCATCCAGCACGCTCATGATGGCAGTGCCTGCGCAAATCGCCGGCTGCCGCACTGTAGTCATGGCAACGCCGCCCAGGAAAGATGGGCAGGTAGGACCCTGCCACCTGGCAACCTGCCAAGACATACCGCCATCCATACACACATCGCTGTGTAATGAGAAGGCGCGTTTGCAACAAAATTGTGCTGTATGGCTGACTGACATGGGATGGATGGCTGGGCGCAGGTGACGCCAGAGGTTCTGTACTGTGCGAAGAAGGCGGGCGTGACTCACGTGCTGAAGGCGGGAGGCGCTCAGGCCGTCGCTGCCATGGCTTGGGGGACAGAGTCCTGCCCCAAGGTCACACCTCCCCACCAAATGCATACTACTCCTCTATATCCATGGTTCAGTTGCCAAAGCTGGTCTTGCAGGTGGCCAGACAATCTGAGGCAGGAGGAAGTTTAACAGTAAGAGTGATGGCCATGCAGGTGGACAAGCTGCTGGGGCCTGGCAACCAGTATGTGACGGCGGCCAAGATGTTGCTGCAGAACAGCGAGGCCATGGTGTCCATTGACATGCCGGCCGGGCCCTCGGAGGTGCTGGTCATAGCTGATGCGGAGGCATCCCCCGCCCACGTTGCCGCTGATCTCCTCTCACAGGCCGAGCACGGCCCAGACAGCCAGGTGCCTCCTCGTGGATGCCTGAAACTGCGTGTCTTGTGTGCTATGGCTGCTTTTGCGGTCCTGCCGTGGACCAGCTTGGAAATGAGTTTGGTGTGTGTGGTGTAGACTGGGACTGATGATAGAAACTGATGATGTGATCAGGTGGTGCTGGTGGCGCTTCCTGGGGTGGACCTGGCTGCAGTGGAGGATGAGGTTGATCGCCAGTGCGACGCTCTGCCGCGCGGCGATGTGGCCAGGAAGGCCCTGTCTCACTCCTGCATTGTTGTCGCTAAGGACAAGGTGTGCAGCTGAACCTCCCCGAATGCCCCCATGACTGTTGTATCTGATGTTCATCATCAGTAGCATGTAAGACCTCACAATTGTGCTTCTTGCCAAGGTCCGTGCGTGCAGAGGTATGCTGATAGATCAATTTGTGGACAGGCTGAGGCGGCAAATTTCTCAAACATGTATGCGCCGGAGCACTTGATAGTGAACGTTGAGGATGCGGAGGACTGGCTGCCCCTGCTGGACAACGCTGGCAGCGTGTTCCTGGGGCGCTGGACCCCCGAGAGCGTGGGTGACTACGCCAGCGGCACCAACCATGTGCTTCCCACGTGAGTCCCTCAGCTCGAAGTTCTTTTCCCATTTGGCCCTCATTCTTGCTGGAATGTTAAAACAAAAGGAGTTGCCACTAGAGGCCTTGCTCTCCTGTGTTACCCCTATGATCGTTCCCTTGCATCCTCTTCAAGGTGCCCTCTCAAGCTGGTACCCAGCCTTCCTGCAGACCGGGGCGTACAATGAAATAGTTCTTTCTGTGACATGCATGCCTGATGATGGTCTGTGGGACATGCAGGTACGGGTATGCGCGCATGTACAGCGGGGTGTCGCTGGACACGTTCCAGAAGAAGATGACGGTTCAGAGCCTGACGTTGGAGGGGCTGCGCAATGTGGGGCCAGCTGTGGCCCACATGGCTGCTGTCGAGGGCCTTGATGCTCACCGGCGGGCCGTCACCATGCGCCTGGGCCTCCCTAACTGATCCAGACTTGTTGAGGTTTGCATTGCACAGGCCCGTTGCTTGATGCAAAAAGGAAGTCGTGTGGGCAGTCAAATTGTAGAATTTAATCTGAGAATACTTTAGTTGCGGGCTCAGCGAAGGTCCTGGCCAATCCTATAAAAATGAGTGGGTTGTTGTGTTATGTATGGCACCTCAGCACTTTACCGGTGAGATGTTTGTGACATCTAGTCCTTACACTGACTCGTTGCTCTTCACTGTCAAGAATATACCGAAAGCTATGCATGGTGCACAAATGAAAGTCAAGGCGAGAGGCAGACTTGGCTGAAATGGAGTATCTAGCAAGAGACTGCCGTACTTCACTGCTGCCGACCCTGCACCATATGAAGGCAATGAGTGAGTGCCCTTGAGAAACATGACGAAAAGAGAACAGTCCACACCACCTGCAAGCTCATCTACTGCACCTATCGGCATACCTGCAAAAGAGACGATCAGCAGCTTCAGAAGGAAAGCCGGATCGGACTCCCCGATGCTGCTCTGTGGGACTGTCTGGTCAGACTCGGCCAACCCTGTCGCGGAAGAGGCCTGCCTGTCCTGACTGGTCTGATTGTCTCCTGTTGAGACATTTGTCACAGCTGCTCTTTCAGATGAGCATCAGAAATGCGGCAAGAATTCTTTTGAGGTGCAACAATTTAATTCATTCGTCAGGCAAATGCATGTAAATGCATTTACCTGAACATGAGCAGGGGCCTATTCTCTGCTTCCCTGAGCGCGATGAGCGCCAAAAATACCTGGGCTTCAGCCCTGTTGCAATTGCAGGCAGTGTTACATATCCCGAGCTAATTTGTGTCCGGCCTGTACAGCAGATATCTCGATCAGTCCACCCAAGCGATGCACTTGAGTCCACTGTCTATTTATGTGATCTTCAGGTATGCCATTCCGAATGACCGCATGTCGTTACCCGATTTTAGTGTGCATGCTGAACCGACAGCTTCCTTATTCCCTGCGATGTGCCTGCAAATCACGGTGAACATGGAGAGAAAATAGTACAGATCACAGAATTTTAGCAGTACGTTTGCTTCTCAGCTAGTCTCTTCCTAATGTGCAATTACACGATCGCTTTTTATCCTACATAAACGTTGCCATTGCAAATCTCGGAGGCTCGATTCGAGCTTGAGCCTTTGAGACAGAGCTGTGGCCTAACTTGGCTTGCTGGGATCTAGATATGAATTTGAAAGACAAATGCATGGTAAATCATCGTGCACCTCTCTCAAAGTTGTGCCAACAACAAATTGGTGCAGATTTAAAAACTCAAACTTTTCTGTGAGTCACTGCAATCCCTTTTTTGCCTTTGAGCTATGCGCGCATTCCACGGCGGCAGCCGCGGCCGCCTCCAGCTTGCCACCTTGGATTGATGATTGCGCACTATATGTCCACATGCATGCAATGCTGCTGCCGTTGCCCAAAGTTCAGATCAGCCAGCCTTCCATGCTGACCACCTAGAGCGTCAGTATGCACATGATACCTTATGATAGTATCATTTAGCTAGTGCTGGCTCGACTTTTGCCCTGCCTGGTCAGGCTGCCAGCTCCAGTGGATCTGAGATCATGTCAAACCTTTTCTTGTCTATCCTGTCGTCATTCTGACAATCCTGGCAGCAGTACCAGAAACCCATCTGACAATGTGAAGGATCCATCCTTAGCAAAGGAAGCTGCAGTGTTATTGATATCATAATGTCGATGATCGCCATGCAGGCTGTCTGTTGCATTGGCAGCTGCAGCTACTTGTAGCAAAGATGGCCTGCACAAGAACAGCTCAAAATTTTGCAAAGTAGTTTTTGCGTGCAGCAGCACGACTTCAGATATTCACAGGCATTCTTGATGGTTAACCAACGTTGTCAGTGTAATGCGTCATGCCAGTGGAGTAATTGTCTTGCATGAACTGCTCCGTACCCATCGGTTTCTGTGAGCCATCTACCACACGGGAAGTGCATCCAAGGTCCCGTAGCCTCGCATCTCACCCAGACCTCCTCAAGAAACCAGCCAGGGGATGCCGCGTCACAATGGATGGACAGCCATTGCACATCTACGAGTCTCCGGCATACGACCTGCCAACGGTACAAAGCACCATTAAGACCAACAGAAAAAACAGTTGATACCAGCCTGCATATCTGGAAATTGCCAGATATCTGCTAGCCTAGTACCCAGATGCGCATTGTTTCTTTGGCTAATTTTTTACCTCACAATGTGACACGGTGCCAGATTGAAAAGGATTTGACTGGCTGCCGATTGCCTCCAATCGGTACTCCCCAGAAGATGCACCCCCAATGTCATGAAGCTCCATGTACACTGAGAGGTCAGTCATTGCATCCTGCACATGTTAAGTCTTTAAATTAGTCACATTGGAATCGCAGATAGAGACCCGAGGGCAATATAATCGGACCCAGCAAAGTGCAACGATGTCGGAAGGCAGGGAATGACATCAGCACCTTTGATTTCCCAGTCACAATTTGCACTTCGTAAATGGCATTGAAGTCGAGATGTCTGTCACCGCCCTCTTTTCTGCTGACACACCATACGTTGTTTATTTTGTCTTTGGCAAACAATTCTCAGTACAGCAACTCTCACCCTTATAGACCTTCACCATCAATGAACACCTTCAGCATAATTGACATACAGCAAGGATTGGATCTTACATTAGTGCGTTGATAAAATTTGCGCTCCCCAATGCACTCTGGAGCGTCATGTCCTGAGCATCTGTCATGGTCCAAGATGCACTTCCTTGAGTTGCACGGTCAGCGTGCTCAACAGCATGCACCCAAATCTCTGATATCTTGTTTACCCAGACCTGTCGAAGATGCGGGACACCCCTTCAGAATTTATGACATCCATTCCTAATAATAAATATATTTTCAGAGCAGTTATGGAGCATTGGGAACTGACCTTTGCCGATGCAGCAGACTCAGCGGCCATGAAGTGCGTGCGACGGCCGCAGTGCACACCAAAGACAGAGCCCACTGGCCGTCTCGGAATCTGCAAGGTGCTAATCCTGCTGACCCCAATGCGGGGCCCATAGTGCCTGGGAAGAGGACGTACAGGGATGCGGTCTAATGGCAAGTACTTGACGCTCTCGTTTGTTGAGGGGTTGTTTGTGTAGCAGAGGCGGTCATCCAAGAGATAACACTGTGAGCCAAAGAGCGGATGATTTCCAGAAACACCAGGAGATCTCTTTGGTAAGAAGCACGCAGCATATGAGTTAAGGGCAAAAAACTCACCCATTGCCTTTTCCACTTCTGCTTTGGCCCACTGCTATAAGCCTTCCACAGCCAGCCAGCATAGTGGACACGTTCTCTGTGAAGAACTGAATCATACCACTCACTGGATGTGTTGCTGCCCTCCAAGGAGAAAATTTCATCATTGTCTGTCATTGAAGGAGTAAACATATCTCCCTCTAGTTTCTGTGATGAATATATTGTCAGAAGTCTGCGAAATAGGCCTCAGTGAATCCTGGTGCGCCTTGGGAGAACTGCCTCCTTAGCAGGTCAACGATGAAGCGCAGGGTACGTCGGACTTGCATAGAAATGAAAGAACATGATTCACAGCCTTTTTGATACGAAGCAGCGTTTTATGTGCCGTATTTGTCCAAGCAGCAGACCGACACCTACTCGCATGTGGACACTAAAATCCGATGGAAGTGCCTCTTTGTCTCTCACAAGATACAATTAGTTCAACAATGAACCTTATAATATTTTGATGCGATCTACAGCTTAATTTCACGCATTCTTTCAAGACCACAGAGAATGTCGGTCGGTTGGAAGCTGCCGGGAGCTGGTCGCACGTGATCACTCCAGAGCCAGTTCCAGAGTTTGCGGCAGTTCCTGGAAATTTTGTGGAAGCTTCGGCATCGTATGAGGGTGAATGTCTCAATCATATTCAAGTTTGTGGTCCTGCCTGCAGAAAGTGAACAGTCATGACTGCCCAATCTAGTGTCAATGCCTTGGTGTAATTCGTGCATGAATTGCCCAATAAATCGTGTGTACATATTCATGGATGATAATGGAAGTAATTTCTCAGTATCAAAGGTCAATCCTACCGATCACGGACCTTAAGTGTACAGTGGGATGTCCCATCCTAGACGACTTTTTGAGGGGTGGACTCCCCTGTGGGATGATCACTGAAGTCGCAGGTAAAAAGCATTCATATTTTCGAAAGGAAAATAATTACTTTGTGGTGACATCTTTGCTCATCAAGGGCATGACCTGCTAAGTGCTGCTCTTGGCGAAATGCAGGCGAGTCTACAGCTTCCAAAACTCAATTCTGTCTGCAGCAGCTGCTCACTGTCCAGTGGCCAAAATCCCATGGCGGACTGGAAGGCTCCGCACTGTACGTCCGTTGATTCAGTTCTTGGACTGGCAATCACAAGACATGCTGTGCAGCTCTCATAAAGTATTGTTTATGCACTCAAAATAGAGCATGCCTCTGCTTGCAGGTACATATACACAGAGGGCGAGCCGCCCATGAAGAGACTGCAGGAGTTGGCTGCCCACCGACCGCAGCTGTGCGTGACGCTGCTAATGCTGGGATTCATGACACATTGCGGCATTCATGCATTGCAACTTTCCCTTGACAAGCAGCATGACACCCAGTGCAGGTACTGCGGCAGCGGCAATGCGTTTGAAAATATTTTTGTGGAGCGAGACATAGCCAACTGGGAGGACCTGGATCAGTGCTTGGAGCGCGCAGAGCGCCTTCTGCAGCAGCCACCCGGCCTGCCGCTGCGCCTGATTGTCATAGACTCCATTGCGCACATCTATAGGGATGCTGCGGACTTCGGCTCAGGCATGCGAAAGACCCTTGATATACCGCCGGTCACTTGAGGATTTTCACGTGAAGTGAAAGGCATATATAATGTGAAGAGGATGATAAGTATGCGTAACACAGCAGACACGAGATAAGTTGCTACTTGTGCTGGAGCAGGGCAAGGGCGAGATGGGTATGCAGAGAGGACCGCGCAGCTCTTCAGATTGGCAAACGTACTAAAGAAATATGCGAACGTGTACAAGATTGCAGTTCTAGTGACCAACCAGGTCAGTGCTCCATGATACTTATGTGCTTTCACTGCACGTTTCGTATCTTTCTGAGCATGTGCACAGATGCTGCTTTTGCCAATGAATTAAATTATCATTATCATTATCATTATCATTATCATTATCATTATCATTATCATTATCATTATTATTATTCGCTTTGTCTGCCAAGAGACAAGGTGCGTCCTGCAGACAAGCAATTATAATATAGAGGCCATGAAATACAGGTGATGGATGCTGTTGGAGGAACGGCAGGGCCGGAGCCAGCATCGCTCCACAGTGGGGGACTCAAGCTGATGTCATCTGGGCGTGAGGTCATCCCTGCCCTTGGCCCCTCATGGGCCTGCTGCGTCAATCTCCGCATCTTCCTGTCCCGCCTGACTGCCGCTGATTTGCAGTATGTGCCTCAGGTGCTGCCATTCACTCATATTACCGGAAGTTAGCAGCTCTCTGTGCTTCTAAAACACCTGATCACCACATGTTGGGACGAAAGTTACCATTTGAGCTTGATGTGATTACTAAGGCAGTGCTATTTGCTGGGTATAGCAGCAGGGTGCGTCTGGGGAGGAGCAGCCTCGCTGCATGCAGGTGGTGTTCAGTTCATACCTGCCGCAGAAGTATTGCTACTACACCATCAACCAGCGAGGCATTCAGGGCTTGAGCGCCCTGAATCGCTGAGACCTCATCAGTGTTTGCTTGAGGCTCTGCAGTGGATGGAACAATGCAGCCAGCGCCCTCCATGCATGCGTCATCCTTGGACAATTGGCCTGACGAATAGCCAGCTATGAAGGGTGATATCTTTTGGGGATCAGATTGGACCCCCGATCTGGACCGATGCAATCTTGAGCACATTGTGGCACGCTATATCGACTTACCTTGCCTTTTGGCAGGAAAAGAGTGTATTAATGAATATAAGATCGACATTGCTTGTGCCGCACGCAACAAGGAATGCCCGGTAGTGCCAGAGTTAGTACCTGCAACACATAGATTCATTGTAACTCAGTGTGTAGAATGGTTTCAAATCAAGTGGTGACCTTGTGCCATTAGGATGTCACATCCTAACATGGTGTTGCCACTGGCAGAGCAGCGACTCGATGCTTTACAAGAGTCTCCCCGGGATTCCAGTTCGAACTTCCAAGTTAGAGTTTGACATTAAATTGCAAAGCAAAATCGTACATGATAGGACGAATACATGTATGGCGTTAATGTTGTTCTGGATTTTTACTTTGCATGCCAATGGCTGTTCCATGCATGGCACAGCCTAAATTGGACATGTCCCAGAAGAAGTGACTGTGTGCGCCTGATCAATGGCCTGTAAGCGATCGTCTCCTCGTCAATGTGCTTCCAAGATCAGATCATATAATTGCCAGTTATGTGGTCATGCAATTGTAAGCCAGTTTATTGCGCAAGAAAGCTAACAACAGTGCATCTGCAGAACATGCCGATCTGCAAAGGCAAAAGCGCTTGAGAATGCATCTGCACGGCATGCAAGGAGGTTGCGGCACAGTGTTGCTTCTATTTCTGCTCTCAGTGGTGAGAATTTGATAAACATATTGCACAAAGAGTGCTCACCACTATTGTTGATCTGCTAGCCAAGCTTAGTCAGCCATGCTTGCTTTTAAGGTTGAATACCTTCAGCTGATGCCTAAGTGTTCTTAATGCTTCACAGGTCGTGCAGGTGCCGTGCTCAGCAGTCTATGGGTATGATAGAGCTCGATCATCTCGCTGCTTGACCTGTGCAACTTTCCTTTTCTATACCTGCCTTCGGATCATTCTTATTGCCAAAATAATTGCAGTTGAGTATCAAAAGTTCCTCCTACTTCTCCATATTGAGGATGAGCCACCTGATATTGATATCTGTCGTCTCCGAATGAAGGGAGGAGCCAGATTGGAGGACCAGGACACATGAGAAGGGTGTCTGTGCCACTTATGGCATCTGTGGGCATCGCAAAGATGGAGATGTGCTTAATTGCGCGAACAACACAGAGGCACAACCCGTGAGTGATGCTGCTGCACGGAAGCTGCAGGACGTGTGTCCTCAGCTTGTGGCAGAGACCAATGGCAAGTTCTGCTGCACTGAGGAGCAGATTGACACTCTATCTCAACAGGTCTGTATCTTGGCTGGGTGATTGTGCGCACGTCTGATGGTTCTTGACCATGCATTGGACCTGCATGCAAAATGATTTTCAGATCAATGCATCTCTGCCTGTCTAACACCAATGTGCATGCTCTGCAGATCCAGATAGCTGGTATCTTCCTCGTTGGTTGTCCAGCTTGCAACCAAAATTTCAAGCATTTCTTCTGCACCCTCACATGCTCGCCAGACCAGTCCACTTTCACAAATGTCAGCGCAATTCAGAAGGCTTCTGACAACAATAAGACAGTTGTGGAGGAACTAGACGTCTTTGTGGCCGACAGCTATGGGAAGCAGTTCTATGACTCTTGCAAGGTAAGATGGCCCTTCCATGCCTGATGTGGCATTGAATTTATCAGGGCATGCATGACTGGGGATGGGAATCACGTACTGTATATGACTTTCAAATGCTCTTGCCCAGGATGTCGTGTATGCAGCCGCCAACATGAAGGCCATGAGCTTCATCGGCGGAGGGGCAAAGAATTTTCAGGAATTCTTTGAGTTTCTGGGGATGGTCAAGGACAAGCGTGTCCCCCCTGCCGGCTCTCCCTTCCAGATGAACTTCCCTGGTGAAGCGCAGACACCGCAAGGCATGCTGGCGGCGAATGAGAGCGTCCCAGCATGCTGGGAGTCCGCGCTCAAATGCTCCTGTGGTGACTGTCCAGATGGACCTCAATGCTCTCCGGTGCGACCATTGCTCACTTTGGTTTGCTGCACCTGTTGATCCAAACAACTGCTGGTGACAGGCGCAACCACTTGGCACATTGCAATTGTTTTTATTCTATGATAACTGACATGAAATCTGCTTTGTCATCATGCAGCCCCCTGCGCCACCGCCGCCGCCAGTGACGGGGTGCACAGCTCTGGGGATGGCACCGGATTCCATTTCCTGCCAGGACGTCAGCCTCATCCTGCTGTACATCGTGCTGGTGCCTGTCCTGGCGCTGTGCATCCGCTACAAGACCCTGCATTCACGCGGCGAGCCCCTCACCTTCAGGAACCTGCTGGGCCTGGCAGCAGCCTCCCAGCGCAGCAACATGTGGGCAGAGGAGCTCGCCGCTGCTGCTGATGCAGAAAGGGACGCAGAGGAGGAGCCACCAAAGTCTCTGGGGACAGGCCTCCAGTACTCCTTAGTCGAAAAATGGCTGCGCAGCTGGTACTTTGAGCAGGTACTGGGAGTTCACCATGAAGATTATGTTATCTTGCTTACACGACCATATCCTGAAACTCTTGTGAGGGGCCTTTTTGACAAATGGACATGGTAGACCATTTCCTTGAAACAATTGTGATTGATCTCAGGGGCAGCGGTGCGCAAGGCATCCCTGGCGGGTGCTGGGCTTTGCAGTGCTGGCTGTGCTCATCTGCAGCCTGGGAATGCTGCGCTTCAGAGTGGAAACAGACCCCCAGCGCCTGTGGGTCGGCCCAACCTCCCTTGCGGCAACCGAGAAGGCTGCATACGAGGTAAGTGTTGCATTCAATTACCTGCATGTCGCTCCATGACAGTAACAATACAATTTCAGGAACAGAGCTTCTGACTGACTTTGCATAAGAGCAACAGCAATATTCTTTGTTGCTTTTTTGCAGGAATCCTTTGGTGCCTTCTATCGCATCGAGCAGCTGATTCTGTCAACAACTCCAAAGGCCGCATCTCAGTACATTGCCCAGTCTGGGCTGCCATCGATAGTCACTGACGAGAACATCAAGCTGCTCTTCCGAATGCAAGCTGAAGTCGACGCCCTGGAGGTGTCAGTGGGCGACTCCAATGCCACTGCAACGCTGCAGGATGTCTGCTACAAACCCTTTGGGGCTGCATGCGCCACGCAGAGCATCTTACAGGTCTGTTCAAGACAACCCGCTTCCCATTCAGCCCATTAGTCAGTTTGATCTGCACAATATCACAATGTGATGCTGACTTTTCTGCAAATAATGATGCTGCTTCATGGGTGTTGCAGTTCTGGAAGATGGATGAAGACATCTACGAGAAGGGAGAGCCTCCATATGGCATGAAACTGTCCCCGGACTTTTGCTTCTCTCACTGGTCGACCCAGTGCCGCTCTACCTTTGAGGCACCCATGGACCCCCACGTCATCCTGGGCGGCTTCCCAAATGGCCCAGACTTCCGCAATTTCTCAGCAGACAGCACTGCATTTGTTGTGACCTTCCCAGTGGACAGCTCCTCTAGCAACAGGTGCTCCTTGCCTCTGCCTTGAGCATTTGCAAAACTGTACCTGATGTATTTAACGAAACATGTCCATGGCTGGCAGAATTTTGAAGAGCAATCACCTATAGAGCAGCCTTGAAGCTTCAGCGTTTTTGCAAAATTCATGATCATGTGCAGGGCGGCAGCTGAGGCCTGGGAGGCAGAGTTCATAGAGCTGGCTTGCACCAAGCTAACACAGATGGCGGATGAGGCTGGCCTGCGCCTGTCGTTCTCAGCAGAGCGCAGCGTCACTGACGAGCTTGCTCGCGAAAGCTACGCAGATGTTAGCACGGTGCGGCAAACACATGTCTAGCTCCCAACATGCATTCCTAGAAAGCTTGCCTTGAAATGACCAGATGAAGAAAGTAGTCCTTGACTGTGTTCCTTTGATTTGATGCATGTTCCACATGTGTGCACAGGTGGCCATCTCCTATGTGGTCATGCTGGCCTACATTGCACTGGCGCTGGGGTACTACCCACGTGGTGCCAGCCCTCTGGCAGTGCTGGTGACCGGGAGGGTGAGCCTGGGCCTGGGCGGCGTTCTAATTGTGGCTGGGGCCGTGGCTGGGGCTCTGGGGCTGTGCAGCCTCTTTGGCATGTGGTCCACTCTGATCATCATAGAGGTGCGCACTCCATGCATGCAATATTCGCATGGTACTGCATTAGTTGTGGCTTGCACACTGCAGATTTGTGGAAGCCAAAATAAGTGTCTTCTATGGTGCAGGTGATACCCTTCCTGGTGCTGGCTGTGGGAGTGGACAACATGTTCATCCTGGCCAATGAGCTCGATCGCACAGATGCCAGCCTGCCACTGCCAGAGCGCTTGGGCCGGACACTGGCTGCTGCTGGGCCCTCCATCTCCCTTGCTGCCACTGCAGGTCCGACAGACACTCTGGAAACCCAGTATGGCAATGGCTGATGTGCATGACGATAAGTTCCTGATCTTCACAATCCTTTTTGGAGGTTGTGCCGCGCTTACACTGTGTACTGTTGCAGAGGTGGTGGCATTTGGCCTGGGAGCCTTCTCTACGATGCCGGCTGTGCGCAACTTCTCCATCTGTGCGGCGCTGGCAGTCTTGCTGGACTTCTGCCTGCAGGTGACCATCTGACTGTCTGAGTTAGTTTACCAAGGGCATTGATGGTTCTTGGGATTGCTGAAATGATATCAGCATATACGGTAAACGGCATATATGTCAACCCCATGTGGATGCTGCTATTGTGACGTTTGGTATCTGCATGACAGGTGACCGCATTTGTTGCTCTGCTGGCCCTGGATGCTCAGCGCATACGCGAAGGGAGGCTGGATGTGGCGCCATGCATACAGCTGCCACCCAAATATCTGGGCGCGGCAGCTGACGGCCACAACGGCCATGGCTCATCTGAGGAGCCGCTGCTGTCTGCGGGATCATCAGATGAGATCCCTGTCTCCACCAACGGTGCCACCACCAGCAGTCCGGAAGGTAAGAAAGTAAAACCTGATGCATTCACTGGCATGTCCATTTGCTGCACGTGCAGTGCACATGCAGTGACATCCACAAGGATGCATCTATGGCATTCTAATTCACCAAAAATTGAACGCAATGGTCTTCTCACGCTGCAGGTGAGGTGAGCAAGGGAGCGCAGGGTGGCTGGGGTGTGTCAAGGGCGCTGCAGAGGTACATGGCCGAGGTGCACGCTCCGCTGCTCCTCAAGCCTGCAGTGCAGGGCGTGGTCCTGGCAGTCTTCCTGGGCCTCTTCCTCCTGTGCTGCGGCGCGCTCCCACACATCTCCAAGTGAGCCCCTCTCATTCATGCCTTCTAATAAGCATCATGCGCATCTTGGTACAATTACTGTCCCATGACCCGCCGCCTATTTGCGTCGGCATATCTGGCCCTCGGGGAAGAAAAAACGAGCATGCTGACAACTGACTGCATGCAATGACTAATGTGAGATTGTGCTTGCATGCAGGGGCTTGGAGCAGGAGACGGCGCTGCCCAGGGACTCCTTCCTGCAGCCCTACTACAAGGACGTGTACGAGTACCTGAGGGTGGGCCCGCCGCTGCTGCTGATAGTCAACAATCTCAACATGACCCGCTCCTCTGGCGACATCAACGCTGTCTGCTCCATCTCCGGCTGCAACGACTCCTCCCTGCTCAACCAGGTCAGCCTCCCAGCCGGGCACATGGCCCTTTTCCAATTATTTGCATCTTTTTGTGGCCCTGGCAGCATGCAGGACATGTATCAGTAACCTCAGAATGTTCTTAACCTTCAGCTTCCACCCGGCAAACTGCTGCCCCAGAGCAGCCTGGTAACTCGTTAGGCTCATACGATTGAGGGCGGGAGTGGCAAGCCTGACAAGACCTGACAGGCTTGTTCTGGTGAACAGGCTGATGAGTTGAAAAATATATTTACCACTTGCCAAAGCGCTTGTCATATACAGTGTCCAAATTTGGCGACTACGTCTGACATGCCAGCTGCGGTGCCAGGTGGCAAACGCGGCTCGCACGCCCCAGCAGACGTACATCGCGGCCCCAGCGGCCTCCTGGCTGGACGACTTCCTGTCGTGGATATCGCCGCAGATCCCGCGCTGCTGCCGCGCCACCGCCGACGACGCCTACTGCCCGCCGCCCGACCAGCCGCCCTGCTCCGTCAACGCCTCCGCTTGCGCTGACTGCGCTGTCTGCTTCCGCGCATCGGGGCCCCCCGGCCCGGACTTCCTCTCTGACGGCCGCCCCACCCTTCACCAGGTGCCCCTCAGTTTTTCCTATCTCTGCTGACAGTAAAGAACCTCGATTGGGACCCGCATATACACAGGAGCCCCCACCCACGTGCCCACATGTGTCAGCACGAAGCTCATTTCAAGCGGGATGGCAAAAGCATAAGGACACAGAGCCCCACACAGAGTGAGTGCCATGATCGCTTGGAAAAATTCTACGCCCATATGTGAACTTTGCAATGATCTGCTGTACAAGTATGAGTGGGTCGTTGCCTGGTGCAGGTGAAGGAGAGGCTGCCGTGGTTCCTGAAGGCGCTGCCGTCGGAGGACTGCGCAAAGGGCGGCGCGGGAGCATACAATGGCGCCCTGCAACTCAGCTCCAAGGAGTCCAGCGGCATCAAGGTGCAAGTCGCTCACGCACCTCAACATCTTCATCAGGAATGCCGTAAATTTGGGTGGTATTTGACAAAACAACATTCCTTGCATATTTCTATGGGATGGCAGGAACACTACTCACCAACCCATGTTTGCATGTGTTGCAGGGACTGAGCAATGGAGTGGTTGAGGCATCCAGCTTCAGGACAAGCTATGTGCCACTGAACAAACAGGAGGACTTCATCAATGGGATGCAGGCATGCCCACCCCTGCCTGCTGCTCTCCTTCCTTACAACGTATCAAGACTTTTGCCTCAGAGTTCTCTGCATGCAATTAATGAGAACCTGATGATTTCAGGTTCTCATTGCCCTGTCCAGGCTGTGCGCGACTTCTTGGCCAAGGTGAAGCAGGATCTGGGGCTGGAAGTGTACTCCTTCTCCATCTTCCACGTCTTCTTTGAGCAGTACCTGACCATCGGCCACGATGCGCTCGTGCTGCTGACCTTTGCTACGCTGGCCGTGACAGCTGTCGTCTACGCCTTCACTGCCTCCCTGTGGGCCTCTGCGCTGATCTGCATCGTCCTCGTCATGATACTGGTACGCAGCATGACTTCCTAGACATGGACGCATCACTGCTTTGTCACACACGAATCTTGACATGCATGCTGTCCTGCTAAACTTCCCACGTAACCAGTGAGGCACCGTTGACTGCTGATAAAGAAGAAGTTTGATCTTGTGATTTACATAGCAGGTCTGTTTGAGTTCCCAAATGCGCAGTGTGGCACTGTTGACTGCTGATAATGTTGAAGTTTCATCTTCTGTTTCAGATTGCAGGTCTGGCAAAGCTGCAGTCTGCTAAAGTCGGGTGAGTGAGAATAAAGGACTGACAGAGGGTGGGGTGGCAGGTAGACTTGCTGGGAGTGATGGTGGTGTGGGGCATCCAGCTGAACGCGGTGTCCCTGGTCAACCTGACCATGGCGCTGGGCATCTCTGTCGAGTTCTGCGCGCACCTGGTGCACGCATTTGTGGTCGCCCCGGGCTCGCGGCCGGCACGCACTGCCACTGCGCTCGTGGAAGTGGGCGCCTCCGTGCTCAGCGGCATCACCCTCACCAAGTTTGTCGGTGAGATGCTCCATCTCTTGTTCCCCTGAAAGCCGCCAGAATACACACATGGGCTACTTTGATTTGCTCCAGAATTCCTGATCCTCTGCGTGTACTGGCAGTATCTTTGCTGTCTGGCCTCATGCCAAAAAAAAACATTGTTACTAATTCAAGCTGCCCTCGCCAAAAAGCAAGGTGCGTCTGCAGGCAAGCTACAGGTAAAGGCTGCCACACATCCAATTAGATGATGGACTCAAAAGGCAAAACATGGCAGCCCGATATATCAAGAGAATTCTTGTGCTGCAGGCGTCATGGTGCTGGCGTTTGCCAAGACGAAGATCTTTGAGGTGTACTACTTCCGCGTGTACATGGCTCTGGTGGTGCTGGGGGCCGCACACAGCCTCATCCTGCTGCCTGTGCTGCTGGCGCTGGCAGGGCCGCCCGCTCTGCCAGAGAAGCCGCGCCCCTTTGACGTGAGGGGCTGAGGACCCTGCTCGACCGTCCTTCTAGACAGAGATGGCTTTGTGAGTCAGAGGTTTACAGAATAGTCTGCGCTTGCTTGAGTAGTGTGATAGTTTTCTCTGATTGATAATTATAATGGTGCTCTATTGGACTGTGGGCTGGAAAGTAAATGGCTTAGAAGCAGTGGGCCTTGTACGTGTCATGCTATTTCAGGTCTTATCATGCCTTTCAGGCGAATTTTCCTTATCTGGACAAATTTTGATTGCAGTTCGTTCTCCAATTTATTTTGTGCTCTGATTCCAGCAAACGACACACAATGTATACCTTACACCCGGTACCGGTTTAGTAATTTTACAGCAATCTAGGTTCTTGCAGGACTTGCAGTGACAGTGTTTAAACAAATTTGTGGCAGATATGGAAAGAAAATCAAGGCATATCAATGTAATGGTATAGGCGGTTGTTCGTCACCTCTGCAGCGATTGCATGCTTGAGCACCTTGCCATGGCCATGGAGCAAACAATGGGCAGATCACATGTGTGCACAGAATTTGGTCAACCCCAGGTCTCGACACCAGGGCCCGCCTGTGCATGCAACACTGCTAAAGTTCAGCAGCTGAACATATATACAGAAAGAAATAGCTGAGCACATCAAAAGCAGGAATACCATGGAAGGTCAACGTCTGCATGGCATGGCTGTCACATCATTCTCAAATTTGCTCTGAAGCACTCGAAGCAATGGTATCTGTCAAGGAGTGTACAAGTGAGTGTTCTTAGTGGGGAGCTTTTCAGGCGCTCTATCAAGTTAGCGCCATCTCTGTTCACCCTCAAAGGAGGCCCCAAGCTCTCTTTGACTGGGAGGGGTAGTCATTTGTTATTGTACATTGTGCCTTACTGTACAACGGGAGGACAGATGTACAGCGTTCCACAATCAGAATGCCATTGTCAGGCCCGTCGGCCAGGACAGTGCTACACAGCACAAGCCTGTCCTTTGCCTGTGTTCAGCTCGGGTCACGACTGACGCGTGCCGTAGTTCGCTATTTCTGGGTAAAATTGCTGCTTGAACCCGATATCGCACTCTTGATGCTACCATCCTGTACAGGCGCGCTACGGCATGGTCTGATTGGCGCGCTGCTCTCAGGTGTGGCTCAGGCGTCGGGCCTGCTGACACCAAAGAACTTCCACACGACCTCCATCCCCGTGCGCAGGCGGCGGCGCCTTCTCGGCTGCTGCACATCCCTGCCACCCTCCTCGCCTTGCTCTACCTCCTCAGCGGACCTCTTGCGCGAGGGGCCTTCTGGCATCAGATCATTGGCCTGCTGCGCGGCTGCCTGCGCGACGGCGATGCTCTCCTGGGCAATGCTGGCGCCCAGCTCGGTGCCCACCAGGGTGGGGGGCAGGCTGGCCGTGGCTGTGGCGCCGTCCAGCTGCACGCCAACGACTGCCGCGGCGACTCCCTGGGGCGTTCCCATTGCCTGGCTGATAGCCTCAGCCACCGCGCTGTCCCCGCGGCCCATCACCACCTCCGGATTAATGTCTGTCCCGAACCCTGCACATCCACAGTATCTATCACAGGTCGGCCCAGATGACTGGTTTTCAGACCCAAAGGGGTCATCCATAACCAAAACGTGCCTTCTTAGCACTGCTTAAATCATCACATGTCACAGCATCTTCCTGGTGTCACCCATGCGTGTCTCCATGCATGCCATGCATTTTCCAAGAGCGCGAAACTATGAAGGCCGCCGACATAGACTCGATGGTGTTCATCGCTCCGTGTGGAATAATTTAGCGGAGTGCTCGTCGTGAATGAGATGCCCAGGGCCATGCTTCCTGTCACAAGGGGGCTGAGAGACGAGAAAAGAACGTCGCACCTGCAACAGGGGTCTGTAGCTGTAGGCCTCCAGGCCCCATCTGGTGCGCCTGCTCTATGAGGTGCAAGCCCTGCTTGATAGCGTCAGCGCGCGGCGACGGCGGCAGTCTGCTCAGCAGGCGGGCCTGTCATGCCACACATACTGCCCTCAGCACTTGGCTCGATTAATGACATGGCAAACCACGGAGACTACACCGTTTGGCTCCAAAATATCTGCAGCATGTATCAGGATGCTGCTGTCCTGCTGACCTCTATAGCGGAGGGGCTTCCAATGTCTATGCTGCCTTCAGCAGGGCCTTGCCCAAGCGATGGTGACAAGGACTTCTCCAGCGTGTCAGATGCTGCCATGCCAGGCTTGGATGTCTCTGACGCTCTCTTTGCCCACAGGCCTGCAGCGAGCAAGTACACATTGCAGCTTCTACCAACAAACAACGTCGCTACAGACTCGCCCATGCCCTGCAGTGCAGCAGAGACTCACCATTCGCAAAGCCTCCAAAGCCAAAAGGCTTCATCACTACGCGGGAAATGGTCCCAAGCATGGTCTGAGGCTTGGCGCTGCTCTCTGCTCCTGCACCTGCGCATGTCACAGACATTCGCTCCGCAGAAACATGCGCAAACAGAAAGCAGAACCTGAATTGTCCGTTTCAAGATTGACTCCATCCAATTGCAGTAGACATTTTGTAAGAGGACGCCTTGCGATTCTTGCCTTTGACAACGAGGTCTGGGCTGGCCTCAGTGTTGAGCTTGGGAGTTTGGGCTTCTTGAGGCTGCCCCTTCTCAGCGGGGCTGTCCTCCACATCTGCACTGTTGTCCACGGGCAGGCTTGCATAGAGGCCAGGAGAGTCGCCGCCCACACCGGGTGCTTGAGTGATGGGCAGCGCATCCGAAGCCCTGCATTGCGACATGCACATCTGACCCATCAGCAAAGAACAAGATATGTTCCGCAATTAGAAGGATGGCTGCAGGACAAACCAATCTGATAAGGCAATGCCCTGTGACATGATCAGATGTACAAGTGTGAAACCCAGGAAATCATTGCTCACCAGGCTTGCGGCGAGGCAGCCTGACCAGTGGCGCCCGCATGCTCCTCATCATCAAAGCGGACCGGAGCCAAGCCGGTGGGGCTGTCAGGGAGTGGGGACAGCTCCATGGATGCCTCCAGGGCGCTTGAATTCTTTGCCAGTGGCTCTTCTGGATGATCTTCTGCTTCCTCTGCTTCCATCGCAGTTGCATTGTTCACCTCTGATGAAGGGGAGTCGCCATGCTTGTTGGATGTCAATGCTGGCTTCTGCCCAGGATCATTGTTGCCAGTGCTCGGGCTGTCTTTCTCGCTATCAGGCGCATCGTTCCAGCCTGCAGGAATGAAAGAGTGCATCTTAGAGAAGTTTTGTGCATCATTCTCTTCACAGAAGATGGCGACATCGGGCTGATCAGGGAGACTTCCTCCTTTCACGGATGGCATATCAGGCCATGCCATAGGATTCTCACCTGGAATGTTTTCAAGGTCGGCTGCTTGAGAGGGTGGTATCTCGCACAAAGCTGCAAACGAAGCGGGGTCGAGTGCTCTACCACCCATGATCAATTAGGTTACACTTTGCAAGTCGGCTAAGTACCGGCTTCAATACAAATATCCCACCCGATCGCTATGAAGAACCTATTCAACCCAAAAGAGATCGCAACTGCAGTTCCCAAAATCGACAAAGCCTGACTCGGCAGGGCTTGAGGCAGGGTTTGATCTTCAAACCCCTCAATTTTGGTGTGTACAAAACAGAACAATCCAGGCAGACCAGATTTGACATGCAAAGCCCTTGAGAAACTGGATTTGTCTGAGAATTACTTTGCATTGCAAGAAAGGACTCACATCTGAAGGAGATCGAGCCGCAGGTGGGTGCAGGTGCGCTCAGCAGTGCAGGTAGCCTTTCCTTGTCAGTATCCGCAGTGCTTGCGCCAGCGTCGAGTTGGAAAGGATTCCTTGGAGCGCCCCCATTCTGACACGCCAGCCGCCCGTCTTCAGTCGCGCCCTTCCTGCTAGATCCTGAGTACCCTTGCATGTACGATAGGCTCCTCTCTTTTGGCTGATCTTCTCCAAGAGCCGGGTCATCATCATGATGGCATGATGCCTCAGGACCTGCATGCATGGGCAGGTCAGTCACTTGCACCACAAAAATGCATGTCCATAATACTGCATGCCAACGACTGGCAGTTGCAGTGCAAAACATCAGCATTGGCATGGCAACTGCCATCATTGCCATGATGGCAGAGTGCCCTGTCATTTGTGCTAAAGGGATATGCTGCAAAAAAGATGGTAAGTAGCATCAAATGCACTTGCCGATTATTGGTGATAAGCTACAAAGCTGCCCCGATTTCACGGTACAACTCGTCACTCAATTGCTTCCGCAACCCTGGGAAAGATGCTCACGGGCCAGACAGAGGTGTCCACTGTAGATTGTAGGTGAGGCATCCCCAAAGCTGCAAGCTTCTCGAATGCTCTCCGCATCCCTTTGTGGCTCCATGAATTCTGCATCAATATTGATTGCAGGGTTGCGCAGGAAAGCTAACAGATCATCCTCCTCATCGGCATCTGCACACACAAGAATGGGCTCGACAAGATGCGACCGTTGACGATCTGAAGGTGTTACATGCATGCTTCCTGACACACTCAGTACAGGCTTTGCTTCCTGGCAGCCTAAGAGGACCTGGGCATAGAATTGGCTGTCTCTTCCAAGAAACCTGCAGATGGCTGCATCCTGCCTGTGCTTGCTACTCAGTGCCTGGTGCCTCAGCTAGGAAGCACTGAGATGTAAATCTGCCTTACCTTGCAATGCTTTCCAGCGGTCCCTGTCTCTTCGTGTTGGAGGACTTGGTGATTTCCTACAGCAACAAGAAGCTTTCAGTCAACTATTTATTTCTGATCTTTATCCTACCTCCATCATTGTCTTCGTATTGACAAGATTGTGTGATCAGAAGTCAGCAAGAAGGACTTGTGCCAAGCGAAGTCAGCACCGTGCATAGTCGAGGAACGTCTGCTTGCATCCTTGCTGCTCAGTTTGATCCAGAGCAAGGACGCCACTTTTCTTGAGAAGGCTTTGGGAGGCATCGGGCGTTTCCAACATGTGCCTGGACGACGGTCGCTTCCGTATCCTCATGAACTGAAGTTGACTTGTGAAAGTGCCCTCTCTTGAGCGACACCTCGGTCTGACGCCAACACTAGAAGCTGAGCAATTGGAGCGATATCGATGCTGTTCCAGATGCTGGGCTTGCAACGATCATCACACTAGATTTGCGATTTGAGCACGCAATTTGAAGGGTGCATGCAAGCTTGGGCAGAACAGAATCTAACAAGGTCTTCAAATGGAAAGGGCATTGGATGCATGAGAAACATCAATTTGGATCTCGGAAGACCAAGCTGCAGCTACTTCAGTGAGTTGCAAGTGTCTAGCTCTACAAGGTAGGGCCTACCTCGTGACGACAGTCGACTGTGATTACCACAGAAGCCGGCAGCACCACTTCTGCCAGATCTTCTAGAATGATGATGCATATTGAGTTTCTCTGTATTCAGAAGATAGAAGCCATCACACTGTGGCGTCCGGATATTTACAAGGTAATTCACAGTTGCTGAGCGCTCATGCATCGCACACAATCTTGCAGATACCTGCTGCTGCTTATATATATGGCCCTCAAGGCATGTGCCACTAGTGCAAGTAGCATTCAATCAGTAGCCTCCTTCGGAATACAATGAAACAGTAAAGTGGACGTCTCAGTGAGGAGCCACTCACATATACATGCTCCTGCATCGCCCATCAGCTTGTACAACCTCAAACAAAGGCTTACCACTTGACTCAAACCCCACTCATTCATTCTTTTGTATCACAACTCGTATCACAACTCGTAGTCCTCCAGTTCTTAGCTTTTAGTTGCATTTCAAACAGAATTTGTCAAGAGCCGCTCAGTAGCAGAGCTCATACACCTGCATGGGCAGCCCAAGCTGCAAATGCAGAATAGCTATTGCACACACAGCACTTTGGTGCGCGAAATGCATTTGGTGCATGCGCGCTGACCTAGTCAGAGCAGCAGCTGTCGCACATGTCTGTGACCTGGCTGCCAGTCTCCCAGTCAGTGTCAGCCCCGCTCTCAAACTGGTCGTCATTGCCGAACTCTCCTTTGATGGCGTTGAAGGGGCTCAGCAGCAAGATGGGGAAGGTATTGCCCATGAGCTTGGATGTCAGTTTGGGGCTTGTCATGGCTCTGGGGCTGCCCATGCCCCGAGGGCTGCTCAGTTTGGTCTTCCCACTCTCCAGGAAGTTCTTCACTGCCTGGATGCCCTCACTGCTGTGGTTCACAATTGCCTCCAAGGGGACCTGGTACAGCTCACCGGAGCCCTTCTGAGAGCCTTCCTGCAGGGCCTGCAAGCAAAGAGAGACACCTTCAAAATCTGGGATGTCGAAGTGGTCACACATTAGCCAGTGAGCGTGAAACACATTGTCCAGTGCTGCTTACAGGGAGGCTCACCTGTACAGCGCGTATGGCTTGGGACATGACGGTCGGGGAGACAGGCGTGTGCACCAGCTTCAGGTCCAGCCACAGCCGCACGCTCTGCTGCAGCTCATTGCAGAGCGTCACCAGCATGGCAATTGAGCCGCTCCCCTGGAGACATGCTTTCAATGTCTGCTCCCACGACGCTGCAGCCGCCCCCATCTGCACATGCCAGTACCTTTTCTCACACTCTTCTTTGCCTCCCCCTCAACGCAGGTGTGACAGCGCTTGCTAATTGATCAATCCTGGCTTCAGAACAAAGCGATGTGTCTGCAGCTTAAAAGGAAGAGGTTCATACCGGCAGCGTGGCGCCATCATTCATGAGGTGGGAGCGAAACTCGTCCATGCGGGCAGCCACCTCGACCACAGTGTCCGCTGCCTTGAGAGCGCGGCGCCAGCCGGGGCGCCTGTTGCGCCAGCTGGACTTGACTGCGTGCCACGGCACCGTGTCCTCCAGGGACAGCAGCTGGCTGCGAGCCTGCCATGCCATCAGACAGCAAGATCAATGAACCCTCTACGACACTTTTGGTTGTGTGTTCTTGCAGCTCCTCATTACAGGGCAATAGATGAGGGAGCGAACGGTGCGCTTTCAGATGTATTGCACCTACCTCTTCCAGGCTGTCCCTCTTCTCCGGGATACTGACTGCCACATTCGCCAGCGACTGTCCCATCGGCAGGTCTGCACCCGCCAGGGCAAGAGTCAAGTGTTGGTGTTGCATGGTAGCTTACATGTCACAGGGACACCAACCACAGCAGTGGTACTTCTTGATGCAGAGGGCCCACCTGCTTCAGCTGCCATGCCAGATCCATTCAGCGTATTCATGTCCACCTGCAGGCGGATACAAAATTAAGCGAGTTTCCACGGCAAGAGCCCACAGAGCTTTAGAGCATGTAAGGCCTTTTGCTCTCATTGCTTGTACCTCGTACTCGCGGTCCTTGGTCTGCTTGCTGAGGTAGCGCTGCTGTATTCTCAGAGTCTCGGAACCGTCAGAGGTGCGCACAATCACCCAGCCATTCCCATCCAGTCCAATGACATCCCCGTCCACTCCAGTCAGCTGCTGTGCGCTCCGCTTGCCTGTGCTGGCAACCACCACCCTGCCACAGGCATAACATGCATTTGGACATTGCTGGAAAGGTGGTAAATCCATGCATGAGAGGGGATCCATCTAAAGAAACAACAAATATTGCGAGGGCTTCAGTAGGTGGACCTGTCTCCGATCTTGAAGTCTCTGCCCCGTGTGGAGAAGTCCCCGGATGACTCCTTTGTGCCTGCTGGCATCTCACTTCGCCCACTTGCTGCAGGTATGTCTGTATGTGCCTGCTGCAGACAGGTGAACCCCATTGGCTGATGTTCTGAGAGAAAGAGGTACAGAATAAGGATTGAATCACATAGCAGCATTTCTCTGCGAAGATAGTGAGGTCCTGTACCCGTAAAAGAGATGCAGCAATGGCAGCAGCAGTGTGGAGTTGTTGTGCGTGCACGGCTGTTGCGAAACCTCCGTCGTTGACAAGAAGGTTCACGAGTGGATCCTGGGACGTCAAAGATGAGATATTAGTGTTGGTACAATCCATTTAAACTGTGGTGGGGTGGTCCAAATCGATGTCTATGACGCGTACTGAAGCTCATGCTAGCTATAGGTCGCAAAGCAGGAAGCAAGGTAGATTTGCGAATAAGACGGCACGTAGGCTCCAGAAGATGTACCTTTGCTTTTGCTACACTCTGGCTGGGCTGTTCCTGCTCTGTCAAAGTACTTGCCCTGCTCAACAGTTGTTGAAGGAAAACATTGGCTGGCTGGAAATTTACATCTTGCGAATAGGAGGACGTTGCATTGGAATGATTCTGGTCATGGGTGTAATGTATACTGGAGAGCATCTCCGTAATCAGCCTGGCCTCTCAAGCAAAAACTCTGGAAAAGGACTTGCAGCCCTATAGAGAGAACCCAGTTTGATGGCAGCGGTTTCATTCATAGACTGCCCCAACCTTATCAAACGGATAATACACTTGCGAGAGCAGTCAAAGGGCATACAAAGGTTGCCTTGCATCCAGTGGGGCATCTGCGCAGTGAGTTCTGAGAACGGTCCTAATCTGGCCAGCCGGAGGAAGCAAGGGGAGTATAATGTAGAACCTTGGAGGAACCTTGGAGAACCTTGGAGGAAGCGCGTCATGCTGCAGAACATAACTAGTCCCCCCCAGAAAGGGGCGTGACTCGTCTCCTTGGCTGAATCATTATTCGATGCCTTCTGGCTGAGGCATGCATGAAAGGTCTCATGGCGATTTCGAAAGTCTTGATTTGCTTGCTAGGCCATCATCATCCAGATCAGAATACCGTATTCTGTGACAGGCCCTACAGCCGGATTGCAGTGCGACTGTGCAACCCATGATATCAACATCACGATGTTGTGCGCATTCGAATGTTGTAGAAGCTTCCCTGCAGCTAGCAGTGCTGCACTGCGGCAGCGTTTGGGCAACACATTGGTAAAGAGGCTGCGGCAGTTGCAACAGTTGCGGCAACTGCCATTTCAGTGCAAAAGCTCACCAGGCCGTCACAGTGATTGTCAGATGAAGCTTCCTGATTGCAAGTGATATTCGATGTTGGCCCCACTAGTGCATATGCATGCATGCCATGCAGACAGTGTCTGCTGCAAGACAGGGTTCTGCGCAAGCATCACCACAGATATCATATAGATGTTGCGGAGATGCCAATGAAGTGGGCCATAGAAACTCTGCAGCAAGATTCTGTCAATCTCCATTTGCAATTAAATGAGGAGAGCACGCAGGATGACCCATGCAGAAGTGGTACTACGTAGTAGCATGTAGTAGCATGCTGCAGCCTGTGTGTCTGCACGCAACTTGGCACCCTCCGTAAACTTGAAAGACGGGCATTCAAAATACTAACATACAAGCGCATGATGGGCTCGACCACTGCAATTGGTTCGTAATTCAATGTGTCACGCTTGCTGCCTTTTGTGTGCACAGGGGTGATTAAAGTACCATGCACGGTCTGCCTACTGAGCTCTTACGGTATGCCAAGGACGAGCGGGAGCCAGGCATGCCTCCTCCAGAGAATGTCCTGGCCCCTGCTCTGCCTGCAGTGTTGATCTGCCTTTGTTGCTGGGCATGTCTCAGAATTCATCAATAGCTAATTGATCTTGCTGTATATTCGTTACCCAATGATACATGCATCAGGAGAAATAAATGCATTGATGTACAAATTGATCAATTAATGAAAAAATAGTACATACAGTGTATACGCTACGTAGCTATAGAGTGGCACATGTGGCGCACATTGGCACACATGCCACATGGATGAGGCTTCAGGCTGATTAGATCAAGCATCATGAGCCTGATCGGATCCGCGCTATGCACAAACGCAATGCAACTTGGATATTGACTACTGTGCACACGTGACGCCATGTCATGATCATTTACCAAGAGCCTCAGTGAGACTGAGGTGCTCTAGCTGGCCAGCGCTTTGCAATGGATTTCAGCTCCGAGCTGAGAATTCCTAGATGCACACTAATGCCCCTCAATCATCCTCATCAGACGATGAGTCACTCGAGCTATCACTCGACGAGCTAGACTCGTCGGCAGGGCCAGACCAAGGCTGACCGTCCATCCCATCCACATCGCTGTCTGCATCGTCCTCAAGGGGCTCCTCGCCAGTCTGATCCTCCTCCTCCTCCTCCTCCTCCTCCTCATTATCATCTTCATTCCTGAGGCTTTTCCTTTCAAAAGCCTGCAGTATAATCCATTCCAGTATTCAGGTCTTCTGATTCGTGATGTTATTGTCCGCCATGCTTCTCTGCAACCCACCATGGAAGTGCTCCGCAGTATAGTCACAGATTGGCGCCTTGTCCATGTGCTTGAAGGGGTCCCAACCGGCTCACCTCCAGTTGCTCTTCCTTGGAGAGACCCATACGCCCTCTCCAGTGCTTCCGGAGCATCTCATCACTCACGCCACCGCTGCTGCCGAATTGGACATCGGCCATAGCATCAAGAAACTCTTCGGCATTATCAGGGTTGATGCCTCCAAACCAGTCTCCATCGCATGGGCTGACTGCGCTGTACACGACAACGTTGCCTGCATACTGCACCACAAGATCCCATCAGCCATTCGCCGAGCTGCTAAGAGGCGGTGCTTGCCACTGCCAGGAGAGCTGCTTGAGGACCAGCAAAGTCTGCAGTCATCACCTTGTGACCTCCAACATGTGAACAGCGGAACACTTTCACATTCTCCTGCCACTCGCGCTCCTGGATCAGAGTCTGCAGCCTCTGAATAAGCTTGTCCCCGATCACTCCACATCTGAGATCCCGACTGCCATGGCAGCACCTGCATGTACCCATGTCTTCTTTAATCCATCATTCAGCCGTGTCAACTCAACAGGGGGCGGTATCAAAGGAAAAGAAAGCATGGCTCCGTACACGAAGAGGCCCAGAGGCGGCACATGGCGAACCAAGCGCGCGATTTTCTTGTTGAGCATTGGCGGGCTGAAGTCTGGGTCGTCCTCAGTTGGTTCTGCCACTAGGGACGCAACTACATGGTCGATGCTCTTAATCGGCAGCCCTTTGAACCACACTCCTGCAAGCACCCACACTATGTCAAAGAGCCTGTGTGATGTGAGGCCTGCTGCTTTGAAGCTAGAGGACCTTTCCCATACCTGCTGGGTAGATGAGCATGTCCACTTTCTCTGGTGGGACTGGCGGTTCGGACACCGGATTCGCATCCTCATACGCAGTCACCTTGACAAGACCTGCACAGCAGATCAAGAAATCGCTCTCAGAAAGCTGCCATGAGGGGACCACAGCAATGTCAGGCTTGGTCAACCACTACCCACCATCAATGTGCTTGCGATGATGTGCGATGGCTGTGAAGGTCGCTAGGAATGGGGGCAGCCTGCAAAGCTTGCTGCTGTCATCTTATGAATGTGCCAATGTATTGATGACTGCATGACCAATGATGGGGACTCAGGGAACCTCACCGTTCAACAACCTTGGGCCACCATGCCCCAGGGGCCACGTCTTCTGTCTGTTGAGGTGCACATCTCAAGAAAATGTGATGGAAATAGGTATTGACTGTGCCAGGGCATGGTGCAGTCACTTGAGAAATCTGATCTCGGTAGTTCGTCTGTGGAGCTTGTGCTGCACTTGCTGCTGCAGCCCGGAAGGACCTGAGCGAAGTCAAGCAACATCTCTGTCGCCTGATGGAAGAGAATGTATTAATGAAGAGCATTTACTTCACGGGCAATTACGGTACCCAACGAATGCAGCGATCTGCAGGTGCATCGACTTTTCCCTCCTACAAGTGATACTGGAATTATAAGCTGATCATCACTGACATATTGTAAAAAGCAATTCAGGAGCTCCAAGTCTGCCTAAACTTCATAGTATGCCAAGAAGTGGATGGCAGAGAAGCTCAAAGAATGTCGGTGATGAGTCATCAGCTGCCAGGCAAGATGAGATCACATTCATCGACCAGACATTGTCCGAAAACGCTTCCAGGCGGCTGTGATATTCGCATTCCATTGAGCATATGGATCTCCTACTGCATTGGGCTGAAAGCCAGGTGAGAGTCGCCAGATCACCTTGTCAAAAAGCAAGGATTGTGCTGATCTGCAGGGCTACCTACTTCTGTAGCCAGTATTCCAGTGTTTGATCCTATTCAATATACTGATGAAATTCATATTGCGGTACTTGAAGGGCTGTAGCTTTCCAGACATAGAAGTCAGGGGAAGACAACTACATGCGAAAAGAGACATTCCGAGTGACGGTAGGTCCCATCACAAATCCACTAGACAAAATAACACCACACTTTGTCATTGTGCGAAAGCATGCATACGACTAAAAGCAGCTGCTGGTTGACTGAAAGCACTAACTGTATATGGTCATTTCTCGGTGCTGCAGCTGCTCTCTTTGACATTCCCCAGCATCTGCTGCTCCATGAGGGCCAAGCTTGGGATGACCAAGCCTATGGGAGCGCTTTCCATCAATTGAAGGTGTGCACGCACTCCACTAGCATGCTGACACATACTGTCAATTGTGCAGAGCTCTCACATGCACATGTGTGAGGGGCCAGGAAGAGGTTGCTGATGCCCTGGACAAGCGGTGGACACTGTGCCTCCTCCTGCTCATTGAGCAAGCTCGTGGGAAAGACTCAAAATGGGCTCAGTACATCAATGTCCTCCCGCAGAGCTATGGTGCGCTATAATGCAGCGCTTCATGGCTGCTTTTGCAAGGCCAGCTGGCATTATGAAGAGGATACATAAGGAACCGCTTATTGCGTGCTGCAGAGGACCCGTTGTGGTGGTCAGAGGAGGATCGCAACATCCTGAAGGGTACTCGTCTGGGGGCAGCGGTGGAGCACTACTCAAAAGGTCTGGAGGACTTGCGTGCCAGGAGAGCGCGATTGTGCACCATACAAAGGTGTGTGCTGCATTATGCTTAAAGCACCGCTAGGGTCACATATGGCTGCGTCTGCTGAGCAGCAGTCATAATCACCTGCACATTCCTGGGATCATGTGGTGATCTGTGATGTAATACCAGTTGCACTGATGGCACAGGGAGCTTGGTGGCGCGAACGTTCTGGAAGGAGAGAGTGGGCAGTGGGCCATGTCAGAGACAGCTCTAAAATGGGCAAAGTCCACTGTGTGGTCGCGAGCCTTCAACATCAAAGCTCTGGGTGTGGTGCAGACAATACCTCTCCTGTAGCATCTGTCAGGGCACATTTTTGATTGGCCTTCAGCATTCTTGCTGCTACCTGTCACAGCAAGCATGACACTTGGTGCAGCGAATCAAGTTTGTCATTGTTGATGCAGGAGCTGCGCGGAAGGAAGGCATTGCACTCATTCCTGTGCTAGACATGCTCGATCATAATCCCCAGCAGCACGTAGCCTGGCACACTGGAAACACAGGCGAAGAGAACTTTCGCTTCCTCACAAAGTCTGCAATTAGAAAGGTTATGCTCAGCAAATTTGTGTTGGCATGGTTGTGGATCTTGACTGCACATGAAGCATCTGACCATCAATATGCAACACTGCAGGGCGACCAGCTCTATTCCAACTACGGCCACAAGTCCAATGAGGAGCTGTTACTCGGATATGGATTCGTTTTAGAGCCAAACACCGCTGACTACTTCAGCGTATCGCTGGGCTTGGAAGCCTCCAGCGCTGCAGGTAATCTCCTAATTACTAGTGTGGCAAAGTTGCTCAAAGGCACAGGCCCTTAAGAGTCATGGAACCCCCAGAGCAAGGCCATAGGAAAAAAATTCTTGATGCTTTCTTTTTGTGACAGGGAGGGAGAGGGCAGCCATGCTGCGCGCATTGCTGCAGCGCCTGGGCTTGCAGACAGAATTTTATCTAACGCGTGCTTTCCCGCTTCCGTCGACTCTGGTCGTGGCTGCAGCTGCCTGCTTGTTGCCCAGCGCCCAAGCATACAGCCTTCTTGCAACAGCCCCTCCTCCTGCCTCAGGCCCAACAGCAGACTCCAGTGATGGTGGACACCCAGATAAAGGGGCAAAGCACGGTGAGAGCAGCGAGGTGCAGCAACAGGAAGGGATGGTGTCGGGCATGATAGAGGTGCAGCCGGCCCCATTAGCAGCAGCAGCCGCGCCGGCGGGAGGCCCTGCTGTGAGGAGCGGCCTGCAGCTTGCCTGCCCGGTGGCAGTGCACCTGCAGGCCTTGCAGGCGCTCAAGCAGCAGCTCAGGGGGAAGATGGAGAAGCTGCAAGGCGGCAGCTTCCAGAGTGACATGGAGCTGGCCGCAGCTGCGCCTGCTGGATCAGCCGCCCACATGGCCCTTGTAAGCTCCTGCAATGTGCCCACCCTGCGGCAAAAACTGCACAAGTCTGGTAGATGAAAGGGAGCAAAGCGCGATGACTATTACTTTTAAGCACTATGGATCTACCATTTGCAACTGCACAGGTGTACAGAGCAGGCCAGAAAGAGATAGCGCATGCAGCACTGGGCGAGCTGGCACAGCAGACCGAGGCCTTGCTCCCTGCTGCCTTCACTGGTGGCTCCAGCCAGGCAACCCCCGGCAGTGTCCTGGGATCGATTCCACAGCAGGATTCGCCATCTTGGGGTGCGCTGAGGGAGCACCTGGCAGGGAGAGCATGGCACTGGGGGCTGGAGGTGCTGCAGGAGTGTCAGCCAGGGCAGGAGCTTGCGCGCTTGCCGCTCGCCGCCGGCGTGGTGGCAGCCAGCCGGGCTGGTCTAGTCTTACAGCTCGCGCTGATGCACATTAGAAAGGGGCACTCAGCACTCAGTGCCACAGCACCCCAGGATAATTGGCCTGCTGAAGCCGGAAGCAGCGATGCATGCCACGCCTCAGAGACGGCAGGAGAAGCTCGCTGCACCGGAGGCAGTGCGCTACTAGACCGGCTCATCCAAAATGTCGAGGTCCCTTTTGCGGCCTCCCTTCTCACCGGCGATGTGGGCAGCCTCTCCGCAGCTGAGGCATTGGCAGGTAAGATAATATTTCATCAAATTTATGTTCAGGCTTCACATGAAGAATTTTCAGGGTTCTTGGCAATCTAATGTCATATTGTTACCTATGGATTGGAGCGCAGGAACACAGCTTGATGACCTCTTGCAAGAAGAGAGCGAGCAGTATCAAGAGCAGTATGCTGCGGCAGCCCCTTCCATGAGGGCAGCCCTTGTAGACATCAACAAAGGAGCACAGGCAAATGGCCATGGCATGTCTGAGGCAGAGGGCGGGGCCCCAGGCGATGAGCTTTGTCCTGGACTGAGCCATGGGGAGGCGATAAGAGCTCTTGCTTGGGCAGATGCAGTTGTGGACCGATGTGGAGTTCCAGGGCCCTCTGGATCTCAACTGGCCATCCTTCCACTCATCTGTGCCTTGCCAAAGGTGGGCTCCAGGGATACCCAGGGAACCAAGCTCCTTTTAAGACATGCTTTGTACAAAGTATGCCCATGTTGGACGTTGACGAGTCTTTGTCTGCCCTGCAGGTTCTGCGCAGTTTGGTTGTGGATTTCAGCTGGGAAGAAACAGCAGGAGAAGCTGTACTTGTACTGTCCACGCCGGTGCTTTTGAAGGCCGGGCTGGTGCTCAGTCATGCAACCCTGCTCCAGGACAGCAGCTTTGAGACCGTGCTGCTGAGTTGGGGCCTTTCCTGCTGTAGCGGTGAGTGGGTTTGGGATAGCTCCATTCTTTCTTGGCCCTCTGCTCACCATAGCATTCGTTGCGGGCATCCATCAGGAGGGCACTTCCTAACAACTCGCAATTGAAAATATCTCTGACGTGTGCAGATCTCCTGGCAGGCGCTGCTGACACCAGCTGTTCTTATGAGCTGTGCATAGATCCTCCAGATGAGCACCCGCATGCAGAGTTGTGCAGAAACCTCCTTGTAGCAAGCGGTCTTGGCGGGACACACTTTCTCTCTTTGACCACAAGTCAGGTGTGACGCTGAGTGTGAATTCTTACACTGAGGAGTTTGAATATCCCAGCGCCAAATTCTGTCTATTTCAAATATCAAAACTACTTCAGAAGTACTTCATTTTCTGGCTATATGCACACTGCCATGTGAAGGGTTGTACTTTCTAGCAGGAGCCTTTGCTGGCGGCTATTGCGGTGTGTTGTGCTGATGAGGATGGCCTGAATGCGATGGGATCGTCAGACCTGCTCAGGCAGCACGCTGCAACAGATACTGCACCCAGCGGCAGTGAGTCAGGCACAACAGGTGAGCATATTGAATACGGGGTGCTGTGAAATCACTTTTCTCCAATATGGGGTGACCTGCACATGATTTCGAAGATACAAGAGTGACATTAGCTGATTGTGGGGGAGCAGGGTTGGGTGACAGTGTACAATCCCCTGAAGAGAAGTCCAGGCAGCGATGGGTGGCTGCTGAAAATTTTGTAGCAGCTATCAAGGGTGACAAGCACCTCATGAAGGCTGCACGGCGTCAGCTGAAGTCACTGTTGCAGGATGCACGGTATGAATCAGCTACCACTCCCGCCCTGATCAAACTTTTCTAGACTTTTGTGTGCTTGGGATGACAAATTTCCCTTGCCATCAATAATGATGTTTTAATAATGCAGGTCTGGACTGAGTCCTTCTGAGTGCGAAGACAACCAGGAAATTTTACTTCCTGTCCTGGAATACAGAAGCAGCATGGAAAAGATACTGGATTACAATTTGAGCATGCTGCAGCAACACTCAAAGAGGCCTCTTGTTGCAGACACAGCTGCAAAGAAACAAGGAAAGAGTAGGCACAAATAGTGAGAATGTGAGGAATACCGTGGCTGTAAAAATAAACTCAACCTTCCATTTGGGAGAACTATGCAAGCTGCACAAGCATTCTATGGCATTCAATTTGCATGCAGGTGAATCAATCTTGGACCTTTGAGGAACAATTGTAAGCCATGTCGAGCATCTGTACCCACTCTTCTAAAAGAGGCGCACTGATAATGTACATGAAGATGGTCAGCCCCAGCACATAGACAATCCACAGACAGCAGCAGGCAATATCGCCTGCTGAAAAATGCTTTATGTTAGCATGCCATATTTGCAAGCGCATTTCTGGGCAAAAGTCCCCAGTGAGACAAAAGCCCCCGCCTGACATGCACATGCCATGTGGCACATACATTTGGTGAACAAATGTCATTGGTGTACCCATGCGGATGCCGCTGCCACCTCAAGGGATTATAGAGAGCATTGCAGAATTTCTCTAATAATGGCATCGCAGGTGTGATATCATACTGTCTTGCAGAATCATTTGGTGCTACTGGAGCTCGAGGTGCGTCTGACAGTGCTGCCAGGCACTCCGGGCAGGTCAGAGGAACGGCGCGAGCTTCGAGTGTTCCTGCGGCTGACATCACTGTCTCTGCCTAACGACGTTTGCACCTGTAGCCCCAAAAACAGTCATCACCTGCCTTATTACATCACCTGCCCTGATCACATCACCTGCTCTGCACAAATAGTGAAATTGACAGGTCACAAGCAGAGATGGTCTATTCTGAACCTGTGTGATGGCTGCCAGGATCGACTGTCCTCCTTCTGCTGTCAGCTTCCTGCCGGAGGCACTTCCTGAGGGCGCCTTGGGCAGCTGCACAACGGTGCCTGCACATTCACACAGTCCTTCTGCCTCACACTATGTGTCGCTCCATATTAGCAGCAAAGCATATCAAGACTCTTTGGCAGGTGGCTAGATCGAATATTTGCAAGTATACGTAAAAATGTTGGGCTTGCCTCGGGCGCGGTTAGGGGCACGAGTTGGGGAGTGGGGCACGGGTGCAGTGGCAGCCTGCGTCGCATTGACTGCCACATCAATCTGCTGAGGCACGTCCACCAGCGGAGTCCCCGACATGCGCCTGTTCACACCAGACGCTCACACCTCTCATCCACGGGTTGTCCCATGTGTTCTACCTCTAGAGAGATCTTCCACAAGAAAGCAATATATTGGTCTGGCCCCTGCTGGCGGGGGCCGGTATAAATACTGAGCACCGTGCCCACGGTTGATTGTGTCTTGCTTGGATCTGGTGAGTTTCACAAGGGGTAGGATTTAACCTTCTACTGTAGCTTGTCTGCAGACGCACCTTGCCTCTGGCAGGAGAAGCTTGTATTGGTAATAAGAATATAAGAATACTAGTACTAATGATAATGATAATAATGATAGTGGTCTGTCACAGCTGCTGTGTTGAGTGTAGCACAGGGCAGCATGCCTGCTGATGGATGGCCTGCTGATGCCAGCAGCGGCAGGGGAGGGTGGCAGTGGTGCAGGAGTGAGGGCGCCCGGCTTGAGGTTGCCGCGCGTGAGGAAGCAGATGATGGCAGTGCAGTCGTCCACGCCGCCATCCTCCTCTGCCATCCACTGGTGCCGCGCCGTTTGCACCTGCATGCACCTTCTTTCAGACTGGCTGCCACTTGTGAACAGTGTCTCAGTGGGCAGTGCAAATACAAAGGAACAGAAGCTGTGGCTGTGGAATTTCGACGCGTATATATTTGGTCCCAGCTGGCGGGGGACGGCACAAATACTGAGCACCGTGCCCGCGGTTGAATACGTCTTGCTTGGATCTGGCGAGTCCGACAAGATGTAGAACATTGGCAGCCTTTGCATGCAGCTTGTCTGCAGGTGCACCTTGCCACTGGCAGAAAAGCATTGAATTATCACCAAACGTAATATTTTCAAGCTGCAATATGTGGATGCCTGGATGGAAAATTTGGGAGACAGTGCACACCAGCAACTTGGCGATCTGGGCCGGCAGGGCGCCCTTTTCAGCCTCTGCATGCACGATGCCGACAATCTCGTCGTTGCTCATGAATTCATAGATGCCGTCGCTGCACAGCACCAGGTACTGGTGCTCGGGCTCCAGAGCAATCTCCAACACATGCGGCTGTGCAATGACCCCCACGCTGGAGGCAACCGTGTCCCCAAAGGCCCTCGTCATCGACAGCCCCGGTGTGTCTTTGTCAGCCAGCCACACCCGCGTTGGACCCATCTGTTCCCCTCCTATAGTGTAGGGCTCCAGGCGACCCTGGACAGTAAATGATTTCGAAATGCACAGTAGATGTCACGCAGCAGGTGGCGTTTCCCATCGAGGCTTCAAATGCAAACACCGTGTGCGGTGCTGTAATAGTATGGCTTGACATGCCTGAGCATCAAAGCCCATGTTGTTTCACGGAATTACAATGTATGGGCCACTGAGAACAAGTATGGTGAAGCAAAGGTGGATGAAGTCAGGCGCACCCCTTGTGCCCTGATGCGTGCAGCTTCGCTGGGGACATCCGGGATGTGATCGACAGACAGGGAGACCGAGGAGACAACTCCTGTGCTGGAGATGCGGCCTAGCATGCAGCGTGAGTCCCCAATGTTGGCCACGAGGAGCCTGCTTCCTGCCTGCATGTGACACCCGCTTATTGTCACATAATCCCATGCCGAGCAACGTCGTCATTGCAGATTTGTCTTCTAGGCTGAAGAGTGTGTTGGTGAGGCACTGTGAATAGAACACTACTATAACTGAATAAAGAGGGAGGTGCTTGCCTGCAGCAGAGCGATGACACCGGTGCTGCCAGACAACATGGAGTTGACTGTCTTCAGCTTGCGCAAACTTGCATTGCAGGCCGGGAATTGCTCCTCACAGCACTGCTTGAAGCGCTTGGTCTGCAACAATGGCACCCATCAGAAGTTCTCTGAGCACTTCAACTTGTCAACAACATTTATCATCATCTTGCACAAGGCCACATCTTGTAGCATTTCTGTTGCGCCAGCTTGTCCGGGCATGTATGTGCACAAGCAACCAGGCAAGAATTTGTGATGAGATGCTCTCCCATACCCTGAAGGCTGACGAGTTGGCCATCAATCCCGGCAGCGTTGCTGCTACATGCCTGGACACTTTGTCACCCTCCTGCCCATGGCCGTCAAAGACAGCCAGCAGTAGATTATTCTGACCTCCCAGGCCCTCATGGATCACCCAGGCATCCTGCATTTGCAACCAAAGTGAGCAAATCCTTCAAGGAGAGCAGCCGCTGCATTAGCACTTCACAATCAAGGGCAGGATGGCTGCAGTTTTTAGCACCTGGTTGTCTTTGGAGCAAGCGTCTGCATCCAGGCCCGCGCAAGAGTAGGCTGAATAGACTACAGTGAGACACTCTGCCTGCGCACCCAAGCTGGTTCTTCAGACAAAAGCACTGGCGCAGTAGACAGCGCCACTTCGAGAAAAAGTGACATTTTTGGAGGATGCTACGATGTCAACCATGTCCAGTGAGGTGTTCATGATCGGACCTGTCCTGGTGCTTGCAGGAAGACAGTTTGGTTCTCAACACTGGTGATGGAAGAAGATGCACCAACTCCTACGACTGAAGCAGTCCGCACACAGGATAAAATACCTTGATAAATATTTACCATTTAGATACGTTGATCAAGCTGCAGGCGGAACGAAAGCCTAGCGAAATGAACGGGCTGGTAAGGAAGATGCCTTCTTTCACAACTTTTGTGCTGCTGCCACGGTCAACACAGCCGCCTCCTATTGCCAGTGCGGTAAGTCTCTTCAACAGCCTACACACATCACGTCACCATTTGGGATTTTAAAAAGGTCGCTATGAAGACAACGACTACTACGCACACCCGTGACCAATCTCTTACCCTGAGGCTTGTGACATTCTAAAGTTTGCTCGATGTTTCTTGGAAACTCTCCCCCGTCCAATTGGCGTCCCAAATCTTCACCCTCTTACCACAGATATCCCGAAAAGGCGAAGTCAATGGGTAATGTAACCGCAACCGTAACCGTTGTGGAACGCCGTTGTGGCCTGCCAGGCCAGAAATGCTTGTCCAAGGAACATGTCTTGACGTATTCACTCGCCTCAACATTTGCAATCATCTGCAGATTGAGTCGCTGATAGTACTCCTGTCTTGGGCAGATGTACTTACAATGACCAATTGTAGGACCCTGCACACGTGCAGGCCCTGCCAGGGCCCCAATGAGCCACCGCGAGGTGGTAGCTCAGGTGCATTTGTATACAGGCTGCCGCTAGCGCCCTGGGGACCCACTGCGCCTGGGAAGCATGATGGCAAGGCATGGCATGCAGTGGGCGGTGAACAGCCGGCAGCCCTGTTGCCCCGCGCACGTGCAGTGACATGGCCACTCAGCGGTTGAGGACCACTGCACGGGGACAGCCTGCAGAAAAAATGCTGTCAATCTTGAGCATTAATTGCATAGATAGGTACCATACGCATGTACCACCGGTAGCCTTGTCGGATAGCAGCATAAGATCATCATAATGATTATGGGGACTGAGGACTGCAGATGCAACATTGTGGTGCTGACATGCATTCAGCGTTCATCCACCCATTACACCCATTACACCCATTTGTGCCTGGCAACTTTTCATCCTGCTCGCAAGGGTGACAGCTATGCTCCTGGGCTAGCATTGGCAACAGCCCCTACATTATAAATGACGTTGCAAACGCACATCACCACATTGGCAACAGCCCCTACATTATAAATGACGTTGCAAACGCACATCACCACTAGTATCAATGTACACACCTGCATCCTATACCTGACATGATCCAGGCTTTTTCCACACTTAAATCTGCAAGACAGCGCAGAAGGCATACCGCCTAGCAGTTCCTATCACAAGGTCTGTGGTTGATAACAACCAGGACCTAACAATACAAAGAAAGCCAGCAGATACAAGAGAGCTGCGCAACAGTACTCCTTGTCGTGCAAAAATATCAAGAACCTAGTTCACAATTGTGATTCTGATGTCACTCTGTGCAGCACTGCGGCAACAATGTACAACAATGCAGGCAGTCGTTTTGACTGCCATTCGACAGTACTGTTCTGCTGACTGGCTCAGAGCTTGGCGCGAGGTGCGGCTGCATCCAGGATAGGCTGCAGCTTCAAGGCAAGCGCCATGCTGCCTCCAATTTTCAACTTGCGCATCAAGAAAGCCTGCAGCACCACATGATCAGGATGTCACTTGTTGCATGGCCAGGCAACGCACCACTTGTCTCACCGCGACACCAAGGCAAGAGGCAGGATTCAATTAAACCATTCTTGAAGTCTGGCAATGAGGATCGTTGATGTTGTAATTGTGAATGTCACCTGCTGAGGTCCCATCTTGCCCATGACAAGCTTGACAAAGTTTTCGTCAGAGATGGTGAGGGTCAGGTCTGGCTTGCCCTCTGGTGCACCCTTCTTCACGCTGCGTGAGCCGGGCGTGAGATCCAACGTCCACTTCTCACCATCAATATCAAACACCACAATTCCCTGCATTGCACATGAGCACAGTCAGTACTTTCTGAAGACCTTGTACAGCTGAAGGGTACAGGGCCAAAAGGCACCCTGTCAAGCATCCGAGGCGACAACAAATCCTGCTGAGTGATCGGCAGGCACAAGTGATCTGAGAGGGGATAAGAATAACTGAATAGAGATGTAGGGACTTGGCCCATCACCTGCCTATGGGGCTCCTCCAGTGTATTCTGGGGCAAGCTGTCAGCTTGATGTGTCAGGAAACCTCCGCACCTTCATCTTTCCCACGATTTCTTCTCCCTCTCCACCCTCGATGGCAGCCTGCAGCTGATCGAACAGAGCAGCCGACGCCTTTTCCTTGCCCATCTCGAGTTTTAATTGACCGATGTTACGTGCGATGAAAGTGCAGAAGAATTGCCACTTATGATCTGCGACGCTGAAAACAAGCTTAAAATCACCCGTCTTCGATGCAATTGGAGTGCGTCTGTGCAGCACTGCTTCCAACACTTCCAACGTTTGGCGCCCGCAGCTACTATGATAGCTGACCTGGAAAGTCACGTGCAGAAAATTATGTAGCATGCAATCTCTGATTCACCAACAGCCCATTCAACGTAACAACTGCACATGAGACGTTCTAGGAGCTCCTCCTGTGGGGCGTTTGAGAGCGTAGATTTTTTTTTTAGTCCGTGGCTGATGTGCCAAAGTTGATGGATGTCCCTTTCTACATATCGAAGCGCGTTGACCCGCTGCGTGACCGCAGCATATTCAAAAGAAGAAATTCGAAACACTGCATACCCAAAATGCAGTGGCCAATGGCTTCATCACTCCTCAGCCCACAATTGCCCGGTAGGCCTGGATGATAGATGAAGAAAATGACATTGGACAGGCGCAACACACACATTCGGATGCTAAAGCAGATGCAGGACTATGTATCCTTGAAGTATTTTAAATAGTTGCAGAAAACCTCTGCTTGAATTTTCTTTGCAGTGGGGGCTTGGTGGTTGAAATAGCGGCAGAAGTGACACAGTTAATGGTTCCATTGCAGACCTTCTGAAGCACTCGATGCCAGAGGCCCTCTCTCACCCTGGACGGCCCCTGCTGCGGGCCATGCCTCACAGCAGCCAGCCTGGTCGCCTCGCCACTCCCTGACCAACTCTGCAAGCGAGTTCAACCGCAGCGACATCGCCAGACAGATCAGGGCCAATTTCGACAGCCTCGTGCGCGCTAGTCCCTTGCCCCGGGTGAGCACTTGGGCACCCCTCAGCCTCGACTGCAATCGACTGTCAAAGCCTCTCATTGGGACTCTGATGCCTTGTGTGTCGAATGGCATGGCGTTGATGCAGGCTGTCGAATCGCTGGTGGTGCCAACGGGGGGCACGCCAATCGCCCACCGACAGCACTGGCGCACGCAGCCGCCAACCTTTGCCGAGGCAGCGACGACGCCGCTTGTTGGGAGCGGCACTGCGATTGCACAGTGGGGGGCGGAAAGCGGGCAGCATGCAGCCTGGAGGCCCGTTCCAAGCCCACACCCAAACTTCACCGTTGCATGGCCGCAAGCCAACGCTGGTGTAGCAGTCACGAGTCAGCCGTCTCAACTGCAGAGGCCGCAGCCTGTGAGGGCCAGCCCTGGCCCTGCGAGTGTCGGCCTCCTGCAGAGCGTGCTGGCCGCATCTCCGGCGCCGTCGCGGGCATCGCAGATGCACTCGCCTCTCATAACAACAGCCCATCTTGGCAGTGGTAAAGCCCTGGGATCAGCTGCAGCCCAGGCCAGCCCTGGCACGCCATCAGCACCACAGGGAGGACCAGCTGCCAGTGAATTTCGAGTCCCTCCCAGCCGTGACCCTCGATTGGCTGCGAGAAATGCCGCTGCCTCCCCGGCCACCCCACATGCGCAGACGCTTTCACCAGTCTCCCAGCAGGACGCGCGCATGCCGCACCGGGACCCTAGGCTGAAGGGCAGTGCGCAGAGCAGCGGGGAGCAGACGCCGGCAGCGCGGCGGGAGCCTGAAGCGAGGCCACTGGCGGAGTTTCTGCCGGTCGCTGCCGCTGTGCAGTCGCAGGCGGAGCAGCAGCCGGACGCAGAGCAGCCCGACTCGGAGGTGGGGCAGGCTGTGTGGGCGCTGGAAGGGGCACACCTGGCGGGGGATGAGGAGCGCGGCAGGATGCAGGAAGCTCTGCTGGAGACAGGGCCAGCCTGCCAACCGCAGGACTGCGATGCTGCGCCTGGCACCCTCGGCCCGTTTCCGGATCTGCCGGGTGGCACAGGCCCAGAGGAGGGAACATCGGCGCCGGAGGACGCCATGGCGTGCCCTGGCTGGCAGGTTGAGGCATTTCTGAATGACATGGGCAGCGATGAGGAGCCTGGCAGGCAGACAGCGGCCGGCAGCGGCCCCCGAAGAACCCAGGAGCTGCCGTGCGAGGAGATGCAGCAAGACCAGGATGGGCAGGAGGCCAGTGCTTGGTTGAAAGGGCAGGGAGTCGGGCTAGCAGAGGCAGTGGAGTGTGTGGAGCAGCTGTGCGCTGACCTGGACCTTGAGAGGGGCTTAGAAAGAACGTCAGCGCCAACCCATGACCCGGACGGTCTCCCAGCTGCTGAACCCGCCAATGACACACACAATGACGCTCACAACGAGGATCTCAGTAGGGACGTGCCATGCCCCATGCCCCTAGAGAACGCCGCGCTTTTGCAGCTGAGCAGCACATCAGCCCTCAGGCCACCGCTGGAAGAGCGCCAGGATGGGAATGCCAGCCAGCAGGAAGCGTCCATTGCAGGGAAGCAGCAGCCGCCCAAAAAGGCGCCCGCGGCAGTGCACAGCCCGAGCGCGAGCCACCGCACGGAGTTCCCTGTCGGCCTGGCAGGGAGCAGCCTGCCGGCTACGAGGCCTGCGACGCCAAAGGCTCCTTTCCATGCAGCAGTGTCCACCCAGGAGCGCTCCTCAGCGTCGGGCCAGTGCAGCACACTGACATCCCACACGCAGCGCCCGCGGCAGGCCCCGCCGCAGCATGCCAGCCAGGAGGCCGCCAACAGCCCCGGCCGGCAGCCGCAGCACGCCGCGAGGCCTGCGCACACCCCCAGCCGGTTCAAGGGCGAGGCGCATTCCGGCGGCGTTGCCTCCAGGCCTGCTGACTCCGCTGGCGCGGCCCTCGACCGATGTGACGAGGCGCTCTCCCTGCCGCATGATACTGAAGTAGAGGCTACGGAGGATGCGGCCGGTACTGCGGCGGAACAAGAACAGGCTTCCGGCTCGGGAGCGCCAGCTGCAGATGCAGGGGAGTGGGGGGGTGTGGAGCCGAGTGCAGGAGAACAGCAAAGCGACTTGGGCGCTGCTGATGGTTCGGGTCGGCAAAACAGAGGGCGCCGATCAGGAGCAGGTGCTTCTGAGCAGCAAGCAGTTGGAAGCACGCACAGCGACGGGTCTTGGGGTGTCGAGCAGAAGAGCCAGGGAAAGAAGCGGAAGCAGGCTTCTGCTCCTGTGGAGCCCGCCAAAAAGTGGGCATTTTCACTCTGGCTATTTTTCTATGCATGATCTTGTGCTGCCCATGGTTCCTTCTTCAGGATTGTAAATCTTATCTAACTTGCAAAACTGAATGCGCAAGAGGGAGCTCATCCGATCTGCTGACATGTTTTTAGGCGGCCAGCCTCTTCACAGGCAGACCTTACCGCAAAGCAGGAGCAACAGCTTCAGGCCATCAAAGCCGAAGTTGCACCTGATGTAAACCTACAGGTGAGATGTTGTTCCACCTGGGGCAAATGATCTTCTGCCTGACATTTGGGGAAGCTGACACCCACAAAGCTGTGCATATGCTCTTTGACAAATTCTGCAAAAGTCCGTGCAAGGCAGTTAAATGCTGCGGGTCTGTACCCCACCAGATGCATACCCCCCAAAATCACCCTGGTTTCTGCCCACAATGTGGACTTTGCGACAGATCATGCATGTGTGTGTACCATTATGATATATACCCATCATAAGACAAGTTGTGGGTGTCGGCCGTGTAGGTGTCCAGGACCGGCAGGGTGCGAGTGAAGCCGCTGGCGTTTTGGGCCAACCAGCGGCTGAGCCGGGACGCGCTCGCGATCGACCAGGGATTCAGCGACCAGCTGGCCCAGCAGTGTCAGAGCTTCGTCCAGCAGCCCAAGCCGCGCTCCAGCCCCACCAACGGCTCCGCTGCCGCCGCTAAGGCACCTAGCAGCGGCCACAGCAACCCTCCCTCCAGCCCCGCCCCTCAATCCGCCGCGCCGCAGAAGGGCAGGAAAACGGTACACTCTCCACGTTCATCGCAATAATTGCAGATAAATTTTTGTCTTCGGTGCGCAATCATGCCCTGGATGCCTGTGCTCTGTCACTTCTTTGGAGAAGCTGTCAGGTGCTGATTTTTGTGTCGTCTGCGTGGCTCAGGTTGAGGGTGTGAGCAAGGGGCTGAAGCGGCCTGCAGTGCAACCCCCTGAGGCTGCCAGACCACCGATCAAAAAGCCCAAACCTGTCAATAGCGGCACAACCGGGAAGAAGCCAACAGGAGAAAAGGACGGTGGTGCAGAGGAGCCGCAAGCTGTGGAGTACTTGAGCAAAGACAAGATTGCAGTCACAGGACAGCGGGTGTGTGCTGGCTAACTATCTAATTGACCTCCACCATAAGCTTAGCGTATGTGTCGTGTAAATCTCCAGTGCTACAAGTGGCTCTGCCCTGCAAGCTGACAATATGTTTGCTGGAATTGCTCAGGTAAGGGCTGTAAGAAACACGACCTGCGTGGTGTGCAAGAGGGCAAAGAGGGGGTACTGTGGCACTGAGCGGGCGGTCAGAGGCTGCCTCAAACGTGGACAGGGTCAGAATCAGTCGCCTGCAGAGCCTGTCGCAGCTGCGGCTGTGTCGAACGAGCCCACCGAGGCAGTTGAGGATCCCCCTGCAGCCTCGGGACCGTCCAAGGGGAGGACGCTGGGCATCCAAGCACAGCTGGAGGCCCTGTCGCAGAGGCAGCATGCATCTCCAGCCGCAGACAAGGGCGTCGGTAAGGCAAAGGCGCAGCAGAAAGGTAAGCCCGGCAGCAAGCCATCCGGCACAAAGGGCGGCCAAAGCAAGCAGCAGTCATCCGGTAGCAGGGCAGCCACAGAGGAGGGCACTGCAGCGGGTGCTGCTGCAGACAGCGGCGGCGGCAGGGATGGTGGTGCGGCAGCGGCGGAAAAACAGCGGCCGGGGCTGCGCAGGCTGCGCAAGGCGACGGCGGCTGAGTCGCCCCGGGAAGACGCGGCTGAGCTGGCGGCGGCCGCGCGCGACCTGGAGGACTACGAGGACGATGCGCAGGAGCTTTCTGCTGCCCAACTGCTGGCGCAGCGCTTCAGCCCCGGTGAGTCATGGATCCTATAACTCAGCTGCATGCACTGCCCTGCTCCATGCTGCATGTCTCTTTCGGCAGCTTGACGAGGCTGCAGTGTCCTTAGTGTCCTCCTGTGATTATTATTTGCCTAGGGACCCCGATGTTTTGAGGTAGCAAGCTCAGGTGCGCTGCAATTAATATGAGCATGGGGGGCAGCAAGTGTGTCCTGCCCTACAGCAGGGAAGGATGAAGGGAAGAAGGCCAAGGCCACAAAAGCCAAGAGAGGGGAGGCGGACGGCTCTTCGGGGGCTTGCGGGCTTGATACGCCAGACAGGCAGGGCGACACATCGGCTGCCGCTACAGAGGTGGCCACGCCTGTGCGGGGCCCACAGGGCGATGACGAAGAGGAGGATGCTGATGGCTGGACACAGACGCAGAGAGATGCACTCCAGGTGCAACTTGCACCTGAGCATGCATTTTTCTGGGGGTAGTTCAGGGGGTTGTGGGTGCCCAGTGATGACCAAATGAAGACACAACAAACTCTGACGGGACTTTGGTCGGTACCTATCACTGATGAATATGACAATCATCTTTCGGGACTGAGGGCACCCACAGCCTTTCCAATTAGATATTGCCGGACAATTGGCTTTCACCTAGGCAATTGGTGCATTACATCATTCCATCGTGTTGGGGACTTTTGCGACATCCCCAGGAAGGTCTCGTCAGGGAGCCCCGCATTCCATGACCCTGTACATTATGCACATTGTGAGTAGGACACATGTTTACATACATCTGCTTGGAGTGGATATGGAGTGAGTTTTGCATCAATTCCATGACTTGTGCTGGCTGTGGTGTGCTGCAGAGGGCGCATGCAGAGGAGGATCCGACAGGGAACGCCTTCTGGCAGCGAGTGGCGCAGCAGGTGCCGGGCAAGGACGCGCAGCAGTGCTTCTCCAAGTTCTGGGCCGGCAACCCCACCCCCGCGCCCTCGCGCGCAGCCGGGCCGCGCGCCTACCTCGACGCTGTCGCCGCTTCATCCCCCCTCGCGCCCCCTGCACGCACCACTGCCGCAGGTGCAGCACTCGGCCCTGCCCCCCCCCTTCCGCAAAATTTTGTCTGCGACAGAAGCGCTGTTGCATTTGATTGCCGGGAGGTTTTGTGAAGCTCGGTGCGTTGCACAGTTATTTGCTGGGTCCATTTCATTTGATCTGTCGTTGGTTGAATGGGAAAGCCAGGCTGGGAATCTCGTGCATTGAGTGCTTCTGCTGGGTAACTTGATTAGCAACACACACACGCTACTGGATTCCTCAGTAGTGACTCACTGGCATGTGCAGGCAATGCACGCAAGCTGCCTGCCGCTGCGACGCGCAAGTGGGCCAGGCAGGTGAGATGGCAGGAGCGCGCGAGCCAGGATGGCGCTGCAAGCGAGGCGGCTGCTGACGGCAACGCCGCCGACGGCAAGAGCCGACCGGCGCTCAACCCCCGCCTTGTGGCTGCCATGCAACGGGCCCAACGCACTGACAAGTAAGCATCCTTTCTCCCATGTCAACAACACTCCTGCATTTATCAGTTCCACTTTCCTCTTCTCTACGGGAGGTATTAGAACCCAGATAAGTTGACAGGGAACTGCAATCATGCCTCGCTGTGCTTGGTGAAAATTTTGAGCGTGTGCATGGCAGGTACATTGATGCCATCATCAGGAAGCGAGGCAACCCGCAGCGCTGGCAGAGCGGCAGCATGGCCAACGGCTCTGGGAGGAGCCAGGCAGAGTCAGCGCCAGCAGAGGTGTCCCGGCGTCCAGCTCTTGTGGACAGCACTGTGGCCGCCATTGCCTCAAGTGCCCAGATGATGCCAGAGTCCGACGACGAGTCTGAGCAAGATGAATACTGGTCTGGTGACGAGAGCGATGGATAGCTGCATTGCCCAGTCCTGGGAATCGTGTTGAGCCACCTGGGTGCCGCTGGTGGGCCCATGCGTGGTCGAGAATTTGATGTGGCAGATTGCATGCACGCCTGCACGCCTGCCACTGGCCAATTAATTGGTTGCAACTTGGAATTTGGAATCGAGATTTCGTTTGTTTTGGCCTGCGTGATGTTGTGTCAGTGCTGACTTTGCTGAAAGGTCAAGGTGACCTGGCTTTGTGCTGTGACTCAAGCCATGCTGCGTATGACCTGTGTGCCCATGTGCTTCCTGTTGCCTGTCTTGGCGTCGTGGACTTTTTCACGTGCTTGTCGAAGGGCTTGTAGTTCGATGCAGCGTCTTCCGAGTTGACATTGCGTGGTGCACCGTTTCAATGGCTGACTTGAGCAGCTTCCACTTTCGGCTCAAGCACGATTGCTTTGCAAAGCCACCGTCAAATAGTTGTAACCGAGCGTTCACAGACTTGTCAGTAAGAGCACGTTCTCGAAGACAACGTGCGGATCAGCAACTGGCTTGTAGTAATGACCGAAGAGGTGTTGTGGCAGAGGTAGCATCGACCAGCGGGCGTGAGGCTGATGTTAGGTCAGAACAACTCAACCCAGACACCTTGAAACAGACCACGGCAGGGCTGAATGGGGCACTTGACAGGTCGGAGCATGGCAAATTTGTCCATTTCTTTCGGATGGCATCACCCTATATTGAGGGCCATAGAGGACGGACATTCGTGATCGTCCTGCCAGGAGAGGTAGACCCAATCTATATTTGGATGGCTAGCAAGGCCTTTTCACCAGTAATAGAAGACATGTCCCGTCAGACTTGACTATTACATGTATTTTCTTGCTATACTTGAACAATTGAGACCCCCTTTTGCTGCACTTAATCCTATTTGAACCCCATGTGGTCCCTACAGGTCTTCCAAGAAAAAGATAATCTGCACTGTTTTCTGGAAGATGTCTCCCTTCTGCACGGTGCGTCTTGTCTTCAGGTCATTTGGAAGCCTGCAGCTATGTGAGAATGTCACGCGTGGTTGTCTTGAAAGCAAGCAGCAGCTGACTGGTCAGTGGCCACCCGTGGTTTGAGCAGGTCTTGGAATAAGGTTAGTGATCGTGGTGGGCCATCAGCAACAGATAGATGAGCGACTCAAACAGCAGGGCCTGGAGCCTCGGTTTGTTGGTGGATATCGCGTCACGGACGCTACCGCCCTCAGAGCATCTGCAGAAGCTGCGGGACTGACTCGCATGGAGGTGAGCAGACACTACTTCACATTCTGATTGTTCCTTAGCCAGGTCAGAAGCAGTGAGCTCTGGCATCTACTAGATCCACCACAGACTGTTGGGGTGTTCCATGCAGGTGGAGGCGCACCTGAGCAGAGCTCTGTCAGTGCCTGTGGTGCGGCGGCATGCGCGCGGTGGGGCTGACTCATCAGACTGCTTCCACTACGGCCCCGCCGTGCGCATTGTGAGCGGCAACTATGTCACCGGCAAACGGCGAGGAGTGATTGACGGCGTCGATTTTGGGGCCACGGGCTCAGGTGTGTTTTTTCTTTTCACAAGCATCCACTCTTGCAAGACTGCTCAAAAGCTATCACGATCTGCGATAGCTACATCGGCCTCAAGCGTGTTGCATGGTTAATTTTGCCTCGTTGTCACATGGCTCAGACAGAAAGGGATGTCCATTTACAAAATAACCATATGCCCTGCACCATGCTGACTAATGAAGCATTACTGGGCGCAGTTCGTTTTGTGCAAGCGGACGCTGTGAGGCAGCAGCTGGAATTGGGCCATGTGGTGCTGCTGTCCAGCCTGGCATACTCTGCAGCGGGCGAGGTCCTCAACTGCAACTCGTATGATGTGGCCACGCACGCCGCCATAGAGCTGGGGGCTGACAAGTTCATCTGCGTGCTGGATGGCCTGCCGGACATGCAGCTGCCGCAATGGCTGCCCCTGGGTGACGCTGAGAAGCTCATCGGCGACCGTGCCCAGGTGCGGCCTGGTGCTCTTATTTTGCAAAGAGAGAGAACCCCACCTAGAGGTCATCTGGGTACTGAAGAGAAAACAGTTACAAAGATACAGAGGAGAAAATGTTGAAAATGATGAAAGTGAAAATGATGAAAATGAAAATGATTAAGTTTGAGAAATGGCTCTACATAGTGGCGTGGATGCTTGCGTTCAGCACAGTGTATGTTGACTGCAGGCTGCTGCAGAAGCTGACGATGATGCCGGCCACGGCGCCTGCAATGTCATGCGCTACACTCAGAAGGCAGTCAACGGCTCCATCAATGAACTGGAGTTTGATCTTGACTGGTGAGCTTCACGGGCGGCAAATCCAACGCCGCACATCAAGTTCACTTCTTGCTAGCGACATTGACCTTGAATGCATGTCTCTGCGCCGTGCCCTGAGGCTGTGAGTGGGGTGGATGTGCAGCTGGAAGGCGATGCACATCCCCACGGGGCTGCTGGCGTCGGTGGTGGCTTGCAAGAATGGGGTGAAGCGCGCGCACCTGGTGAGCGCCTACATTGAGGGCGGCCTCATCCTGGAGCTGTACTCGCGCGACGGCGTCGGCACCATGATCTCCACCGACTTCTATGAGGTGAGCACACATCCAGCCCTTTTTTCCATGACCTTGAAGATTTGCATGCTCAATGCCTTGTTGATCGTGTCTGAAGCCAGGAGTGGACAGCTACATCCCTATGCCAGAACCAGAGAGAGACAAGCCATTCCTTATGGCTGTCTAAAGTGTCGTCTCAACCACAGGACGCCACTGGCCGCGTAGAGAGGGGGGCAATCTCTCCACAGTACAGATGGGCTTATCTGGGTGGCTGAAGTTGCATGGAAACGCATAGTGGTGCCAGATGGTAATGTGCTGATGGTGTGCAGGGCATCCGGCCGGCAAGGCAGTCGGACCTGAAGGCAATAGAGGAACTTCTGGCGCCGCTGGAGCGCGCGGGCATCACCAAGCACCGCTCCAAAAAGGCCCTCATGGCCGACATCCCCCACTTCACCGTTGTCGAGCGTGAGTCCAAGGTGCAGCCCTGCCACACATGTCTCCCTCCTTGGTCTGGCAAACATGATCGATGACAACCAGCTTGAGTTACTTTTGTCCGTGGGTGTCTGGCTTGTACGTATGCATGCAGATGGACAAGTGCATGCAACAATGGTGATGGCCCTGGAATGATGGGAGTGCCAAATGTGCAGTTGTTGGCCTGCGCGCTGCTGGTTGAGCTGGGTGCGTCGTTGGATGGGGTGGAGTGCGGCGAGCTGGCGGCCTTCTGCGTGCACCCTTCCTACAGAGGCTCCGGCCGGGGCGACTCCCTGCTGGACTATGTGGAGCAGCGAGCGCGCGACAAGGGCATCCGCCGACTGGTGTGTTTCTGTTCTGTGCGCGCCACAGCAATCATGCTCCTCTGTCTGAAGAATTGGTCACTTCACCCCGGATCGTCCCTTTTATCTGGTAGTCTTATCACTCCACTGAGGACCACTCCCAATTGGGCTACTGTAAAGGGTTGATGAGATCTCATTTGAGAGCTCATTTCATCATGCACTGATGTGCTGTATGTTGCGTGCAGGTGCTGTTGACGACTCGCACAGCAGACTTCTTTGAGCAGCGTGATTTCCTGCATGCTGGTGTGGCCCACGAGAGCAATCTGTTGCCAGATTCCCGCCGAGCCATTGTGGACCCGGCTCGGAACTCAAAGCTTTACATCAAGGCTCTGTTCGATCTTGATGAGGCTGCTCCCCGTGCTGGGAAACGGATCGGTTTCTGAGGATGCTGCATGGGGGCATTGTTTTCTGTGTCAGAGCAATGCATGCATCCCATCACAGCAAGTTCACCCAATTGATGCCATGTATCTGTCCAGGCTTGTTACCAGGCTAGTAATTCAGCGTTTGTTTCCTGATTGCCTTGCCAAGAGTGTGAGATTTCAGAACACTGCTGCACGTTTGCAGCACAGATTTTCAGATTTTTAAATTGTTTTGGAATGTATGTTTGAAGTGCTGCCTACCATTCTATGCAGTGCTCGTTGGGAAACTAGTTGAACTTTTGCTTCTGAATCGCAGGGAGTCTTTGATTGTGAGCTGCATTTTAAGAGTTGTAAGTTGTCGCTCCTGGGACATGAATAGAATGATGACTCCAGCAGTGTCTAGCGTGAGGGTCTCTAATTGCGTGAACGCAACAGCTTACTCCTGTGAAACAGTACTGTTGACAAGTTGCTTTACACACGCTGTTAATTGGCTGTAACAGCACAACGTTGACGACCTGTACTTCAGGTGCTTTTGTGTTCTGATGGGTTCAGCGGCCAAAAGTTCCAGGTTCAAATTAGTGTGAGAAATTATTGTGAGCAATTCAATCAGGTTCAACCAAATGTTCTTGAGGCTGCTCAACACCAGTCGGTGTGCCCCATTTAAGTTCTGGGCCTGCTCTAGAGATCTGCTGTCTTTAAACACTGTCAATATCATTCTCCGTTTCACTGCTCTGCCTTTCAGCAATCTGCACCACCAAGTAGCACAGCTCCAGCAGTGCAGAACCGCTGCTGCCAGGCGGCATGCACATCTCCGCCGCCTCATGGATCTGTTCGCAGCGAACCATGCCAGAATGAGCTTCAGCACCAGTAAACACCTTGCATGTGTCAGCGACCCTCTTTACCACTTCCATGCATGTCTGTGAATCGCATTGATAACTTAAATTCAAATTCAGGATTGGCACAAGGACAGCATTATCGCACCGTCTGGGCTTCTGACAGCTCTGTGTCCTTGTAGAAGAGCTGGATCCGCGCTCCTGCCGGCTCGGAGACCCGCTGCGCCACATACTTGGCCAGGATAGCCACAGGCAGCGCCTTGGGCACTCGCAGATATGGCATGTCCAGCTGCTTGCCATCCCCGTTCCCATCGCCTTTGCCCTGCATAGCAGATAGGCTACAAGCTCCGCAGAAGGCTGTAATCCAGTTGTTTTTCTGGGGCCATCACATCAGTGTTCACACTTTGTTGAGTGTCTAGCGTAGAATTAACTGGAGCATGCAAGGAATGATGGACCACAGAACGCACCTTTTGGTGCAGGAACAGAGGCACCACATCGGCAGGGGGCATCTGCTGCCCTCGCGCGCGGCTGGGCCTTGCACCCGCCTCCGTCGAGAGCTGACCAATCCGCTGCGCCACATACTGCGCAGCACAGACAATCGTTCTAGAGCCGCTCTACACTGGCCATTGCATTCCCTGGCATGCATTTGTGCACAAGCGGCAGGTCTTGAAGGCTGATCACCCAAAAGATGAAGCTTCTTACAAGAATCTATGATGCCATCAGCCCGTCACTCTGACAGAGCCTGGAGGTGCCAAATATGAGGGTCGTGCCAGGAGGCACACCTTGGGCCGACGCTTTTCATAGTCCTCGAGGATGTGCCGGGGGAAGATCTTGCGCACAAGCGCCTCCAGCACAAAGTCCGGCTGCAGGCGGTGGTGCGCGAAGGGGTTGGCGCCCAGCAGCGTGCGCTCACCCTCTTGGGCACATGCCGGGCAGATGTTGCCGCCCAAGCTGCCCACCAGCTCCGCCTCCACGCACTCCCGGCAGAAGCTGCGCCACACATCGGCCACCATCAAGATCAGCCATGTTTCCTAATGTCATGGACATATTCAAAACGTGAAGGCCTGACTGGAGGTGCAGGATCTCAGCTGACATGCACGATCAGCAGACAGCATCATTGTGTGTATCTTTGACACATCAGCATTCCTTAGGTATGCTGCGCTGCTCGCCTGTTGGATCATGCTGTTGGACATGTGCGTTGTAAGAGGGTGTCGGCACCTGTGCATGCATTCAGGCGCGGTGATGGGGTCTCGCAGGATGCTGCGGCACAGGTCACATGCCAGGCACTCCGCCATCTCCTCCACTGACCTCCGCACAACTCCCCTGGCAATGAACTCCTCTGCATCGCCCTCCTCTTGCTTTGCATCCACCCCCGAGACATCCTCTGGGGCATGCTGAGCATTCGCAGCCGCGCTTGGCTGCATGCGTGCATCTGGGCTCGTGCCGAGTCCGCTTTGAGGCTTGTCAGCAGCTGTGTCCTTCCCACGTTGCTTCGATGCAACTCCCTGGCTGGTCTGACCACGCCCCCTCTTGGCCTGAGAGTCTGCTCCCGCAGGCTTCACCTCTAGGGGCCTCTTTGTGCCACGCGATGCGTCGCTCCTGGCATTCTGCGGCTGACCTGTGCCGTCGGAGGCATGTCTCTCCAAGGTGGCTGGCTTGTCCTTTCTCGCGCCACTCTGCAACACCTCCCCTTCCTCCCTCATCTGCCCTGGTGCTGTCTCTGTATCTTGATATTTGCTGGCTCGTGCGCTCTTATCTGATGCAGGCTGCTTCGGCACTCTGCTCCATGCTGATCACTGCTTGATTTCTTGCGGCGTTGCATCAATAAACTGTCCTGGCTCGCATTGGCCACCTGTGAATCTATCTCCTTGCTTGGCTGCTGCTGCTCCAGCTGCAGCTTTTTCCTCTGTGTGCTCAAGTCGTACTGCTCGCTTGATGCATGCGGATTTGCATGCGAGGGTGCACCTATGAGCACGTCTCAACAGCTCACAGCGCTCGCTTCAGAAGATGCAGGAAGCTGCTTGGCAGAGGAAACTGCCAGGGTCGGGCAATGTGTGATCTCTTTGGTAGGCTGCCTTCACTTCTCTGATAGGGCCACTACTAGGGAGCCCAGTGCTGCTGCCTGGCTGCAACTCTCTGAATGGTGGCCATTTCTAAGGCAGTAGCGGTGCTCCAATCTGAACACGATCACTGGCGATTACGTGCAGCCCTCACGTCTTGTCCTGATGCCTGGTAATCCTGCGCTTTCTCTCCTCGCCTTCCTTGCAGAAAGAAGACAAAGTCGTCAGCAGCCGCAGAACAGTGGCCCCGCTGCAATCATGTCCACCTTCGTCCATTTGATGCAAAACATGATCCTTCCACGAGCAACTCTATGTCCCGTCGCTCAGATATTGACTATTTCCTTCGTGATAGGCAGGTTCCTTAAAACGTACGAGCTGGCTACAGCAGACATTGTTAGAACCACACTGAACCACAAGAACACTCCTCGAGATCATTTTGCAGAGCTGCACTGACAGAGGAGCGAGATCTACAACACAGGGCAAGAACGGTGTTGCATATATGGTGCTCATATGCTTTGAAAGATATCACTCAGATGAGGCAGAAGGGAAGGGCACCTGTTCTGAAGGTACCTATGCGGCCTTTTGAGCCGATCTGAGCCGGGTCATGTTGCAAGCAATCTTCTGCCAGCGTGCATGAAGAGAGTTAATCTAGAATTGACTTCCTCAGTCAGGAGCGTAGCCTATCTCCGCCTCGAGAATGCTACCTAAGTAGGCAGCATGCATGTCAATCTCCAAGGAAACGAAACATTCGTTTTTCCTGGCACCATCGATCCAAAATTTCTAATGACTCTGTGTCTGGTTTAGGTGCATCTTTAATTCTTTCTGGGTCTGTGTTATCAACGAGAGTTTTACCAGCACCCGCTTGGACACACCTGCCAGTGGGAGTAGCACAAGCTCCTTGCCAATGAACGCCTGCGCTGTGAGGCAGGACGAAGTGCCAATCGTGTCTGACAAAGTCCAACCGAACTTTCTTTCGTACCTTACCAGTTGCTGTCGTCAGGTAATCATACTGAGCTACAACGTTATTAGCTGATGAGCGATCACTGCTACTGCGATCCAGTGATTGGCTGAAGGTTTGCCCTTGCTTCTATCTGCATAATTACGTGTTGCTATGATACAGGAATTGACTGCACTGCTGAGCTCAAGAGAAGACGATGCTCATCATAGGCTCCCATTGAGTCTGCTGGAATTAGGAAGCACCGATTATGTCTTAGCAGAGCTTCTCATAAGGGAGCCATTGACCACATTGCAGCTTCTCAGGTGCTTGCCCACTGATGCTTGTAGTCCTTCTGAGATTTTCTTAGCATCTTGATATGTAGCTTCTTCCAAATGACAAGAGAGAGGCCATGTGGACTGAATAAACCTACCTGCAAAGCTCTTCCAATTATTCTTGATAATTTTGCAAATTCGATGCGGGAGTAAGACGCCCAACTGCTCTGTGGGCAACACTGTGCTGGACAGGGAAGCTATCATCGAGGCACAACAAGTGCTCGTTGATCAGGGGTTGGACGGCACAGTCAAGTACTGTGTGCACCCAAGATTGTGCAGTCTGCCTCAATACCTTGATGTTGAGCACAGCTGGCTGCATCCCTCCATTGGTGGAGTTCGCTCAGCCCATGCTGGCCGCCTCCTCACCGTGTCAGGCAAGCCGGGCATCGGAGCACCATCAAGCAATTACATCTGGTCCATATCGAATCGCAATGTCCACAATTTGCTAATGACTCCCCATCCATGCAGGCAAAGTCATCCGGACAGGACCAGTCCAGATATTGGAGGCCCGGCAGATGTATGAGTGCGCCCGATGCAAACACAGGCAAGCGTGGTATTGCACCTGTTTGTGTCACCAAGAATCTGCCAGTCGAAAGTCTGTCATGTGAGCATTCTGCAATGTGCACAGGTTTCTGGTGGAGGCAGACCTGGCACAAAAGCAGGTGGTCTTGCCAGTCCCAAAGAGCTGCCCTTCAGGCGACTGCAAGTCCACCAAGTTCCACCAGGTTGTGGAGGAATCAGAGCACACGGATTACCAGGAGATCAGGGTGCAGGAGCAGGCGCAGAGCCTCTCCATGGGCTCCCTCCCGCAGTCAATGACTGTCATCCTGACAGATGACCTGGCAGACAGCTGCAGGCCAGGAGGTGCTGCCCTGACCCTATTAATGACAAATATTCTCTTTGATACGTGCCCCCGTGCTGGATTGCAGATCAGCCCATATTGTCCAATGTGTGACTGGTTGCAGCTGTCCTTATGACAGCATTTTGGTGCAGACGATGTGGAGGTGACCGGCATTGTCACACGGCAATGGGGAAGGACGATACCTGGGGAGCAGTGTGAGGTGGACCTGACCCTCCTGGGCAATAGCCTGTTTGTGCAGAACAAGCGCAGCGATGCCGTTGACCTCTCTGCAAGCATCGTTCACTCTTTTTGTGAGCTGTGGAGGGCCGGCGCTGACAAACCCCTCGCCACTCGCAACCAAATAGTGTCCAGGTGAGTCACATGCATCCCTGCCTTGCGTGTCATGTGATGTACTGCACCACTTGGAGGTGGTAGGCCGTAGGATACCACATGCGCCCAAGAGCTGTCTCCAAATCATGGTGCCAGTAGCTGACATGCAGAGTGCCCCTGCAGCGGCCTGAAAGTTGGTTTTGATGTGCAGCGTGTGCCCACAACTGTACGGCCTGTTCACAGTCAAGCTCGCGTTGCTGCTGATGCTGATTGGTGGGGTGGAGCGGGTGGATGAGAGTGGGGCGTCCATCCGTGGGCAAGTCCACATGCTCCTGGTCGGTGACCCTGGCACAGGTGAAGTGAAGCCCCCAGCATGGTGCTCAGCAGGCTCTGAAAGTGTCCTTCACAAGTGTCAATTACCTGCGTCTAGGAAACACCAGGTATGCATGCTCTTTAACTCGTTGAATGCTTGGTTGTGGCAGGGAAGTCGCAGCTGATGAAGTACGCTGCCAAGCTGAGTCAGAGATCTGTGGTGACCACGGGCAGAGGCTCCAGCGCAGCCGGCCTGACGGTTGCAGCAGTCAAGGAGGGAGGCCAGTGGTGTGGTCTTTGACATGATTACCTGCTATCTGCCTGCATCTTCTACATGCTTAGCATACTCATCCTCTGTGGAGGCCTGCGGATGGGTTCTTGCCTGTACTGTATCGGCATGCAGAGTCTCCCAAGGGTGGCGTGGCAGTTTTGCAATGGAGCATGCTGATGGTGTGATGCAGGGCACTGGAAGCAGGGGCGCTTGTGCTGGCGGATGGCGGGCTGTGCTGCATAGACGAGTTTGATGGCATGCGAGAGGCGCAGCGCGCAACTGTCCATGAAGCCATGGAGCAGCAGTCCGTCAGCGTTGCCAAGGCTGGCCTGGTCTGTTTAGCCCTCCAAAGACCCCCTTCAAAACCTCTAAGCACCACAGATTCTGTGAGTAAAAGATCTGCCAACCAAATAATGACAGGGGATGTGGTGGCGGCAGGTGACCTCACTGAGCACAAAGGCCACAGTGCTGGGTGTGACTAATCCCAGGGCATCTTCCAACCCAAGGGATTCCCTGGAGGTCATCACAGGGCTCTCTGGGCCTCTGCTGAGCCGCTTTGACCTGGTCATGGTGCTGAGAGACGCCCAGGGCCCTGACTGGGATGCCACTGTTTCTGAGCACATTCTGGCAGGCCACCAGGGACACCATCAGCCCCACCAGCAATCTCCAGACAATGCAACTAACGGCCACAGCAAGGTACAGCAAAATTTGAAGCTCCTTCATGGTGTCAAGCCAAAAGCCAATACTTCAGGATGTAGTGATTTTAGTTGCATTTGCTATGAGACTTATTGTAGGTGCAGGTGTGGACGCTGGAGAAGTTGAGGCAGTACATTTGCTGGGTGAAAGAGACATTCCGGCCAGACATGTCAAGGGAGGCAGAGGGCACCCTGCTGGAATACTGGCAGATGGCAAGGAGCAGAGACGACAGGCATGCAGCCAGAAGCACTGTGCGCATGCTGGAGTCCCTGGTCCGCTTGTCCCAGGTGCATCTTCAGGCACTGCAAACACCTGATGTGCAAAATCGCCTGCATGCCTCACACAAAAAAGATTGTCGGGATACAGTTGATTTCACACAAGTTCCTGTCAATTTATTATTTACAAGTCCCATCCCTGCGTGCATGCAGGCTCATGCGCGCTTGCTGGCTCGTCACACGGTGACAAGGCAGGATGCCAAAGTGGCCATAATGCTGGTGGAGTCCTGCAGCGACAACTCTAGCATCTCCAGCTTCAGCAATGTGCTGCAGTCCAGATGTCCAGGGGACCCTGACGCTGAGTACCTGAAAGTGGAGGCGTGCATCACCAATACTTTATCAGCCTGGCAAGAAACATTGAACGACTACTAGTCTGACTCAATCGGATCGGTTCAATCTCCAACATCTCTGAGCTCACCAACTTCATTGAAACTGGCGGCATTGTTGTTAGTAGGTATGTAAACTCTGTTGAATCCACATGTTCAGTGGTTAAAGCAGCGGTGGCACCTCGGGCCAGCTCAAACACTCATACATAAAGCAATAATTGGTCTGATCATACAATCTGCCATATCTCTATAGCCGAGGTGCACACGCAAGCCTGTGATGCTACTGCCACGCAGTGGGCCATTCGTATCGCTGATGCCGTGGTCAGCAAAAATGCTGATAAGGCCCTAGGGCACCTCCAGAGCTGCGCATTGCACGGCCTTTCACACCACCTAAGACCTGCAAAAGTCCTCCTGCCATGTTCTGCTTCTCAAGCATGACTTGAATCATGCGGTGCATTCGCTTCCTCCTCCGTGGGATTACTGCTCGCTGGTGCCAGTGTTGCTGTGCCTGTCTCTCCGCTCACCCCATGTGCGCTGGCGAGGCCGAAATTCGTCCCTCAAGAACGGATTTGTAGGGGGATTCAACAGGCCATGCTGCCGCCAGGATTCCTGTGCCAGCCTTGGGTACTTCCTGCACAATATATCCCACCGCTTTCACAACGTGTTACCTTTTTGTGCATGCATGCACCATTCAAGAGCGCCCCTTGAGCTGCAGGTTACTGCATGCAAGGCAGCTGCATCAAGCAGCCAGACTTACTGGCTGAGGGTGACGCCTGTGAAGACCAGCGGGATGCAGATCAGGAATGCTAGACCGGCGTTTGAGAACTTTGCTGGCGTTCGGGAACCTGTCCAGGCACGGCTGTTCCGTGCGTGCTGGTAGTAGTTCCGCTCGCCCCAATCAGTTATTGGGGTGCCTGCTTGCATGGCACGCCCAAATTGATGAGTAAATGGCAGCATTTCTATACATAGATGTCGATTTCTTGCAGCCTGTGAAAACATACAGGCGGGTGACTTACGGCCAGAAAGCTTGGCGTACGCCTCTGCCAGCTCCTTGAAAGCTCTTTCTGCCTTGATTCTCTCAGCAGGAGGGCAAAGGTCCGGATGGCAAAGGAGGCTCTTTTGTCGAAATGCTTTCTTTATCTGAGGATGTAGCAATGTAGCTTTTAGTTGTTGACAACAATGTGAATAAAAATTCACAATCAAACAGTATGTGATCTCATTTCAGGATGCACTTGATTCGTCGGAATGCTTTGAGGAAAGCTACTGACCTCCTCTGGGGATGCATTCGGTCGAACGCCCAGAACATGATGAGGCACTGGCATTCTACCATCTCGGCATGTCGATCTCAGTTTTGTTACGCAACTTGTGTACTAAACAATGCTGATACATTTGTATGCAATGCTACTTGGGGCGCCTCTTTCTGGGCAGGTCTGCCTGGCTTCCTCTGGAAAGGAAGCTTCCACGTCGACATCAGGCCATGCATCGCCTTTGTCTTCTTTAGCTCTATAAATCTTGTGTCGTAATGTAACAGTGGGAGTCTCTTGATAAGTTGGTCACTTATGCTAAGAGTATTGAGCCCAATTTCTCTTTCTGCAGATCAGGGCGGTCCTTCTGGCTGGGTTGAAGCCCCCAACAAGTACTTGCTTGAAGCATAAGCCAGTACTACTGAAGTATAGTGATTGTATGCGTCCTGTTATTGCTTGGAGAGACAGCTCATGCGTTTGTACAACGTACACAGCCAGCTGCAGCATTTGATCGTGATCATCACCATGATGGAAGTACCCCGGCTGCCATGGCTACGGTGGCCAGCAGTGCAATGCACTGTGTGAATCATGCCTACCCCGGCGCCTGCCTGGCTGGCTACACCGTGACACTGTGGCTGGCAGCAATGTGCAGTTGCAGTCTAGTAAATTTGAGGACCCTTGTTGGAAAGTCAACTTGAAGGGTCACCCACAGTGCCGAGCATTTCTTGCGCAATGCCACGCGACACTCGCAAATCCCTGATCCAACCAGAATATAATCTGGAAGCTCTGCAGATATCTGGCAATCACAGGACAGAGAAGTGGACTTATCAAGGTCGGACTCCTGTGTCAAGAAGATGCTGTACATCACGGGCTCGGGCAACATCACCGGTGTTTCAAAGCATTTAAGATCGACTCCAAACTCCATTCTCCACATGTGCTGGCAGAATAATCGTTGTTTGAGACCTCAGCTTCAGCAGTTGCTCCTGTCATAGACTACGAATCACAGGTGTCTGCCTCCATCAGTATCTAACAAACAACAGAAGCCGGCTCACGATCACCAAGTTCACAACCTAGCTCGTGGGAAGGTCAAGAACACTCCTGTCTTATAATCCTCCGCCTTTCCAAGAAATAATTGCTGAATAATTTTTGGGGTATAGCACCCATTTTGGTGAACAGGGTGCCTCTACGCATGGAATGGTGATCAGACGTCAGAGCGCCCTCCTAAAGATTGACCATGGGAACAGGTACACACAGGCAAGACATCAGCCAGGGGCGCCGCGATGTGCAGGACCAATCAGCATCCGCCACGCAGGGCAAGCACCTGGACACAGAAGTAGCATTTTGACAGCAGAACAAGCTCCCAACGCTTTTTATTTACCAAGCAAGTTCATCAAAATGTGAGCCGCAATATTAGAGGTCCAGTGTTTGATGGGACTTACTAAATGGAGCACTGAACCGCCCTCGATGTTGTAATCCTTAGCTGTCTTGTCGTCATTCATCTGTTTTCCTGCAAAAATAAGCCTGCGGAAACCAGCCACATGGTTTTTCATTCCATTCTGAAGCTGCAGGAACAATGGTACCCATTACTGTGATGAAACCGCAGTACACACCGTTGCTGAATTGGAGGAATCCCTTCCTTCTCTTCCACACGTTCCTTGACGCGCTCAATAGTGTCAGAAGGCTCGATGTCAATCTCGATCTCCTTGCCCGTCAGAGTCTTCACTTTGATCATCATTTTACCTATTCAGATCCATGACTGGTCAAGCACGTCCACAACCAGTTCCAGCATGACAAATCGATTTCACTATCATCCTTTACCTGAGAAGGCGCCTGGTTAGGCGCAAGCTGGAGGAAACTAAAGTGTTCAGGAGATCACGGCCTTTCTATGGCAGCCTGCCGAGGTAATTCTGATGTTCCGCCGGACTGCCTTCTAGACGACAAACAAACAGACTACTCGCGATAACTTTGGCCCGAGATATGGCTTACCACGATCACAGCACTTAAAATGAAGCTGAAGCAATTTCCAATACAGCATTCTCCCTGAGGGCATGCAGGAGTCGAGGGAAATACCCTCAGTTGCCATCTCCCAGCCAGAATCTGGCTGCCAGATGCATTTGCACAGCTAATTCAGACAAGAAGCACTGAATAACAAATTAATTTTCAGATGGAAACGTGCATACCTTATCCAGATTGAGTCGCCCCTATGTATGCTGCTCCTCAGTTTCACGGGGAACAGGGCACTGCTGTTGGCGTTGTCTTTCTGTTCCGCGTCTGCTCAACCACAGCTGGTGAAGGAATGGCCAGAATTTCTTTCATTTAAGAGTGAAGACATGAAATCTCATGCCAGAGGACGGTGCTCTCCTGCCGCTTGTGCTGGTGCACAAGGCTGTCTGGCTATTGGACCAATTTTGAAGGTGTCCTCTCCCATTTCTTCACCAAGCAACTTGGCATATCTGAAAATTCTGAGAACAGCATAACATGCGCCTGGCACCTTTTGTCAAGCAACTGCTGGCCCTTCTGTGGCCTTCAGCTGCCGCTTGGTGCCTAGATCAAGATCTGGTTGAAGATGGTGATCAGCATCATCAGTTGCTGATGGCCATAAAAATTAGAGACACTCTTGTCACCTTCAGATCACCCCTGGTGCATGCTGGACTGCAGCATCCTCATGCATGCTGTCCCTTACAGATGGCACCGCCGGCGGCGGAGTTGCTCCCATGTGGAAGGATGTGATCAGGAAGGCCGCCTTTTGCAGAACGGTGGAATTCACAGCTCAATTATGAGGTCAGCTGAGGTGAGCATGCACATATCACCTGCTATGCGGCTGTGATTTGGCATCTGTATCTTACTATTATGAGGGGAATTGTGACGGCTCATACCTTTTGGTGACTGTTCTTAATGCGATTTGACCAACTCGTGCCAAGAAGTTTGAGATATAGAAGCTTCTCATGCCTGTGCAGGTTGATACTTACAAATGCATCTGGTTCACACTTGGGATCTGGATGGCGGTGTTGCAACGTCTTACTAAGTAGTTCTGGCAGACTATGTAGGGAACGATTGTCAGATGCTGATGCACCGCAATCAACACGATCATCGTGGACTCTGCAGTGAACTATATACCTTGCATGCTATAGCTGGGAATAGAGCTATTGCATTTTCTGTAATATCTTGGAAGCTACCGGTTCCCATGATGAGGCCTTGCATAGATACTGGCGACATCGGATGGAATATAGAAAAACAGCTTCAGCATCCGCTCCGTGCTCAGCATATGAGGCTCATGGGGTGAACAAGTTTTCTTGCCAGGATAACTTATGAAAATTGTTCACATTGTGACAATATTACCCGTAGGACCGATGTGACATGTGCACCAGCAATTGCAATCAGACCTGCCAAAGGCACCAGCGGTACTGTGCTTGATTGATCATTGTGCTGTGGCAAGCTTGCCCAAGTCCACCTTACCTTCGCCTGCATCCAGGCTGGGCTTACTGTCGATTTAATTAACAAAATGTGGTATCTTCAAGTCATGCATCTTCTCGCTTGGCTTACTAACCATTCCCTGAATGTAACGCCAACGCTAACACACTCGCTGAAATGAAAATCATCAGTTCGTCCACTAGCCAAAGGACCACAGCAAATTTTGAAAAGATGGTGGCAAGTGAAGCAACAATAAATGTCACTGCGAGGGTGATGTTTGGTCATACAATACTGTCCAAAGGCCCAGATCCGGAGTGTAGCATCAGTCTTGCGGCAGATGGTTCTGACAGTGTCCAGGCAGTCAAGGATAAAATATCGGTGAGCAAATCTCTGTATAGCTCTAAAACGTGGATCCGGTGTAAATTCCGTGTAAGTAGGTCTTGTTTACCTTTCCTGAACCCCGATGCTGGCACAAAATTTTCCAACTCAAGCTTGCTCAAAAGCTGGCAAATTTTGTAGTGCGTAATTCCGTAGGAAAAATGAGCCTCATCTCCCAATTTATACACGGCAGCTCACGAACAAGCGAGCTCATCCGACAGATGCACTCTATTTTGACAGAGAACTCTGATGATGTGCCATTCCGCTGAGAGTAGTTGTGCTTGCGGCAGGAAGCATTTGGCGGCCGTATTTCCAGGGATCAGCTGCTCCTTTACTTTGGGCCCAACGAGAGGTGCATTGGCAAGCAGTACCTGGGGGACCCAACAGTAGATGAGAGCACACAGACTCTGTCCCAATTCTCTGTCCTGGGCTGGCTGCAGCGCTTCCCTCACTGGCGCCTGGGTGTGCGCCTGCTGCCTGCTGCCCCTCCTGCACCTGGGGTGGCCACCTTCAGGGCTGCCGCCATGTCTGAGGGCAAGGACCCAGACCAGGCAGTGCAGGAAGCGCGCACAAAGGTGCGTGCTGCATGTGCCAAAAATTCGCCTTGCTTCCCCCGGGGGCCCTGGCTAGATCTGCAGATCGGTGCAGGGGCAGATGGTCAGGCAGAAGTACAAAATAATGTTCTGCAGCTGAATATCGCGCGTTGCACATTGTTACATCAATCAACAGATGTTTGAGGGTGGGTTCGCAGAAAAAGTTTGCTTTCGCAGGGCGAGATTCCTGCCTTGATGGACCTGCCAGCGCCTTGGGGTCCCAAACCGTATGTGGCTTCTACAGCTGATGCTGCCCATGGGCCGGCAAAGTACGCAGAAAGCTTCTCACCCCTAGATGACATGGTCAAGCCCGTTTTGGCCATGTGACATGCTGATCGCAAGGTGTCTTTTATATATTGATATATTGAATATATTCTCAATCTGGGCATGCCCATCAGTTCTATTACAAACACTCACAAGCCTAGTGCGAGTGCTGAAGATGGGCAAATCTACTTTGTCCCTTGCATTTGATCTAAGCTGATGGTGCCGCAACACCAGAAGATGAGTCATGCGTTCTTGGCTGTAAGCATCCGTCCTGTGCTAGTTGAAAGGCCAGCGCCCGGCCCTGTCCAGAGACAGGCATCAGATGGAGACCAGCAACTCCTGGAAGCTGCAGGACCCTCTCGATGAGCTCTGCCGAGTATTTGCGACTGAAGTCCTTCAGTTCTTCTGGCCCATGCTGCTCAGCCTTGGTAAAGGGTGACAGTGCTTCAGCTGCCCCCTCCTGATGAGCAGCGGAGCAGAGCTGCAGCCAGAATTGCATGCTCCCACTGGATGTCAGCATGGGAATGCCAATCACCAGTTTGGCCTCTTTGGTCAATCCCAACCTGCACAACAACACATGATCACCCTCTTTGCCAAAGATTACTCATACCTCTTGGTAATTCTGGACTTAACAAGTTTTTTCAGGGACAGGCACCCACCTTTCAATGCTGCTAAACCAAGACTCGAATCTTGGGTATATCAAGGGCGGCTGAGTGAGAATAACCTCTGCTCCTGCCGCAACCTGTGACAGCCACAGCCCCAATCACTACCAGACAACACAGAGCCTCTTGCAATACTCACGTTGCAGAAATCCTTCATTGCCTCAAGCGTCCCCCAAAAAAAGGATGAGCCCATGCTTGCCTTGCGCTCCAGGCTCTCTCCTGTGTCCACCAGGGGGTTGGCCACAGCCCACAGCGAGGTCTGCGCAGGCAGCAGCCCTCGCTGCTTCAGGCTGCCCGCAATGCTTAGAGCATCCACACTGTCCTGCAGCATGCCCCTCCACGCCAGCGCCCCCCTCACTGGGTGGCTGCCCGATACCAGCAGCAGTGCATCCGCAGGCCGCACCCCGGCCGTCGCACCACCGTCGGCCTGCAGCCCTGCGCGCAGCAGCAGCCGGCGCCGCATGCCCTCCCGGCCGCGCAGCTGCACATGGGAGGTTAAAACACGTCAAGGCATGCAAGCATCTGCAACGGCATGCTTTGGGAAAAAGTGTAGGAGGCAAGGCTTGTGATATTTGCTAGCATTTATTAGCCGGCAAGGTGGGGTTGTTGCATAGGCGGAAAATTACCTGCACGCCAACAGTCCTGACAACCAGCCCTTGATCGTCACCAGCGCTCGACTCGGCTCTCAGCTTTTCACAGTCCATCGGCTTCATAGCCTGCCTGCTTTCGGAATCACGGAGAAGGCAATCACATCTTGAGGAGTTGACACTCCCACAAAATACAACTACATTGCAGAGACAACTCATGCAGTCAAGGCGTGAGAACACCGATCACCTGAACCTGTCGGCGCGCAACAGGTCGGACCACTTCATGAAGGCCGGAAGATCTGGGTACACACTGGCATTGAAGCATCCTGTGCCCCATAGCTTTGCGTCCTTCCCTAGGTTGCTCCCAGTGCCCCGCTCCAGCGTGAGCACTTTGCCCTCATTGAAGAGCTCGTGTACTTTGCTAGGATGTCCACCAGCTTGTGTCTGAAGGCACATGGAGGCACTCCTCCAACTGCGGGCAAGCCTGCAGCCTTCCATATGTCTGGATACTTTGGGGGCCAGGAGCACAGTTGCAGTTCTGTGCATTTGTCTGATGCTGGGCAGCCGGTCCATCAATGCTGCTCAGGGGTGCAGATGCATTCCAGGTGTGCAAATCTATCATCTCAATTCATCTGTAAGCCATAGGACACAGACAAGACCTCTCTGACCAGCTTCGATGATAACCTGACAATAGCTATTCGGCTCAAAGCAACACTTCACGCTTGCAGTCCTCTCAAGACTTGGTCTGCAGTGCCTTAATTCGTTGGGAACGAGAAAGTATAGTAACTGCAACTTGATCATGAAAGTCTCTACAAGGAATTGCTTTTCAAAAGACCCTTGGACAGCTCACCGGACCTGCAAATGCGATCGCCTTCAATGTTGTGGGAGCATGGAAATTTTGCGTAAGACTGCTCATTAGTTTGACCTTTCAATTTTTATGGGGAGCACAACCTGTATATGTCACGTAGTTGCAAGGGCATGAATGTGCCAAAAACCTTCACGAGGATCCCAACAGTATCTCCTTGCGTCCTGCTTGCTCAACGACATGTCGTGAGGGAATCTTCCAATATTTCTAGATTGCAGGTTTGTTTGACAGTGATCTTTGCTTATTGTCAAACAGCATTAGAAAGTGATCCCAGATCACTAGAAAAATCTAATCGAGGTATTAGACATTGTTTCGTGTCTGCACAGGTACTCCAATATTTTGGAAGACACGCAACATCAATTCCTCGAGCTGAAAGCAGCAATTTTCAAGGGAGTGAATCTGTCTCCCTACACCTTTCAGGACCGGGTAAGAGGCCACTAAGCTGCAGCTCATTGAGAGTGAGGCCTGTTCACCCGTGCAGATACTTGATTTATTGAGGTTCATGATTGCTGAGCGCCAGTGCTTGCGTTTTGCAGGGCTGAACTTGCACCCGTTGTCATCTTGCTGGGACAGTGAAGAGAGCTTGGATGACAATGACATCCGCAAGCTGTTGGCAACATGCTGGGAAGCCAGATTACTAGATAACAAGCTGCATGTCCTTATCTTATATACAGCAAAAGGCCTCGCAGTGCCTCCTGATGTGCTGCCCTCCAACCATAAAGTTCACTATCTGGAAGAAAGCACTAGCTCTGCTGACAGACTGTTTATGCTTGACCTTCTGTTCAAAGATGTCACATCAGACAACTATCTGGAAACCTTGCATTGCAGAGATGAGCACATTTTTGTTGCAGGAACTTTCCTTAGACAATACCAATGGCACTGCTGATGGCAGCCACCAGAATGATGCTGTCCTGCTGTGCGGTGGGGTGAAGTCCTTGGAGGACCCTGAGGAGGCTTTGAAGAAGGTAAGGAGCCCTAACAGAACGTGCAGCATTTGCACCTATTCACAAGGTTGTGCTCAAAAGCAAAAGACATGCATGCGAGAACACAGTGGTGTGCTTAACCCCCCACGCTGCAGCAGGTGCTCCATGTGCTGAAACCAGGAGGGAATCTGATCCTTCTTGCAAGGCACTCCGTCGGGGCTGCACAGGGCACAGACCGGATTGCTGCGTCATATCCTGCAAGTTTGAGGCAATTACTATTCAGCACAGGGTTCTGTGACATAAGAGAAATACATGTTCCTCAAGCTGAGACCTCTGATGAAGGTGCCATCTGGTTCCCTTGGTGCCTGATGCAGACTTCAAGTATTGCAAGACAATTATTAGAGGTCCATGAATTGTCCTAGACCTTTCCTTAAGTGCTTACATGAGATGAAAGACTGATGTCAGTGCGTACTTTTGACGTGAAAATCTCTTTGTCCAGGCATGCTCTGTGCTGTGGTGGGTTCTCGGCCGGGGACCCCACAGGGGCTAGAGGCTGCACGTGCGGCAGAGAGGACTGGTTACAGCTCCAGATCAGCAATTGTATTGGCTGACATGATGAACAGGTGAGAATGAGATATTTGCTGTGTTATTCCTTGCTGTATTGCTTTCCTGAGATGTGACCGGTGCCAATGCTGTTGTAAAACTATCCATCATACATTCTGCACATCAATGCACAGCTAAATGAGACAAGTGACAGGTACACAGCTGTCTGAATCGATTGCGATCTGCCAGGGAATCCGGAGAATTAACAAACAGAATGCGGATCACCTGGCTGAATGCCTACAACTCCATGCGCGAGGTATATCTATGACACTTCTGTCTGGATCCCTGATGAGCTTTTACACCATGTCCCTCCTTACACCGTTGTCCTCCACCCACTGCAGGGTTGCCTCAGGTATTGCGCAGTATGATAGCAACTAATTGCTCAACACCTGTCTGTTGTCCAGGAAGCAATGCTGATGGGCATACCATCCTCAGCAGTTCCAGAACTCAGCAATGACGCGAGTTTGGAAGAACTTCAATCCGCAAGAGAGCGGCTCAGTGGCATGATCGCTTCATTTCTCAGCTCTGGCCTGTAGTCCTGGTGCTACTACTAATACCACTTATTGGCACAGCACACGATTTGTTGCAAAATGCTGGATTTAAGCCATTTGGTGATGCATCATTGTAAGCAGTACATTTACTACTATGTGCCCCTGTGAGGGGTCAGTCTTCATCATACAGTTCCCTTTCGTCTGAACCGCGGATTAGACAGATTGGAAAGGACCGCTGGAACATGGTGCGAGGGCCATTGAGGCCTAACCAGAAGGTGTTTTGTGGTTTGACAACTAGGAGAAGGCGTCCTCTCCAATTAGGTGAAGCCGTTGGTGGGGGCAGGGTGACGTTCTGAGAGCATGGTGGAGTGTCAGGAAAGCTTCATGCGAATTGTAGAACCAGCACCTTTAATGTGTACGTTTCTGTCCAGATAGCTGTACCTTGCACTGTATAAAGCTTCCTCTAGAATCCTGCCGGGGCCCTGCACTCAAGTACATTGGGACAGCAGACTAATGTAGCTCGTCATGCTAAATCCATAGATGGCACTGCCTGCCCACATCACTTGCAGTGCGCATGGCCTTTCCTATTTATGCATGCAAACTTTCACCCACCAATGAAATGGACGAGGTTCTTTCTCATAGCCTACCCCCTGAGGGGTGCAGCCATCAACTTGCCCATTGAGGCTCCAGTTCGACAAGGAGAAGGCAACTTAAACTGTCATGACTGGGTCAAACATTCGATTTACCTGCGTATATTGACAATCCAAAAGCTAATTATACTGTATACATGCTGGCAATTAGAGGCATTTTCAGGAGGGCCGTGACAAAGCTTCAAGAGTTATGCCGGACGTGACAGATGCAGCATGCCCGGGTGCCCACACCCCAGCTGCTGTGCAAATTGCTACCAGCAGCAGTCAAAGATCCATACAGAATCCGTCGCTCAGCTCACACAGACTGTCTGGCCAGAGTCACATCGCATGCGCGTGACACCACACAACACAGTTGCGGCAGGACCCGGGCCTGTTGTTTGCTTTATCATGGAGAGCACGCAAACAAGCATGCAGACTGCATGCTACAATGGCATTGCCATCACTCATCGTGCAGCACGCCTCCGAGCTGCTGCCTTCACAAAGCACCATGTGACGAGCAGCGGCTGCGTCATGAATTCCTGGCCGTTCATGTTGTCAATAGCATCCTGTGCCTCCTTCTTTGTCACGTACTCCACCATGGCATAGCCCTGCACAGTTGCAGTGCATGAGAATCAGCTCCTGTGCCTTGCAGAGCGATGCAGCTGCCCAAACCATCCAGGTGAAGCCCAGCATAAGCACACCTTCACATATCCTGTTCGCCTGTCCAGGTTGAGGTAGATGTTCTTCACTTCACCAAACTCGGCAAAGGTGTCGTGCAGATCTTCTTCACTAGCCTCCTCGTGAACGCCGCCTATGAATATGACCCAGCCTTCCACCGCTGCAAGTCCAGAAAACAGAGATGTGCTAAGGTCTCTTGTATCGGGGAACTTGCTGCAGAGCAGACCATAGCTGTCCATTCCACACGCCCATGCAAAGCAGATGCACGATATAGCTGAAACCTCAAAACATCATCTGTACATCACATGTGGTCTACCAGCAGGACAACAGCTCAAGCAAGACCCCACTTGCAAGACTTCTCAGGGCAATTTGTTTGTGGCGGCTTGTGGACAACATGCTGGAGATCCAGGAACTACTACAGCTAGTAAAAGAAATTCAACAAGTTTCCATGCAGCCAAGCTTCGGCTGCTTTCCCAGGATCAGTAACTTACACTTTGTTGGTCCAGGCCCACTCCCAGTCTCGAGGCTCTCATAACGACCATTACGATCGCCATCAGTGTCCATCCTCTCACGGAACCCACGGCCCTTCTGCTTTCTTGGAACCACCTGCGATCTGACTCTTAAAGGCTGAGCCTCATCTGCGTCTTCCATCATCATGTCGTCCTCTCCACCATACTGACCCCGGTTAGCCATTGTGCTGATTGAACGATTATGTTTTGAAGAATTGACGTGCAACCAAAGCGCTCCTGTAAGTCCTTTGCTTTCAAGATGCAAGCCTTCGAAAGAGTGTTGGGTTTCTACGTTTGGTACGGTGGCGTTCCCTTTTCAATGCTTGGATCCTGCCCATTAGAGAAACTGCTCTGGCTCTGGCTCAGTGAATCGTGCTTGTTACTGCCCTGTCTCAATGATCGTGATTGACTTACAATGGTGAGGGTACCATGCTTGTGGAATGTACAGCCTATGCAACATACAACTGACTATGGGAACTACCTTATGATAGTCTCTATAGAGGCTAATAGCCTCAGGCTAATAGGCTATTAGCCTGAGGGGGTCCTCCAAGCCCAACTTGAAGTTCAATCCCTTCTGCGGGCAACAGGATAATCTACACCGATCGTGTGGCAACTGCTAACCATCAAATTGATCACCAAGCAAGAGCAGCAAATCTGTCTTCTCGGTTGCGCATGAACAGACGCCAGTGTGCGCCCAACACTCTGACGGTGCTGATGCGTCTCCCTGGGTTGCTACATGCCACAGTATGCGCAGCAAGCTACACAGCCATGTTTCTGAACCGCTGGTTGGTATCTAGCCAGACGGCCTCCAGCGCCTGCACCTCTGGCCCGAGCTGCGAAGGTGGTACAGCCATCCCATTGGGACCTGCATGGAAGCCATTGTGCTGCTGCTGCTGCATGTGCAGCTGCTGCTGCTCGGCAAAGCCTGGCGGGCCACCAGCTGCAGGAGCCACCACGCGCGGCGGGAAGGCCTTCTGTGGGTTGGGCGTGGGGATCATCTGGTAGGCGCGGGGACCCGGCTGCAGGGAGAATTCAGGCTCGCCGATGTACGCGCCACCTAAATTCACATGGCCGTTGCCGTAGCCGTTGAAGTGCGCGGTGCCATTGGGGCCGCTCTGCAGCTGGCGCAGCAGCGCCGCGCCGGCCGGGTCCGCCGCCCTGCCGCCGCCATCGCCGCCGCTCCCGTGGACCCAAGGGGAGAACGAGGGGACTGGGCCGTTCGGGGGCAAAGGAGCGGCAGCGAGCCGGCCGGAGGATGAGTGGTCCTCGCTGCCCTGCGCGAAGGGGAAGCGCGAGCGCGAGCGGTTGGACGGCGGCAGCAAGGGGATCTGCGCGGCCGCGGGCGCCTGCTCCTGTGGCGCGCCGCCCCAGATGCTGTCCAGGCTCGGCAGGCTTGCCGCAGGATCCCAAGCGCCAGGTGGCTTCGGTGCAGCAGCGGCAGAGGGGCCGCCAGCTGAGGGCTGGTACTCCCGGGCAGCCGAGGTCGTCGACGACTCAGAACCGTACGACTGAAAGGGAGACCCAGCGCCAGCAAAGGCAGTGCCCTCCGGTGCCACAAAGCCAGGAGGGGGTCCCTGCAGTCAACACAGGGGCTCTGTCAGAACATCCCAGGATATTCAAGCGCACTGGAGACCTAGCATCAGAGAGCACAAATCAAAATATGACAAGCCAAAAACTACTGTATGTGATATTGCTGACCTTCTTAGGCCGCCCATTTGTTGCTGCAGCCCCATTGAGCGCCTCGAAACCAGGGGGAGGCCCAGCCTTCTTGCCGCTGCTGTCCCCAGACAAAGTTTGGCTCTGCTCCAGCTTGCCAGCATTGTCTTGTACAGGAGAGCCCGCGTCAGCCTGTCGACCCTGCTCGCACAGAACATCTTTCCGAAAGAAGCCCACAGAACAGAAGGACCAGGTTGGCAGGAAACATAAATGGTTTTTGACAAGCAAAGCGCTAGACTTATATGTCTGCAAGGACTCACATGTGGGCCTGCTTGTTTGCTGGTATCTTGACCGCTCTCCACAGCTGCTGCCTCCTGCTCCCGTCCCGCCTTGCTGCCCGATGCGGCTTCAGCAGCCTTGCTGACGGCAACGGTAGGACTGCCTGGATCCACGGCGGCGCCACCGTCACCCGCTGCCTTGCTGCTCTGCTGGGTCGCCTCCGCTGCTTTGCTGACTTGGGCATCAGCAGCTGCTGCAGCTGGCGCTGCAGCGGCAGCGGGCTTCTTGGGCGTCCGCACTGCCGCCGCCTTCTTCTTTGGCACGACAAGGACCGCATTAGCTGCAGGCTGCCGAGACGCTGGCACCTTGGCTGCCGCCGCGCCGCCGTTGGGCGCGGATGCAGCCCGAGCCAGCTCTGCGGCCATGGTGCTGCCCTTTCGCTGCAGTTGTACAGCAACAGGGGCCACCGGGGCCGCGCCGCCGGCCCTGGCCGCCTCTGGCGAGTCTGTGAGGGCGCCAGGCAGCTCGGGCCACTCCTGCGTGCTGTCCTCTGCCGAGGGGGGCGGCGGCGGCTGCGGCGGCGGTGCAGCCGGGGGCGTCACAGCCTTGGCTGCCCATGTGGCCCCTCCCAACGCCGGCCACGCTCCAGATGTGCCCGCCTATTACAGCCCCCAATGACATCAGCAAATTATTGCATACAGCAAGGATAGTTCAGGCAATATTTGATAAGGTCGGGATTTTGGGAGCCTATGAGGCGACCAAAAAGGAGACGTCAGCTTTTGTCACCTGCTGGTCGTTGAGAGGCTCCGGGAGTGAGCTGGTCACAAGCGCTGAGCGATCGCTTTCGCTTGGTCCTTGGAGAGCTGTCGCGTGGCCGTTTGCAGGCTGTGCTCGAGGCGTCCCACTGGCCACAGGTGCTGCTGCCTGCACTGCTTGGCTGGCCTGCTTCTGAATGGATGCCGCATGTACCAGGTTCACAAACTTGGGTGTCTTGGTCTCCTCCTTTGTGTAGCTGTCTTCTTCATCCGCTGCAGCAGTATCATGGCAGTAGTCAGTGAATCAGTGCTGTCTGAATTGGACCCTGACATTGAGGTGCAAGACCATGCCATTATGAGATTGAGGCAGCGGAGGACTCACCAACATCGTGCAGGTAGAGGCAGTCAGAATTGTTGCACACCAGGCCCTTCAAGAACGCGTTGCAGTACTTGGTGGTGCCATAGCACGCCTTCATGATTTTGCCTGTCCATAAAACTCACAGGGTGAGCTCACGTCCCCAACCAAGAAGCACACGCGCTCATGGCACAAGATTGGTTTAAAGGCTGTGTGTTAAACAGAGACAGCTATGATTCGGGTGGTGCACCTTCCCAGAGGGCACCATGCACAGTCTCGATGCACCGCTTGGCATCTGCTGGTCTCCTGTACGTGATGTATGCGCTCCCCGTCGGGCCATTCTTTGCTGCAGCTGTGCTGTAGGGTCCAGCTCGGCTCACAGAGATCTGCAAGGGAGGCACACGTCAATCGTCTGCACTACAGCACCAGATATGAAGCTTGTAGGCATCTTCAATGCCGGTGATGTCGGCTTCGCACCTTGATCACTTTGCCAAATTGGCCAAAGTATTCAGGACCCTTGAGCAGGTCCTCATAGCAGAGCTCCAGCGCCAGACCCACCACATACACCAGGTTCCGCTGCACCACCCGCACATTCTGCGACCCCAACGTCCCTCTCAGCACTTTGACACATCACATCCTCGCACAGCCAGCGCCTCGCAGCAGACCGGCATCAAGTATCATCATCAAGCATCAAGCACGTAGAAGGATTTGTCAGGCAGCAGCGTACCCTCACACCCTGTTTAGAGGGTTAGTCACTGGTGTGGCAAATGTAAGTGAATTGTACTGTGCAATATATACATGAATGTGGTGATCAAGCATCAAGCATCAGCGCAGCAGCCACAGGAAGTGTGAGAGCATCTGGGCACCTACCACCAGGTCTTTCCTCATCTTCATTGCTGGAGCACCCTTTTTCTTCTCGTCCTTTTTCTGCTTCTTCTTGACTTCCTCAAGCCTGTTGCCAGACAGCAAAGAGTGTCAGTATCGAGGTGCTGAAGAAAAGTATGAAGCCTGCAATGCACAACCTGACGGGCACACTTCCACGAGGCTGTGTTGATGATCTGCTTGAAAGTACAAATGTTGTCTTCGCAAATATGGCACGCCAGAACCGCGAGTCTTTTCTACGGAGTAGCTTGGAACCAAGCCACGTGGATGCAACCAAAAAGAAACTAAATTTTGGCGATCGCACCGGCTTATTAACAAATAACAGCTCGAATCACTGATATTTCAGGTAAGCGAGTTCAAACCATGCAAAACGTTACTATGACGCTTGCTGCAGAGACAACTCACTTGGCTGGGTCAAGCCTTTGCTTGCGTATCCGCTCTTCATCAAACTCCGCTCTGCAGTTCGGACAACGCCCAGGCATGTTCTCCTTCTTTGCATCTTCACAGATCCGATGGAAGCACCTGTCGGCACCAGGAGGCGCGCTGAGGAGTGCAGTCCATACGATAACGACCCACAGTGTTCGCGAGTTACAAGACAGTCACGCGTCCAACGCCTACAAGATCCGTGCGGACATTACTACACTCAAGTCTAACCGTGAGCTTCAGGGAAGCCTACCACAGGCACAAGGAATAGTTGCAGTCGCAAAAGCTGATGGAGGAATCTGTGGCGTCCAGCTCATTTGTGCACACTTCACAGTATTCCTCGTCCATAACACTGTTCCAGGTAAAGCAACGATCCAGGTACTGACTATTGCACAGCTTTTCGGCATCGATCACAGGACAAATATCCAATGTCCTGCCATTCATTTACACAGCAGCCTGTTTCGATATGTCGACGACCCTCAACTTTAGTAATGCATGTAATTTTCTTTCGTAATGCACATATGACCTGCTTTTGGCTCTGTTCTTCGACAATGCAATCCTGCAGTGCACAATGATCAAATGCTTGGGCACTAAATATCTTGCTGAGGCATGACCTGCATGCAAGTCAACACGTCACACAGTGTCACACGGTTCCCGGGGGACCCTCAGGCTGCTGTGGCCACGTGGCTCACGAGTGCCACTGCAGTGCACTCATGAGTGCTGATCCAGCACTCCGGGAATAGAGGCACTGGGCCGAGTACATGCTAGAAGGCATCGCATCAGGGAGAGATTTTAATTCCTTTGTGCATGTCCATACAGTCAGGCGTCTGCTGAGATCAGCGCCAACTCCGCAAGCGCAGCGGATGCAAGACTTCGTTCATGCAATGAAGCAGATGTCCATTGTGTGCAATCTACTATCATAGTAGATGATCTCAGCATCTATCACTAGCCTCATAAAACCTACCACTCTTCATCGCTGAGTGGAGCGTCATCACACGGCTGTCCCTGAAACATCATGATGGCCCCATTAGATTTATTGTCACTGCTTAAAAGCCAGGGGGCACACTTCCCCACAACAGCAGCCCCAGATGCATGCAACATGTGTAATGACATATATGATGCCCGGTCAAAGTGAGACATGCTTAGCCAAAGGCAAGGCTCGAGCGACATGTGTGTGGCAGGTGTGCTGCCGCTCTCAGCTGGAAGCGGTGCTGCCATCCTGCACGCTGCTTGAAGCGGGGAAGGAAGTATGAGCCCCTTGCCCGCAAAGGCTGCTGGAATGGCCGCCGCACCCAGGTGGCAGCTGCTGAGACCTCTTGGTTCTGCCGCGGCCAACTCGAGGGAGGAAGGGCCTTGAGGGCGTCTTGCATGCTTGGGGCCCCCTGAAGCTCAATGGTGCTGGTCCGCACGCCCTCGGGCAGATTATATGTTGCTGTCACATGTTGCGCCTCTGGCCAGTATTTGGTAAAAGCAATAATGACAGACGACGCTGAGCTCTAGCGACCTCTAGAGATAGAGAGGGCACATCACAGAGCGGGGCGACGACAGTCTGGCTGACTAGGAACAAATCAGCAGCAAAGCAGCAGTTGCACTTACCCAGGAGGTGCTATTTCGCTCTGAGATTCGCGCAAGTCTATTTATAACTGATCCCACAAAGCTACCGAACACAGTGACGGTGTCACAATCAGCCTGAGTCTGCCGCATCAACATGTGCGACGCAGATGCCACAGGTTATGAGCGCAGCGCGGTCAACAGACTCAAGGTCTGCCCTAACGCATTTGGCAGCGCTTGAAAGCAGACCTGGAAGCTGGCCATAGGGCCAGTCGTCATGGGGCAGCAGCAAGGACCTCACCTGACGGGCCGGCCAGCTGGGCCTGCAGGGCGCTCAGCTGCTGCCGCATGTCGCGCTTGTCCTGGATCAGCCCATCCCTCTCCTTCTCGATGAGGGCAATGACCTCAGACAGCATTTTGGTCCTCGTGGCTCCCCGGAGCTCCTGCTCTTTCGCCTCGAGCTTCTGCTGCACAAGCTTCAGCTCCTCTCAGAGCCTGTCTATTTGTTGCAGGGCCATTGCAAATGAAGGCAACGCTGCCCGCCCCTCCTTCACAGCAGTGGAACATCAGCTCTTAGCTCGTTTGCATCTCATCGACTCCTCTGCACAGGCGCATTGCACCATCTTTAGCGCATTACCACACCAAAGCCTCACCTGCCATTCAGGTAGGAGTGACTGTTTTTTTACGGTCTGAGACAACAGCGTGCAAAAGCATTTATACCCTTGCAGGTGTTTCAGGTCTGACAGGTAAGCAACCAAAATCAAAGAAATTGAACATCTCTGGCCTAACAAATGTTGCTTGGCAAGCCAAACATGAGAATTATGAGATATCGCGACTATCTGAAGAACCTCCAATTTGCAAAATTGCAAATCTGCTTGGCAACCTTCACTTTAACAGGAGAGCAGATCGCTACAACAAGTATAAACACCGGACTACACATCTAAGTTCCCGATCGATCCCTATGGCGTGGGTGCTCTGCACCCCACCCTGCCTGGGTGGCAAACAAAGTCGTGTGCCGAGGCGAAGCCGAGGCGAAGCGGAGTGAATCTACAGCCCAGATTGGCAACAGCGCCCTGCCCTTATCTCCACCATTCAATGCGAAATATTCTGCGACCAACGAACAACAGCAATAAAAAACAATGGCAACCACCATGTCTGCCGCCATTACCAGCTCCTCTGCGTGCGTTTGCACAGCCAAGACCAGCAGGCGGCCCGTGCGGGCATCCCTCGGGCATGCTGCTGGCCTCAGACGTCAGGGCGCTCCTCTTAGGTGACAGTCGGTTTGATTGCCTTTTCCTGGATCAAAAATCTACTTTTTGACACTAGATATACGAGGACGTTTGGCCTGAGCAAGTGCTGTGCTGTGCCCACAGATCACTGCAGTCTACTCTGGTAGCACAGCCTCGCGCAAAGCAGACACAGACCCTCCGTCAGAATGTGAAGACTGCTGCAGCAATGGAGATCTACCAGGTCGCCGACGAGCTCAGCTACATCTCTGGTGTAGCTGGTGTCTGCTTCGCCATCACTCTTGTGGTGAGGGTCCCACTCTTCTTGTTTGAAGTGGGGTGCAGTATTTACAATGTTTCTGATGGGCCCCTTTGTCTGCTCATTCATCCGATGCTGTTTTCTTGCAGGGACTGGCGGTTGGCTTCGTACTCCTGCGCGTTGAAGCGCTCACTGAGGAGGGGAAGCTCTGAGCAGTTTGGAATGCACTAGGAGATATATTATTACATGACGGTGGAGATATCAGCACAAGCAGCCTCATTGAGAAGATTATACCTCAGCACAGCTTTGGATTATAGAGAAATATGATGGGACACGCAGATATGGAGAGCTATAACGCATCTATCAGTGGGAGTGTGACATTGTCTCTTACAACTTGTCTTTTCAAAGGCATCATCCAGGGGTCAGCATTATGAACTTTTGCAGCCATTCTTGATCATGTAGCGAGCAGCAACATTGTGGTCAAGGCTGTCGGGTCTTGGTTTCCAAGCTGGTGTCTTCTGCTGGCGTGGCAAGAAGTGCAGGCATGCATATGGCGTCTTTGTAAATCTGCACATTGCGGTCAAAACTTCCTGTGACAAGACATCTCTGCTGCTTGTCATAGTGCAAGCTTCTCACGTTCTTTTCGTGGGCTTTCAGTGTAGCAACCACCTGCAGAAAGCACACAGCGTTGGTCCATCATGCCATCAACAGTTTTACTTGAAGGTTATGCTCATTCACTGCATTGGCAATCCTTCATTCTATCACATCCTGCATTCCTGAAACTCCTATCTGCAAAGGATACATCTGATTGGCAGAGCAATGCCCTAACCAAGCGCACCAACTTCAACTTGAAGCCAGTTGGTCACCGTACTACGGTGTATCATAGTATGGTAGGTGTTGTGCCGGATGGTGCCTAGGCCAAATTGTCCACTGATTGTCATGGCTCACCTTTGCACTGCCAACATGGAAGACCATAACTTGCCCATGCGCCGCAGCAGCAAAAAAGTAGAAGCCAGAGGGGTGCCAGGTGGTCAGAGGCTGATGGAAGCTCTCGATTTGCAAGCCGAAAAAGTTGCGGCTCTGGTGCCAATCTGCAACAACAGCAAGCTAAGCCAGCAGATGGAGAGCATTGTGGATTACAAACAGCCACAAAGATGAGCTGCATGGCATGCCATGGCACATGCTCACCTGCCACGTTGAACATGATGATGCGTGCGCCATCTGTCGAGACCAAGATATACTTGCCGCATGGTGACACAGCCAGATGGCTCGCTGTGAAGGAGACATGGTTGTCGCCTTGCGCATTCATATTGACCTTACCCACTCCCTGCAAGTAGACGCTTTTGCTGACCATCTCGCATCCAATGCAGAAAAATTACATGAGCATGACTTATCAGGTGAAGCACCTACCTTCTGTGTTTCAGTAGAGAACAGCCGCAGGAAGTTGGTATTGCGCAAGGACACGACAAGCGTTGTTTGATCTGCCAACAGCGCAGCATCCGTAACTGCTGTTGCATATTGCTCCCGATGCAGCTCGCCGATGCTTGCTGCCTGGCCTTCCAGAGCTGATAGCAACGTTTTCTTAGATCAGCAGCGCTTGACACCTGCTTCACTGCATGATTAAAGAGAGGTGCAGCTTGGACAGGGACAACGGCAGTGCAGGGCACAGAGGAAGGCGAAGGACGCACGTGGTGTCCAGCGATGCACAACCAAAGACTGGTCCCAAGATGCCGACACAAAAGTGGAGGCCGATGGGCCCCATATGACACGCACGCAGTACTTTGTGTGCGCCTTACTACTGGCCAGCACTATGCCTTCCTGGGCGTCCATGACAGTGACGGTGCCATCCATCGACCCGACCAACAAGTATAACCTCCCCTCCCTGGCATGCACAGAGTGGTGTTTAAGGAAGGCAATTCAAAGTATGCAATTGCGACCGTTGATCTGTGAGGAACCCCGTTGCGCAGGAGTTTATAAGAATCCCACCTCTCGTCAACATGCAGGTCAAGCGAAAGAATGCCACCCCCTGCTAGTTTCTGGGTCCAGAGCAGATCGCCATCAAACGTGATCAGCTGGACTTGCCCATTTCCTGCATAAACCCACAGTCGCATGTGAGAATCTTCCACCGTCCACCTGCAGATGGTGGTGTCTCAAAATGTCTAAATGGAGCCCCGACACACCTGACCCGGAAATGAATTTAGGTGCTCCTGGCCAACAGCAAATGGAAATGATGTTTGCAGAGTGCAGATTCTGCACACATGCCACGTGCTCCACAGCAAACTCTGGGCGTCCACCCTGTCCAAGACACTGAGACTTACTTGTTCACCGCCATCCGGGTGTGTAGGCAAAGTACCACACAAAGAAATCTATCATGATACCTTCAGCAAGGCTTCTTCCTCCGTCTCTGCTGAGATTCGTGCCTCATCTTCATCAGCAGCTGCTTCTGCTGCCGCCTGTTCCAGGTGTTGATAAACCAGCTGCGCAATGATGACACAACCATTCAGGACATCCGTCAGCTGTCACAGCTGGTATTGAAAGTGTCGCCCTGAGGACGGTTGAATGCAAACTTGACAAAGACACAGGAATTGCTTGCCTCAAGCAGCATGGATCCTCTTGGAAGTTTCTCTGGGACATACTTGAGACCGTATTGCCGCTCTACTTCCTTGAGAGCTGTTCAGCGCACAGACTGAATTGAATAATTTTTTTAAATCCAAGCTCTGCGTTGATTGTATATATACCTGGGCACACACCTGGAGTACATCCCTGCTCCTCCAAGAACTGCTGAACCAAAAGCAATGCCAGACTGTCAGGATCAGATGGCAGGTCCATATTCCCTTACGTGATCTGGGTGAAACTTTAGAGTTTCGATAGCAAAAATGGCTTTTGAGTAAATTCGTTACTTTAACTTCTGAAATGCATCATGTACGAGATGCCGTATCATGATAGCGCGGAAATCTAGCTACAAGGGCTTGTCGATCGGCATGTGTGTTTTAGCCTGATCGATCCCTTGATCTATGATGCACTCCCGCTCACGCGACCTTAAATGCTCCTTTCCTTTTACTTCGGACAGATCGTCTGCCTATATGAACACTCCACAATACCAACACTCTTCCCAACACTTTATGTCAACAAGGTCTTCGGCAGACTCTAATTTTGCAAAAACTTTTGGGACGCGTGAATTTCCTCCCGAATCTTTGATACTGGAAATTCTGTCGTTTGCTTGTGTTCGCCATTCCTGGGAAAGTCCATCAAAGTGTTCCACTGAGGACCTCTACCCTGGTTCTGCCCTCTGTATCGGATGCATCGCAATATCCTCCAGAGAGACATCCACCTGCCAGCCAGCTATAAGAATTGCTCCAGAGAGTCATGTCGTGGTGATTTTTCTTGTTGTTGTTGTTGTTGTGGGAGCTGCTGAGGTGTCCAGAGAGGGCGAGTATCTGTGTGTAGGCACTCGAGAGAATGTCAGGTCAGCTCAACCAGGCACAGACCCCAGTGGTCTACAGTAAATCCTGCCTAAGGAGGGGGTTTCTGAGCCGGCAGTCAGCATACCCGCATGCCACGCGATGGGGCCACACCCATGGCAGGAGAATATTTTTGCGACCTGTGGAGAAGCCGAGTCACAAAGGAGCAAGGCTCTTGCCTGGTGCCACCAGAACGACCCAGGCTGAGATCCAGGCCGTTCCTGCCGAACAGCCTGATTCGAGAGAGATCGGGCGTCACAGCAAGCTTGTTCTCGAGGTTGCCTACCTCCGGGACCTGGTCGAGACCTTGGCAAACGCTTCGACCGCACAGGCAAAGGTGAGCTTGTACATTGCATGGTTGAACAAACCCACCATGATATAGTGATGCATTCAGAAACAGCAATGGTGTGCTCATGCATGTTACCGGGTGGCAGACTTGAACATGAAAGTACTTTGTTCGCAGATGGACCACCTTGTGCAGAATGAAAGAGTTTTGAGATTTGGCACGAGCTGCAGGTGTGTCCTTTGCCCTACTCTGCAGAAGTTCAGTGCCTTGCTGCGTCATCTCTAACCGTTGTTCAAGTGTTGGTCCCCTGACTGTCATGCTCACCACTAGCTATCAATTTATTGCATCCTTGATGCAGCCCTGGGCAGCGATTCATGAATGCATTGGGTGGATTGGATGCTGGTAGCGCATACCTGCTGCTCTGCTTGGTTGCAATTGGGCAGGAGCACATTCTTGCCGTTCCTGCAAACAGCCAGGGTAAGTCTTTGGGCTTTCCATTTTGTACACTGAAGGTCATGTGCAGAGAAGATCCTCACAAATCTTTCATCCCTGCGCCTGCAAGTAAGGTGTGGACTTGCTTGTTGCGCAGGCTTCAACGAGGCATTGCATCTCTTATGCACAAACCTGCACCATGTGGACACTTTCTATGACTCGATTGGAGGCCTGGCTGGATACCAGCTGAAGTGTCTTGAGACCATGGCGGCATCCGCCCAGGCGTTGGAACAGAGCTCGGCAGAGGAGACTGCAGCAGAGCCAAAGTTCTACATGCCACAGGGCCTTGATATTGCGGGTAACAAAAACAGACGCGCAGCAGCTGCTGCAGCTGCTACAGGCCTGGAAGCACTTCCATACATGGCAGAAATTCTTCCTCTCGGTGGTGCGTGCAGAAACAATTTTTGGATGCAGCCTTAATTTGTATGCTTGTCATTATGCGTCCTTGTATGGCATTTTGATGCATCCCCCATGATGGCTTCTCCATGTGAACAGGAGCTGGTGATCGCCTGGGCCTCCAGTGCGATGTGACCGGCGAGAGTGTACCAACAGCCATGCTGCCCTATTGCGGCCGCTCTTTATTGTCAGGCATCATTCGCGATCTGCAGGTGACCTCCTGCGATCTTCTGCATCAGCTACTTGGCTTTGTCAATCTTGTCCCGTCCTGCGCTGATCACGCTCTGTTGCGGTGTCTGCAGGCGCGAGAGTACCTCTATTACAAGGTGTACGGAACCCAGGAGATCACTCCCGTCGCAATCATGACGTCAGCAGCAAAGGGCAATCACGAAAGGGTCCAGAAGCTGCTGGCTGAGAACAATTGGTTTGGCCGCGGCAAGGAGTCCTTCAGGCATGCTCCCAAAGCATTACCTTACAAATCCCTTTCTGAGTCGAATTAGAGTTGCCGGTGGATTGGTGTAGCACTCCAAAGCTTGCAAAGCATCCTGAGTACACATCGCAAGACAAGTAAAGTCGCTGCATCTGTGTCGCAGGCTGTTTGAGCAGCCGATGGTGCCAGTAGTGAGCGCTGAGGATGGCAGCTGGCTCTTGCCGGAGCCGCTGCGGCCCCTCATGAAGCCCGGCGGCCACGGCGCCATCTGGAAGCTAATGCTGGACGAGGGCGTCTTCACCTGGCTCAGCAACCGCCGCCGTGAGGCCGCCATCGTGCGCCAGATCAGGTATGTTGTTGCCCTCCCCAGTTTTCAACGTGTGACGATGCTGCTGCTCGATCATGAGACTGGCTGAGTGCACAATCCACATTGCAAGTATGAGTGCTGCGAGTGTGAAAGATAAGGGTCCCTTGCTGCTGCGTTATTCATCCATGTCAAGGACTGCTTGGATGTGCTGCTGCTTGATCATAAGTACACATAGGAGTTGCAATCTAGGGAGCGGGAAGGCTGCAGGCTGACAGGGGTCTCCCTGTGTGTCGCAGTAACCCCCTGGCCGGTACAGACGCCACGCTGCTGGCGCTGTCTGGCGCGGGCTACGCAGACAGCAAGTGCTTCGGCTTCGCCTCTTGCGAGCGCCGCGCGGGCGCGGCCGAGGGGGTCAATGTGCTGATGGAGCGGCGCCTGAAACGCGCGGATGGGGACGGCTACGAGTACGTCTACAACGTCACCAATGTGGAGTACACTGAGTTTGGCCGGCTGGGAGTGTCGGATGAGTGCCTGGATGGCAGCCAGTACAGCCGCTACCCTGCCAACACCAACGTCCTCTACATCGGCCTCAAGGCAAGCCTCTCGCCCAGCACAGCTTGTCAGCTCATTACCGCAAACCAGACTGAGTGCGTGCGCATTGCCTGTGCGTCTCATGCAGATGCTGCGAAGCTCTGGAGTGTTTCTATTCAGGCGGTCTTTATTGTTGGGCTCTGGTAACCAAGTTGGGATGACTGCAGGCGGTTGAAGCGGCGGTGAAGGCCGGGGTCAAGTCTGGCGGCGGTGCTGCTCTGCCAGGCATGATCTTCAATCAGGGCAAGAAGGTGGCCTACACAGATGCCGTGAGCGGGGAGGAGAAGAGCACCTTTGCTGGCCGCTTGGAATGCACAATGCAGGTCTGTGTCTCTGCATTGTTCCAGTCACTGCTTTGTCACATTTGTGAGTAAGCCTTATAAGTCCTTTGTCTGTTTGTCGCCATCCACAAGCTGAAACTATGGCGCATTGTGGGCTGAAAAGGATCTGTGGGGTGCAAGCTGGCAGGAGCTTTGCACATGAGTGTTGAACATGGTGCGAATTGCTGCGCAGAATGTGGTGGACAGCCTGGCGCAGCGTTTCAACGAGCCAATGCCGGAGTCCCTACACGGCTCACTGAACACCTTTGTGGTGTACAATCGGCGGCGCTGCGTGACGTCCTCGGCCAAGCGCCGGCGAAAGCCCGGCAGCACTATGGTCAGCCAGACGCCCGACGGCTCCTTCCTCGACCTCATGCGCAACGCCACCGACCTCCTCACCCGCTGCGGCCTCTCCCACGTCCCAGAGGTGGGGCCTCCATCATGCCAGCTCTCACCACTTGCTTACCCAGTAATCTATAATTATTTTTTCTGGGTGGCACCACTCATGTGAATTGTTCCACTTCTTTCTTGATCCTTGCCCAAATACCTGGTTGTGATGCCTGTGCCAGGCAATTGCAGTGCGTGACTCGTTGAGGAGCGTTATCTTGGGGTTGAAAGAATGGAGGATGGTGTTGATAGCAAGATGGTGTGGGCAGGTGGGGACTGTGGAGCAGTACTTGGAGAAGGGGCCGGGCTTCATCTTCCTGTACCACCCTGCGCTGGGGCCCCTCTGGGACGTCATTGCCCAGAAAGTCCGCGGCGGCGCCCTGAAGCACGGCTCTGAGCTTGTCCTCGAGGTGAGGCTCCTGCACTCATCCCACCCACATGAAGCAGGATCCTGGCCTGTCTATACACACCTGCCTCCACACCCGCATGAAGCAGGATCCTGGCCTATCTATGCACACCTGCCTTCATGTGTGGCAGTCAAGCTGGTGCTCCTCAGGTTGTGTTTAATTACTTGAGGCGCGGCAGCATCCCTTCATAATTTGATTTAGTACTTTTCTTCATACTTGTCCGCGTTGCATTTGCGCAGGTTGCGGACGCAGCGCTGTTGGATGTGCACGTGGAGGGCAGCCTGTTGGTGCATGCAGACTGCGTCACCGGCAGTGTAGAGTCGCCGCACTCAGCCGGTGGCCAGAGCCGCAGCTACGCCACAGACATCCACGTCAGCCACCCTGACGGCCGCCAGACTCTTTTCTCCTCCGAACCGGCCGGCGCGCAGCTTGCGCACACTGACAGCTCGGCTAACATGCAGCTGCACCTAGCAGCCCCTGGCAGCAGCTCCAACAGCAGCAGCAGCATCCCACAGGGGTCTAGTGCCAGCAGTGTTGTGCCCTTCACGCGCGCCAGCAACCCCGAGCAGCACCGCCTGGTGTTCAGCGACGGGTGCGCACTCCCCCGTATTTGACTGGATGGGCCGCAGTTTGCTGAGTTTACATCAAGGGATGCATGCATGGGGGAAATGCACGGTCTGACCTTCCGGAGTAATCCTTATGTTTTCCTCTAGTGCTCCATTGGCCACTGACAGTGGGAAGGACTTGCACGCAATTGACCAATTGGCTTGCTGCTGGTGCGCAGGTGCGGCCGGGTGCGGCTGACGGGCGTGGTGGTGCGCAACAAGGGCATAGACTGGGGCAGCCCCGACAACTGCTACTGGCAGCACAAGGTCGCGCGCAAGGAGGCCGCGCGCATCGTGCTGCACGGCCAGTCCGAATTCGAGGCCTCCCATGTCGTTCTGGAGGGCGACCAGACCTTCGAGGTGCGCGCTCAGCACTCACACCCGTCAGCACTCAGAGCGTGAAAGCTCAAGCATATATGACTTGAAGTCTGCCAAGGTTGTGAGTACTGCTCACTGCAGGACCCCAAACGGAGCGTTCCTGCCCTGCTAGAAAGGGATCAATGCATTTGGGACTCCATATGCAGTGTGTGTCTGCTCTGCCTCACAGCGGCTGGGTTGATGGGTGCAGGTGCCGGATGGCTACAAGATGGTGGTGTCGGCTGCGCCGGCCGGCGGTCTGCGGCGAGCGCTGTTCCCTCTGCACAAGCGCCGCCCGTCTTGGCAGTGGGACTACCAGATGGATTCTGAGGGCAGTGTCAAGCTGTCCATTCTGGAGACCGCCCGCCCGCCCACTTATGCGCCTGCTTTCCTGACAACCCCTGCTGAGGCTCCGTTTGTGTATGTCATCTGAATCTGGTGGCAGAGCTGCCGATTTGAGGCCCGGCGTGTTGAACTCATCAGAATATGTGATATTGTTGTTAAATGAGCGAGAAGCAATCTATTCTCGGGAGTTGTGGGAATTTCTGTCAGCGCGTGAGCTGTGCGATAAGTTTTACGGTCTGGAGGAAGGATTGACTGTCAGAAACATCAAAGTTTCTGCCAATTGATCAAGTGGCGCGTCCTGCATGTAGATAGTCGCAATTAGATAGTTTGGATGATGAGACATGCTCGTTGTATTTTAATGCATCCTGCAGAATATATGCATTCATATCATTCGGTGAGGGCTGCGATGTTGAGTTTTGTACAGTCTACGTGCTAGATAGCCTTTACTTGAGTCTCAGCTGCATGACGGAATAAATCTTTATAAATTACTAGGGAGGCTTATCATATGGCATACTAGTGATTTCGTTAGGGAGATCACTTGGCTTGAAATGATGCCAAGGAGGTGCAAACTTTGCGCTGCAAAGCATGAAGTGCAGTTCAAGGCATGAACATGATTGCAAACATTCTTGATTCAAGGCGTGAATACGATCATTACAGGATTTCCTGAGATCCTTCCGGATCCGGTCACATACAAGCTAGTAGCAGGACATGAGTTTCAGTACTGCCTGCAGGCCGTGCACAGCTAAGACCTTATGCCACTAAACATGTGATCCTGACCGCGGCAAATGTTTCCAACTGTGCGCTTTCCAAGAGTGGACTCCCTCTCTACTAAAGCACCACACGATACAACAGTCTGGCTCCTAGCTATTCAAACACGGCAGTCACTACAAGCTTATTGACAAGCACATAGAGCAAGCAATTTTTCACTACCTACTGCTTTGTATATGCACAAGCAGTTGCACAACTACAAGAAGATGCTGCAACATTTGTTGCTATATTCTGCCGCATACAACTCCTAGAATCTGGTGCTTTTGGCCCCCAGTGGACGATGCTCGCACTTACTCTGCGGTCTCTGCACCTGTGGCAAACGAGCCAAACTAAGCCAAAGCAACATAGCCGCTCTTCTATGTTTCTGCACATGAAATCACCTCCCAACATGTGGTTCAGTTGCAAGCAGGAAGTGAAGAGATCCTCTGCAACGCACCAGCCTCTTCGACCTTCTCCTCAGCAGACTTGTCAACAGAGCCCTCTTCAGCAGCTGCCGGCTCTGTCGCAGCGGGGGCAGATCCACTGTCAGGGGCCGCAGCTTCCGCCTGCTCTGTGTCTGCCGTCGCCGGCGCCGATGCAACTTCCTGGGGCAGTTTCTCCAGGCCCTCTGTGATATCGCTGGTTCCGGTCGTCTTCTCTGTCCACCTGCGTCCACACCCAATTACAGCGTGAAGCAGATGCGTTGTTTCACAGAAGATGAAGGTTGTCCAGCACACAGAAGCATCGCATGTACAGGTCGTGATCTTTCTCGCACAGGCCAGAGGAGCCGGCATGCACACACCTGTCATTGGTGTCCTTGGTTCCCAGCGCAGCCTCCTCCTTCTTCCAGTCCCGGCCCTGCTCCTTGAGCACCTCCTCACGCGGCCGTGCGGCGCCGAAGGGGTTGGCCTTGGGCTTTGGTGGTCCCGTGACCACCGGCAGCGGCTCCGGCTCGGGCTCCTTCTTCTCCGGCAGCTTGGCCTCGGGCGGGATCTCCAGCACCGGCAGCGGCTTGGTGCGCGGCGCCAGCTTCAGGCGCGGCCGGCCGCCGGCCGAGGGCGCGTCGGCGCCGGCATCGACGCCGCGCCGCGCGCCCCAGGTCTCCTCTGAGTCCCGGTCCCTGCTGGGCCGGTCCTCGTACCCGCCGCCGCTGCTGCCGCTGGAAACGCCCGAGGAGGGCGCAATCTTCTTGCCCCAGCGCGACTCGGTATCCGCGCGCGAGGGGCCGCCCTCGAAGTCGTCGTCGCCGCGCCGGGAGCTGGCGAAGCCGCGCGAGGAGGACTTGTCCTCGAAGCCCCCCGAGCCACCCGCTGAGGTTGGCGTGAACTTGCGGCTTGCGCCCCAGTCATCTGTGGTGTCCGCCCTTGAGGGGCCGTCCTCCCCTGCTGGCTCGTCGCGGTCCTCCCTGCGTGAGCCGAAGCCGCCGCTGCCAAACCCGCCGGAGCCTCCGCCGCTGGACGAGGGCACAAACTTGCGCGAGGCGCCCCAGTCGTCCACTGCGTCTGCCCTGGAAGGCTCGTCCCCAAAAGCGCCTTCGCTGCCATCCTGGCTGTCGCCATCCCTGTCTCGCCGCCCAAAAAAGCTCCCCCTGTCCCTTCCCCTGTCACCGTCACCTGCACCAGGGGGACAGCTGGGTCAACAGGCCTGGATCAACATAATGGGGGTGAAGCAATCAGCTAGGCAAAAAGATGAATAAATCAACCATTGCAACCACTGATGCTGATTGATCAAGAGCAATTCACAGAAGTTACACATGTACGGTTTGTGACAGTTGTTCGTGCTCAAGCCAAAGTGAAAGCTTCAAGTACTGCCGAAAAGCCACAGTGGAGCTCGCACCACGGTCTCCGCCTCCGTAGTCTCGGAAGGCACCTCCCAATCCAGCAGAGGGCTCATCACTGTCCCTGGCACGGGGTGCTGTTGGCAGCGACATCTTGAGCTGATCGTCGCTCACTGTGGGGCGCCTGCTGGCTGAGGGCGGCTTGTAATTGGACTGAAAGTCAGCCAGGTTCATTTTCTGGGGCTTCTTCTTGTCCTTCTTGCTCTCCTTCTTCTTGACAGCCTCTCCAAGGGTGGGAAATGCCTTGTCCTGGCCAAAGGTGATGACAGGCTCCTTCGGAGCATCAAGCGTTCCCCCGTTGGCTTTCTCCTCCTCATCGACCTGGGCGGCCCAGGCCCCCTGAGTGGGAGCACCCCACGCATTCATTGTAAAGCTCGGCTGCAGAATGTGGCAACGGGTATTCAAGGATGGCTGGGGTAACTTAAAATGTCCTCTGCAGGCGAGAACGGCGCATCAGGAATTTCCACCACTGGGGTTGCCTCATCTGGCAGCTTTCCGGGGCGTCAGCCATTGCTCCAGCTGGACTTCGATTTTGCATCCTCCTCGCCATTCAAGGACTCAAAAAGAACGTTCAAGTAATCATCGATAATTTTGTACCTGTCCAGACACTCCTTGCATGCTGGCTGATTGCTTCTGTGATGTTGATCCACAGAAGCACACTTTACAGCATCAGAAATTGATTGTTCCACAGGACTCTTGATGTGCAGTATCATCAATGAATGTTAGATGCATTCCTATATGAAATCTCGAACAATCCAACTCAAGGAGATGCGCGATCTCAAGGCCTGCAGCAGTCCTATGTAAGCTCATGTTGCCTTCAAGATGGGAGGCACTTCTTGACAGGAGTACACTTTCTTGCACTTAGAGATTTGAGATGACAGGTGATCGTCTGAATGGACTGATGAAGGACTACCTTGTGATGGTGAATCAATTACACAATTACTATTTGCCTGACCCTAAATTACTTGCAGCTCCGCCAGTACTTGTGACAAGCACCCTTCCAGACACCCGCAGCAACCGCGAGATCGGCAAGCTAGCTGTGTGGACAGTCACGAGCGCAAAGCCAGGGAATGGTGTAGAGCTGTTGAGGGATGGGCGCGAAGACACATACTGGCAGTCTGATGGGTCTCAGCCGCACCTGGTCAACATCCAGTTTCAGAAGAAGGTGCTCCAAATCTTCAACACAGCAGCAGCTGTCAACAGCAGCAGTTTGACAGGGCGCCACATTTGATCACTGGCTGAGCGCATGCTGCTCTGGCAGGTTCGCCTGCAAGAGCTGGCCATCAACCTGGATTACAAGCTGGATGAGAGCTACACGCCCAACAAGATCTCGGTCAGAGCGGGCACCAGTGTGCACGACCTGAAGGAGATCAGGGTGGTGGAGCTGAACGAACCGATTGGCTGGGTGAAAGTACCTCTGCAGCCGCCCTACTCATCGTGCGTCACACCTCCAAGCGCCACACAGTTGACCACACACTCTTGGACTGTGCTCCCCGGCATTATCAATTGTCCAGACTGTTGAAGGGTTGGCTGTTTGGGGCCCATGCACACCTGCCAGCAGGTGAATATCCAAGGCCTTCCGTGAAATGCGTGTGTTGCCACAGGGACAATCTGAAGGCGTACTGCATGCAGCTTGCCATTCTGTCCAACCACCAGAACGGCCGAGACACGCACGTGCGCCAGATAAAGGTATTTGGCCCGCGACATGATGTCCTGCAGCCGCTTGGGCAAGAGATCGGTTTCACCACTGTGGAGCTGTCACAGTTTGCCACCATCCGATGAGCACACGTTCTTCATGGAGCTTGAATAAGTTTTAACAAAGGTGAATTTCATTGCAACCTGACGGAACTTGATCCTGCAAGGGACTTGAGTGCAGAGATCCTTCAAGTTGACCATGCATGCAGTCTTGTGTACTCACTGGAGAGCAGTACAGATCTATTTGCACTGAAATTGGCAATGAGCTACAGCTAGCTAGCCGCAGCTCTGAGTTTATTGGCTAAAGACTTTTTGTCGGACTGTGATAAAAATGCCATGACATGTACTCCCAGTCACTCAATGAGCACATGCAGCTATCAAACAAGGAGTTTAGATATGGTATGAAAATATGATATTTGCCTTTATTATCTCATGTTACTTAATGTTTGGCACAGCGCTTACTGTACACATGTTGATTAAACCCTTTTAGCTTCAACATGCAACTGGCTCTCACTTGAGAGCCTCCAAAAATGCTACTTGTAAGGCATTGAAACGACACTCCTCACACCCACACATGCCCGCACAAGTGCTCGTGTGCAGCACATATGCTTCACAGAGTACTGTCACCAGAATCTCTTTCAATACACACCAAAATTGTTGGACTGCGCTGCAAACCTGCTGCGAATTCATATAGTCAGAATCATATATCGAATGAGCAATCCAACTGCTAAGCAGATACTGATGCTGGCTTGTTTGATCCCAGCCTCAGCTTTGCTAAAAAATGCAGAAGAGCCTGCATGCTTTTCTCTTCCCTGACCTGGCATGTTCTGCCTCGCAACTCCGAGGAACCCTCACAGTGAGTCTCCGGCAATGTCAAAGTACTACCATACAGTCTACACACCTCAACTCTTCGTCGTGTTGAGGCTGCCCTCAACAAACTAAGCCCGATGGACCAGCCGCGGGCCAGAAGACAATTTGTACGTCAATTTTCCAGTGCTGTTCAGCAATATCCGTACATTGCGTCGAAAACCAAGAATACAGCAGCCCAGAAAGGCAGTAGACACAGTACTTGATGGCCACTCGCTAGATTACAATATGAAAAAGGATGGCATGCAGAGCCTCTGCAGCCAAGTGACTAGTGTGTCATGCGTTCTGCAGACCGCGCGACTTCATGTGCGCCCTGGTCGACACCAGCTCAGGATGCATTGTCAAAGAATAGCTCGTTGGCAACCTGCATGTGGGTAAAAAATCAGTCCCACCCTGAAACTGCTCAGAAAGAGCGGAAGACAAACAATCGTAGGAGGGCTGCACCCTTGCGACAGCAGATCAAAAGCCGCTTATATCCACCAGAGCACAAGGGAACGCACCAGGCCAGTAACGGTTGCCGCCGCAGTGATCCAGAGCGCGTCAGCTGGCGACTGCCCTTGAGCAACGAAGATTGAAGTGCAGCAGAGGGCTCCAAATCCACATGACAGCACGTCGTATTTCTGCCATGAACCACCAAGACAATGTCAGGGAAGGCACGCACAATTGAGATATGACGTTCCCAAATGGACGAGATACCCCAATCCTTCAGATGCATGCTGCCCGTGAACAGGGCCACTCTGCACCCTAATTCCTCACGAGCAAAGAAAGGTTCGGACAAATTTGAGACAATCTGCGATGCAAGGGCAGCCTGTACGAGGTTATCAGATTGCCCTGAAGTCAAAGTGACAACTTGCTCATGACTGCTTGCACTCTATACGCTCCCTTTCACCCAGGAGACTCGTGCTTGCTCGTGTGCCGTAAGATTTACCTGCAAAAAGGTATCGCAACCTTGCCGAACATTGTGTAGGAGATCAGCCTTAGGCTTTGGGCCTGGCCCAGTCGCAGCAGCTCGAATCAAGCAAGAGCGCCGGCGCAAGGGGACATGTACGCCACCTGACCGAGGGACTTTCAGACGGATGGTGGACTGTGCTGCCTCGCTGAGGAGCGTCTGCGCTACTGTAGCCATCTTGTCAAGGTTTACGTGCTGCAGACTGGGTGTCGGAAGGCTCTATTGTGACTGGTGTCCACCAACACGTCTATCCAAACACTGTTTCGAAGATTTGCAAGCGAGATTTTGCACGTGCGCGGTTTGGGAATCTCCGATCCGTAAAACACGATGCAGTTCCGTAGCTTCACCTTCTACGGGATGGGCGACATGTGCACGATGCTAATGGCCAGTTCTCTTGAAAATCTGGCCTATGGAATCTGTTGGTGTGCGGAGGAACATCTGTAGGAGAGCTTTACTTACTGTCAGATCCTTGTGATACCAAATCGATAGAATCAAGTCCATTAGACACTCTCAGGATTTCGTTACAGAATTATACGCAGGGTGATGGCTCCCCTCGTGATGCAAAGCATCAGATACTGATCATTGACTCATTATAAAAGGTTGATCGCATGGGCCTAGTGGAGATACCAGCGGATCCACAAGGATGTGGACGTCTGTCAGTGGTGCTGGACCTATCAAGGGCAGAAGTGGAGCTCACAGTTGCTCGGCTGAAGGAAGTGCTCTCAAAATTGCAGTATGCAGACTCCCAGCAACGATCGCCAAGGTAGAATCTCTCTCCAAAGTTCCAATGCCTGCATCAATGATGACGTCTCGGAGACTCTGGAAGTTGGCTTGATGATTGCATGGAAATTTTCTAGCAAACCAGAATCGTATTATCTCGCGGCCTTCATAATTTGCCCATCGCCTGACTTTCTGGAAGAAGGCGATTAGGACATAGGCGCCAGCGTGGAGATCCCAGCAACTCTTGTCATGTGGTCAATGTGAGCATTTCTATGTGTTGCAGCCCTGGACGCCCAGCTGAAGTCCCGGGCTTGGCAAGCGCAACCCACAAGCAGCCTGCTGCGCAACAGACCGGCACATATCCTCCAGCGTCTGGCCACCCGGTGCTGGGTGTGGCGCCGGTGGCACCCTCACACATCAGTGCGCCGCCACAGCGCATCGCGCTGAAGCCAGCAGTGTTGGCCCCCATACAGGCCTCTCCTCTCCTGCCCCAGCCTGTGGCACCGTCCTCTCCGCAGTGGCTGCCGCATGCTCAGCCGGCCGCATCGCAGCCGTTGCGGCAACCTCGCTCGGATGTGGACGTCTCATTTTCATCCTGGGCGCAGCCTGAGCCCATCTCGGCAGCTCATTTGGTGGGGCACCAACATTCTTACCATGCTCTTCGTACACGAAGCACTCATGCTCCTGTTCATCCTTGACATGAGCAGATGTTCTGGGAATCCGCAGGGTCCACAATGGAAGGAGTGCTGGCGTACAGACCAGGGCGATCACAACAGTGAGGCAATCACATCCCTGGTATACATGCCGTCGCTTTCTGGCCTGCCGGGAGGCGATGGACATGCAGGTGAACCCTTCACCCCTTCTTGCATAAGGCCCGCTGATAGGGCTCCCTGAAACTTGTGTTTAAAGGTACCTGAGATTTCATTCTGCTTGCCCTTGATCGACACTGTGCTCGTGTGTCAGGATGGCTAATCTCGGCTTCCCGGCAGCTACTGAATCTCTGGGAGTGCAGCGCCAGCGGCGGACGAGGAGAACCATCCCTGCAGGTGCTAGCTCTTGGAAAGGGCAAAGCTGTTGTCCATGCTGCTGCAGGCCTTTGCTTGACACAAGGCAGATTGTGCTGATGATATCAGGAGAGATCTCAGTGTGGGGCCACAGACCTCCTGTGTGGCCCCAATTTTGCGAAGCTCCAGACTGGCATACTCAACAATAGAAGCACTGCTCTGCAGTTCATGCACCAGCAGACGACAGAGACGATATCATGGAACCTGGCGCCCGAGGTGGGGACTGGGCTGCTGCTGGCGGCCGCACAGGACCCTGGCCGGCCAACCTGCTGCGTCGCAATGCACTCCCTGCACGCCGAGAGCGGCTTGTTTGCGCCGCGCGGCCGCATGCCCCTGCCTCCGATCGGTTCAGACGCACCCGCCTTGCCAGGCCGGCACGACAACAGCTTCTCGCAGGTCTGGCAATTTATCCATGTCTACAGCACACCATTCCCAGTGCTGTGCAGGTTTCTTAAGGCACCTTTGTGCAGGAATCTGTGTACAGTCCTCGGCAACAGGCAATCTGGCAGCTTTTAAGAGCTTGTTTGTGTGATCATGTTTAGGTGGTGTCGCTACACCCGCTGGGAGGGCCGCTGACAACCTGCTGCGCAGCGTCCTTTGGGGGCATCATTGCAGTGTATTCGACCACCATTGCCCCAGGAGAGATCCCCAAGTCAAAGACGGCATGGCCGGCCCACTCTGTGGACGTGACCAGCATGCACTGCTCACAGCACGGCATGCACCTCTTCTCCGGCGCGCGCGACGGCTCCATTCACATGTGCGCCCTGGAATCCCCAGTCCCTTTGCAGACATGCGACATGTTCAATCCCACAAGGCATGCTGTGTAAACAATGTAAACAACCTCCTTCATCTGGGGCTGTCTTGATATCCGCAATTCTCTTTCTGTAAACATGCATGGCAAGGGACACCTAGAAGTATTTTGAGATCTGGAGGAAGCTGGATGGGCGCAGATGGGAGCTGAAGGCAAAGCCGTCCAAGCCGTCTGTCAGCTTCCGCCACAGTGCTGCGGTGACGGGGCTGCACCTCGTCAATGACAGGCACTTGGCGACCTGCAGCATGGATGGCCGCCTATTCCTGTGGGACATTCGCCGGCCCATGCAGCCTCTGCGCAACATGGCTTCTCCAGATGGCAGGTAAGCATGTATAACGTACTTATATCATTCCACGACGACAAGGTCTGCCATGATTACTAGCACCTGAGGTGTGGTTCAGCAGGAGAGTTTGTCTGACAATGAGCCAAGAGCTTTTGTGTGGTGTGCTGCAGCGGCATTGTGAAGATGGCTGTCAGCCCGTTCGGCGACAGCGCGGCATTTGGGACAGTGAAGGGAGGCCTATTCTCTGCACCAGTGGTCCTTGATGAGCCACCTGAGGTCACCAGCCTGCCTCGACTGCCGGGAGCAGCCTGCGCCCTGGCATGGAACTCTAGCACTGGGGAGCTGTACGCTGCTTGCAACGCCGTCATCACTGTTCTCCAGCCTGTCTTGTAAGCTTGGATTTGGCAGGCGCAACAGGGACGCCATGTCATGTGTAGTTGTTTGCAGTAATGTGTGGCGTATGCAACTGCTGTTGTTTTGCACGTATACTCCCTGGAGGTCATGCTCTCTTCGGAGATGGATCCAAACATCAAGGTGCCTGGTCTTATGAGCTTTGGTCGACGTCGTGCTGTGAGATTTGATGATGTTGTCTTTTCATCATGACTGCGCTAAAATTTCCTGCTGTTTTCTGCTAGTACTGCTATGTGTATGCTTATGCTGCTGATCTGTGTAAGAATGGAAGCTTGCTTAAGCAAAGGTATTCAGGACCACACGTACCAAACATTACAAAACATGCACAATGTAGGGAATGCCTATGCATCTTCAACCACTGTCACAGTACGGTACAGCACACTCCAATCTTGTTCCATTGTTTGTTGTGTCTATTCCATGCTAGCGCTAGGAATGGGCCATGCCCAGCAGAGACTGCTGATACTACGAAGTTGCCTGGACGGTGAGAGCCTCTCGATTGGCCAGCCCCGCATCCCTGAGCTTCTGCCTGACGTCATGCAAGACTCTGCGCGGCAGCTGGGCACTCAGGACAGGCTTGGGCCCCACTTCAGGGCAGCTGTAGCGCACATATACCAGGACATCGGACACCGGCTGGCCGCTGTTGAACCGCCGCATGAGCCGGGCCCCATTTGGTAAGCGGATGGCGAGTTCAATGATTCCTGCAAAGAACATGCAACCTCTATCCCCCACAGCCACAGCCTCAACTCAAATCACTCTTTCTGCTGGTAGATTAGCTTTCATGCACATAAAAAAATCTACATTTAAGAAAGGCGAGCAAGGAGAAAGTTCTACCTGGACCAGCATCTGGCTCTTCGCCAGGATGTGGAGGGGGAGGCTGTGCAACTTGAGTCGCGTCTGCCAAGCTTGCTGCCTCGGGTTCAAGACACTCGGCGGATGGGAGCGCAGCATCAGAATGGCCTGCAAAGGAGAATCTTGGCTGTCAAATTTTCAGTAGCAACTAGCCTGGGTAAGTGAAGCTCATGATGTAAGGGTGATGCGTGAGGTTTACTCAAGGGGCTACCTTCCAGACTGGCAGCGATAGCTTTTGCAATATCTTCATCCTCCTCGCCCCAGGACTGAGATCGAGATCTGCTGCGATTGCCTTGCTGTGACTGCAAAGTCACCATGTTTCCCTCCTGCCGCCAGAGACATCGATACTTTTAAAGTCACAAAGCAAGAATGATATTGAATGGCCACAAGCAGCACAGCAATGACCAACAAAGCCACTTTCACAGGCGACAGAAAACCTGTGTTGCTCGAGCCAATGCTCCATGACTCGCTGCTTTCAGGTACCCTTTATCACGCGCTTGTACTGATTCCATGGAAAAAAGTCTGGCCTGCAAAAAAAATTCAAGGAAATCTCAGGGAGGGTGTGTCACACAGGAAAGCACGCTCCCAACATCTTGTTCCATAGCTTTGTATAGCAAGCGCTGCAGGGTACTGTAAGTGTCCACGTCACTTTAAACAGTTTGGCACAGCTTCCCATTGAGCGCAAGGGCAAGCGACAGCTCTCAGTGGTGCAGCAAATTAACATACAGCGCACCTGCTCTGGTGTGAAACATCTGCCCGGCGCATCTACAGAGGCACCTGCTTCATCCAGGGTGACTGGCGGGAGAGCGCCTTGCACAAGAAAGATGCTGTACCCATCCTGGCGCAGTTGGTTTAGGTAGGCAGACAGGTAGAACTGCGACAAAGGCTGGGGTGCTGGGAGCATGCTGTTGAGATTCCACCACTCTCCAGCAATTTTGCGCAAAGTGAACCAGTGCTCCTGCGCGTTTTGCTTTGCTGCTCAAGCGAATGCTTGAAGTGTGAACTGGATTGCTTAGAGTCCAGAAGTGGTGCAGCACATCACAGGCATTTGAACAGCAGCATACCCGCAAGTTGCAAATGAAAGCGTCTTCCAGCTCTGGCTGAGCAGCCGACTGTGCTACTTCAGGGTTGTCCAGGTTTGTGCAGGTAAGCCCGAATATTTGCAATGCTTTGCTGAGCACCTGCAAGCCAAACCTTTGTCACGACGAAGCAAGGACCTACACTTGGCATCAGCCTGCAAAACATACAGTTCACTCGCCTGTATGGAGAAGAACCCATCAGAGCTGACATTGCCGCTGTCTTCCGCAATGAACTTTTTGTAGTCCTCTGATTCTATGCCATTTTCTGACATGAACGTCCGCTCCAAGGCATCCAAATCTTGGGCGATTTGGCCAAGTTCAATAGCGCCAAAAAGCGGCCCTTGCAGCAATGTATTTAGGCAGTGGACTCCACACAGCGCAGCCTCCTTCACATTGACAAGAAAATGAGTTCAATGTACCAGGATTAATGGTAGAACTCCGCGTATTATTCACGCTCGTTTCTTGGAGTTTCCGAGCCTGTTGTGTACATCACAAGTGTAAAGCGGTGTGAATTTCTCCAGATTTGCTTTCAGTTGCTCTGCAGGAATGATCAGTGAATATTGCTTGCAAGTTGATAGACGGACTGTAGAGATCAGTTTCCAACCTGTTTTTCGTGATACAGAAGCACATTTCCCTCCATGTATGGATCTCAGACGATAGATTCTCGTTGTCACAGAGAAATCCTAGCTCACAGTGTGGGCCCCCCAAATTAATGTTCACTTCATCCAGCATTGATTCCACTACAGCGCACCAGCTGGCCAGGAACGCCGTCAGATCGATGCTAGAAAGTGCGCATTGAAGGAGCATGCATGGCCAAATTGTTTCGGAATATTAAAATACTCAAGATCAGTCCCACTTCGTTGCAGACTTTATGTTCGCTTCTTGATGTTCCGAGATGCGCATGACATTATCGGAGTTTTACGCCAGGCGTCTTGAACTTGAAGGTTGAATCACTGTGAACAGGACAAAAGGGAAACGTTCCAGTATCGTGTTTAGAGCGGGAGGCTGTGCAAATGACTCAGATCAATGAACAGATGACAGAAGATGGCATCGATGATAATATGCAAGAGCCTTTGATAGAGGAGGTTCCTGATGAGACTGAGCCGATGGAAGGTGCACGCTAGCTCTTATATATATGCGCCCGTGCGCTTGTTCACGGGCAGGCCTTGTGATTAAGGAGCACGATGCTCTTGAATCCACAAGATATGAGATATCATATCCATTGCAGCTGGAATAATTGCAATATTCACGCTGTCGCGTTGCCTCACAGGTGTGGCTACAATAACGGAGCTTAGTGGGACAGGAGTGGAGGAGGAAATGCAGACCTTGCCAGCAAATGAGGGAACTTTTACAGTGCGTGGTCAATCCAACTGTGGGACAGGCCCTTGCATTTCTGCTTTCCTGAGATGTAGTCAGGCTACACATGGACTGGGGAAGTATAAACCACCTGGTGTGCTGCGCAGTGGAAGATACCTCGATTTTCTCAAACGGTGGAGCACAGACTATTGTCAGACAATTTCACAGCGGGCAGCTACCCCTGGTGAGCTTTTCGTTGGGCCTGCTAGTGCTATGAACTGCCAACCAAGTGCAACGGAAACAGCACTGACGATGTGTATCGTTGGATTGCAGGAACATTCTGATGTTCCCACGGGGGAACAGAGAAGGGACAAATGCGGCTATGTCGCTCTACTTGAATGCGGCAGATGCAGACACGGCTCCCTTAGGTTGGATGAGGCGTGCAAGTTTCAAGCTCACTGTCGTCAACCATCTCAGTCCAGAGCAGTCTTTCACCAAGCGTAAGCGCCTGCGCTGTTTCCACCTTCTTTTGCCAAGGCTGATGCAGGCCGAGCAACTTGCTAAGACTTCCTTTTTCGATGTTAACAACTTGTGACACTTTATTTTCTGATATGTTGTCATTATGTAAAATTGCAGAGGCGGACCACAACTTTAGTGCTGGCGGGGTGGACTGGGGCTTCACAAGCTTCATGAACTTGAGGGACCTGCTGGACCCCAAGAAGGGCTACTTGGTGGATGACACGCTCACAGTAAGTTTGATATGGTTGTCTCGTCAATGTTCCTGATCCATAATCTCAGCATGGCATGCATGCTGACAATCTGCTACCTTGCAGATCACAGCCCAGGTGTTGATGGACAAGACCGACAACCTCCACTATGACAGCAAGAAAGAGACGGGATTTGTCGGGCTGAAGAACCAGGGCGCCACATGCTACATGAATTCCTTGCTGCAATTCCTCTACAACATCAACTACTTCAGGCAGGCAGTGTACCACATGCCCACTGCAGAGGAAGACATAGCCAAGAGCATCCCTCTGGCGCTGCAGTCTCTCTTCTACAAGGTGTGCACCTGCTGTCCTCGCTGCTCATTCAAAACCAGCATGGGTTGGGACGTTAGGATGTATCATTCTGAAGCAAGCATGATAGATGCAGAAAGCAGCTCAGCCTTCCTGATCTGAGTTTGTGTGCAGTTGCAATTCGGCGAGTCAAGTGTGTCCACAAAGGACTTGACCAAGTCCTTTGGCTGGGACTCTTACGACGCCTTCATGCAGCATGATGTGCAAGAGCTCAATAGAGTGCTCCAGGAGAAGCTGGAGGACAAAATGAAGGTGCGTTGAGCAAGCACTGTTGCATTTTTACCTTTCTTCTAAATTTTTAAAGTAATGTGGCCTCATTGTGGACTTATACTGATGCTCTGTGGCGGCGCCCTGTCCAACTTGGGACTGCTGGGTGCAGGGCACAAAGGTGGAGGGGACAATAGGGCAGCTGTTCGAGGGGCACATGCACATGTTCATCGAGTGCATAAATGTGGACTACAAGAGCACGCGGCAAGAGAGCTTCATGGACCTGCAGCTGGATGTCAAGGGGTGCAAGCATATCTACGACTCCTTTGACAAGTACTGCGAGGTGGAGGTCATGGACGGGCAGAACCAGTACAAGACAGACGACCATGGTTTGCAGGCAAGACGCAATCTCTGCTTTTCCTGTTCCAATTGTGATGACCCCCTTGCTCCTTACTTTTGCACGCACTTAAATCATGGATAGAGACGTCCAGTACTGAACAGAAATGGAGTTTCTGCAGGACGCCCGAAAAGGAGTGCTCTTCGACGACTTCCCGCCGGTGCTGCAGCTGCAGCTGAAGCGCTTTGAGTACGACTTCCGCAGGGACATCATGGTCAAGGTGCGCACGCCAGCACACCTCCACATCAGCAGCAGCACCATCTTTCCATCAGCTTGCAGCTTAGCTTGTAATGCAAGACTCGGGGTTGCTTCATGCACGGATGCCTGTGCAATAATGGTGCCTTACAATAGATGATTCCCTGCTTGCAGATCAATGACAGGTATGAGTTTCCGGATGAGCTTGACCTGGACTATGAGGATGGCAAGTACCTGTCGGAGAATGCGGACCGCTCCGTGCGCAACCTCTACAGGCTACACAGCGTGCTCGTGCACAGCGGCGGCGTGCACGGCGGCCACTACTATGCCTTCATCAGACCAGATGGCAAGCACTGGTTCAAGTTCGACGACGAGAAGGTGCCTCCCGCCTTCATTGACTGGTGCCCTGTGCTGTTGGCGACTTTCAAAGCATATGCAAGTCGACAGCTGATGTTGGCTTTAAGCCATGCATGTTGCTTTTAGCTGTTTGATGGATGATGTGACAATACGTGAGACTTCTTGGTCATCTCATTGGTGTGCGCATGCATGCAGGTGTCGGTGGAGGATGCCAAGAAGGCGCTGAACGAGCAGTATGGGGGCGAGGACGAGAACCCGCCGCCAGGCACCGGCTTCAACACCTTCAAGTTCACCAAGTACTCCAATGCCTACATGCTGGTCTACGTGCGCACGAGCCACTGGGACAAGGTGCGGGCCCATGTGACTTCATGTCCTGCCTTGCTGCCCTGGTGGTCCACCCGTCATTCTATGTCTGCTTTACTGCCACTCTGCATTGTCACAGTGTCCTAATGCTTCTGCATTTTGGGTGATCTGGAGGGACCGTGCAGTGTTTGGGGCAGGGTCTCATGTGTCAAACATCTGAGCGGCTAAGCTCTGGCTGCACGCAAATTATGACTTATGGCCCTTCAAACGGGGCTTGTGCAGTTAAGACTCGTCGCCAACAATGCCGGCTTGGTGCAGATCATGTGTGAGGTGGGCAAGAGCGACATCCAGGACCACGTGCGCATGCGGCTGGAGGCGGAGAAGGAGGAGAAGGAGGCGCGGCGGCGCGAGAAGCAGGAGGCCCACCTCTACACCGTCTTCCGCATCGTCACCGACGCTGACATCCGCGACCAGATCGGCCACAACCGCTGGTTCGACCTCGCCGACCAGGAGAAGGTGCGTTCCTCCACTTCCAGCTGTCCTGATATGCCACAACACTGCATGGTCACGGTACCCATTCCCCAAACACCTCAGTGCCAACCCCGTGCATCGCGCCTTCCCGGCAGCTGCTAAGGTCAGGACAGAGACAGTGGGAGGCTCCTTGCCTTGACAAGCGGCAATTCCACCGCTGTTGTAAAACACAGAACACAGGAGCGGTGCAATTGCCATCTACGCTGCACTGGTCCCACTGCACAGCCCCTTCAGGTGGAGCAGCAGGAAATACTCTGCTTTGTGCGCCAGATTTGGGGAGTGCGCTCAAGGCTGGTGTCAGCTGCTGTGCAGGTGAAAACCTTCCGGGTGAAGAAGCAGATGCTGTTTGGGGAGTTCAGGGAGCTGGTCGCTGAGGAGCTGGGGGTGCCCCTGGAGCAGCAGCGCTTCTGGACCTTCGCCAAGCGCCAGAACAGCACGCTTAGGTGCCGCGCAGCTCCACTTCCAGCACTCAACCCTGTTTAATATTCTGGTCAAATTTAAACTCCTCTTCGACCCAAAGTGCCCAGCTTGACCTGGTGTATATGGAGGCACCTGTCCAAATAAGCAGGGATGCAGAGACAGGCCTGCCTTGTATCGATGCATGTGTCCCGGCTATCTTCTCAAGGGCCTGTGGGGCTGAGCAGGCCGGCGAGAGCGCTGCAGCCGTCGGAGGATGAGGCGCGGGTGACGGATTTGAAGGACAGCCCGGTGAACAACAGGCTGCAGCAGCCGCAGACCATCGCGCTCTTCCTGGAAACCGCCATTGGGCCCGCCAAGGAGCTGCCACAGATCAACAAGAACATGATCCTCCTCTTCCTCAAGCTCTACAAGCCCAAAACGCAGACCTTGCGAGTGAGTGACGCCCTGTTCATGTGCTGGCACATATCAATGCACCTGGCTGGCAGCGTCAATGGCTCTTGGTTAAGCCATAGAGCAGACTGGAATGAAGATGCAGGTGCATGGCCGCATGTACCGGCATGGTCACATGTATCTGGCACGTCTGTAAAAGAATTTCTCGTCCTGAAGGCTTTTCTTGCGGCTGCAGTACGTCGGGCGGATATTTGTGTTGAAGACACAGAGGTTCGCGGACCTGTACCCGCTGCTGCTGAAGCGGGCGGAGCTGCCGGAGGACACAAAGCTGGCCATCTATGAGGAGATCAAGTTTGATCCGACAGTCATGGTGGAGCTGCAGAATCCCAACCACTCCCTGGCCAACGCTCAGCTGGAGGACGGGGACATCCTCTGCCTCCAGGAGCAGCCCAGAGAGGTGAGCACTTTCCTTGCTGCTGAAGTCCCACGAGCCATTTGCCCACTCAGACAGCCCAACTCACTCAAACAGGTCATGTCTGGAGGGGCCGAACAGTGCTGTTCGGATGAAGCTAGCAGTGCTGCAAGCATGTTTAAGAAGCGTGTGTGGTGAGCATGTGGGTGTGTGGGTGGTTGCGCAGGATGACATGGAGGAGCTGCCCTACCCAACAGTCAAGGACTACCTGGTCTGGGTGCGCAACAGGATGACAGTCACCTTCCGGCGGCTCGATCAGCCCAAGGTGACCCTCATCCACCCTTGCCATCACCCTGACCTCATGCTTGGCGCAGTGGACGCTCCACCCAACCTTGCTTTGACATTGCTGCATTCATGCATCCTGTGGCCGCGCTGCATCTTTCCACTAGGATGCGCATGCCCTGAGGGTCCTGGGGACGCTGCTCACTGTTCGCCTATTTCTTTCCTTTGCAAGCTGCCCTCTTTGGAATATATATTAATGGCTAGCGCGGGTGAGCTGTTGCAGAAAATGTTCAGCATTTGCTGCCGCATGTGCAGGAGGCGGGCGTGGTGCTGGAGCTGAGCAGGGACCTGGACTATGACGGCGTGGCGGCTGCACTCACAGAGGCGCTGCGCAAGGCGGAGCAGGCCGAGGCAGCAGGCCTGACAGACCCGGCGCTGCTGCGATTCACGGCGCAGCAGCCCTTCGTCAATGCGCCCAAGCCGCAGCCCGTGAAGTGGCACGGCTTCGACACGCTCGCGTCCATCATGGTCCACTACAGCACCGTCCTGGACACCGTCTTCTACGAGATCCTCGACATCCCCCTGCGCGAGTTCGAGCAGCTCAAAACCCTCAAGGCGCGGCCCCCAATATATTCCTAGTAATGTCCATGCGCTCGTTGCAGTGGGCTGGGGCCTTGGGACAGCTGCGGACAGTGAACTCAGAAGGGGGAGAAGTGGGCATCAGCAGGCTGAGTTATTGCCGCACGTGCAGTGCCATGCTTCACTGAGTCAACGACCTGGTTGCACTTGTTGGGGCCTTCTCAGCCATGGACAGGGATGTCAGGAGGGGGGGGAGGTGGGCGTGAGCAGGCGGGGTGATGCGCGCAGGTGCAGTACCATGGGGAGAGGACGGAGCCGGTGAGTCAGCACGACGTGCGCGTGCCCAAGGACGACACGGTGGGCGACGTGCTGGAGGCGCTGCGCAAGCAGCTGCCCGAGGACAAGCGCCCCGCAGCCCTGCGCCTGCTCGAGGTCTTCTACAGCAAAATCTACAAGGTGCGCCAGCCTGCAGCATTCCTGCACCCTCCTAATATACATTATGCTCCTTGTGTTGTGACCCTACTGCCTCACAAGAACATGTGCAGGAAATTTACAGTTGGCATGTGGCGTCTGCCTGGATGGTCTGGGAACCGACTGTGCTGCTGGGGTCTCTGCATAAGCTGTGAAGTCCTACTCATTGCATTCCAAAGTTATGATGCTCAAAGACAGCTCTACTGAGCTCATGGCGCTGACGGCGGCTGTGCAGGTGTTTGCGCCGGACGAGAAGATCGACAGCATTGATGACCGGTACTGGCAGGTGCGCGCGGAGCCCATCCCGGAGGAGGAGATGGAGCCGCCGCAGAGCACGCGCCGCATCCACGCCTACCACGTCAACCCAGACGCCACCAACAACGTGAGCGCGCCGCAGCCGCCCCTTTGTGCTCTGCATGTCATACATGTGAACAATTTTGCAGGAGACAGCGCTGGGCCTTGGCTTACCATTTGCGCCAGGAAATTTCCCATTCTTACGTGTGACATGCAGTCCCTGACGTGCTGTGCCTGCATGTTGTCGCAGGTGAACTTTGGGCACCCGTTCATCCTGCAGATCGGCGAGGAGGAGACACTAGCAGACATCAAGCCACGAATACAGGCGAGTGTTCTCTATCTGAGCAGACCTCTGCTACTTTTGAGGAGGTGACCAGCCGTTGGGTTTGCACTTACCGCACATTCTTATTGTCCAAGTGCTTGCATGATTCCCGCCGCTGGCCAGTTGACAAGCGCGCTCGGGCGCAGGCGAAACTGGGCGTACCTGAGGAGGAGTTTGTCAAGTGGAGATTTGCGTTCATGGTCAACCTGCGGCAGCCGGAGTACTTGGAGGACGAGGATGTGGTGGCGCTGCGCTTTGCGCGGCAGAGCGCGACGCACGGCGTCAGCACGGAGACCAGCTACCTGGGCCTGGAGCACGCAGACACCGGCCCCAAGCGGCCGCACCCCAACAGCAACCGTTTCTCCCAGTACGAGCGCCCGGTCAAGATCTACAACTGAGCCGCCGCCGCGGGTGCATGCGCTCGCGATGAGAGGGGCCTCTGGGGCAACGGCTGACACATCAGCAGCCGTCCTCAGTTGTTCCTGCTGTTGGCGCTGCATGCGTGGCTGCGCTTTGAGAAGAGCAGGCGCTCCAACAGAGCTGTGGAGTGCAGTAGGCAATGTCCTTGTCTTTAGCTGATGTATAATAGGTTGTGTCCTTACAAGAGGGGGGCCTCACCCTAAACCCTAAACAAACTCGGTCGGAAGTGCCAAACCCGCCTGTCTTGGAGGGCTGGTGCTCTGTGCGAGCTAGGCAATGTGCTGTCAAGTTCTATTTGCCGGTCCTGAAATATGACCTGACTCCTTGGTATTAAGCACCCTGAGGCGTGTGAGCTGAGACCCCTTGAGGTTTCTGCTGCAGCCCAGTATGCTTTGCTTGCAAATTGAAAGGGATATTAACACAAGCATCCTGCCGGTCGACAGAGCTAAACATGTTATTACACGCTTTTCCTGCCAGAAGCAAGGTGCGTCTGCAGACAAGCTGCAGTA
>JADEYI010000171.1_pt1 | contig 120541 bp, 158 predicted proteins | sample 8542331 | NCBI WGS metagenome assembly JADEYI01 (sample SAMN16510988, study PRJNA670497) | mine drainage metagenome | isolation source: biofilm near Copperflume 1 | place: Germany: Marsberg coppermine Kilianstollen | collected 2018-02
CGTGGCTGCAGACGCCCTGCGTGTATGCCCTATGGCCTTTGGCTTTGGGTTTGCCAACCTGTAATAATAATAAAAAGAATGACCGCCTTTTGGGCACCATTTTGTACCGCCCCACACCAGCATCATGCGGCGCAATTCTTCATCGGGCTTCATGTCCCTCTTCATTTGTGCCTCTAGGGATGCATGCAGGACTGTGCTTGGTTATGGCAGCGCAGGGCCGGCCCCGCTCCCAAAGCATGCCAAAAAAAAGCATCCCAAGCTCCTGTAGGTGCAGGAGCTTGAACCTGGGACCTGCGATCGATCGAGTGCCTGCTGGCGCGATACAAGGTTGACTTCACTGCACTCAAAACAAATTCTGAGCTTCATTCGTCTTCTCAAAAGGCTAAAAAGCAAAAGGACAGATCGTCACGTCGGGTTCGCAGGTGGTCACCCAACCCACTACTGGTGACGCCCAAGGCAGCTTTGCTTCCGGGAGCGGACGAGAACGGGCATTTTCAGCCTGGTATGAACGATCCATGGAGGGCTTCTGTTTCGATCATACATGTAACCGACAAATTCCGCGAATCCCGAGGTCTGGGTATCTGTTCGTGTTGATATTCAAAGATTTGCTTCATCCAATGCATGACAATTCAAGGAAAGAATTCCAGCGGTTCAGACGAGCGTCGACATGGCGAGGCGGCGCAAGATAAGATAGTGCAAGAAATCTCCAGCGTCAACTGGGGCATGAACGTGATCAAATTGATTTTCACTCAAATACATTTTTATTCTCTTTTGCAGCTTGGTGTCCACCCTTCGCGGTCCCTGTGTTCTGGTAAAGTACCACTAGTGCCCCTACGTGTATACAGATCATGAGCTAGATCTAGATCTTGTCTGCTAATTGAGGTGCTCTGTGCACGGCTGGATTCCTTACTACGATATTATTCTAATCTCTAGCTGTCAATTTAGTACTGGCCTGGACTCAATGCAGTGATCTCTACTGGAGAATCAAACCAGCTGGTCCATACGCTTGCTTAGCTGCGCATCCAGCAAATCAAGAATAACGGATAAAAGAATGCTCTCAGAGCCCAGCGTCGATACAAAAGAAGAATCGTCAATCAATGTTCTTGGTACTAGTTTCATACAGCAGCCTCAGCTAACGAACCTGCATAGCAGTCAGCTGCAGAGCCCATCTGCAAGACTAGTGAAAAAATGCAGTGGAGAACTTTGCTTGGCAAACTCCAACCGCTCAATACAATCCAGACTATGGAGAACAGGGACGTCCTTGAACCAGCCTGGCCAAATGCATTTGCCTCGCTTCTACCAGCCCTCCTGTCAATGCTGCCCATGCGATTCCTGACTGATCAGTGCTGGCAGGCAATCGCTTTTCAACTCCCAGCAAGCATTTACCACAATTCTCTCCCAAGAGTCTTGGCCAAGACCATTCCAACACTGGAGATCCCTCCCTCAACTCTGACCCAGCCACAAAAGAGTCCTGGCACTGAAAATCACCCCAGCTGGCAGGGGCCGGTGTTTATAAATTATAACATAACATAAATTATAATGAGCATCATGCCCATAGTTGATTGCGTCTTGCTTGGATTTGGCGAGTCCAACAAGGGGTTGGATATGTCGCAGCTACTACGGTATACCTGCAACTTTTTCGCAGTCGCACCTTGCCTCTCGCAAAAAATACACCTCAGGTTTGACCCTCTACACGGAAACTATTAGGTATGTGCGTCGAGTCACCCCCCGCTGCGCTGCTGCTAGAATTAGACTTTGAGGGGCCAAAGCCGAGGGCGGCCGCCGCGCTGAATTTGTCCGGGACGGCCCAGCCGCACTGCCGCTCGATGCCGGCGTTGTAGTAATCGCCGGTGCCGTTACGGTACGCGCTCGTCACTGTACGGTAGAAGCCGTCCTCACCCCACCACTCGCCCCACGAGTTGCGCACGATCCTGCAGCAAATTCAGCGCTGACTCAGCGGCAGGGCATGACTCCCCAGGGGATCCCCCTAGGATTGGGATCTATGAGATGGTCTGGACCCCTACGTCCTCATTATGACCTCTAATTGGGGAATTTTCTACAAAACATGCAAAGCAGGTATGCTTGAAGACTGTCTAGGCTTATTGGCTTATGCTTCTGGAATCTGCTCCGCCCACAGCTTTTTGCCACATTATGGCAAGACTGCAAGGTTCACCGGGCAGGTCAAGAATACATGGCACTGCCCAGTGGTAGACATATGTGCTGTCCGGGCAACCCAGGATTTCTGTTTAGGCCCTGTCAAGCCCATTTAAGTGCAGCAGCTCAGCTTGGCCACAAAAAGACCTGGTGACTGCTTTCGAGTAAATGCCATGAGCAGTAGCAGCTGCAGCACTGCCTGGCAAGCACTCGAGAAAAGGTTCTGTCCGCCGTGTGAATCTCTTTAGAGCTTCCCCATTCAGACACCGCACAAATTTCGGGCAAAGGACAGCTAAAATTAATGCCACAGCAAACATGACAGGGTTGCATGATCAAGGTCTGTATCCTCACCAGTATTCCGTGTCTGTGTCATTCTCCACTCCCCAGCCCACCACGCTGATCATGTGGTTGATGCCGAAGTTGTCATTGTACTGCGCAAAGATGCCCTCCTTGTACCTATCAGAACAAGAGGAGATTTTGACCCAGAAATAGATTGTCCTCTTGTATCATTACGCCTAGGAGCTTCCTAGTGAGACAAACCCGGTTCCAGCCAGCACACAGATGCCTTGCAGGTTTCATGACCATCTTGTCGTTCTCATGAGAAGAGGGCAAATGCAGTTGCCTCATATCTCAACCTTTATCATATACTGTATATTTGTGCCTATCACATCTAGCATGCTTGTCACGCGGGTTGCAAATCTGCTGCGCCTTCAGCATTATCTTTATTATCTCACGTTTTCCATTCCTAAGGGCCGGGCAAATTAAGCATAATGGTATCATTGCTGCCCCTGTAATCATTCTTATCACATGCTTCTCCTGCCAGAGGCAAGGTGCGCCTGCAGCCAAGACTCTTCGGATGCAGTAAAGGCTGCCAAAATCCTACCCTTGATGGACTCGCCGGATCCAAGCAAGACCCAATCAACCGTGGGCACGGTGCTCAGTATATGTACCGCCTCCCGCCAGCCGAGGCCAACATGCTGCCCCTATAGACATGGCAAACCCGAGCCCTGCCTGCTCCGCACCTGTCCATGGAGGCAGTTGCATTGATGGCACATGTGATGGGCCCGCGCGCTTGGATCTCAGCCATCATGTCTTCGCGGCCTGAGAGCCGCCCGTGCTCTAGCACCGTCAGCCGCTTGTAATTTTTCACGGGTACGCAGACCTTGTTGTCTGTGGGACTTGGGTTGCACGAGAAGCACTGCTGCCTGGGTGCAAGATTGACATCAGATCAGTCTAGTGTAATTGCCTCCAAATCTCAGCAGCACTCTAGAGCTGCAGATTTTCAGCTGAGCTCCAAAACAATGGGCTTTTCTGCTGTCCGGACTTGTAGAACCCCCTTCTATTTCTACTCAATAAAATGACAGTCTGACTTTGCTTGTTGACCTCTGGAAGAGGGCTCGCATGTTGCACTGCAAAAGGCAATTTAAAGGGGTGTATTCAAATTACACGAGGGGTCAAGTCAGTGTGTGTGGTGGACTGGAGTGCGCACAGGTCGGTACATGCTGGCCCGTCCACCGCCACATAGCTGTTGCAGCTCTCTGGAGGGATCCCCTTGCCAGCTGCGTACTCATACACCGTGCTGTCCCAGCCTGCAATATTAGCCAAACCTTCTTCAGCCCCTGAGTTTTGGAGCAGAATTGCCTCCAAGACCATCTTTAGGGAACGAGGCATGCTAACATCATCAAGGCAGTGCGAGCGCCAGGGAGGAAGGAGAAAGGGCTGCCTCGCCGTGTAAATGCAATGCATGGAACATACAAGGTTAGGATGTTTGGAACCTCGGAGGCCTACTGGTATTCTTGGAATTCCTTCAAACTTTTCATGTCTTCTCAAGGATCTTCAGGGCACAAGCATCAGAACAACCGTCCTTTCAGCATTTATCTTGGGATGATGCCAGCGGATTTTGCATCCGTACCTCCCTCGCAAGTCCCAGCATTGCCACAGTCAATCACATTCTGGACTGATAAATACGTGGGCGGCCAAGCAGCCCTCCTCTTAATGTTCCATCTGTCAGCCAGCGTTGCTGTCGTAGCCATGGCCCAGCAAGAGCCGCTGCAAATAACGAGGGCAGTGTTACTTGTCACTGCACTAAGGCTAGTGCAAGGCTCTATTTCATTATTACTATTCTACCGGTGCCTGCATTTCCTGCCAAGAGGCAAGGCTTGTCTGCAGACAGGCTGCAGGCAAAGGCCGCCACAAGTCCCACCCCTGGCTGGACTTTGCCAGATCCAAGCAAGACCTAATCAACCGTGGGCACGGTGCTCATCATTTGTGCAAATATTATTGCTTACACAACCAGGCTGAAGGGAGGCAGCAGCTCACCAGTAGACAGGTATCTGTTGGTTTCGGACTGGCGACAGGTAATTGACCCCGCTGATATTTCGCCTGCATGTCAGTGCAGGCAAGCTTGAACGTTTTTGTGGCAACGACTTTAAAGAGATATTCGAAAGCAGTAGTTGAGCACAGAGAGAAGGTTGTTCTGATTGTGTCATTCAGATGCCTAGGTGGAGGCCAATTGTGCATCTTAAGGAGGATTCGCACCAATCCCATTCCCTGACCAGGTCTTCAACCTTGGCTGATTGCTGCGGAAGGGGACTCTTTCTGCAGGAGGGCACAACAATTCAGGCCAGATACCCGCAAAATCTGCCACCAATCACTTTGAATGCCTAATCTTTGACTAACACTTGTACAATGAGGACGCAAGCCAATTAAGAACACATTGTGACAAGAACTTGAGCTCACACATCTTGTTATGTACATGCCCTGAGACAGGCTGCACTCACATTAGTGGCGTGTAACTCGGGTCGGGTGTGATGGTCGTTGCGAAAGCGCTAGGTCTTAAATCCGCTTGGGCCCACGCAGTAGTTGCGTTCATAAGAAGAAGACTGCACCCTATCAATATGCCGACTTTCACCATCCTCACCCAGTTCCTACAACCTAGTTGACTAATTATGTACTAGCCCAAGTCAAGTAAGTTTGATAAGTATAGCAGTCACATTACTTTCAATTCGCCCTGCTCTACACGCGCCTACGAAACTTCTATTACTCAGGAATTGTGCAACTTGGACACATACACTAGATTGCCGGAAAACGCCAGTTGCGTATCATCGTATACACTTAGAAATACATCAAAACAGCTGAATTTCAAAGGCTGCCCACAAGCTTTGCACATTGCACGCTGTGGTTTGAAACTAGTGTATTCGGGGTTCCGATTAGGGTTCCGACAGGGGTCAGCAAGGGTATTCCAGGGAGTTGAAGTATTAGCACATCATGATCTGCCAGTGCCACGAAGATTGCACCGTGTGAGAAACAATTGAAACGATCTGTGAAAAAGACAAAGAGATCTTTGAGAAGAAGTCCGTTTTATTGCAACACTACTGGCACAGACGTGCGCGAAGATCTTTCGCGGGAAAGTTCAAGTAGAACACAAGCAAAGCTGTTGTCTTCAGGGCGCACTATGGCCCAGTGCCCAGCCTCATCGAGCGGTCGGCAGCATGCCGATTGCTCTTGGCAGGCAAGAAACGTACTGGCAGGGAGTACAGGGCACAGGAGTAGCACGCGGCTTTTGAGGGCGCCCCTCTCACACAATGGGAAACCAGCTAGGAGGAATTCTTGCAGGACCACTGCTGCAGCATCAACGATGGCGGAGGAGATGGTCACCGAGACGAAAAGCTCGGAGCGAAGGCAGATTCAACAGTTGCTTAACAGGTGCTCCGCACTAAGACGTGCTTTTTGTGTTAGTTTCCCATCTCTAGCCTGCTTCAGCAAAATCTGTTTCAGGTGTGTTGTGGTAGAGACAATCGTGCAGGATTACCTACAAAGAATGTGCGAGGATCCGTGTGTCATCATTTCGGAGTAGCAGGCCCTAGTTCATTCCTAGATGCTTTCTGGACCGTGCAGGGAGTACACGCCAGGCTTCACTACTCTGATCGAGTCTGAGACGTTCGCCAAGGGTCTGGACGAGACCGTTGTCCGTGCCATCTCAGCCAAGAAAAGAGAGCCGGTGAGGCCTGTCACCCTCTTGCTCTTTCAAGCACCAACAGTGTTCCTCTGGATTTTTCTGAAATTTCGCATAATTTAGGGTGCACTTTTTCAGAATGGGGTCATGAAAGTTCATTCTGCTGTCTTGTAGGAGTGGATGCTGGACTTCAGACTGAAGGCTTACAGAAAGTGGCTCACAATGGCAGAGCCTGCATGGTCAGACAACAGGTGTGCACTCTCCACCTCTGCAAGCTTGGAGCACTTTCCTGGAACTTTGACAGTTCTGCAGGCGAGGGTGCATGAGAAGAATAGAAGACATTGTGATCAACTCTGTCCTTGAAAGATTTCGCCTTTCAGTGCTCTCAGCATCAAGCCTTGGCAACTTGCGCAGGTATCCGCAGATCAACTTCCAGGACCTGAGCTACTACTCAGCCCCGAAGCAGAAGTCAGAAAAGGTTTGCCACCCTTGCAATGAGCACTCACTTTTCATGCTGAGCCCTAAGATATATGAAACGCTGTAAGCCTCATTGCTTCAAGCTCCCTCTTTCGTTCTGCACAATGCTAACCCATAGCCTGACAAGTAATTTCTGCTTTTGGGTTACAGCAGTCTCCTAAAGAATATTGATCATCTCGAACACCTCATTCCATGCGTCTCTTACTAGGCCAGATCGGATGCGCCTAGGCCAAAAAAACTGTTAATCATCAGGATGGAGCCTGATAGACTCTTCCTTCCTGTGTGCTGTAGAAAAGCCTGGATGAGGTGGACCCCAAGCTGCTGGAAACCTTCAGCAAATTGGGGATTCCCATCAACGAGCAGAAGCGCCTGGCAGGCGTGAAAGACGTGGCTTATGACTATGTCTTCGATTCTGAGAGCATTGCCACTACCTTCAAGGCAGAGTTGGCGCAGCAGGGCATCATCTTCTGCTCCATCTCTGAAGCCATCAGAGAGTACCCGGACCTCATTCGCAAGCACCTGGGCAGCGTGGTGCGCATTCCCTCTCACTGCCCTGCACCACATCCTCCTATGTACATCTGGCCACTCTAGTGACTGAATCTGCATACAGCGTGCGGGGGCATGCCACTGCCTCGCACATCCTTCTACTTGCTGCAGCACTATTTGTGCTGTTGCACCTCCTATGTGCATGTGGTCATACTCATGGGCCCTGCTATGTGGTGAAGAGAAGACACTCATAAACATGCGCTGCACATGTGCGCGCAGGTGCCCGTGGGCGACAATTACTACGCGGCGCTGAACTCGGCGGTATTTTCGGACGGCAGCTTTGTGTACATCCCCAAGGGCGTCAAGTCGGCCATGGAGTTGTCCACCTACTTCCGCATCAACGCCAAGGAGACCGGCCAGGTCAGCACTACCACCTCAGCTCTGGATACAGGGTTTCGGGTTGTATGGTTCAAGGTGTAGGGCGTAGCTGATTCTGCAAGGAGAGAATACTTATTTGGAGGCAGTCACCTCCCTCTGCATGGCATTCACAATGCCTCTCAGTGCCTTGTGTGTCATGCATTCCCTCTTGGTTGAACGGAGTATCATCAGACATTGACTCCCTGCTCATTTGCTCGATGTGCTGTGCAAAGATATTGATACCGTTATACTCTTCTCCCTGCATGGGGCTCGCAGTGCCTTGTGTACCTTGCCCAACCTCTTGGTTAGGCTACTCCCAGACATGCAGCTAGTATCTCCTGAGAATGGCCATTACAAGCCAGCTGTTGGATTGCGACAGCTGCCTATTTCAATTGGGAGGGCATGCATTAACAGTTCGTGGTGTTGAAGTTTGCTACTGCTGGCTGCAGTTTGAGCGGACGCTGATCATTGCGGAGGACGACTCCGAGGTGTCCTACCTGGAAGGCTGCACTGCCCCCTCCTACGATTCAAACCAGGTGTGCCAGCTGTACATTCCCTAAGACCTGCTGCATGCACAAAATCCCACTCGCGGGGAAGGATGTCAATGGGCAGCACTGGGGCTTGCGGGTGAGATTGTGGACTCCTTGCGGCAAGTTTGATCATGATGCTCAGCTCTGTTTTGCATTCAACAATGCACTTGCTTGGTGCCGCATTGGGAACCACTCGATTCTGTAGCTGCGGGTGGTGGAGCCTTGTTGTATTGCCTCATGCTAGTGAAGACGGTCCAGACAAGTCTTTAATCCCTTGCTCCGATCACGATACTAGCCAGTATGATGGACTTGTCGGTATTGTCTTCCTGGCCATTAGGCACCTCAGACAGTCCCTTTGTAACTTGAGAAACCCAGCTTAGCAAGCAGACTGCGCTTGCGCTAGGCCCTTCAAGACAGCCGCTTTTGTCATACACTGGCATGACGCGTCATGTTGATTGTGTTTCATGCTTCGTAATGTGAGTGTCTGTGGGTGTTGATGCGCAGCTGCACGCGGCGGTGGTGGAGCTGTCGGCTGGCGCCAACGCGGAGATAAAGTACAGCACGGTGCAGAACTGGTACAGCGGCAATGAGGAGGGCGTCGGGGGCATCTACAATTTCGTCACCAAGCGCGGCCTCTGCCATGGCGCCAACTCCAAGATCTCCTGGACGCAGGTATTTTGCATCAGCAAGGGCTCTATGGAGTACACATGGACATAGCGGGTTCAGTAAATGGCATGTATGGAATGAAGACATGCCTGCTCTGTTGCCTCCGGTCACTGATGCCACTGGCCATACGTTTTCCTATTGTGGGCAGTGATTTATGCGACTCCCATCAAACTCCAGCAAGCTATTGTTTGCTGGCATTTCCAGGGACCCACATCCATCATTCCCCGCATTATGATTGCTGTATGTATGAAAATTCTAGCCGGGGCGCGCTGGACTTGTTGGCTTGCAGCAAGAATGCTCTTGGAGTAATGCAATAGCTAGCCTGGCTTCCCCACCTGGAGAATGAGCAACTGTGGAGTCACCTCGCTTGAATGCACCTGTTTTCTTCCCCTGACATGGCAATTTAGTAATCCATGGATACACTCTGCCCTGCAGGTGGAGACTGGGAGCGCGATCACATGGAAGTATCCGAGCGTGGTGCTCAAGGGGGACAACAGCGTTGGCGAGTTCTATTCTGTTGCGCTTACAAACAACCACCAGCAGGCGGACACGGGTAGCAAGATGATCCACGTTGGCCGTAACACGCGCAGCCGAATCATCAGCAAGGGCATCTCCGCCGGCCAGTCCCGTAACTGCTACCGCGGCCTCGTGCAGGTGCGCCTGTGTTTTGTCATTAGGTATCGATATTTCAGGACCCTTACTCCTGGGTCCAGTAGGAGTAAGGGTCCTGAAATATCGAGCTAGATGCAGATTCCCCTGGCTGAAATGTATTTCCTATCTAAGCACCCCATTCGGCTGGTCGCACGATTGCGTGGCCGCCTGTTGGGCTGGTGACTCCCGCAAATGCCACTGCAGCCTCCTGCAGGTGCACAGATGGTGCTTCATTGGAAGTGGTTCCCAGCTGTGTTTTGACCATGCATGAAATGAAAGGCAGCTTATAAAAGGCCTCCAATGCCGATGTCGCGTGTGGCGCATCGCTGGTCCCTTGGGCTGCAGATGTCTGCAGGAGTCATCAAGTGGTGCATGTGCATGGCTGTGTCGATGTCGAGACATCGAGATGAAGGGGTGTACTGCATGCATATCCATCCCGGCTCATCTCTAGTATATGGGTGCTTGGGATACACTGCATGCCGTGCACCTTGTTCTACCAATGCATGCAGCCCTTCACTGCAGAGCGGTCGCTGCAGGCGGATGTCGAGCACGCTTAAGGTCATGCTTGCCCGTGATTTGCTGACGCTGTGCCCGTAAATTGCTGACACTGCTTCTGTGTTGTGTTGGCACAGGTGCAGCCGACGGCTGTGGGTGCGCGCAACTTTTCGCAGTGCGACTCCATGCTCATCGGCGATACCGCCGGTGCCAACACCTACCCCTACATCCAGGTGCGCACCCCTCTGCATCCACTCTCCTCTAGTTTCACCCAACAATTCACCCTTACCTGTAATGGGCAGCAGTAACTGTTGCCTGCGGATTATTTTGGTCCTAAGTCAGAAGGCTTTGGGGCCTCACAGCCGGGTCACACGAGACCGATCACAGTCGTGCCTGACGTTCGCCCGCTCTTAACCACTGGAGTGAGCCTCCTCTGCAAGTGTGCGGTGTCTTGCCTGTTGGACTGTTGCGTCCTAATCTTTAAAGCTAATCCCGGGACTAGTTTGGGACATCTTGACGTGCCGGTGTTGCACAAACCCCCCATGCACAGATCTTCTGGCATGTCACACGCGAGTCGTCGGCGACTAAGCATGCATGCATGCTGCGCGCAGGTGCGCAACGAGAGCGCGCGCGTGGAGCACGAGGCGAGCACGAGCAAGATCGGGGAGGACCAGCTCTTCTACTTCCAGCAGCGCGGGATCGACCCCGAGCAGGCAGTCGGAACCATCATCTCGGGCTTCTGCGCGGACGTCTTTAACAAACTGCCGGACGAGTTTGCGCAGGAGGTCAACGCGCTCATGAGCCTCAAGCTTGAGGGCTCCGTCGGCTGAGCAAGGGATCTATCTGTCTCTGTTGTCTTTGAACCACGAGAGATTGCAAGTTTGCAAGCATTCTTCAGAGAGCTGTCCAAAGGCAGACAAGGGGTGCGCAGCACTCAGTGCAAATTCCTATGGTTGGGCTTGGATTAGGAATATCAGCTTCTGACTAATCAGCCTCTGTTGGGCTGGGTGCGTTCAAAGCATGTGCATGATGACAATGTGCTGGGGCAATTGCCCTCCAGAGGAGAAGTATGTTGAGCGTTTGAACATGACTGCATGCCTGGCGCGCAGTTGAGCTTGAATTTCAAGATGACGCGGTTGACAGCAGAAACACTAAACAGGGTTCCCCGAGCAGGGATTGCGTGCAAGCGGTGTCCATCGTCTGCATGGTGGATATCGATAGGCAAGCTGTTTCGATTGTGTTGCACCAGCATGCATATCATGCATTATTTAAAGGCGCAAATTGCGCAACCTGTAATTAATTTAGAGAACGGACATTCCCTGAAGGCAAGCTTGTTCTCGACCTGCAAGGTGCCCACAATTTGATCAAGTGCTGATAAAATAATGAGTGCATACACGCACTGCGCATGGCATGCGCATGTGACAGCCTTGCACAGATTGAAGAGTCATATCGGATCCCAATCATCTGGGATATTTCACATGCGGCGAGGTAAGTACTAAAATAAACCAAGTCGCAATTGATGTCAGCATACCATTTTCTCTGATTGAGTTGTGTCCCAAGCCTCTGCAATTCCTCTGCAGACCTTCAGAGATGGCAATTGCAAGTTGCACAGTCATTTGCATTACACCTCCTGCTTGTACTCTTAGCATCTGATTCAGTGCGTCAAAATCCAAACATTGTGTGCATGCACGCATTCTTCTCTTCCAAATACACAAGGCGGCGTAGTCACCGCACATTCTTACCAGGCATGCACAATCTCTGGACGCAATATAGATATTCTAAGTCTGCTAAACAGATCAATAGCATCAAGTGCAACACAGCTAGACCACGCTGATGAAGACGGCAGTGCACTAGTTGCTGTTGATAGCACAATACACACGCTGCAGAAAACCTCCACACACCTGGATCCTGATCTCTTGAATATGTCATCAGCCCAGAGAAAAGGCAAACACATATTCTACTTGAACTCACAAGCAAATAAGTTTAAGATCATCAGTACTCAATCACCGAAACAAATCACAAAACTTAGGATCACACAAGAGCACACACAATGCGAGTTCATGGAGAGTATCATACCCAAGAACTGGTTTGGGGCCCTAAAACTGCACTCCTGAAGTGCACTTGACACAATCTTGAGTCCACAATAGATTTGTGGACAAGAGAATGGTGCTGCCTGCTGCCCAAATGGCGCTAATGCAACAAGAAATCCAGAGAAAATATGCAAAAGATGGCATAACTGATGGTACATGCATCTGGCAGGGATGCTGCAAAACACTAGCTAACTTGAACAAAGTCCTAGAATACAGTCCAATGCAACCAAATGCAGCGAGCAGTGCCTAAGTGGAAACTTATGCAGCAGGCATTCTAACGCACACAGGACAATTATTGGCAATGCATGCACATGTACACACAGGCAGAAGACCTGCATGCCACTCAGATAACCCCTTAGTCACCACCCCTAGAGGGGCCACCATGCCATGTGTGCGTGTGTTTCTTTGTCTTGGCATGTGCACACCACGCAGAAATCGACAAAAGTAATCTCATGTGACCTAAATTCCACCTGTAGCAATCTAGTCCAATTCAGGGCGAGCACCCATGCACGATTCTACTCGCTTCCTCAACCCACGGATACAGCAAACCCCACCTCCACCAAACGATGACAGAGTGACCTTTTAGAATCACAAAAGTGACTGTGAAAAGTTCTCTGAGACAACAGCAGCTTGGAAAAATATCCTGGACCCCTGTCCCCACATACCAAACCCCAGTCCCAGCTTCACAATGTGAAGGGATACCAGCGCAAGTGCCACAGACCTGACCCTAACCTATTCCCCCTGATAATAAACCCTAAATGTGCACGATGCGCACGATGTGCTGTGTGATCGGCTGCCGCGGAGGCATCGCCTCGGGAAGACCGATCTCCGCCAGAGTGATAGTCGGCCGCAGCTTCTCGGCAGCTGCCGCCGCCACCGAAATCACGGCGCGATCCGGCTCTGTCTTTGGCGGAGTTGCCTGGCAGGTGTCCAGGGGGTGTGAGCGGGGGGCCTCGCCGCCACCGCTGCCGGCAAAGGTGGCCGAGCGAGGGGTCCCTGGGGGATCCCCCTTGCGGCCGCCGGTGCGCGCCTCCACCATTTCGCGCAGCTGATCCATTGTGGTGTCACCCGTCTGTTACAAAAGACACACCATGTCACTTTAAGTCAGTTTCATGCCATCTGCTCAGCAATTAGCGCCGTGCAAGGCCTATCTTGCTATAGGTTTAAGCCGGGAGTCAAACCCACTACACAACAAAAACTAGGCAAGAGCAGGACCAAGACACAGCCGATTGCAGGGCTGACTCCTTGATCAACATTGACAAAGATTGCCAGGCATGTGGTAGTGTTGGCTATGCTGTTTTCAATCGGTTTCAAGTCAGGGGCAAGGGAGGGAGGATACCACGGCGAGTGCGACAGAGGCGCCGCAGTTGGTGCGAACTTGGATGGGAAAGCGAGTGTCCTCTTTCAGGGCGCTCATGAGCGTGCAGGAGGCCCATGAAGCGGCGCTCATTATGGATCGCGCCCCCGCCAGCGAGTTCAGCAGCATCGTGTTTGTCAGGTGAGTAAGCGCGCCCGGGCCCGTCCGCTCTGCAGCAGCCGGAAGGAAGCTAAGTTGATAAAAGAGAGGAACTGCTCAGGAAACGTGCAGGACTCAGCTTGCTGACGTTCATGATGGAAGCTGGTCCACCATGGCCCAAAAACTGGTCCGTGAGATCAGTAGATGATAAAAACGCCCTTTTAAGACCTCCTCTGGTGTTGCTGCAGAATTTGCAGGGCAATGCATGGGCCCTTGCTGCGTTGTGAGGGAAGCAGTCTTACTGAATTGGTGACAGCATTCATTGGATGCGCCTTGGCCAAATGAGTACATTCGGCAGAAGGGATATTAATTGTTCCTAGAGCATGCCAGCCAAGCCGGCATGGTATGCTTGGCACCCCTTACGACCAACATCACACTTTGAATCTGCAGTGCATTGATGGTCGCCATGGAGGTTCGAGCGTGGCAAGCAAGCAACTTTGGGGTGAAACCAAATGAAAGGAGTGGGGGCCTCACCCAGGATGATTAGGCGCTGCTGCTTGGCGGCGATGCCGACTTCCTGGTAGATTCCCGCGCGCATGGCTGCAAGGCTGGCGCCTGCATCTACCTCCACTGCCATCACCTGCCCAGCCAGCGTCTCCACCTGCATACAAATTCCCCCCACTCGCATGCATGCACTTGCATATAAATTCCTCTTGAGTTCTTGCGCTGCATTTGGCTTGTAAACACGTGAATATGGTCCTGACAACCAGGCTCGATACGCTCAAAGGCATGCGCTTGCATTGTTCTGCTCAAGTCCATCTCTGCTGATCCTCCTTGATGCTTTAGAGAGACTCGATTTCTTGCTGATCCCTCTTGATGGCATAGTATGCACTCTGAGAAACTCAACCACTGTCCTCTGGCACCGATGATGTGGCGCCAGAAGCAAAGCTACCAAATGCAAATTCGAAAATCACATCTATGGCCCAGCAGTAAGCTCGGCAGCTGCCTTGGCCTAGACTGTGCTGAGCGTTGTTGTGTTAATAGCGCATGCGAACCATGAATTCGCAAAGGAAAAGGAAAGTGGAGGGCTCGCCTGCACACGGACGCCGTCCTTGAGGGGGGCACTCTGCTGGGCGGCCTTGTTCTGCTTCTCCTGCAGCTGCTGCCACCACGTGGTCGCCTTCAGGCTGCCAATCAGGCCCCGCCCATACAACTCCCTGCACATGCAGGGGAATATAAAAAGCCACAGGGCAGTCTCAGGCCGAAGGCTCTCATGCAGTCTGGCTTGTCAGACGCCAAACATTGGACAGAACATGCCATGCTTTGTCCTCAGAAGAACAGCTAATCCTGGCAAAACCCTTATAGCAGCACTTCTTCGTCCATGCATAAGAGCCTGTGATTCTTTATGCAGAGTAGCGTGCATGGATGAAAGAGCGCATCGCTGATAGGAAGCCAGCACCACGATTTTTCAAGGAGACAGCAGCGCATGCTCGCCCAACGACAAGTGTACATTCAAGCAACATTACGCAGTCCGTTTGGAGATCATGCCTGAAGTGGTCAGTGTTGGTTGGATGCACTGAGAAGGCTATGCTGCACCACTCAAGTGCACTTGCCCGCTATGAGGACATGTGCAGCGCCGAAGTCACACGCCCGTCTTACAGACAAGTGTAGTGAAGCGATGCTGTGGCCCCATGCATCTCCAATGCTCTTGCACCGGTCAAGCTGAGCATTCATGTGCACCCAGTCACATCCGCCAACCTCTTTGAGCTCTCTAAAAGCTCTAAAAGCTAGTGGTGAAATTTCACAGCGCACCGGTTGACGGCCTCGGGCAGGAAGATGAAGTTGACCCAGGAGATGAGCGTGCCGCGCAGGTCGCGCGGTGCCGCCAGGTGGCGCGTGACTGATCCCGCCAGGCTGGACAGGCCCGCGCTGCGCGCGCGATCCTCGGCCACCACAAAGAACTGGCGCCGCAGCGGCAGCCCCAGAGAGCGCGCCACCTGCTCTCGGGCCTCCGCCAGCGTTGCCTCCGCGGGCTGCGCGCATGTGCCGGCACATGCCATCAGCACTTCTATGGGAAAGCAACTGGCCTTGATGCTTGTGTTACGGAGTAGACACTAGACATGAGAGGTGATGCATTTGACAACAGGGTAACATTGCTGTGGCGGCTGACACTTGCATGGATGAGTTCATACTTGCATGCACTCATCCATGCATGCATGCCTTCATAATGATCCGCAGGCATAAAATGCTTCAGGTTTCGCTGCTTTTTGATTGCAGGCCACAGGCTGCCAAGACTGCTTGGGATTGCATTAAAGCTGTAAGCCGGAGGCATGTACCAACTGAACTTGAATTCCCTCGCAGTAAATTACGCTACATCTAACCTTTTTTTACCAAGCAGATCAGTACATAGAGCTTTCATGTCTGAAAAAATCCAACATCCTCTCTAAAAGCAACGAGATCCACGAGCATTTTTGCCTATGGACCATAGATTTTACAAGAATATGCCTGAGCTGCACAGGAAGCAGAGAGTATGGTGTGCTGCGCACCAGCTCCATGACCAGGTCGGCGCCACTGAGCAGCTTGACCTCCAGCCGGATGGACTCGCCCTTCAGATTCTTCTTCTTCCTCACTTCGCGCACCTGCAGGGTAAAGTGAGACCATTAGCAAAGAAAACATTTCTTGGACATCAAGAAAAGCAGCAGGCGGTGCTGCATGGCCAGAGTATTGCTATAGTCCTTTGAAACATAGGTCTGATCTGCGCAAAAATCAAGATCTAATGGAAGGCCAACAGCAAAGTCCCGGCTGCGGAGCCATTGCCAATTCATGCCTGCTTGGTGGGTTCAGACACAGCAAGCTGCTGACTAATCTGCTTCATCTTCTTTCATCCTGACAATGCAAGATATGGACCATGCACTGCTGCATCATGCATGCCAGGTCCACCTCATCAAGCTGCCAGCTCAGCGCATGCACAAAAGTGAATCCTGAATCAATTCTTGACAGTAGAAGATACTCACAGGAGTTGGCGCCCAGGAGGCCCAGCCGAGCACTGCCCCAAGCAGAGCCCTGGGCTCGCCCACATAGCTGCTGGCTGAGCGGACAAGCTCGGCCGGCGCTGATGTCAGCGAGGCCGCTGACAGCATCAGGCTGACTGGAGTGCCGATAGCGGCTGCTGACGCGTTGATGGCTGCATGAGACGCCGTGCGCACAAGCGACCTCAGCTTTGTGGGTGACACTGGAGCTGCGGAAGCTTCTGCAGCAGCAGACAGACCCCAATCTCAAGAAGGATATACTTTGGTATGGAGACCTGAAGCTTGCAATGTATGCATGCCAGCAAAACTGTCTGAAGAATGCGCAAGTAGGAGGGTAAAGACCTCTTGCACCAAATGGTGCCTTTGCAATTGATTCTCCATTTGCGACGTGATCCAGAGAAGAAGTGAATCATAAAATTCTGCATGTGTGGAGGAGGACAGCACCTTTTGGGGTGTTGAAAGGCTCTACCATGGTTGGTTTCAGCAGACTTCCCTGGCCCTCAGGCCAAGCTTCTGCGCATTCATTAATGGGCTCTTCCATAGTATCCTGAAATCAAAAATTAGCAATACAACGTCAATAATCTGTGTTGATTTAATCAAATTTATGACTGCTTTGGTGTGTATTCTTGTAAACAGCCAGTTGTGATCTTGTCCACAACGGGACATCAGACGTCGAGCTAAAAACCCAAAGAAGATCATTGGACAGCGAGCAGATTAAGTTTGAAGGACTTTTGTTCCAAACATGACAAGATAAGTGCGACGATCGACAAAAGCAACCGAGGAGCACTCGAGATTTTGAAAGTACTGTATATATTTGGCACCCTGACAAAAAGTACGAAAAGGTTGTTTTGAGCTATGCGATTGAGCCATAATGTTGCAAAACTCCAATACCCTAAGCGTCCAATGCATGTAGGTGGCTTGTTACGAGGTGCCAGTGCAACATCGATAGGTGTCGTGGACTTGTTAAACCGTCTAAATGCACATCTAAAGGCAGTGTGAAGCGATCGGCAACAAGAAAGGACCCATGAATATAAGTCCAGACCAAATTTGGAAGCACGATGTACCAAGATGAAGATTCTGTGAACCGTGGTGACCATTCCTAGTCAAACCCCTCTGCTCCAACGCACGCTGACGCTATAAAATTGGGTAATAGCCTCACCTAGTGGCTATATCCTGAAGATCGAGGATGCATCGCTGTCAGGGACCGTGCGCTGGAACGTCAGGCGTCCAATGAAATGACTAGGTTAGTACGATGACACGTCAAGACAGCATCGTGACGTCCGTCAGAGCTGCTATTGCAGAAAATTTGGCCAGAAACCCTCTGAAGCATCAAGTGCTGCATAGCATTGCTGGGATGAGCGAATCAAGGTCTTGCACGCGCTGTGTGAGAGCCATGACAGTGGGAGCCAGAAATTGGCTAACTGTTATGTAATACATTGGTCTCCGGAGGCGTTCCTTGCCTTCCGTCGCAGAAAGAAAAGATCCACAGATACATGCAGCTGCATGCAGGTCCTGTTCCACAACACAGTAGACACCAATGCAGCATTGATGTTTCAGGGAGCTATGCAGGAGTTAATGTGAAAACCGGGTAGGTGACGTGGTCACAATGTCCAACGTGCTCTGTAGAGCAGCGTTTTGCGCACTGGTGGGAGTGGGATTGTGCGCTGCTCTATTTCGTGAGGATACTACTAGCTTTGAGGCTCCGGTGATCATTCCAGAAGAGGCACGTTCCCCTCCACTGCACCAATTTCATCACTTTCAGCTATGAAACAACGCCAGGGGTGGACATAGTTGCGAGTCAAATAGAAAACCTATGTCCAAGAAACCGACTTTGGGTCTTGTCTTTACTGTTCTAATTATTATGCGTTACTTCAAGTCCTGCTCTGTCTGCAAAAGTGGAGGGCATGTGGACCTAAACATTTTTTGTGGTCAGCACTTGACGTTCTTCCTGGCTCTGCAGGTGACGCTATCTCTTGGAAAAACGGACATCGGGGTAGATGTAGCGAACGCCACAAATGGGTGTGTCTCCTCGGTGTCACTCCATGTTGTCAGACAGAAAGAAGCACAGAACTGTCTGTGCCGAGCGCCTGCTGATGAAATGAACATTTTTGCGATTTGCAGGATTCTGTTGGATAGTGGGAGCTGGTTCTCAGCCTCATCGCGGGGTGGGAGTGGGAATCGCAGGGCGAAGAGCAAGGAGCAGACTCTGGCTGAGCTTAGGGAGGAGAATGACTGGAAGAATGACCTCATCCTTTTCTGGATGCCAACTTCTATTAGGTGAGCGGCCAACGCTAAGACGCGCTGCATGGCAATATCAAGCCACCTGTTGCAGCGATTCATTGCCCTGGAGGTCCTTTGCACTGCTCTGAGCACTTCAACAAGGCTTACTTCACATCTGCTGGCTGGCGGGGGCCGGTATAAAAACTGAGCGCAATGCCCACGGTTGGGTCTTGCTTGGATCTGGCGAGCCCATCAGGGAGCACCATTTGTGGCAGCCTTTACCTGCAGGTTACTGCAGACAAGCCTTGCCTTTTGCAGGAACGACGTAAAATAAAGTGAGAATACAATACATGTTGTGCATCAATGGCCAGATGCCTGACCACTTGAAAGATTCTTGTCATGTGCGCAGGGCAAAGATGCCCCGGATAGTGCACTCTTGGCTGCGCAACTATCTGGCGTGCATGGCCATGTATTTTGCTGTGGGGTCCATGTGGGTGTACTACATCTACTGGTGCTTTGGCAATGTCTTCTTTGGGCCAGGCAGGATGCCGGGGGTCACTGATGTCTTCGAGCAGATCAGGGTGCGCGCTCTTGCCGTCATATCAGCCAATACTGCTCAACTCACACAAACACACCGTCATTTGTGGCTGTCCTCACAAGCATCAGACTGCCCCAGATGCCAGAAGAACCTGCCATCAGGAACGTCTGTAATGTCTGTGAGAGCACAGCTCTGCATGCAGCGGATTGTTGGAATCTCTGATGCATTCTATGTTACTGTGCCTTCACACCTCAGATTACCCCTTTCCTATCAGAAGCTGGGTGATTTTGAATCTAGATACACGTATTGCCTCCTGCAGAAGGTGCTGCAAGGATTTAGTGCTCTGATCTGCCGAAGGCAGAAAATCCTAATTTGACGTATCCACATTCAGCGTCCCCTGCCGAAGGTGCACCAAGCGTTCAGCCGTCTTATTTATCTTGGCTGCAGGTTGCAATGGGGTCAATGCCGCTATACGCAATGCTGCCAGCGTTGACAGAGGCAGTGGTGGAGAGGGGATGGACGCGGGTGTATTCACGCATCGATGATGTGGGGCTGACGTGGTACCTCGTATATTTCGCCCTGTATATGACCTCCGTGGAGTTCTTTGTGTACTGGATGCACCGCAGCCTGCACGATGTCAAGCTGGGCTACAGGTGAGGATCTCTCATATTTACAGCTTTACTCCTTCCTGTTGTCACTGCGTGCGACAGTAAGCTTTTCTTGAGCTCAAACCGCCTTGTGTCCTAATGCACAACATGGCACAGGCTTGTTGATGTTTGCCTGTGCCAGATAGACGATGAGGATGCGCGGCGGTAAGGGCTCAATGCATATTGGGTTCTGTGCACTCGGGGAAGGGTGATCTTGTATCTTGAAAGAGCTGGCTTGATGGGTTATTCTGTGCATGCAGCTGGTTCCATCACACCCACCACAAATACAACAAGGAGCACACGCTGTCGCCCTTTGCTGGACTGGCCTTCAACCCCTTTGATGGCATCTTGCAGGTCTGATCATAAAATCTGACCATGCCAGTGAATCATTTTCTGCTTCTTATTCTGCATTTGTTCCTACCAATCGCTCCTGTGAGTGGGGCCTGAATGGATTTCTGGCAGCTGAAAATGACTGAAGTTACCTCATCTGTCACTTGTCTTGACTGCCCCTTTATTGTCTGCAAATGTGGACCAAGGAGTTTTTGCTGTCCCTTGCAGGCGATTCCCTACTGTTGGACGCTGCTCTATGTTCCCATGCATTTCCTGACCCACGAGCTTCTGCTCTTTGCCACTGGTATCTGGACCACAAACATACACGACTGTATACACGGCAGGTTAGACCCTCAATCCCAGCCTCCCGTGCATTGCTGCATGGCCGAGAAGTTACATGAAGCCCAACATCTCCGGGAATCCTGTGTTATTCAAAGAACATTCTGTGGCCCTTGTCATCATGCAAAAGCTATGCAAGCTTGTAAGAGCCTCAGCAGAGCTGTGCATAAATTGATATATTATTGCATCCTTTTAGGAGTTGATATATTGATAGAAAGTCAAAGTGTCTGCATGTGACTGATGCATGAGACTGATGCATGCGATTGCAGGGCTGATCCCATCATGGGCGCGGGCTATCACACAATTCACCACACTACCTACAAGCACAACTATGGCCACTACTTTGTGTACATGGACAAGCTCTTTGGCACGCTGGTGACTCCAGAGGACTTTGAAGCCGAGCAGCAGGCAAAGCTCAAGGCAACATGAGACGAACACTTGAGGGATTTGGCTTGTTGAAGTCTTGTGTCGAGCAAAGGAGGAGAGGCGGCAGCAGGCCCCTCCCTTCATGCACATGATTCTGGCGGGCCAATCTATACTTACGATATAATGACTTATAATTATGAGAGGGAAGATTTGAGACATTCGTCGCAAAGGGAATTGCTTAGTAGTGAGCAGGATGACAGCTGGCCGAATTGCAGATGACTGACCAGGGAGAAACGTGGAATGACCGGAAGTGATTTTGATAGCAGAGTAGACTAGATAGCATAGACATGTGAGTGACCTTTCCTCTTCTTGCGCAGAGGTACTACCGGAAATTTTTTGCAAGCTGCTGTGTCTTGTGACTTACTATCGCTTGGCTTTCGCTGATGTCTGATGTTTGTAGATGATCCTGCAGCTTTTCCTTGTCAGAGAGGGTTGGAATGATGCAATTTAATAATACTGGTAGCTTCTGCTTTCTTGCAATGCATAGATGCTTCTACCTGTAAAGCTCAAGTTAGCTTATATGTATAGCTTATAAAGAATTATCCTTGACTGCCCCAGCCAATCTTAATTCAATCAAAGAGCATCACATAAGTGCACTCGGCATCAACACAGATACATCCTTATCTACTGACAGCATCCCGATGAAACTTAGAGCGAAAACTTTTGGAGACAAAGAGATCATCCAAGTGCAGTGCCAGGAGCACCCGCATCCTTTTGCAACCCAAAGGAATTTTTCTTGCTTTCTAGCGCGTACTTCGACCCATCAGTTCACTTGAGTTCAAGTTTCTGTTCTTGTTTTGCCTACGCTCCTTCTCACCACACTCTCTCTTCCTCTCATTCGACAACAATTTGAGGATCACTCCGTGCTGAGGCGGCCCTTGTGCCGTAGGTAGGCCTGCACAAACTGGTCTATATCTCCATCCATGACCCCTGGCACATCAGAGGTTTCCATGCCAGTGCGCACATCCTTGACCAGCTTGTAGGGGTGGAACACATAGTTCCTGATCTGCTGGCCCCACTCCGCCTTCACAATATCTCCCCTGATCTCCGCTATCTCCCTCGCCTGCTGTTCCTGCTGCACTACCACCAGCTTCGCCTTGAGCTGCTCCATTGCCAGCGCCTGTGCCAGCAAAAATACATTTTATTTATTTGTTTTTTTACACGGTTTTCCTGAAAAAAGGCAAGGTGCGTCCTGCAGACAAGCTGCAGTTAAAGGCTGTCACAACCCTACCCTTGTTGGACTCGCCAGATCCAAGCAAGACCCAATCAACCAATATGAAATACATATTCATGGGCCATCAATTAAGACTAGATGCCCTGAACAACAAGAGAGACCCTGTTTGCATGTCAGCAAGTGTACCAGCATAAGCCCCCACCAAGAATATCAAAATCTGACATTTGCTGTATCCATCTGACAAGTGGCCTGAGTACTATGGAACCATATCGAGTCCTCCAGACAAGCACTGACAACGTCAACAATATTCAATGTTGAGCAAAGCTAAGCAAATGAAAGGCATTTTAGGAAGAGGACAGCATTGTGCAGACTGGTGGAGTATGGGAGGTACAGTATGAGTAAGTAGAGATCCACCTTGTTCTGCAGCTGCGAGCGCTGTTGCTGGCAGCGCACGGCGATGCCTGTGGGGATGTGTTTGATGCGAACGCACGTCTCCAGCTTGTTCACATTCTGGCCGCCTGACCACATTCACATTAAAAACTCGGACAGCTGTGGCATGCAAGCTGCTTTGAACAAACGTCTCTGGCCAAGACGATGGAAATTCAATACCTTCGCTGCAGGGAAAGTCGATGCGCCAAAGCCTGGGCAAGGTACAAGAAGGTGAATGGGCTGCTCACCTGCGCCCTGTGATCTAGTGGTCGTGATCTCCAAGTCCGATTCAGGAATTTCCACCTGTGTCGCCTTCTCTCCTGCGGACATGCAACTGTCGACATTACTACCCATGTATGCAAAGACTGCGTAGAAGGGAGAGACCTCATGCTGCAAAACTACTGCAACGCTCCTTGTGAAAGCCCAGGACACCGCATGCAATGATGTGAAGAATGCGAGATTCAATACCGTAGGAGTCATTCTCAAACCCGCACCCCGGGTGGTGCGGGATATTATTCAAAGCAAGTTTTAGGGGTCTTCCTGACTTACATACATACCAAGGTCATGCTCCATTGGATTGGGCTTGTCGACAGCTTTCCGAAACTGGTCTCAAAATTATCATAGGTTTCACATTTTGGGAGATAGGGTCTCATTTATCCACCCTTTTCGGCCAAAATGATTTTTTGCGGGTTTTAGAATGACAGTAGTAGCGAGTATACGGCATTTTCTTGTTAGCAAAAATCCGAGCACTTCGTCGCTTCTACTAATGATTGTATGTGATGAACCTGGATACACCATGTGGCCATGAGAGTGGGACATACTTGCACCTCAGAACACTTTTTGGGAACCGTATATACGTCCGAATATACGGTCATACGGTATTAAAATTATACGGAATACGGTAAAGAACGGCCTATTTTGGCCCAAAACACCAAATATACGACCGAACATTCACCGTATGCCGAATGGCCGAATCCGTATGGTGCAACTATGGAGTGAGAGGTCGGCGCACCGAGGATGGGCATGACTTCGACGGCAGCGAAGCTGGTCTGGCGCGCAGCCTTAGCATTGAAGGGGGACTGGCGCACCAGTCTGTGCGTTCCCTTCTCGCCTGCCAAGTACCCATAGGCGTATCTCCCATGCACCTCCATCTCCACGCTCTTCACCCCGGCCTCCTCGCCTGATTGCACGTTGCACAAAAAGAAACTCAGTGAGCGCTGCTGCGCATATGTGAAGTAATGGTATTGTGTTGCATGGATAGATGCTGCAGCAATGGCTCTTCACCCCCTGCCTCCTCGCCTGATCATAGATTGCACACAGAAACAATTCAAGGGAGTGCTGCTGCCAAGCTGTCAGGTTTTTGCTTTGTGTTGCATGGACAGATGCCGCAGCATGGCTCTGCATGGAAGGTGACATTAAATTGAAGCTGTGTTTCAGCTGGGATGCACTCTTGGCCCAACGTGCACAGAAATAGACGCATGAAGCTTGGAAAATGTAAAAGAAAGGCAAGCAATCTGATAAGACGTGATAAACTCCTTCAGGCTGAGGCACAGAGGTTGCATGGAGGATGAGGCTGCAATGGGAATCTGGAATCACGGATGCAAGACCACTGATCTGATGATGGAGCACATTGCTGACCTGGCGATCTGTCGAGGGTGACTGTTTTGTAGCCCTGCTTCTCGGCCCAGCGCGTGTACATGCGCTCCAGCTTCTCCGCCCAGTCCATCGCATCCGTGCCCCCGGCACCTGCCTGCCAACAGTTTAACTACCCCTCCTGAGCAATTTTTACGATGCACAGACGAGTGATACCCTGCCTAGAACACGTGCAATAAGAAAAGAGATCAGCTTGAAATATAGGAATTAATAAGCGGTGACAACAGGCAGAATGTAAGCAAGGACGCAAAGTAACAAAGAAATGTGCTAGAACAGAACTGCAGGAATAGCTTCAATGGCTGACACTCTCCATAGCGAAACACATCCAGGGCCAAAGAAATGCCCAAGTACGCTTGCTGATGCAAAACCATTTTGAATGTTTATTTTCAGGGAATGAAGGCGCTTCAAGAGCAGGTCAGCAACGCAACTGAGCGACACCAATAGGTGGACCACGGACTGAGAGAAGTCAGTCCAGGACCAACATGCAGGTGTCTCTCAACAGCGATGCCAACCTAAACAAGCAAGACCTTGAAGTGACAGATGCCAGATAGTCTGGGCCAATGTTCAGGCATCTCTCAACACTGCTGCCAACCTGAACAAGTGAGGCACAGACTGGGCACCTGGATGCTGAGGGTGGCGCTGCCCTTGTCATACTCGCCGCCCAGCAGCCGCTGCAGCTCCCACCTGGCCAGCCCCTTCTGCAGCCTCTCCAACGCTTCAACCCCCTCCCTCAGGAACTCCTGCTGCTCCTGCCCCTCCTGCATGCGCCAGAGTCATGGTGAGGCATAGCTACAGCTGTCTCTCACCTGCACAACTCTTCAGAACGGTTGTGGGAGGGATAAAATTATAAAGCTGCTGAGTGGCTAGCACAGGCACCGCATAAGTACTGGACGAAATGCAGCTGACTTTGCAGCATGGCTCATTCTCAAGCGGCAGGCTGATTTGGGAACATGCAACTACATCCAAATTATACACTAATCCTGCCTGAGGCAAGGTGCATCGGCAGACAGAATGCAAGTAAAGGCTGCCGCATATCCTACCCCTTGGTGGACTCGCCAGATCCAAGCAGGACTCAATCAATCATGGGCACGGTGCTCAGTGTGAATACCAGCCCCCCGCCAGCAGGGGCCAATATATCCATATTGTGCCGCAAAACTGATCTCCAAGGGAGCAAACAGGCAGAAAGGACCTGCCTCCATTTCAGCGAGTTCAATGGCTGTTTGTACATCTCCCAGGAGGCCCTGGAACCCCTCCACTTCCTGCACGATGCCCTTCAGCTCGCTCATCTGCTGCAGCGTGGCCTGAGCGCTCTCCTGGTCCTCCCAGAATGCCCCATCGCTGGCAGCCTGCTCCAGAGCTGCGTACTGGTCTCGTAGAGAGGTTAGATTGGTCACATGCGCTGCCTCCTCCACCTGCTTTGCAGCCTCTACTGCCTGCATACGCACGTGGTGGGTGCTCAGGGTGGGATTCTTACGGGACGAGCCGGCTGGCAGCTTTTCACGGCCCAAAGTGAGATTGTCAGGCATCGGTGGAAGTACTAGTGCAGAGAATTTACCTTTGTACTCAAGGCATTGACTGAGAATTCCTGCTCCAGGGCAGCTTGCTCCACTGCTGAGGCCTTTGCAGCGAAGGTCCGCCTGCTACTGATATGCAAATTTCTACTCCGTCCGGTGCTCTGCTTTGTTTTTAATGTTTCGGCTGGCGAGCATGTCGTCCATCCATCTCGCAGCTGTACGAAAGGTTGCAACAGCACAGGTCTGGCACACCAGACGGAACTCGAGAAACCGCAGGAGGTGGGCCTCATGGCTGATCGGCAAGGGAAACTCTTATTTTCGAGAATGTAAGTTGGGCTTTTTCGAATCAGGAGCGATCTCAGGCCCAATGGAACAGAAAACACAAGAACACAATTTACCAATCGGGACACTATTGGTGCGATCGAGCCCATAATCTTGGCATGTTTCTGAGATCAGAGGAATAAGCTACACACTTCAACTGACAATGAGCTGAGAATGGAAATGAGCCACCATCTGGGGACATGCTGACCTCAGCAGCATGCGGCCATGACGTGGAAGATAGGAACCCATGATATGCACTGGCTGAAAACTCTAAATAGTGCAATAAAACCACCCACAATCGTATTACAGCTTGCTCTCGATTTGTGGACGAACGTTTTTTGAACGTCTCCTGCTAGCAGATTAAACGGGATCGCTTGCAGTTGAGAAGTGACATCTTGACAGTATTGGCAAAAATCTAGCGCCCTTATTGAAGTGCCTGTATCTTGACAATAAAATTTACAAGTGACGCAGCCATGCACAGCGCCACCCCTTTCATGTCTGCAGCCCCCGATCTTGGGAGGTGAGTTGGGCATCCAAAGCATGCCAATAAACTCTGCTCTGCAAACACCAGTCAAGAAATCTCTCCTCAACTTCTCTGGCCATAACGATATCTTGTCGGGCAATTTAGAGCTACTGCCAATGATCCATTGATGATGAGTGCCTGCAACAGGTGTAGCTTGAGTTCACCAAGCTGCTCAGGGAGGGCCCTGCCCTTCCAAGCCTCCACATGTCCACCTCTGCGCCATGCCGGGGTCAGGCTGTCAGCATGGCCGATGAAGCCCGGCAGCCTCCTGCAGAAGGTGCAGATTCTCACTTCTCTCGGAATGCGTGGACCACAAGCATTACTGGTATTGTCTATGCCATTTGTAGCCATGCTTCACTCACCCTGCGGTGCAGCACTGCATGCTTTGTACTGCATGTTGCAACAGACATCGTTTGCTACCTGCTTGAGCTGGCAGCAATCAAGTCTTGATAATATCGGGAATGAATGTATATACCACACTGCTCCTGCAGGCACACAACACGACGAGGTCGCACAGCAGAAAGCGCGGGCAGTGCATGTCGGTAACAGCAGCATCGGCAGCTTCCGCGCCGGATGCCGGCGGCGCAGTTTCCGTGGGCGGGGAAGCTGCCGGCAGCCCCTCGGTAGCTGCGCGGATGATTGCGTTCCAGCAGGCCTTCTGGAAATTCCTGCGGCCCCACACAATCCGCGGCACCATCCTCGGATCCATCGCCGTCACTGCACGCGCCCTCATCGAGTGCCCCGCTGTGCGCTCTTGACCTTCCTCCTTCAGGTCATGTGATACTGTTGCCTGGGAGAGTGACTTTACCCAATCAAGTCGATGCACGGGCTTGCATGCAGCTCTACCACGGCTTCGTTGCACAGCGCTGGAAGCAGAAGCACAGCTTACCGCACTGAGCTGTTTTGCTTCGCCTACTGGTCGATCCAAATTATACAGTCGATCCAAGGATTTTTATGACTCAAGATTGCAATGCTCCTCAATCAAGGGATGGTGTGGCCATGTTGCTATTGCAGCCGCTGGACTGGGGCATTTGCGTCCTTGCTGCACATGGCAAGACACATTGATACTGACTGAGATGCACACTTGTATCTTGTCAGAGCCGCAAAGATATGAGGGAAATCCCTGCTGACTGCACATGCAAGTGTGGACTGGGGCGTGCAGTGCCAGTCTAATTGACATGAGTTATATACTACAGCACATCACTTAGGATGAGCAGATTGAAAGCGCAGTACACCAGCTCAATTGATTGAATGACTGTTTGCTGTGGTAATATGACTAATTGTTGCCGATGTGTAATGGCTGCAGCCGCTGGACTGGACCCTGCTGCCGCGCGCTTGTCTGGGTGTGCTGGCGCTGCTGGCTGGCAATGGCTACATTGTGGGCATCAACCAGATCTACGACGTCGACATCGACACCGTCTCGAAACCATTCCTGCCCATCGCAGCAGGTGCGCACTCCCACCAATAAGATGTCACGTACAAGGAGCAGCAAAGAATCCCATAACTATTTTTTATTGCATACCTGTCAATCCCTCTGATTCATGTAGATACCTGCAGGCGAGTTGTCACCGGGGATGGCCTGGGCGCTCTGTGTGGGCCTGGCAGCGGCGGGCCTGGGGATCACAGCCGCCAATTTTGGCCGCCCCATAACTCTGCTGTATGCGTTTGGCCTCTTTCTGGGCACGGTCTACAGCGTACCTCCGCTGCGCCTCAAACGATTCGCGGTCGCCGCCTTTATGATCATCGCGACCGTGCGCGGATTTCTGCTGAACTTTGGCGTCTACTCTGCCACTCGCGCTGCCCTGGGGCTGCCCTTCCAGTGGAGCCCTGCTATCCTGTGAGGCCCTCTCTCTTGTAAATCCATCACACCCTTTTCCTGCTAAAGCTGCAGTACTTTTCCAGCGAAAGCTGCAGTAAAGGGCTGCCAGATTTCCTATCCCATGATGGACTCGCCAGATCCAAGCCAGACCAAATCAGCCGTGGGCACGCTGCTCAGTATTCATATCGCCTCCTGCCAGCCGCCGGGCCAACTTGTGGTTTTGACTGTGCAAGATTCTAGTCCTTCTCATTCCTGCCTGCCTTTGAAGTGTGCAGCTTGCAGGGGTTAACCAGAGTAAAGTTGCCATGTGTCAGGTTTTCGAGCGATGTCAGATGATAGGTTTTTGGCTTTGCATGCACAATCCGCAGTCTGCAGCTCCTTGTTGGCTTCTTCACAGCTGCATTTGATTCTGAGGGATGGCGGCTTTCCCAAGTCAGACGCTTGCTTTCAAGAGATGTCTTTTTACCGTGATTCTGCGCTGCTGCTCACGTGTTGCATGCATGGAGCGATTGGGCCACCCGTGAGGAACTTAATGTGCGCAGGTTCATCACGTGCTTCGTGACGCTGTTTGCCACGGTGATCGCCATCACAAAGGACCTTGCTGACGTGGAGGGCGACCGTAAATACGGCATCCAGACATTCAGCACTCGGCTCGGCACCCGCAGGGTGGCATTCCTGGGTGCGTCTGCGTTTTTCAAATACTGAAGGCCGGTCATGGCAACCTTGAGGATTAGTTGCTGGTATGAGCGCATTGCATCAATAGCAGGGTTTCTGGAATGCCCAAAATAATGTTTGGGCTGCAGCCCTTGAAGCTGCAATATGAAGCACAGAGGCGCATGTGCCTGTAAATGATAGAACTTGGGGTTATGCGCTTTGGTGTGGATTTCCCCTTCAGGGGCTCGCATGTCTGTTACGATATGTTGCAGATTTGAGGTGACACGGTAGCTTGCAGGTAGTGCGTGGCCTTCTATAGCTCTGCATGCCAAGCATTCACAACCCCTTCAGCAGTTGACCGTGCTGTTGTCATTGCGCAGGCTCAGGACTGCTGGCGCTGAACTACGCTGCAGCCATAGCGCTGGCAATAAAGATGCCAGGCACATTCCGCGCGCCTCTGATGATCGGCGCAAACCTTCTCTTCATGGCGTATCTTGCGCAGCAGACAGCCAAGATAGACAAGGGGAGGTACAGCCAGCTGGCAATTGCTGGGTACTACCGCGGGATCTGGAACCTTTTCTACGCACAATATGCAATCTTCCCCTTCATATGAGATGACAGGGTGCCCCATCTAGAGGTCATCTGGGTACTGCTATTAGTAACGCCTGCTAGAATGTGCAATTGCAAGACTTGATGTGCAGTTGCAAGACTTGTGGTATGGTTCATGGTACTGGTGCATCAGGCCATTACGTGACCATATGGTGACCGGGCGCCGCGGCTGGTCAATATTGTCAAATTCTTGGGTGGACAGTCATTGTTGATGTCTACAGGCTCATGGCCTTGTTTATACAGTATGATGTATGCACATATGCAGTTTAAACAGTTCAAGCACTTTTAAGTACTGAACTCCTGCTCTAACTTAGCTTGAAGCTGCAGACAGGCTCATGCCTTCTAGCTATCCACTACGGCAGGAGCTAGCACTAGCAGGGCAATGCAATCATGGGCAATGGCAGACCGGAATAGTTCTGTCACTCGTAAGCACCATGCTGCACATTATGAAGCCAAACCCTCTAGAGCAATCTTCTTATCACAGGTCTTCCCACAAAAAAAATGGAAGCAAAAAGCATCAAAGTGCTTCACCAAGTGACAGGGGATGGTAGTTTTCAGGTCAATTCCCTGCAACTGTAAAAGCTGTGGGAGTTGAAAGGGTTTGGCATGCTTATGTATATTTAGAGGACGTCCTAGAGGGAGAACATGGTGCAACTCTTCAACAATCACAGGACAAACGCACAGCACCATCCCACTACAACAGCATCACGCTACAACCTACAGCAATGCAACAAGCTGGCTCGGTCATGCTTCGAATGCACACCTCAGTGATGCACCGCACCAGAATCGGAGGCGAATAGGGGGTCTACAGTCTGCATTAACATGAACATTTGGCAATCAAGCACATGCAGAAGTGAAATAATGGCCAGTACCAGCACCGGGCTCAACCTTGAGTTTTTTATGCTGCTGCTGTGGCTTTTACAGATAGAAATCGGCTGCTCTGAACGTGACGAATAAGAAAACGCTGCGAGTCATGATGTAGGGTTTGTGGCTGAAACCATTAGATCTAGACTGGATCCAGTCTCTAGACTCCAGTCAGCTGACTTTAGTCTGCAGACTTCAAAAGTGCTTGCAAAATACAGGACATAGTCTTTAGAGGAGTTCTGGCGAATATTTACGCTACGAAGAAACCCAAGCTGCAAATCATGATCTTGAAGCCTCAACTCCATTCGCAGCATAACATGCATAAGAAGATGGGCCTAGATCGCAGTGTCATCTCATGGCAGCATTCAGTATCAAAGAATAAAGTGGCAGACGAGGACATCTGTGCAGTGGCAGGCCTCGACAGGTCAAAACTATCATCGGTATCATTTCACATCCCACACAACATTCACAGTCATCCCTGCGCCGGGCAGATTGCAACCTGCCCAGCAAACTTTGTTGTTCACTGCTTGAGCCAGCACCCCTTGCGGAGCCTGCAGATATGTCAAGTTTCGGACCCTGTGTGCACCTTGATTTATAGCGTCCCTAGCTTCTGCCTCTGACAGAGCTGCATGGGCAGCAGTAATCTTCAATGCTTCTCAAATTGCACAATCACGGGGACCACTCCCCTGGCTGTCCGCTGCAAATTCAGAGGGCAGGGACTCAGCTAATGCAGCCCTGTCACATACAGACCGCTGATTCATCTCCATTGTCCTCGGGGCAAAGGTTGGTGGCCTCCCCTTTTGCAAAATCATCTTCTGGGCATGGGCTCAATTGTTGCAGCCGCCAATCCAGTGTCCATTGTACTGGAAGCAAGACTCAATAGCCTGCCCCTCACCAGGAGGAAGAGGCTCAGTTGTTGCAGCTGCCGCCCTCCATGATGGCCGCAGTCTAATTCTCACCGGACCGCCTCCCTCTTTGTAGGGGAGATGTTCCTTTGTAGAGGCTCAGTTGTTGCAGCCGCCGCCTCCCATGATGGCGAGAATCATGAGGAAGATGTTGACAATGTCCAGGAAGATGGAGAGAGCACTGCTGATGTACTCGTCCGGCGAGACTTGCACGCTCTTCCCCGACATCATCAGCTGCAGGTCGTAGATCAGGTGCACCTGTGCACGGACAATAAAGGATCTCTTCCGAATGGTGAACCAGCCTTAGGAATCCTCAGAAGCGGGTCCATAAACCAGGTGCGCCCCCGCCCAGGCGATTACACCAGTATTTTATGAGCAATTAGTCAGCGACAGTGATCCTTCATCATCAGAGCCCACCGCTGAGGTCATAGACTTGGTGCACTCAACGCATGCTGTGCGCCGGCATGAAGAAATCGAAATATGTAATCAGCTGTAGTACTGTCAAGGAATGTTTAGGACCCATGGTGGGGCCTGTAGCACCAATGGAGGGGCACAAGACACTGAAGGCAGTGTATTTGAAATGCAGAGGCCTACCGAGAAAAGAATGGAGCCCACAATGCCGATGATCAGGTAGGTCACATTGCGCGTCCTGCACCACAAGGAAATATATATTGACAGAAAAATTTAAATTTGAAAATTTATTGTAGCGGCCCGCAACATCTCTGCTGCTGATGCAACAATACATTTTGAATGAGGTACATACGGATGCACACGGGTCATGCGGATGCATGCATGGAAGAAAAGAGCAGGAAAGCCATCTTACCAGAAGATGCCGATGAAAATCATCACCATGAACACCAGCGTAGCGATTGCAAGGTACCCTCCCAGTCTGCAATCACAGAATAGGAATGAAAAATCAGGAATCCATAAACACACCATATTGACACCCGGATACTTGAGAAAGCTGCTTGAGCAAAGGCTCAACACTCAAAGCGGCAACATTGTGTCAGAAATCCTGCATGTCCCATCCCTGATCTCTTGGACGCTGCTGCTTCAACCCTGCAGTGTGATAGCACAACTGTGCCAACTTTTAGGCCAATTCTGTAGAGCTCATAATGTGCAGGATCAGTTTGTCATGTTACATCGCTTCCAGCCAATTTGGGGCTGATCTGATGCCTGACGCTGACTCTCAAGAATATTGTCGGGGTCAGCGACCAGCATGACAACTAAATACTCGGAAATGAATGTGGCGACACAAATAAGTAATTCCAAGAGTGTGGTGGAGGAAATCTCACTTGGTGAAGTCCAGCTTTGTGCAGAAGGCTACCAGGAAGCAGCCTGCAACAACGCCGCCAGTGGCCACCAGTGCTATGAGCACCGCCTGAGTGTCCCACCAGGAAGTGACCGTGCCTATCTGGAAGCCGAAGATGACTGTGAACGCCGTCTGCGCGCAGGATGCCGGCACATGTCAGTTACACTATGTCAAGGTAATAACGTCCGAATAAATAGGGTTCACCCTTGAACTGCCCTGCAGTGTGATACAGAGAGGCTGGTTTCGCATTGCATCATCAGCACTTTAAAGCAGAAAGATCAGGACCGCTTGTTAAGTACGCATCACGCCGGTGCACGTGTCAAGTATGTTATTGTCCTGCTCAAAACGGCTTCCTAACCGGCCAGAAGAGTCCCAGAAGTATCCACCATGCAACAGCGCAGGACTCGCCCCAGAAATGCACATCTTGGGTGAATGCCACGCAGTCGCAGAGTGGAACACTCCAAAGTCGTGTCCCACACTAGTGACAGCCAAACTGGTGGCTCAAATCCAAATGGTGAAGGAAGGGCCACGCACCAGAAAGAGGTAGTTGTAGGGGACCTTGTAGCGCAGGGTACGACTGCAGCCAAGCGCAATGATGGCGGCCAGCGAGAGGCCCCAGGACAGCCAGAAGGGCCACTGATTGTGCCGCACATAGTTCTGCGCATGCCAATCTCAACCTCAGCCTCAGAGTTTTTGAGCAAAGGAAACATATTTGTTGGTGGACCCTGGCAATCCTGCATGCAGGTCAATACCAGGTTCTGCTTCACAAAAACTGGTGCTGGTCTTTTTTGCATGGAACACTGAAGCGTGGAGTTCCAGCCTGCGCATGTGGTGCAGCCAGGGCGCTGCGGGCATCTCCTTGTGCGCGTTTGCATGTTCAACGAACACAAGAAAACAGCAGATGCGCACGAGGAAATGGGGCATAGAGCCATGGCCACATGTTGGCACTACACCTATGTAAGGGACAGAGCAAGCCCGAAGAAAATGTGCGTCATGTTGCAAAGAACAAAGCCAGCGGATTCACGTGCGCACACCTTCAAGGGGTGCACGAAGAAGAAGGTGAGCGAGCAGCCGACAGTGAAGGCGAGCATGCAGGTCACAATGAACAGCACTTTGCGAACAAAGCCGCGCCGCACAGCCTCATCCCTGAAGGAAGCCGCCCACTTGGCAGCCTGCAACGCACATCAGACCTTTAAATAAACTCTTGACCATGTCATATTTCTGAAGCGAATTGGCAGCAGCAGACCAACACCTGTGCTACCCAGGGGGTGCTGCGAAAAGGAAGGATGTAAATCTGTCAAAGTGCGAGAAGTGCATCCACAAAGGATTGCCCCACGAAAGGCGCCTGCTGATCATCAATCTGAAGGTTGCCCCATGAGCACCGGAGTCTCGCTCTAGGTATGGCTCCCAGAGAGCGTGGCCTTACGCTTGTGAAGCAACTTTCAGATCCTCGCAAAGCGCATTTCTTGCTGTGCATGCAGTGCGAGGGGCTGGCTGTACCTGAGCAGCTTCCACGTCATAGTTGGGCTGCTGCGGCGGCGGCGGCGCCTGCTGCTGAAAGGCCGCTGGCCCACTGTAGCCTGGGTACCCCGGAGGAGGGCCCTGCTGCGGATAGCCTGCGCCCATATTAATCACATCCAAATTCAATATTAACGTTAAATTTGTTAATTCTAAATTTAAATACAACTAGGTGATGTCCCCAGCATGGCCAGCTCACATCACCAGCTGACTGGGGCATGCAGGGCAGAGAAGCAAACATGGCATAAGAATTGCTGCTTTGAGGATCAGGGGATCCAAATAGAGGAAATAATTCGCGCACCTTGCTGGTAGCCTTGGCCAGCATAGCCCTGTTGTGGTGGGTAGGCCTGTGAGGGATTTGGTCCCTGGCCCCATCCCTGCTGTGGAGGATACTGAGGGTAACCTGCAGCCAAAGTAGATTTCCTTTGACACAGGAACCGTTTAATTTTCCTTTGACACAGGGAGAGCATTGAAGCAATTTGTATTCTCTTGCAGGACAAGTACGCTGCCAGGTGGATCCTTTATTTTGATGCCCTGCCTTTCAGCTGACAGTCTCATGCACGGCAAATTGGACAATTAACATTCTGCCGATGTACACCAACCTGGTCCCTTCGCTTGTTTGTCGGTGTCAGCCATGGACCAAGGCGAGCTGTGTCCTCAAGGAGCTCTGCTGAATTGTGAGGTCTGCACCAGTCAAAACACGCAGACAATCTTGCTCTTTGCCTTGTGTCGGTCCTGAGCTACTACAGTATAGTTGTTGTCAGTTTTACAGTGCAAACAAGCGTATGAGAGAACTCTTGCTGCAAGCCAACCGACCTCGTCGAAAGAGAACACTGCAAGCACAGGTCCCGAGGGGCTGCAGAAGCACTTGAGATCCACACGGGAACCAACTAAAACAAACGCAAGCAAATTGCAGGTTGTGCGTTGGGAGCAGAACGCAAATTCCTGAGGGAATGCTCAAGATTGCCTTCGTCGGTAGCTTCCACCTGGCAAGCCTCGCTTCCTTCACCGCTGACGTCATGGATAGCTCCCTCGAAATTGATTTCATCAGCCCATGTATTTGCAACATTGCATCTTGCTATTACGTAGTGTGAAACATCAGAGATGTGGGGCTAGAGCAATCAGCCGTTTGCCGGTTCTGGCACTTGAAGTTACACCAGATCTTTTTCTTCCACCAGCTGATCTTGAAATAGTAGTCAAGAGCCAGATACTTACTTAATTGAAGGGTATTACAATACAGGCAGATTACTGAGCTGTAATTGCACAAGTCTGACATCATTAGCTTAGCGGCCAAATAGACAGTCTTGGGACCCTGTAAAAAATATGCAGCCACAGTCCGATCAATCGGACAGAATGGCAACTTCCACTGCAGAAACCAGTACAAGCAGTGCAGCTGAGAGTTCTCCTGGCTGCTACCTGATTGTGCACAACGTCAGCAAACGCCACAACATTGGCACGCTTGTGCGCAGCGCTGCAGCCTTTTCAGTGACCGAAGTGTGTCCTTTCAACCCTCTTGATGCTTTTTTGTGTCCCTGTCATGTCTCTGGATGCCAGTGGGAGCGTTAGTTGCGGTGCATGCGCCTCCGTGGTTGATGCTGGACACAAGAAACAGGGTGATTCAGTTGGAGGCAGCTCCAATGTAAGAAAGCAAGGCTTCACTCTTGGAGCATGCAGTATTGGAAATAAGGTCTGTTGAGAGGGTGTGCGTCCTTTGCAGGTGTGCCTGGTAGGTGCCAGGCAGTTCAACACCTTTGGCAGCCACGGCTCAGCAGACTATGTGAACTACCGCCACTTTCCCAGCCTCCAGGAGTGCTGCCACTACCTCAAACAGGACAAAGGTGCGCTGCAACATTGAAACATATTACTTCGTACTTCAAGAAGACTGGCGTCCGCTGTCTGTTAGCTCTCATCTCAGAGACGTCGCAAGCAACAACTGCTGTTGCTTTGAGAAGGGTGACTGTGTCAGGGTGGGTATGGCATCTCTAATATTTCAATTATATCTGGGTGCGCGCTCTAGATGCAGTATGATCCTGGTCACCAATCTGGCAGGGGGCGCTATTTCTAGCAGCTCAATATAGTACCCCCTGTTCCTGGTGTAGCGCGAGAGGGCTGAATGGGACGCAGTGAATCTGTTCTGGTGAATCGGGTCTGATAGAGTGCTGCTGGCTGCATGCTGCAGGGTGCCGAATAATGGGGGTGGAGATCGCAGAGGACGCGCAGCCTATACACGCACACCCATTCAGCGGCCCCACAGCCTTCATGCTGGGAAACGAGGTGTGTTTTTCTCTCCTGCTGCTGGTTATCAGCAGTCTGCCCCCTGGCTGGCGAGAAGCGGTATAATGTTGAGCACCGCGGTTGGATCTTGCTTGGATTGTGCCAGCCCAAAAAGGAATTTTTTGGAACAGTTACCTGTAGATCGTCTGCACATCACACCTTGCCTCTGGCAGAAATAATGTGAAGTAAATCTTGGGCCAAGCCGGGGTGTTGTCACGAGAGGTCTTTCTGACATGAACACCTGCCGATCCAACCCACTGTGATTATATGTTTGGGTCTTTATTATTGACCCTTTTTGAAGAAGTTAATTATATGAGGTTCGAGATGTGGTGCTAACACAGTGATATGGGTATGACATATATCCCCTTGCTTTCAGGGGAGTGGTCTGTCGCCACAGCAGGTGCAGCTATGCGACGCATTTGTGTACATTCCGCAGTACGGCGCCGGCACAGCGTCTCTGAATGTAACAGTGGCGGCTTCAATTGTGCTGCAGCACTTTGCGGCCTGGGCAGGGTTCACTGAGCGCCCCCGGTCTGGCGCCAAATACGACGTCGGGGAGCGGCCGCCGCGTACCGGCGCACGAGGTAGACGGCTGTGCGTTGAGGCCTTAGGGGTACTCGGGGATGCTCTTCCAAGTAGATGCTTTACAGACCTCTTCTCCTGGGGTCAATGTTCTCGGAGGTCTTGATTATGTCGTGCGCGATGCAAAGTTGAGCCTGTATGAATTGTGCCATGTGCATGTGACAGCGTTAGGGAGTGCTCTGGTTGCAGATATTTAGTCTTGGGAAGAACCTGGGTTGCCGACTGGCGCTATTGTTTGCATCGCCAGGGACTGTGCCTCTAACGGAGGAGGAGAGGGCGGCAGAGCGTGAGCGCAGGCTGGAAAAGAAAGCGGCAGCCAACGGGCATGATGTGCTGCAAGGCAGCGATGGTGAAGGTGCGCCCACTTCCAAGCGCACAATTTATATGATATACAGTCCTTGTTGTATCTGTTAATGACATGCAACAGGTACCCATGTCCTCTTGTCGCCAACATCTTTGCATGGACAAGAGTATGCAATTGAGAGAGCGATTGTGCGTGTTCAGGACCCCTGCTGGATGATCTAATGGATGCAGCTGAAGAGGAGTGACCATGTTACATACAGTCTACTTGTCTACTGAACTGTTGCTCTACAACAGACTGAAGACGTATCATCTGTCACAGATATTCATTTGTCGCCAGAAACCAACGAGCCACTAGGGCATGCTGCATGCATTGCTTCCTGTGCCTTTCTGAACTCCACATAATCCACACAGAGCTGTATCGCACACTATGGAACTCTGCACTCCCAGAGTGAGTCTTGATGGATGGTCAGAATGATGATCAGAATCAGCAAAGTCACTTGAGGCCATCCAGAAAGATCTGGATGCGCTCCCCGCCCGTCTCAAAATCCGCCACTGGCTTGTCCCGAGTCCAGCCGGCCTGTGTCTGCTGTATCAGCTCCTCCAGATCCACCCCAGCCACCTGCACAGTCCCAGAAACACCCCTTTTGGCAATGTAAAACAAGCAGCAACCATCAAAGCCAAGAGTATAGAGCTCTTTCCTGCATGCACACAGGATTGCAAAAACAACCCCAGGCTCTAGGGGCTAAATTGCAGAAGTACACGCTGTTTCCTGCCCTGGGCAAGATGAGTCTTTAGACAAGGTGCGGGTGAAGGCTGCCACATGTCCTACCCCATGTTGAAGTTGCCAGATCCAAGCAGAACCCAATTAACCGTGAAGACGGTGCTCAGTATTTATACCGCATCCCGCCAGCTGGGGCCCACGAGGTACAGCAGCAAGATGCTAACAACAGAGAATTGCTCCAACGGCGAGTAAATCATGTGTGAAATAGTTATTTTAGTCGGCAGTGGCCTGCATCCACCACCCCTCCAAAGCAGGGCCTAGATTACTTCAAAGTTTATATAAGTTTTATATGAAGGGGCCTGCTCCCCCTGTGCCATTCTGAGGAATGCACATGACATTTTGCTCCGAGATGTGTGTGATTTGTACTGCAGTGCACTGAGTCACCTGCGGCACGACGGTAGCAATGCCGTCTATGAATGCGGCTGGCAGCCGCGTCTCCAGCCGCGTCTCACCCGTCGCCACGCTCGTTATCTTGATGCGCAAAAAACGCGCCCGCCTCAGCGCGCTGCCGGCATCTTCGCCTCCAGAGCCGCCTATGCCACGTTTGAAACATTTGGTTTTGTACATTCACGACTCGTCCACGACACATAGCAGATAATCTGCATGTGTTTCGCTGCGCTGTGCACAATACTCCCCGTCTTGTTTTTTGTGAGACTGAAGGGTTTCTACAGAGCAGGTACTTGAAGGTAGTATCCGATCGCTTCACACATAATATAATTTGGAATGTTGTATTTTGAAGGTACTTGCAGTCCGCCGGAGGTCCTCGATAGACAGCTGAAGATTTGGCAGAAGCCGTTGCATGCTGTCTGCGTTGGAGTACTGTGAGACCTGGCAGGCTCTCATCACTCAGTGTGCTCTGCTTGCAATTAATTAAATCCATGGGTATCCCCATTTCTTTCTCACAATAGCACAATCTTGCAGACGCTCTCCTGCACCTTTAGTCAAGAAGAAAGCAATTCTCCAGCAAGTAGTCAAAGAAGCATAGGCATGTAAGAGAGCATACCTTGCTGGCGGCCACTCAGGACGATGGCATCTGGTTCCACCACAGCCACCGACGGCGCCTCTGCAGCGCTGGATGCACTCTCTTCAGAGGCCTCCGCAGCTGTGTCCGGCTGGTCGTCGCTCAAATCCAAGCTCTTTAGCTCCTCGTCCAGGGTAGAGAGCCCTGGCGCCTCAGGCGGAGGCTCCCTGCCAGACCCGCTGCATGCAGATTCGATCAATTACAGTGGTCCGCGCGTAGGCTCTTGCTTGAGATAGTTTTAGTCTCTACGCTTCATCTATCTGTGTATTTGCTCTTGTTTCGAGCTCCCCAGCCCCAAATTTGCAGCTTGATTTGCATTTGGGCAGGCCATAACAACGATGGCCCCAAATTCTCAGGTGCTCCTTTAGATTGGGCGGACTTATCACAGAGGCCCACTGCACTTAAATTCCAAGTCAAGTTTGACTTATCAGCGCAAATTGGGACTTCGTTCTCAGCATACAGGTGGTTCAGATGAAGCTGTCAGCTAGACACAAATTGAGGTCTCCTCATTGCAACAGTGTGGGAAAGGAAAGGTTCGAACTCACCTGCTGGCGTTAGCTGCAGCAAGTCCTTCATCCTCAAAGGTAATAGAAACATCAATTTCAATGGCTGAAGCTTCCCCGCCGCTGGTGCTGGTTGTTGCACTGCCGTCCTCAGCTGCAGGTGAAGCTGACTCGCTGCTGCTGCCGCTGCTGCTGCCGCTGCTGCTGTTGCTGGGTGGCTCTGGCGTTTCTTCGGAGTCATCTGGCACGGCATACCGCTCTGCTTCTGCAAAGTACTGCGGGAAACCCACGGCTGACTGGATCTCTGCAAAGCTGGGCAGTGCTGCTTCTGGGGGGACTCTGCCACCCTGCGCACCCACACACGCATGCTTCAATCCCGTACTTTCCAGGCTCCTGGGAAAAATGGTTGAAAACAGAGGCTCCAGCATTGCATATGCCGCAGTGTGACACCGCAAAAAAAAACTAGCTGGTGGGTGTGATGTAATAATATCTTTCAGCTGCTCCTCTGGCAGCTAAAAACAGGAATCCAGTATGCTGACAAGAGCCTTATGTTTCAGCGTCTGCATGTGCATGCAGCAAATTGATTTAGAAACAGACCTGGCATGTTGAAAGTCTACTCAAAATTACATTAAGCAAGAGACTGAACCTTGAGATCGGTCAGTGCTGTCTGCATGGCGCGGATGGAGACACCCAGGAGCGACAGAGGGTACGCCACAAGCTTGAAACCCAGCTCCTCCAGCTCAGCAGGCGCCAGAATAGGCGTCTTGCCCCCTCCTTCAAGCATGTTTGCCATCTGCCAACATTTCAATCAAGCACAACCCCTCAGCACAAGTTGCCTTGTTCTGCAGAGCTCTGCTTCAAGCCAGACACTTTCTTATTCAAGGGCGCAGAGTATTAAACATGGTAAGCCTCAAGACAAACACTCTTGAATCAAGCGCACAGAATGACATGGGGTGATAGAATATTTTCTACATCAAATGCGTACATGAGGCAAAGTGTCACAGCCTGTGACTCAAGGGAGATTGACCTAGATACAAAGCCCAACCTTTGGGACAGAGCGCGCAGCGCCGCCGGCTGTGCAGAAAGCGCGCATTTCCTCCCTCGATTCCAGGGCATCGATAAAAACAATATCAGCGCCCGCATCAGCAAAGGCTGACACCCTCCAGAGGGCCTCCTGCAACAGTTGCACCAGCAGGCGTCAGTCTACATGGCCTGTCCTTGCTCAATGGGTACAGAGCTTTCACAAGCTTCTGGCTGGGCTGCGCAGCAATTAAGTTCATCCCCCCACAAAGCACCAACCCAAAACATAGACGATGGGCGTTGTGGTCAAGCACAGAGAGGCTGCACATGTCTTGTTGAGAATATCATTTGACGCATTAGCCCTCTCCTTAGTCACCCGTCAGGATGCAGCAGAACTAGAAAAGGCACCTCGAGAGACTGCGCCTGGCGGGAGTCTGTGCGCGCAACAATCAAGATGTCGGCGCCCTCTTCGCGTGCATCCACTGCTGCCCTCAACCTGGCCACCGCCTCCTGCCGGCCCACCACTCTCTTGCCTTGCACATGCCCGCATGATTTAGGCGCCACCTGCACGACATTTAGGACTCTCATAATTATAAAAGTAAGACGCTTTTCCTGACAAGACGCAAGGTGCGTCTGCAGACAAGGTGCGGTTAAAGGCGGCTGAATTCCTATCCCTGGATGGACTGGCCAGATCCAAGCAAGACCCAAATAACTGTGGGCACGGTGATAAGTACTTACACCGCCCCCCGCCAGCAGGGACCTTTCTGAAAGTTTAACGCCTACCACCACACACCAAAGGCTGCAGATACACTGCATGTGACTTGGGCAGCTGAATTTTAGCAACAACCATAGTGATGTCATTTAGGGACCTATAGCTCAGTGGTGGAGCAATCGGCTGCAGTCTGGTAGGTCAGCAGTTTCAATCCCGCTTGGGTCCTCTTTTTTTCACTCTGGAGCTATTTGGTTTTCATCTAAATTTGGTACATTCTTAGGCCAGCATTTCTGGCCCAGAACAGTATTGGAATTGTCAGGTCCTTGACAGACTGCAGACACAACAGAAACTTGCGAACTGAAGACAGTCCATAAGACCAATGAGCCCCAGGGGGCTCCCAACAGGTCTCTAAAATGCAATCAAATAGCAATTAGGTAGTATAAGTAATAACTCCGCAGCAAATCCAAAACGCGGTTATTGGCCGTCTAACCTCCAAGGATTGCAAAGACTCATCCTATCATGATCCTGGGAGACTGGGGACTTCGATAGAGGATTGAGCCTGCAGGCCACTTGTGGAATTCATGGAGTTCGAACATTTGCATTTGCCTGGACTGCACTAAAATTTTATGAGGGCATGCAGCCAGAAGAAATAATTGTGGAGCTTGCCTGGTCTTCGATGAGGATGCCAGCAAAGCCAGCGTTGGCAAAGCCCCTGACTGTGCGTTTCACGCTCAGCGCATTCCCATAGCCGTGGTCCCCGTCTCCAATGATGGGGATGGACCTGGTTGCCTCATTTATATTCCTGCCAACAACATGCTTCAATTTTGCGCTGAAACCGGAAACCTACTCTAAGCAGCACTTCATGACATATTCCAGGAAAAGGTGATGTCCGTAGAAGAAAACACATCTGCTCGGACGCTGCACCAGATTGTTGAGTGTGACAAGGCTAGCTTGGGCTTCAGGAGAATGGCGGAAAAGCAGGTCAGCAGTAGGGAGATGTACCTGCCCTGGTCAAGGATTTCGCTGTATGACAGCAGGTTTGTGTCTGGGGCGCCCAGCCGTGCAGCTGCTACTCCAAAGCCACTCATGAAGGCCAGTGGAAACCCGGCCTCTTCTATCAAGCGGGCACTGAGGCCATCATGGCAGCATGGTCCCTGCACAAGTTGTGACATATGATGTTCCTGGTCCAGAAGGCGAAGAGTCTGTGATTTGGCTGACCAAGGGAGGCTGTAAGCACAGATGCAGCAGGGACAGCAAGGCGCACCTGCAGGATCCCAGGTCCCTCTAGCAGTCTACGCAGGCTGGCCGTGCGAGGATTGGTTGACAAATTTCTTTGAGGACTCTCGTGGGAAGCTGTGATCTTATAGCTCCGGTGGCATGGCCCTCTTGAGGGCTTGCTGGTCTGGACATGTCTGCCCAGGTGCAGGTGGCAGAACGCCGGCCGCGACGTCTTGGACCTGAAAGAAATGCTCACGGAAACATTGATCGATGTCATGGATTATTTGGATGGTGACTCTGCCAGATTTGGCCGGTAGCAATATCGGTGCGTCACAACATGCACAAGGTGATCCGCGACCAGTCGAGAGGATAATGGACTTGGAAAGGCACAAAACGATGCAGCAGATTCAACTGAATGTTGTGAAGTGCATACACCTGAATCTGCGAGACCAAATGATGTGCAGATCGAAACACTCAATTCTGCCATACAGTCACGTGAGCATTCCTACAGATGTCCTTCCCACAACCCAAGCGTGCAGACTCCTGCAACATTACACTTGAGATGATTGCCTCTATTTTAAGTCCAATATTGTACACACCAAAATCCTCGCTGTCCTTCATTAAATGTTTGAATGAGCAGGTAATCCCAGCCGGATCAAAGGCAAAGTGCACCCCGAGATTCCGCAGAGATCTGAAAGTTGCGTGCTTGGGTAGATTGAAAGCATGCAAAACAAAATATGGGCGGACTGTTGTGGGCAGGGCATCAGATGCCTCATCCCAGGTGGGCAAGGCTGGATCATGGACACCCCTCCTTCTTAAGACAATGGTGCTGGCAGTTTAGAGCGACTACACCAGGCAAAAAGCTCATGATATTTTCTATACCGTCCTGCATGCGCTGTGACAATCCCGGTGTGTGAGCCAACATTGTTCTCACGCTTGGGCAGGCGGCATCTTCCACCAGGAATGACAGCGAGGAGCGCTGCTACCTTGAGGCACTGCTACTGTGCTTCTTCGCCAGTCAGAACCGATCTCTTATAGCCACAAGGTAAGCATGGTTCCTGAACATGCCGCAGACTACCGAGTGTGATGCCTCCCGTTGTGATACTCCACTAGCGCTGAATTAAGGAAATGAGACTGGTTGGCAAAGTGATTACATTCAATATAATATTTTCGTTGCCAGCCATCCATGCCATTGCCATGCATGCATTCCTGCTCTTGCATTCATTTAGCTGCCACGCCCTCATCTGAACTTGTCCATCCCTAATCTATCAATGATCCTAGGGACACTGCAATACCCCCCCCTGACAAACAGAGGACCGAGCAGCACGAATACCATCCACACACCTGGGGCTGTAACACCATAACACGTGAAAAATTATTGCACTCAATGCTACATGCAGGTTCCTAGTGGAGACACTGCTAGAGATGCACCTGGAGGGCTTCAGCCTGGCAGACACAGAGGTGATGTTGTCAATGGCGCGGCTGGAGTCAGGGGGCGTTCTCTTGGAAGCACTGGAGCAGGAAATCTTGCTCTCATGGTGTGCCATGGTCATGCTCACCCTCGAGACTGTCGGCCTGCCGCGCCGGCCGGCTGCGGTGCGCACCCGCTAACACGAATCCAAATTCAACTTCGAGTTTGGATCTGCAAAATAAAGTACATGCTCTTCCTGTTCTGTCGATCTGCCGCTGAGCAAATGGGACCTGCACCCAATCATCAACCTACCTATGCCTCACAATCAAGCAGCAGAATTACCTACAATTCTCTATGGAGTTTGACTTTTGGAGAATTAGTAAACGGCTGCTTGCTCTTGCCTTGCACTCAGAAGAGACGTCTCAGGCGGTCATGGCTCATTGTACAAGTGTGAACCACTGTCGAAAATGCTTACTAGACGGCCACAGAAAAGGACTTCTAGACAGACATACGTAAGGTCCTATTCAGGATGCACTCAGTGTAAGTAATCAGGTAATTAGGAACACCTCTCCAATGGAAGCAAGGGGCATTTCACGCTATCGCAGGACAAAGTGTCAATTGTGCTGCAGGAGGAGAGGAGGGGACGCCGCGAGAGGGAGCAGAAGGGGCGCATGGAGTTGGGCATGCAGGGGTTTGTTGCGCAGACCATCGACATGTACCGGCGGGGCTTTGACGCCAGGCGCATGCTGCTGCAGGTGGGCCTAGTTAATTTAATCATGCCGTACCTCACGCGTGCAAACATACGCGGTACCTTACCTATGAATGCAGAAGCATGCAGCAACGTATTAATGCAGGCAGAACTATGCGGCAAGCTCTATCTGTACCCTTCGGATACCGTATGTATTGCGTAGAGAATTTTGCAAGACTGGGCATGCATGCATTGTCTTCGATCGGTCTGAAAGACCCAAGGGTCTTGAACTGTGCAGCGAGCTTGAGTGGCAGGACATCCAAGATTGCTTCTTGAAAAGGGCTGTCCTTGTGGGCTAAAGGGTGTTTGGGGTTATCTGCAGCAATCGCTGGCTCAGGAGGAAGGTGGTGGAGTCTCACAGGGGACCAAGTTCATGCAGCAGAACACGCGACTCATCATCCTCACCCTTGAGGCAAGCACTGCTCTATATAATAGATTCCCCTGCAATCAGACTTTGGCTAGTCCATTGCTCTCCATTCAGCTGGGTGTGCTGCAATCCTGAAGCACCAAACGTTGTCTTTCTGTGCAATCTTGTATGGGGTTGCAGCCACAAAATCTATCCAACAGAGCAGATGAGATCTTCCACCAAGAACAAATCTGAGGCATGTGTGTGCAGGTGCTGAGGGAGTGTGGCCTGGCAACGGGCATGCTGCTGAGCCCCTCTGTCCTCACAGCGGCTGCAGGAGAGGAGTCCTCAATGGACTCCGACGACGAGGCCAGCACAGACAGAACAGCTGTAAGCCCAGTACCTGGCTGCAAATTTGGCACCTTTTGTGTATTGACTTATGTTGCCCTGCACAGCAACACCATGTCATCTGAGATTTCTTCTTTAGAGGCGAGCGGTGATTGGATCCTTAATGAAAAGCACTAGCTAGGACGAATTACTTTTTTTACATGCACATGGGTACGCTGTGCGCAGGGAGATTCCAGTGACGAGGCAGCTTCCACCAGCAGGGCAGCTAGCAGCAGTAAAAACAGCAAAGACGCTTCACCAGAGGATGCATCACCTGCAAGTCAGGCTGTCCCAGACCCTGTGCCGCCGCTTGAATACATCTTTGACTTTCTGCCGGATCGGCGGAAAGCGCAGGTTCTTGCAGATGCCAACACATCAGGTAATGTCCGCCTGAAATCACCACAAATGCTGTAATCATACACTGCATCATGCACCAGGCCATTCATTCCTCAGTGCATTACTTGGTGCAAGCCATTGTGGAGTGCAAGAGGCATCTTTGCTAGATGGCCACCGCTTGACAAGATTAGTGCTCAGCTGCATGCGTATGCACTGACATCTTGCATCCATGCTTCTTCTATGTTCAATAGAGCCCTGTGGCCCTGAATAAGTGCCACTTTAAATGACAGTAAATGGTGTGCTTCATTTTTAGATGGCAAGCTCCGTGCGCGGTCGGCAGCGCTGCACCTGTTGATGGCCTTTGTTGGCGCGCACCTGCAGTCCCTCTACGCTGTGCAGGCCTTTGTCCAGAAGGCGTTCATGTGCTACAGGTGGGGTCAATCACCTGGGTGCCTTTGACAGTGCACTATTAGGAACAGTGCTCTATTAGGAACAGTGATCTCAGTAAGTGCTCAGCTTGTCTCCAAAGTGAACAGTCAGTATACAGGTATGCTCAAGAGAGAATGGACCTGTGCACTGAAACATGCCAGGAGCAAAGATGTACTTGTCGGCACCCCAATGGCTTCACTCTGCACAGAGGCCACACAAACTTCACAGTGACTGAATGCTCCCTGCCACACGCATGCACTTCTGCTGTGAACAAAAAGCAATCGCCCCATGTTGAGATCAAGCTGGTGGGTTTGGGTCCATTGGGATATACACTTTATGAGGGGTTTATTTGTGGATCATGGACTTGCTGGCGGGGGCGGTATAGATACTGAGCACCGTGCCTACTGTTGGTTGGGTCTTGCTTGAATCTGGCTAGTCCATCAAGGGCCCCTTTACCTGCAGCTTGTCCGCACACACACCCTTGTTTCTGGCAGGAAAGGCATGTAATAAGAGTAACAGTAATGATGTGTGGAGCGCAGGCAGGGCTATACGGTGCAGGAGCTGTATGACCAGATAGCGCCAGAGGAGGTGGTGCATGGCGCCAGCGGGGCGCTGCCTGTGGCGGCAGAGAATGCAGCCACTTCATACCGCGCCAACAAGCAGCTGTTCGGCCAGTGGATCAGCATCGTCTACATGACCTTCGCGCAGGTATGGTCGTGAGTAATAGCCCTGCCATGAGCATGTGCAGCACAGTGACAAATGGGAAGAGTCTGGCAAATAAGGATATTTACGGTAAAATTGCATGGCCTTGATGTTCTGTGAGCATGAGTCGCCTGCTTGACAGGATTGCCTGGCACAGCAAACTTGGCTGAGTTTTCTGAGCATTCCATTTTCGCTTGTTTAACAGTTACTTCCTGCTCATGGAATATCAGTGCCAATGTCCTGACATAACACAGTTTTTTGTTTCTTTAATTCGAAGTATATTTTGTGATGTATTTGGAAATGCAGCTTGGAGTGGCGCGCGAGGGCAGCAGGGCCCACCAGGAGGGTTGGGCATGGATTGGAGCTTTAGAGGGGTCTGAACAAGGGGTCATCGAGGCGTACAGACTCTCAGACCTTGTGCAGAACACTCTCCGCATCCAGGTCAGGACTTTTGGCCTGCCATTCACAGCTTTGTAATCATGTAGTCAAGTCCAATATCTTCGACTCTTCAGAACTCTTTCCGTCAATGCCATAAGTTGAAAAGAGTGTCAGTAATCTGAAGCAATGCAAGTGCCCTAGGGGCACCCCAAATATCACCCAAGGGACCTGATTGGAATGTGGCATTATGGAATAAGGGCCTTGGTTTCATAGAACTGCAATATGTGGATGCCAAGGTTCATGCCTGGGGTAGGCTTTCTTGGGATCCAAAAGTGTATCTGTGTGACCATTACCAACAGTTACATGGACCTTCGGTTTTCAAACCCAGAACCAAATTACAACTGGTGCGGTGCTGACCAGTCCTCTTGATTGCTTGTTATGGTGTGTGTGGGAGCAGGATGATGCTGAGAGGAAGGGAGACAAGGGCCCAGAGCAGAGCAGGTCTGCAGTAGAGGCTGCTTTCTTGGAGCACTTCGGCTCGGACGAGGTTTCACAGATTGTGCAGAAACAGGTGCTGTCCCAGCCCCCTTGCCACGAATTGGCAAGAACACCGCATGACCGACTACCGTGTTCTGACCTTCAAACAGACATCCTGCAGCTTAAAAGTATGGAAGATGTTACAGAGTATCAATCCATGGCACGCAGCATGCAGCATGGGAAGTCATCATGCTTTCCACATTTTGGTTTTGGGACTTTGCTTGCAGGAGGCTAGTGTACATTCAGTTTTAAATCACGCTATGCACTGAGTTTGTATCACACATATATCAGAGCCAGTATTGGATCAGCCCCAATTTGGCTGGAGGCAAGGCAGCCAGAGTGACTGCAAAACACACAAGGCAGTGCAAGCGTCATGCAAGAAGAGAGGGCTTGAAACAAAATTTCAATATACATTTACTGACTAGTAGTTGATTATATCCCCTGTTGCAGGTGGAGCAGGGGATATCGGTGGTTGTGGTGGAGGACCCGTCTCTGAGGGCGTCCTCTCCCACGCTGACCATGCTGAGTCACTTCACCGGCTTAGTGAAGCTGGGGCGCGATCTGGTCAGCAGAGAGAGGGAACAGCAACCAGAACCGCGTAACACAGTGCAGTGAGTTGAACCTCAAATTTAGAAGTGTACGTATTGCATAATATGCAATGGTGATTGCCTATGGTGTAGAACGTGCAGCTCTTCTGAAACACAAGGATAGATAATTTCGGTTGGGATTTGTAAGGACTTGAGAAGGTTTGTAGTGCGGAAATGGTGTGATACTGTGGGTTGTCAAGGTCCATAAATTTTTCACAAACTAGATCTTTACTGTAGAATATTGGTGCTAGCACTCATGTGCTTTGCCTACACTTGTGTCATTGCGATTGTACTGCATGGTGAAAATGAGGAGTGTCACAAAAGGCGACCGTGACAAAGTGCTAGTGCAGAGCGATCTGTCCCGAAGGGAACTTTTGTTTGACATACAAAATGCGTGCCTGCCCCCTAAAAGATGCGGAGCTCTGGACCCAAGTCTGACTACAAATTACAACACCGCTGAAAGGTTGGCAGCAATGATGAAATTAAAAATAGCGCCGGCTCCACGGTCTGAACAATCTCTTGGGTTTCGTGCACATGCCCTCAATATTCTTGCTTCAGGGGATGATGATGACCCCTCACATGACCAACTCACTTTATTCTCTTCCGGAAAGGGGACACCGGCAAAGAATGTTTGCATATGCAGTGCCACAACGCCAGAGCTTTCACTGTACAGGTTCCGCCATGTGGCGCCAGAGAAACTCCCTGCATGCAAGGCTGCAGTTGAAAAAAGATCTCCAGAACTTTGCTGGATCTGACAATTGCAAAATACAGGGATATCCCTGCCTGATCATTTACTCAGTATGGTTCCAGAAATACAGCTGCTGTGAGTGCTGGCACGCTGACTGTCCGGCTCTGCTCAGTGACCGCTGCCTCCCTTGTCACAGCATCTGATGAGGCTACCTGAATAGGGTGCAGCTGAAGGTTCCGTGCATCCTTGGGCCAATCACCTGTGCAGCAAAGCTATGAACAATCAGGTCTTGCATGCAGAGTGCTTGGCGGGCCTCTACTACAACTTCCGCCCCGCCAAGCGATGTATGGCTCCTTGTCTAGGAGGTGTGTTGAGCATCTGCGAGATTGATTTCACAGGGTTATGTGGGCTCAACTACCGTGCTCGAGCGTCTAATCACACTGAGACTACATGAACATACATGGCAGTGTTGTGCGCAGAAAAGGCTTGAGGAGTATTTGGCTTGCTGTTTGTTTCTCAAGTGCGAGCAGCGGTTTGGCATCAGGAACAGAATGAGAGGAAATCTTTGGATCCAGTCTTGCCTGTGAATGGCTTCATGCTGGCGTTGAAGACTGTGAGGATGCGTTTGTGGTGCAGGTCGAGCGTGCCCTCCTCAGAGCTCGCCATCTCCATCACAATCACCCCGGGCACCTGCAGGCATGCATTTATTTATTAAGTTCCGTTTCCGTTACCTGTTAACAGAGCATGCCTTCACCCCACGTGTCACCTTTGCCTCGAGCAGTCGGTCATTCAGTGTGCCGGGCGATGATATATGTTTCGCATGTAGCTGCCAGACATGCTGCCCTTGCATGCTTACCAACTGTACATGTACCGATTGACAAGAAGCCATAAGCAGCAGTGCGGCACCAACGCATCAGCAATTATTGTCAAATATACACCCTGAGCCTACAATAACGATACAGGGGTGCTCGCCTGCCGGGGCTCAGAGTTTATACATGTCGTAGCCAGCGACGCAGCAGCAATGGTGCAGCATTCGAGGGTAATTCACACCCTGAACCCTAGACTTGAATACTATATTCCAAGAGGTGCACGCCTGCTCGGGTCCGGTGTTGTGGAAGGTGACTTGGCGCTTTATGGCGTCGGCGGTCGGCAGCCGGAACAGCGATGAAGAGTAGCGCACCCGCAGCAGCTCCTCAAAGTACGCCTTGGACGCCTGTGACACAAATTTGAATTTGAAATGAGTTTCGAATATAGATTTTGAGCATATCAAACTGTTCAAAAAAACTGAAATTTGAACCCATAAGAAAAATGAGCATATGACGATGTGGGCATGGGCACATTGAACATTCCAAATTTACGCAACACTTGGGAGACCGGACGTCTGAAAGATTTATCAGACTTCTTCCGGGATCCGGGGCTGCCGGGCTGATCTGCGCATGATGTAAAACATTACAGCGACAGCAACTGACACAACAGGAGCTTGCAAAATATAATGCCATGTAATATATAAAAAAATGGATATTCGGCATCCTCTTTGGATTGAGGAGCCATATCTCACCCCGGTATGACCCCTTGATACAAGGAGTGACAGAAGGGATACACCCTAAACAACAGAACAAGATTAAAAAATATGGGTTAGCTACAAATAACTACAGAAATTGAAATAAGTTATGAAGGGGGTCAATGACAGGGTGCGGCCACCCCTTGATGAGGTTGCACGGCATGCTACAGAATTTGAGGCATATCTGTGAGATTTAGGTTTCATGTATAAAACAAATATCCAATTTTCTTTTTTTCCCCCAGAATATAGGAGAGAGTTTCCTGAGAGACAGGCATAGAGGCTGCGCTCACACCTTGATGAGGTCGGAGGAGGGCTTGAAGGAGTGGTTGGCCAGCAGGGGCTGCTTGATGGGCCAGGCAGCCTCATTCTTGGCAGCAGGAGGCAGCCCCACCCCAAAATTGTTGGTCGCGTAGCTGAAGTCCAGGCGATTGAACCAGTCGCCTGCAAATTTGAAATGTCACAGTTACATTGCAGTTTTGACCTCAGAAAGGAGACACTCATATGCGCCTCGAACTAATATGACTCAAAGTTGTCAGCCTGCCATCTGTGTGAAAGGTTGTTGATGTCTCTGCTTTGAGGAAACACCACAGGCTTCAGTCAGCATCCCAAAAGGGGCCTCTGCTGTAGAAGTAAGATCCTCTCCCATTATGGTGAGAGCGCGCCGTGCAGCAGTAGACTGCACAGATCCAGAGAGCATGTCATTCCAGATCATAGCCTGCCTATGGATGCATGCATAGGTTTTACTGAAGTGCGCTGAGTCGGCAGGTAATTAAAATAACAGAGATGAGTCAGCGGGTGACCTGAGTTGTAGGAGTCACGGTCGAGGCTCTTGGAGCGCAGGATCTCATCTCCGGCGTGGAAGAAGGCAACGCCCTGTGAGAACGCGACCAGCGCCATCGCCAGCTGGCACCTCCGTACGCGCGTGTCAATCCCCTCGTCCTCCGCCGACTTCTGCATGATCTGTCCAGAACACATGCATGCGCAGATTCAAGAGATGTAACGTGGTACGGAATGTGATGCCTGCACATCTTAGAATGCGCTTGCCGCCGCTCTCCTGTATGGTGGGATCTGTGGAACACCCACATGGGTCCAGATTGCAACTATGGATGAAAATGTGCCCAAGTGGACGCCTTTGCAGCTGTGGAATGATGATCCAATCGGATCACCTGTCAAAAAGGAATATATGTGCTTTGCGTCTTTGTGGGCAAAGCCATCCATTGCAGGAATTTTCATCATAGATCAATATTTTGCCCTTGAATCCTTGCACGCGAACGGCTCTTGGAGCAAATGCGTGACCTCAAGGACAGGAGGGGGCTGTTCAAATTGCCCTGAAATAGTGGTACAGAAGGTTACCTGATCGAAGAGGGTCTCATTGTCGTGGCAGGCGGCGTAGTTTACAGTCTCCCAGGGGTTGACGGCATATCCGGCAGGGGAGCTACCATAAAAGAGCTTGTCCCCACGCACGGTGACCCCCCGAGCGTCCACAATCTCGTAGTCCTTGAGGTTGCCCGCCAGAGACAGCCGCAGCATGTCTGTGAATTCTAACAGTAGCGACAGCTGGCTCGCCGGGTTCGCCTCAGCCTGCGCGGCACAATTACACAAGCCGCTGTCAACAGTTAAGAATTTCAAAATGCGTTTACACGGCGAGGCAGTCCTTTCTCCTTACTTTTGGCCCTCGCTCTGCGCTGACGTCTACATTTCTCTTTCTCTGATACGGTCAATGCATGCTGCCTAGGCCATGATTGTGCAAGCACATCCGCCATTGTTATGTCAAGGATACTTATTGGTGATGCAAGAGTGTTGCATCGCAGCATGCGCTGCACACTCACACACTTCAATCTCAGCAGTCATTCCTCCAATGATGTACTGTGTGTTCAAACCATATACGATAAATATCAGCCCCTCTGAGCAAGAACATGTCCGATATACAGCCATGCACCCCTAATCCTCCTCAGAAGGCGAAGGGTGCCACGCGTAAGAGTTGTACTATAGCTGCTTGGGTTTCAAATTTCGAATTTGAATCTGAATCTGAATACGGATTTGAAATTGAAACACATGGGCGGTGTGCGCGCCTGCATGAAGGAGTTGGAGCTGGTCTGCAGGCCGCTGACAAACCCCTGGTAGCGGGGGGAAGCAAAGGGGCTGCCTCCCATCAACGCATCCCTGAATCGGTCATTGAATGATCCTAGCCCCGTGCCTCCGATGTTGAGCTGGCTCGCATTCTGGCCGCGCTGGTTGCACGCCACCTGGCAGCGTAGAATTTCCACCAGTCAGAATTCATCAGAATTTTGAGATTTGCATTGCACGGCGTGCCTGCCACACAGCCAATGTGCCTTCTAAGGGCTTGCCTAAACATCAGTGCGCAAGGTGTGGGTGTCTTGGGAAGTCTGAGCACTATTTGATCCTCCTCAAGACCAAGTTGCCTGGTGGAATCGTGAATAAAGCTATGTGCAAGACCTGGCCTCAATAAGAACATAGAAGGAATGAAGACGAAGTCATTTGAGGGGTGACATCTTCTGACCCATTTGAATTTTTTCCGATTTTGACGACATACATGAACCCAATATTTGTAATTCGTGGTGAGATTCTATCACCTCGCCAAAGTCCCAGGCCTCGCCGTAGATGTATATTCCCCTGCCATCCACCCCGTCAGCCTGGAGGGTGAGCGCGCCGAGCGCGGCCTGAATCTTCTGCATGCTCGGCACCATCAGGTGGCCCATTATGTCAAATCGGAACCCGTCCACCTGTCCGCATGCATACACAGGAATTACTAATGCACCCATGATTGAATTGAAATTCTTCATCCAACGGCTTGCCCACCGACGGATGACTTGAACGCTGGAGGTATCCTTGACACGGTATGAATTCAACATCATCAGGTCAAGCAAAACAGCATCATCTTTCATGACATAACAGCATTTATGTTTTGATCAGTCTAGAGTCAAGCTCGGTGGAAGAAAAGGGAGTGCGCAGCCCTTGCTTCTGTCTTAATCTTACTGAATCCCTTTCTATAGAGCAACTCAGGGGTCATAAATACCAGACAGTGGCATTTAGAAATCCCTGAGCAACTCTTTCTGAGGCCCCTGTAGTCACCATCAGTAAGGAGCTGTCACCCGCGCCGCACCTTGTAGGTGCGCGCCCAGTGGGTGATGTCATCGATGACTAGGCGCTCGGCCATGGCGTGCTCAGTGGCCACGTTGTTGCAGCAGCAGGACGCGCAGATGTCTCCGCCCTCGGTCCGCCGGTGGTAGTACCCCGGCACCAGCTTGTCCAGCACCGCGTACGGGCTGTCGGCACCTGCGCGCACATGCACGCGCATGCCGTTAGATCATTATTCCGTACTTCTTCCAGCCCATTAGCCCCTAAAATAAGCTGGGACGTCATTCTCCAGCTAAAGGATTACTACAGCCCACAGGGGTAGGAGTGTTGCAGCAACTAGTTACAGAAACTGCTGCTCATCCCTCCCGGCCCCAGGCACATGCCACTGCACTTTTGAAACACCTGCGCCGCTCCTGCTGCCACATGTTCTTCCATACATGCTCTTCCTCTGCTGCAGTGGGCCTTAAAATATCGAGGGAGTGCCGCTTATAGGACTCTCAAACCGGGCTTGCAAGCATGGCTCGGCATAAATTCTGCATTTCGAGGGTGACCACCTTTTGCGCAAATCACATTACAAGGGAACGCCTCTGTTGAGACTGTGCAGTCTTGTATTTTTGAGTAGCGGCAGCGCACCGTCCATGAGTGAGTGGAAGGTGTGGTTGTAGACCACGTCCAGCACCACTCTGAGCCCCAGCCTGTGCAGCCCCTGAACCATCTGCCTGCACCCAGGAAGCCACAGTCGCTGCTTTCAGCACAACAAGCTGGGTTGCAGTGTACACAATCCTGCCAGATTGCCCAACACATCACTCGATCGCAGACAGTACACCAGGAGCTGTCTTACTCGGACTCCTAGAAGAGCCCGATATGCCACCGTGCACTGTGTCAAGCTTTATCAGGCTGCCCCAATCTCAAGGCAGCCCCTCAGACCCTTGCTCCATTCCCAAAACCCTTAGGTTCAACACTCCCTCAGATTGAGAATGAAGGAGCCACAAGTGTGTCGACCATTTTCAAAGGTGTCATTCCAATTTTCACTACACTCGAGGCTCCTCCACCCCCACTCTGAGAGAAATCCTAACACCCATTGCATGTCTTGTTTGCCACGATCAAGTAATGAAAAAGAAGCATTTCTCAGCAATATCTTTCAGCCACAAGTGCTGAGCTTAACCATTTTAGGCCTTTGCATTGCAGGATTTTGATCGGGATTGGACAAAATCCCCCATTCACTGTGATTCCCGGCATAGCAGAAGGAAGATCTGGAAAGCCATGGATGCAAACAAAGCACAGAATGCCGACTTTTGGCCTGCCAACACACCTGTATTCGAGGATGCGAGTTGGCCCGTCCGGGTTGGTGGCATAACTTCCCTCAGGAACGCCGTAGTGGACAGGGTCATAGCCCCACTGGTAGGCGTCAGTGGCAGCCACCGCCCACACCGCCTCCTGCTGCTTGGGGCTGTCCGACGAGTAGGACGCCAGATCCCCCTGTATCACATCCGACGTGATTACTACTATGAGTCAAAGTAGTAATCATTGATAAGATCTGACTGGCGAGCCCAAAGCCAGAGGCCTTATGGCATACATGCAAGGCGTCCAGAGCCATAGTTGCGGTGCAAGGAACGGGGAAATTATCAAAGGTACAAGTCATGTGATGCTGCTTGGGCTGGTCTGATGGCCACATACTTCTTTCCGTAAACATGATGGTAAATCGAGTGACATGCAAGGCAGTGAAGCTACCAGGACAAACACATCTGCCCTCTAATGAACGCAAAATGGAAATGTGTAGAAGGGTGTTTTCATGCATTGCAGGCTTCGGGGACTGTCCATCGACTGGGACGACTGCACAACTTGTCCATTTGCGCAATGGAGCTTGCTGATTACGTTAATATTGCAAATTGGTAAGTGGCATCGCAGCAAGCATTGAGAGGGTACCTCTGGCGTCTGCTGGTCCTTGGCCCGCTCCGGCACAGACCCGTAGTCATAGGAGGGCAGCAGGTGAACATGTGTGAGGCCGGCTGAGTGCAGGTCTGCCAGATGCTTCACCCCCGCTGTTCCCTCCTGCATACATCCGCTGAACCCTCTCAACAAATTTATGACTCTCTGGATGACATACTGTCAAATGCAGACTCTCGGACCCCTCATAGCACAAAAAGGAAAATTGAAAGCAGATGCCCTATCCAGTTTCTGCATTTCTGCCATTCATTTTTGCAAGCATGCATGCCTTCACATACCCGACCGTAGCGGTTGAGGGCTCTTATGCTCAGTATTCTGACCAAAAAGTTCAAGAAATAATAATGAAAAAAACACAAGAAACAAAGAATTGTGCTCACCAAGGCAAATGCGCCATACTTGCCGCGCATGCGCTCGGGGACTGTGGAGTCCGATGCAGAGAAGTCGCGGATATGCAGCTCATACACGGAGATGTCTGTGGAGGTGACTGATGGAGGGAACGCATCCGTTGCCCACCCCTCCGGCGCCAGATCTGGCAGCGACAGATCCATGATCTGCGCATGCAGGAATAATGGTGTATCATCCCCTGCTCAGAATAGATCAACTAGAGGTCAAAAGAAGTGCAACGCACACTGCTGTGTCGCGTGTGGCGAAACATGACGCCATAGATATACAAGGTTATGACCGCGTCTCGTGTACTATCTTCTGTGACTCAAGAACGCGCTGGTGCAGCAAACCTCAAGTTGCTAAGCTAGTCATTCATTCAATGTGACAGCATTTGCAATGTGCAAGGACATGACATGTGTCACAACCTAGAAGCCAATAGATATCCACATTCAGCTGATGTCACACCTGTGTTCGCGCGCCGTCCGCAGCGAGGCTGCGGGAGTAGGGGTCAGTTGCCTCCAGCAGTTCAACTCCCCTTGACCAAGGGGAATATACCTTCAGGCGATACTTGTAGTACTTGCCTACCCACGCAGATGGCCCCTACAATCACCATTGTGTATCAGCTGTTGAGCTTATTCTCTGGCGCAGAATCCGATTAGTGGCTGGGATGCATTCGTTGTCTGGCAAGTGAGAATGACACCTTTGCGGTTGGGCAATCAATGCAGACATGGTAACACGTTGCTCAAGTGCCTGTGCAAAGATATGATATGCATGGAAAGGTTGACCAAATGTAAATCAGAGCTAAGGAAGAAGCTAAGCACGCACCGAAACTTTCCAGGAACCTGCCTGGCCTGGTGACATGGGCAGCACTTGTGCCTGCCCCCCTCTTGGACCATCCCATAGCAGCAGCTCCACCTGACACAATGCAACGCAAGTACTGTCAGACATCTCTGTAAAACTGCAAGAACCTTGCATCAATGTAAAAGGGCAGTGCAGTGACAGCAACGGAAAGAACCATCGCAGCAGGTGCCTTCACTGCAAGAACATGAGCAGAAACATGAGCAATGGAGCTTGGTGTGGTGGTATTCTGAGCTCTGGCTGAAGTCTGTGAGATGCGCTGCACTGGGAGCGGGTGGGAATATCACCTGCTGTGCTGTGGGGGCCCACACAGTCAGCTGGACATCCTCCTTAGTCACAGTCGCTCCAAGGGGACCGTCATAAAAGCACAGCCCGTCGAGCACACCTTGCAGCTGAATGCCTGCCAAGCACACAACTCAACTTTTCTTCCTTCGGTTTGCCTGTCAGACTAATTAGCAATTGCACGAGCGGCTTGTAAGTCTCAGGTGCACACAACAAAGGCCATGCAGAGATACTAAAAAATGGAGAAGACGTTATGTATACCTGTGGCGTCTATTGGAGTGCCATCTGCCTCTGCAACCGAGACCACGAGCTGGTGCTTCAGCAAGTCAACCACCTGGACAGACAAAATGTGATTGTCATAGATTGTCATAAATTCTATGCCTATTGCTTCGTCATGGTAATCCAATTCTTCGCATCATAGGCAGGTACAAAAAGCAAGGGGTCCAAGACATGTAAGCGGCGACAAGTAATTCATGCAGAAAGTGCCTTTGATCAATAGGATAGTCCAGGAATGCTTGCCTGGCCTGGCTTTGAGGAGAGGCTCTTCGGTAAATGTAGCGAGGTGCAGCCGGTAAGGAAAGGGAAGCGTTTGATGACGGCTGGACCAATCAAGCTCGAGTCCTCCTGTACTTCAAGCTCCAGTGCTGCCCCCTCTACCCCATCAGCTGCAGCAGAAGCGACAGCTTGAATTTGGAGATCATCCGTGTTCTAGTTCGTTGGAGAAGGTATGCAGCGTGTGGGTCTGTTCTCGTTGCAGGAGGTCACGAGGCGACCTTTCATATGTGCAACAGTCAGCCTATGCGCCTGGGAAAAATTAAGTGAGGATAGGATGGATTAGCAAGCCTGCTGAGAACGTCAAGTATTGCACAGAATAGTATCATCCACATGCTACACAGGAAACAAGCTGAAACTCGATATTTACAACAAAGACTGTGATTGCTCCCAGAGGTGTGCTGCTCACCTGTCAGACTCAGGCTTGCATCTTGGCTGCTGTGAAGCTTGAAGCTGCGGCGCTGTCCGCTCGGACCCATTGGTGGCACCCTCCATGCTATAATACCCCCTTCCACCCTGTGATATTTACACGTCGTGCATGTCAAGCTAAAGCCCTCAGGCGCAATGACAGATAATTGCTTTTGACAAAGATGCCCCAGACGACAAAGAACTCCGCTTGGAATACACAAGACTGTGCGCTCACGCGGAAAATGTGTCTCAAAGGTGGCCTCTGAGATAATTGACACAAATGCACTGAAAGTACTTGTGGTGCTCACCAGTGGGCAAAGCTCTTGGAAAGGTCGCCCCGAGGAAGGCTGGCCAGATCAGGCTTCTGGAAGTACACAGTCTTGCTACCGTCCAGCAACCAGATATCTGGCACCTCATCTCGGATCTCCACTATCTCTCCCCCAGCGTCCTTCTTATCCCCTTTGCAGTGATTAATGACATCAGAAATGCAATATGCGCCGGCCAAGCAGCTTGCATGTTGAACCTTGCCTTGTCAAGCAACGTCCACATAGTGGTGCTTGGCAAGGGTATCTTCAACGCTGCAGACTGATTGGCTGGCGGAGCACAGGTCCAGGGTGGCTTCCAGGGTAAGAGATATGTGCGCCTGAAGAAAAGAAAAGCTGCCAGACGACATCATTTCCATGGGAAATGACAACACCTACCTTTGTGTGTCACTAGGCCCACCCAGTGGTGGAAGTTGACCTTTTTCTGGTCGGGCATCAGGGGCACCTCGAAGAAATACCCTTGCCCTGCATCCCTGCAGCAGACACAAACATCAGTGTCGGTGTTATAAAAAACAGTATGAAAAACACGCAGCTCGAACTCCTTGGATGGGCCGTGACATGCACAAGCGCTTCAGCAGATCAGAGCAAGATGGGCCAAGTCAGCGCACCCTTTGAGGGGCAAGGGCTCGCCCCACTCGGTCTCTTGTCTAACATCTGCCCATATGTGCAGTCCCCAGCCCTGCAAACAGTCAGATAGCGCACTGTTTAATTCGTCAGGGGTGGATTTGAGGACATTCGCTGCAGGGATCGACTTTGAAAAGAAGCCCAGGGAGATCGCGAGAATCGCAATACCTCGTAGTTGCCGTCTCTTCTGATGTAATTGACTCGCAAGGTCCGGCCCTTGGAGTGCAATATCTCTGGCACAGATGCGCCCTGATCAATTGCAGTGTTGACTTGTGCCCCAGCTGCAACGCTTCTGCCGTTACTAGTCGCATTATGGATCATCAAATGATCTGTATAACTACTCAAACGTCCGTGTTGGGGCCTTGATGAGGCCTTTGTGTGAAATGCTCTTCTCAGATGGGTGTGAACGGGGCTTGCTAAGTGAAAGTGGGCAGTTTGATACTGCATTTTTAATCGATATGCCGAAGAGATTGCAGATGTTTCAGGTAAGCCATGTAAACAACGACAAGGATGGATATATCTGTGCGCATGGCTCTGATTGATGCAGTGTACTGCTTTCTCCGAAAGCTTTCGAAACTTTTCGTCCGTGACGTCACTTGCGGACTTCAGTTGACTTCAGCGAGCTGCCCCACACCAATCTTTGGGCATTGGGCTGCCATATCACATTTGAAAATAGATGAGCAGATAGGACCCCAGCGAGTTCCCAGGCATTCATCCTAGAATTCTCCTGAATTGTATATAAAACACCCGCGCTTTTTGGTCAGACTTCGTCGCCTGTGCGGAGACGTGATCATCTTTGTGATCACCAGCTTTTTCGGGATTTCCTGCAGTTTCTGTACTCGTGTAACCGCACAGTCGTCAGGTTTGTACTACAACACTGAAGCTTCCAGACCTCTCCTTCTGAGCTCGACTGGACCGAGAAACAATCTCACCCCGTTCACAAGTCAGTCAGTGTGCTTTATTTCAACCCTTGTTACGTTTGTATTCCTGCATCCTATTTGGGTTTGGACGCCAGAATGTTGCGCTGCTATCTCTGCAGACAAGTTGAACTTCGCCTGGAACGTCTTCGCAGGTGAGCCCGCACCAGCAGAACCAGAGCCAGCAGAGCCCGATCCTGCGCCTCACACAGACAAGGATCACGGGCAAAAGAAGTACACGTTCTGCGTAGCACTGAAGGTACCAGAAAGCAAGCGCACAGCAGGCATGCGCAGCATCATCAAGCAGGAGAGGCTGCAGCTGGAGATGCGAATCACATGATGAAGTCATTGCGGATGCGGCAACTGATCGAGGCTGCTGCAGCACATGGATTCGGAGTGGCGGACTATGGGCAGAGTGATGATCTGCTCATGAAGGTAATCTTTGTCCCAATATTAGTACAAATTGACTATTACATGCTTTTCCTGCCAAAAGGCAAGGTGCGTCTGCAGACAAGCTGCAGCCAAAGGCCGCCATAGCTGTACCCCTCGATGGATTCGCCAGATCCAAGCAAGACCCAATTAGTCGTGGGTGTGGTGCTCAGCATCTACACTGGCCCCCGCCAGCCAATATTGGCTTGCAGTGCATGTTCACCTGTTGTTGCATTTGATTGTCTGTCTGGAATCTCCATCCCTCCTCCCTGCTGTCATGCTGTTCAGTGAACAGCTCAAAAGTGCTGCATCCTTGCACTGGCGGAGCTCAGCGTGCTGCTGTTTGCTGGTGGCAGGCTCTCACAAACACCATTTAGGCGCTGCTGTGTGTGGATGGCCACGGCTGTGTGCTCAGATATGACACCATGAAGGCTCTGAAGGAGCTGCTGCCAGACACCCTGGAGACAGATGCTCCCTCCCTGCGCTGCTCCTGTTCAACAAAGTGCCATTTCTGGAGTCCGAGCACATGCCCGCCTGGGAGTTAAAACTGCAGTCTTTTGCCCCTGGTTCAATGCTGGTGTGACAAACCACAGCACTCATGCCAGGTCTGTCAATTGAGCTGGCGTTTTTAGGATATGGTGTTCTGAAGCAATCTGCGATGCTCAGCACAGCTGCGCATGCAGTCTGGTTCACAGTCCCTTCCACTGAAGTACAGCTGTCGCATGCAGTGTGGTCGGCGGCGGAGGCGCACAAGACGGTGCTGCAGCGGGCGAAGGGCATAAAGACGCCCATGCACATGCTGGCTGCGATTCCGCTGATCATGACTGCCTTACGTGATGATGCCGATGGGTTAGTCAAGCGCGCCGCTGACGTGGCGCTCAGGGCCATCGAGCTGAACTGCGCTGACTGGCACAACATGCTGCAGAGGTGAGCATATATATATCTCCCTCGACCCCTTTTTCAAAATGCTTGTTTGGGAGCAAGGGAGCCCCTTGTTCAGAACTCTTTGGCGGTCATCCTGCCTTCATGTGTTACATTTCCACTTGGCTTAGCTGTTGTGAAAACCCGGTTCCACCACAAAGTTTTAGCTTACTCTGAAGCGTGCACCTGCAGCCTAACCCCTCCAGGGCAGAAACCTGTGACTGCATTTAAGCTTCAGCCGCAAACAATGTGCAGCATACAGTGTGAGATCAGGACGAATCCAAGTTTCCTTTTGCTCTTATGGAGTCAGTGGCGTACATGTGTTTGAAACCCTGCATGCTTCCCCTGAAGATCCATTTAAATTTGCTTGTGCTCATAAGGGGAGTTCTGGTAAAAGTTTTAGGCGCACTTGTGATCACTCATGAGCCCCCACAAGTGGATTTCACTCAGTGATTTCGAGTTTCTTCTGCTATTGCATCAGGACGTCCTTAGTTGACTCCAAATCACTTTTGCACGGTGCAATGCCGCATTGCATGGTAAGGTTGCGGCAAGGTTTGCATGCATGCATGATATGATATTAATATTGCCTGCTAGCAATATCCTGCAGCTGAAAATATAGCTTTGATATCAATGGGATGCCATGAGAACGTGAGTGTCTGTAGCTGCAGTGTGAATGTATAAAGGAGGCACATGCATTGAAAGCTCGAGAGAAAAAAATGGATGTTGGGGGTCCGTCAGCCCTATCCTTGGATCCATACCCCTCCACAATTGAGGAGAGGGTTCACGTGAAACAGTAATTTACGTTATAGGCCTTCTCATAGACTTCGAGATGCTCGCCGCGTTCGGAGCAAGTGCGTAGAATACTCTTCTTTGGTTCTGACAAGTTGATACAACAACCCAGCAAGTCTTACCAGCAGCAAGCACCGACCGCACCAGACTCGAGAATGAAGGTATTCGTCACTGGGCCATCCGGCTACGTTGGAGCAGAGGTCGCGCGCCTTCTCCTGGCAAACGGCCACTCCGTGGGTAAGTGGCATGCGTCTCTAAGATGAAAACTTGCAGTGATTCAACAAGTACATTTACGAGAGCCTGAGATCAGGTTCCCCTGTATAGTGTCAAGCATGCCGTTGCCGATGCCAAGCTCATTTCACACGAATGTGGGAACTACAAATTATATTGTACGAGCTTAATTTCTAAAAGTGTTGCCGCAGTCGGCCTTGCGCGTTCCGAGGCTCGTGCAGAGGGACTACGCAACGCAGGCATCGAGCCAGTCATCGGAGAGCTGAGTGACCTTGATGTCCTGGCTAAAGCTTCAGCATCAGGTAAATCCTATGGAAGTCGAAGACAATTGTTTGAGACCTCATACGGACTCTCACTCTCCATCTTTTCTCGTATTTGGTGCCGCCCCCAATGGGACAAGCTGCAGAACACTACTCCGGTCTCTGTGAAAGGCACCCGTCTGTAGAGGCCTTGACATAATCACTTGGGGTGTTTGCTGTTCTCAAATTGCATTTGAAGAGACTGGAAGAGTGTATATTGTACATACACACCCAGAGGTGCAGTGACTGCAACCGTGCTGATCTGCATCCTGAGGGCCGGCTCAAGCCCTGCCTATCAATCAAGCCTCTAACCTGCCATGACATTAAAGCTCCAGCTAACACATCTTCTGTGTCTGCTGCAGCGGACGCGGTAGTCCACACAGCGTTCTTCCACACAGGGGATTATGAGGAGGCCACCAGGCTCGACATAGCAGCGGTTGGGGCCATGACTGATGCTATGGCAGGCTCTAATAAGCCATTCATCATGAGCTCTGCCACTGGGGTTCTGGGTGAGACTGGCCCTGTGCCGGTCTCAGAGGAGTTCCCTCTCGAACCCCACCACTGCATCAAACCTCCCGGCTCCAGGGTCCTCTGCGAACGGGTGCGCAAAGATTCGAGTTCGATCTTCATTTGCCATGAGATATATTTGGACGCTGTCGAGCCCTGCTGGCAATGTGCATGGTTGTCAGCTTGAGCAGATGGAGAAGCTATCTCTGGTAAACGGCATTTTGTTTGAGGTGGTGAAGTCGGGTTGAAGTTGATTGTAAGCCAGGCACCAAAATGTCAGAGTCAGAAGAAGAGTGCTAGAGAGCATTGCTGACCCTTGATAATCGACACATTGGCAGTCCAGAGCTGAACAGGACACCTAAATTGTTTTTGTCAGCCCTGTACTGACTGATTGTAGCTCTGCTTTCCCACGCTATGCTTTGTGGTGGAACTGAGGCTGATGTTCCCTGTAGGCGGCGCTGCTTGCTGCTGGAAAGGGAGTGAGGATCATGGTGTTCCGGCTGCCGCCATATGTGTGGGGCAACGGAGGCAGCTTCTTCATTCCACTGCACCTGCACGCGGCGCGAGAGCGCGGCAAGGCTTACTACATCCTGCCAGGTGAGTCACAGATTACTAATATACCCATGCACTCCACTGGAACTTTCTCCCTCCCGTGCTGGTTGTCCCTGGAAGTGCTGCCGACCGGTTGCTTGAGCAAGTCTAGATACAGCAGCAAGCAGGACAGCAAATAGCATTACTGGCGCTATGCATAGAACATGAAGCTCTGCAGGCATTTTTCCAGTTGCTTTTGGAGCCTTGAGAGATGCCGTTGAGTGCTTCTGCTGATTGTCTCAAGTTGCTGAAAGCACATTGAAATTTCCAAGGTACTGATTCATGAGTGCACGGCACATGCAGGCACCCAGAAGACATGTGGAGTGCATGTTGAGGATCTGGCCAAGCTGTACCTACTGGGAATCCAGAAAGAAGCTGGAATCGGCATCTATCACACAACCACCGGCAATGACTACACTGCCAAGTACGGTCCCAGCCGTGCGGCTCCCACACTCTCCTGCGCGCATAAATTTGGATCCCTTTCTTTTCAGGCAAAGAATTATTCAGCTGCTCTATTTCTTTAATCAGGGGCCTTAAGTAAACGGGCAACTTCCGAAGTCAATCCCATGCTGCAGTGTTTGGGGGGTGAGAAACCCAGACCAGCCTGTGTCCTGTGCGTCTGCAGCGTTCACCTAGGAAGAGACAAAACGTTCAAAGGCAAAAGCAGTTGAGAGATCTTGACGTTCCTGTCTGGTTTCTCTGCCATCAGCGGAGAACCCTACCCCAACCCTAAACCTTAATCCCCAGAAACACATTAAATATTTAAAGCCCTGGAATCAGGGAACCGGAGCTGACTGTCTGCATTGTGTGCCAACAGGCAGATTGCAGAGGCGGTAGGGGCGAATGCAGGAGTGCCTACAGAAGGAATTTCAGCGGAGTCGGCCATAGAACAAGGCATCTGGCCTGCGTGGGCTGTGCCGGTAAGTGTTCCTTCTTTTCTTTTGGTTTTTGAGTCAGGGGGATACCAAATACTGTAGTGCTCATACTAAACCCCGCAAAATAAATACATATTATAGGCCTGAAAGGGTGGATGAATAAGACCCTATGATGATTTTGAGGCCTGATTCGGAAAGCTCTCGACACCCCCAATCCAATGGAGCATGACCCTGGTCCTTTTGAAGCCAGCAAAGACCCATAACAGTTGCTTTGTTGCACCGCCCGGGGTGCGGGTAATAAGCACCACAGTTGAACACAGATTTAGGACACTGACAGAGCCTGAAAAGGGGGGTATGCTTCCATCACCTGTGCGTTATTTCAGAGGCGAATCAATTATCAATGGCTTCTAAGTGTCACCCAAAACTAGCCAGAACGTCGCCCGAAAACCTTGTGTCTTCATTTGTTCAGAGCCATGTGACTTTGGCAAAGCACTGAAAGAACATCGGATGCACTTTTATGACGTGAATGTCTCAAAATCAAAATCAAAATCAAAATCAACAGCTGGGAGGATTGTGACTGCAGGTGTTTGCCATGAACAACTGCGCCAGCTCAGCAAAGGCGGAGCGCCAGCTGGGATGGGGAGATTACAGGAGCACTGACATGCTGCAGGATATTGCATCCGGCTCCTACGCCCAGAAGTCTTGAGGAGGACGTTTTATTTTTGTACTGTGCACTCAGTCATGCGTTCCCCAACTGCAAAACGGTGCATTTGAGCTTCACTTCAGTGCCTGCTGCGACATGTATGAAAAGAGCGTCCCTGTAATAACAGAACAGGAATGATTAAAAATGCATCACCATATGCCACAGTGGTCATGGTCCAAAGGCTACTCTTCTGCGGAAGTTAAGAGACCGACCCTGATTGCACTGCAAATATGACACTTGGGTGCTGCACATAATTTGTTCTTATTTTGGTTCCCTGCTCAGATTGCTGCAATAACTAGCACCACGCCCGTTACCAGATGAAAGTGAGGGTTAGAGTAAGCGATGACTATCCCTTACATGATATCATTCAATGAGTCAGCCGAAGCCTTCGGCGAAGGGCTCACACTGGGCACTGCTCGCTGGAATCGACTTTCTGTTGAGGTTGGCATGACCTGACACATAACATTATTAGTTCGTGTGTTCCGAGGGCCGAGTGTGTGACGCATTTCTGCGAGCAACACTTCTCATTCACGCCATTCTTCAGTAAGCTCCCCTTCAACGCCAAGATTCCTGCTTGATAAATTAATTTTTCGCATGCATGTTTCCCGCACCCCAATATTTTGAGGCGCTGCAGATGCGGTGATTTTTTGGAAGGATGGGCTGTGAACCTGAAAGCAACGAACAGACGTTGAACTACCGCACGTATATGCTATAAATTCTCACATATGAAGTTGAGAATATTTTGTTTAACCCGTGCAGGGAAAGTTGGCTGAGGCAGTACTTTCATGGGTTCGGGGTAAGTTCTCCTTTATTTCTGGGAGCTGCTTATGCCATCTTCCGTGGATTAATTGCATTTCACCTGCAGAAGTTGTTGCTGGACTCGAAGAAAATTATGTCTGTACGGCGGCTTGCCAGCAGGGTGCCGATTTGCAGCACTTCATCGAGAACAGCAACGACCCATCCTTGTGGCAAAGTATCATATCGGGGGGATTGAGTCACAACGACAGGTTGGCTGTTTTTTAGTCTTGTATCGTTTGTTTGTTTGTGATCGTCTCTACTAGGAAGTTATTCAAGTGATTATGGTACTTGCGCAGGCTTATGCAGTCACAGATGGCGAGTACTGACTCAACACCACTACCAAGTGTCCTGGGAAGTGAGATGCAATTCGAGCTAATCAGGTTCGCGATTGTAGCTACCAAAATGCATACAAGTTGAAGCATGAGAGGCACACTGTGCTCTGCAGGAACCTTTTGGCCTGCCCTTTACCCTTTTGCTCTGCCTTGTGTTGGCTGGGTACATGAACCTGTTGAATGCAATCTCTGTCCAAGGACTCTATGAGAATACTTTTTCCATGCACCGCACAGGACAGCTAAGGAGTCTGCGCAGCCCAACCAAGCAATTTATCGCCATAAGCTGGTGATTTCCTTCAGATTGCAGGGGTTTGATGCACCGCGGTGGTGATAAATCTGTAATTCCTCTGAACTGGACTGAAACCGCAACTACTTGATGCTCAAACTGTTGCCGAACGCACTTTTTACTTGATGTGGCTTGCACTCATTATATGCAATTGATTTACAGACTATTTGCAGGGGGTCAAGAATACAGCGGCTTTTGCTCGATTTGTGGCGCAATTGGAGGCAAAGGAGAAGGATGTGGTGTGTATTTCCATAATTTCTTGAAGGCTTGTGAAGCACAGGCTGTCATGTTGGCCCTGGTAAGCATACACTTGTATGCTTGCATGTGGGCAAGGCAATGCGCAGGTGGTTGTGGGCACACCATGAGGCTGACATCTGTGTGCTGCCAGATGGAGAACCGGAGATTTCAAAAGGAGGATTTCGATGACACGTGGCCTGGAGACACTATGACTGAGAAGAAATACAAGGTAAACTCCTATGCCACACAAAACTTTGGTTGGATATGTGTCAACAAGCTTCTAAAAATGCCCTTTCTTGTGTGGCTTGGACTGTATTTCAGCGTGCGGCATGACTGTGCTAGAGTTTGCGTCGGAAGCGCATCTGCTTTCAAAGCATATCCAAGCCCTGCAAATCATTCCGCATCAGTGCATGACCATGTCCTTGCACTCAAGCAGCATGTGGTGAGAAGAGCCGTGTTGCAACAGGACTTCTTTTCTGAGTACATCGGCGAGCCTGTTCCCAACTGCCACCTGGACGAGGCAGAGCTGCGCACGCTGGCACAACGTGGCCTCACGTGGGAGCGCCATGTACTCACCCAGAACTTCCACTCGTGGATTTACCTCTAGGACGTCTTCAGCGTGGCCCATATCCTTACGCAGCAATAAAAAGGGTGACATAACAAGTGCAGGCCACCGTCCGCTGTGCCATGGGTGCTCATGACAATTTAACATAGGTAGAGGTGATCACGAGTTCACAAAGTTGCTGCGGTAGGTTGGAAAAGGTTGCATTGGATGGTATCATCTGCAAGGCCACTCGATCAGGCTGTGCATCATGCAGCTACTCTGTAGTTCCGGGGATCTTGCGTGCAGATAGAGGGGTTCGGGGAAGTGCCACCAGCGGTGAATGTCCATGTTTGGGTAAGTCTACCTTAGAGCTCGTCCTCCCAAAATCAGAATGTGACTGACTCCCAAATGGGCGCTTTGTGCATCATTTTGCACGATGAGAGTGACAGATTGTGGTGAGATCTGGTTCTCTGGCTCAACGTTGAGGGCTTCATGGTAACTGCACTTGAATAGCAGGCCCTTTCTGGCATCTCCACTTCTCCAGCTCTCTGCTGTTCACGATGAAGGGCCTGAAGGGCCTGCAGCAAGATTCAGAACTGATCAAGAGTGCTGGGGATTCGGTGTTTATTGTCGTCTAATCCAAACTGCAGCTTGTCTGCAGACGCACGTGCACCTTGCTTCTGGCGCCAGGAAAAGCGTGTAGTAGTGATAATGATATCAATCCCAACGGTTCTGCTGACAAATGCCACCGACACTACAAGAAGGACACGAGCGGCCGTGGTTTTAAAAAATTTTCCCTTGAAGATCAGCATCACGGTCAGCCAAGTGAATGAGGAATCTACCTCGGTTGCACGAACAGGGGCGAACGATGATGAGTTGTCTAAGATATTCCGGGCTGGTATCGAGAGCCTTAAATCTTGCATGCTTATGGAAGGCCCATCGTAAATCCACCCCTAGCTTCCGCCAGCGAGGAAGCTACTGAAGGCCACGTTGACGCCCACCAAAAATACTGATCGATGCGATCAAAATTGTTGAACGGAAGCAATACATTGCGACAAGATGAGGACAGATGGTTTCTTGCACCCAAGAATAGCGGGTCTGACCAGCACGTCAGGAAGAACCGTACACGTGGAGTACAGGCATGCCACCTTTGACCATCCCAAAGAATCCTTTCATGGTGTTGATCAAAAGCTCATAGGATCACATTTTAGAGAACAAATTTAAGAAGAAGAGAGCTGTGTGTATAGAGACACCTGCTGGATCCCAAATAAGTGGAAAATCTTGACTGAGCATTGGTGTTCGCAGTGCAGAGAGCAGCCTTTTTAAATTCAGTTGTCACTTTGTTTACAGGTCTGCGGGTAACGACGGTTTTCAAAGTAATTTTCGACGCTGTCATGTACAATGTAGACACGTGTGCAGAGCTGTGGGTGTTCAAGAACAGAACCCCACATCTACAGGGAGAGACCAGGTCCTCACCGTCTTTGTCGAACTATATCCTCTGAATAGTCTTTTAACATATGCACAACTGAAGTGACAATAGAAAAGTACTCGCTTGTTTTGAGCTATCACTCAATTTTCAGACTGTGCCCAGCAGGCAGAGGCGGTCGTTGAAGTCAATGGCAGGCAGAGAAGGCGATATTTTTTCAGAGGCAATAAGGAAGTCTTGGTGGAGGATGAGATTTTGACTAGAGAGGAGCAAGCCAGTAACCTTGTGGATGCCTTCAGAGGTGACGCAGCGTCACATCTTCGAAGACATCCTAACATAGCACTTTCCAGACGGCCTGCATATAGTATCATGTGTCTTGCCAGACAGCATGTCATCATGTTTATGAAGTTCAGTTCTAGAGCAGCCTTATAGCCTTACTTCCATGGTACTTGTGGCCCTCAGCACTGCTTTATCCCGACAGCCAATTCGGCACTCCTAGCCAGCGACCATTACTCTGAAAGGCATGTCCTATTTCTGCGCAGGCTTTTTCCTGCCTCGAGGCTATCCCAACACTGTGACTCCGGACTATCTGCGCTTCCAGCTGTGGGCAGTCCCCGCGCACATCACTGGCTGGATGAGCACCAGCCTGGCCACCTCCAGCCTGCTCAAGGCGGTGGGAGTGGGCAACAGCGCGGTGGGGGCGACGGCAGCGGCTGCTGCCATCAAGTGGATCACCAAGGACGGCATTGGGGCTGCCGGCAGGGTGCTGGTGAGTGCCATCATCAACTCAACCTGCAGCCATGAACTTCTACATTTATTGAATCTGGCTCTCTCTGGGTGCGCGGCACAGGCAGGAGTGGCCAAACTCAAAAACAAGTCCAGGGAGAACTTACTGCAATGGATCTGGGATACCAGGCCTAAAGAAGATGACCTTGGCTTGCTTGTATCAATGGCGCAAACAGCCAATATATCTGGAGCAGATCCCCGTAAGCAGTGGTGCCTGAGCTGGCACAAGCAAGCCCTCGCTCCTGGATGCCTGCAAAGCCAGTACTTAATATCTGCTGTTCAACTAGGAGAACGAAGTCAAAAATCCCACACAAGACACATTAGCTGCACCCTGCAGGTTGGCGGCCGGTTGGGCAACGTCTTTGACGAGGACCCCAAGCGCTGGCGCATGGTGGCAGAGGCGTTCCTGACAGTGGGGCTGGCGCTGGAGATTGCAACTGCATTTTCCCCTGCCAACTTCATCGTGCTGGCAGGTGCCGGAAATCTGTCGCGTGCGGTCGGCCGGGGCATGACTAATCCCTGCTTCCGCATCATCCAGACACACTTTGCCGCCGCGTCCAACGTTGGCGATGTGGCCGCCAAGGAAGAGGTCAGCAGATAGTTTCTTTTGTACGCCATGCAGCCTGTAGACAGTGTAGCACCCATAGCACCCATTGTCGAGTGTGTCAGGCACACAGTACGCTTTCTACGCATGGGCTGAGTAGTGCAAACAGTGGCAGCATCTCCTGCTGACTGTTTCAGGCGCAGCGCAAGATCACCAGTCCAGGCTGATCGGTGCATGTCAACAATGCTGATGGGTCTTTCAGGTGTGGTCTTCTCTGCGATAAAATCGACAAAAAATCGATCCCGGAGGAATTTGGCCAGTGGAATCGTGATGAGGCCTGCAGAAGGCACTGAAAGGACATATTTGTTGGAGACTCCCACACCCCTCCACATGCTGTAAATGGGATGTTGTGTCGGCGCGTGGCAGGTGTGGGAGGTAAGCGCTCAGCTGCTGGGCTTGGCAGGCAGCGTAGGGCTGCTGAAAGCGATTGAAGCCACCGGGAAGCCAGAGAATGTGCTGGGTGTGTGGGCCGCTGTCCAGGTGTGTCTCAATCAACGGGATATGCAAAGACAGGCCGTTCTGGAATAAATTTGTAGAAGTGCTGCTGGAACGCACCTAGCCTTAACCTTGCATTCCACCCTTCAAAAGGATCTGTATCTCCCTTGAATATATATCGCCGTGCACCCTTGCAAAGCCAAAATTTAGGTGGACACATGACTGAGGCTCTGATGAATGAAGCCTTCGGAGTGCACTTGCATGTTGCAGGACTCCAGCTGTATCATCATTGTGTCATATTCAAAGCCTCTGTCTGTGACATATCTTGAAAAAGTTGTTTGAGTTCATGTGCCTGCACGTGCATGCAGGTGCTGCACTCGCTGCTGCGGTACAAGAGCTTGGCGGTGCTGCAGTTCCCTTCCGTCAACCAGAAGCGCGCCTGCCTCCTAGCTGCCACGCATGTCGCAGGAAATCCGCTGCCAGGTCAGCACGCAAAAGTCAGTCGGCAATTGCACACCACCAGAAGAGCTTTTCCAGAAAGCAAGGAAGCATAATGAATGCTGCAATGTTGCAATAGGAACGTCTCACAGTGAGCTGCTGCCTTCAGTATACTGAATTGAGAGGAACTGCCTGTGGCTGCATTTAGGAAAACTGGTGCATAGTGCTTGAGGGTTTTGAGTTTTGTTGCGCATGCCAGGCTGGCGCAAAATGGTGTGATTTGAGAATGTTGCGGCATGCATGTGCAGGCGTAGCTGAAGGGAACGCTTTGGAGAACGTGCTGGCGTGGCTGTCGCTGGTGCGGCCTTCTGTGCAGTTCGGATGCACACTGCAGGATGCACTGGGCAGCCGACCCAACTCTGCAGAGCTGCAGGTGAGAACGGGCCGCACCTCACTTCTTGGTTCTGTTGATGGAGTCCATTAGATAACATCATTGGTAACTGGGAATTGGAAAGGCGGTAGTGCATGTTGGCTCATGGCGCTGAATGTACGTGCCGGGTGTGCCGCAAAAGAACAGAGCGCTATTTTCATGCTTTGGTAACATAAGTGGAAGACGGGATTGCCATTCTGCTGAAAAAAACTATGAAGCCATTCATAAAGGTCCGTGAGCATTAGCCTTTTAATGTCTGCAGGAGCTCTTGCGGTTATACGAGGGGGAGAAGCACATCTTGGTTTGGCGTGAGGGGAAGGGGAAGGTTGTGCTCCACCAGGACGCACAGCCGGCAGATGCTTTGAGTCCCGTCTGGCAGGTAGATTTAATTGCTGGTAACTGTCTTCTGCTGGTCCCTAGTACTATCAGCAGGGGTGTTTAAAATAGGGAAGCACGGCCCACAATCATGGATTTTCGTCTCTGAAACTCAGAGATGATTTGCCAGAACAGTGAGTGAGTGCAGTCATCTGATCGCTAAAGGTGCCTTTCATACAACTCAGAATACAGGCACTGGCTGTGAGGGTTATTCTTCATCTTCCTTTGGGATCATGCATTAGGAAGAGTGGTGTCATGCTCAGTGGCATGTGCTGATTTCCATGGGGTTGTCATTTAAACACTGCCGCTGCGCAGGCTGCCTGGTTGGAGCAGCAGGGGGTGCAGGATGCAGGGCCTGCAGAGCTGCAAGCAAGCCTACACGCATTGAGAGAGCAGGGAGCAACTTTCTTGGAGGAGCTGAGCAGCACTGGCTGGTCCACTGATCGGGTCACCATCCGGACCGGGTCAGCCAGATATGCGCAGCTGCAGCAGCTGCGGCAATGACATGAAATAATGTGCAGCTTGATTCCTGCTCACATCTCCGGGGGATGTGGCTGGTGCTAATGGAAACACCATATTTCTTGGAACCACTGCAATTGGCCCTGACAGTTGACTTCACCCCTGCATGTACCTGAGATCTGTGTAGACATTGTGTTTTATTGATATTGTTGGGAATGTTAATGGGAGTTTACTTGTGAAATGATGACAATTTGCACTTAGCCTCAGAGATTTCAGGTTTGCTTTTGGTCCTTGAGCGCGTGCCTAGAATTCATGTTCCGAATATGCCAGATATGTCCCGGGACCCACTTGAGCCTGTATTCGACAGCCCCTGTTGAACTGCCAAAATATGGAAACGCACACGAGCTGTCAAGTCAGAGAGCTCCTGAGGCATTCCCACTGGCTGTGAGGATGCCATGGCCATACAAATTCACAAGGCCTCAGTGCATGCACTGTAGAGCATTGCAGTGCCGCATGTCGCACACAGGACGCCAATATCTCAGTGGCCAGGATCCTCAGCAATGTCAAGAAGGTGAGCAGCTCACACCACCGTGCATCTGTTGTCCCCTTTTTTTTGCCTGAAGCATGCATGGCCCACCTCATTCGGATTCCCAAAGGTGTGCTGACCATTCTTCCAAGCAGGGTGGGTGGAAATGCTGTAGAACTTGTTTGCTCCGTATTAAGGGTATTCGCTCTGTATTCGCACTTTTGAGCATTAAGCTGAGGCATGCAATGCTCCTTCGGCAGGCCACCTCAGCTCTGGACAAGGCTGCGAGTTGGGGCAACACCCTCGCATGTGAGGCCTCAGAGGTTTTACTGGTGCTGCCTGGGGGTGGTGGTGAAGTCCCGTGCAGCTGCAAGAGAGGACCCAGCCTCTAAGCGGCAACTGCTTGTGGCATATAAGACAGCGGCAGACTTGCAACAGGAGGAACGCCATGTCAGGTGCAGTTACATGCCACCATGTTCTTTTTTGAGGCAATTGACCCAGCAATGCAATCATGCATTGTTGTCAACTTGAGGTTGAGAAAGATGCAGCACACATTTCTGGAATTTCAGGGCTTGTAGTCATGAGTGAACTGCCGGGCATTATCAAAGTTTCCTTGCAGTCTTGCACACCCCGTGCACACTGCAGGTGCAGCAGCTGCCAGGAGCTGTGTGCCAGCCTGCAACGTTGCAATCGCTGCTATATGGTGGCGTACTGCTCAAGAGAGCGCCAGGCCCAGCACTGGATAGCCGGACACATGCAGGCCTGCCGAGAGACTTTATGCATGCATTGGGATTTGACTAGGCTACAGCTAGCTAGCGCTCACAACCAAGGCGCTGACATGTCACTGCTTCCAATTAAAAAGAGCTGTCCGCTCAGAAGAGTGTAACGAGACCTGAAAGCCTTTTCTAAATCCACCATCAAAGCCTTGAAAGAAAATGACAAAAAGAATTGCAAGAATATTTGCGAGTTTGATTACAAGGCCCCTTGCATGCAATTGAAGTGTTTGTGGTAACCCCTGAAGGGTTCTGTGCGAGGGGTTTTGTAGCATGGTGCGAAATGAGCTTGAACCGAAGAGGACGAGAACGCACAGTGCTCTTGCCTCAATATTCGTAACATTTAATTTTAAGGTCACTTATCTGACAGACAAGACATTTGTCCACTTGCCTGCGAAGCGACACCGGTGATGACGCCCGTTGCTGCAGTGCTGGCGCTGCTGACCAGCAATATCTCGTAGCGCACAGGCAATTGCAGGAGCTTTCATTTTTTTGCTGTTGATTTCGTGAGTAGTGATGGCGGATCAGTGCTGAGTGGTCTTTGTGATGTGCAGAGGCAGTCCTGCCCACACCGCAAGATGTCGTCCAAAGGTTGTGAAAACATGCCACCAACGAGAGGACCTGTGCACGTAGAGATACCATTGATGGTGCTGATGTAGAATTTAGAGCTCCTAAAGGTGCGGAAAGAGATCGATCTGTCCAAAACGGTCCGTTGAAGGCACACACCCAGCTCCACCTCCTGACGTCCTTGACAGAGGGCCGGCTTGGCAAACATGAACTGTTACTTTCGTTGGTATCATGCAACAGATGCTTAATGTAGTTTTGCAGCCATTATATGTCGTATGTCTTGATAAAGCGTATATGCCAGACAGCATCTGCTGTCGTCCCTTTGCTCTCCAGGTCTCGAGCATACGAAGCTCAGGGCATACTTGGATGCAGGCTAAATCTTGTAGGCTTCACGCTTTCCCTAAAGACATTTCAGGACTCTAGAGAAGCTTGATTGGAGCTTCAGGTCAGACCAGACCAAGAAGCAGAACCTGGAGATCAGCTGGCACTCAGCGGTCAGGTACACGCTCCAGTGACTATCACACAGTAGACAAGAGACGCAGATAGGCCAGAGAAGGGCGCGCTTGTCTCTGTAGAGGGCATAGCGCCAGCCATGTCAAAGTCATCAAGGTCCAAGAAGAAGAAGCTCGAGAAAGGAGCAAAGGCAGCATTACAACAGATAGCAGCCCCTCATGAGGAAGCTACAACACCCAGAGCAAGCGAGGGTCCTCGCAGACGTGCCAGGCCTTCTGTGTCTCCCTGTCAGGTATGTACTCAAGTCATCACCTCATGCAGTGAGTGAAATGCTACACCTGCAGGTGTAGCAAAGAGATACTTTGAAGTTGGAGCAAATTGGATTCTATGGATTAGCATGATGCTGCAGCATGCATCGTGCAATCTTCCTGCATTAGCATGATGCAGGAACGTCCACAAGTTGGATGACATGCAATGAAGTGCTGCAAAGTTGCTGGGAAACTAACACACAGGTACTGCGGTGCAGTCACCGAGCGGTTCACCGGACAAGGGGACTTTCAAGGAGGACTTCAAGTGGGCTCCACCGGTCTGGGAGGTTCTGGCAGGGATGCATGATGGACCAGGATTTGAGTGGCACAGCAAAGAAGAATTCACTGAAGGACTGAAGGCCTTGCAGAGGAAATGGCGCATCAAGCAAGGCCTTCCCCGTGACAGATCCAACGACGAAGAAGAAAAGCTGCGGCAGCCAGAGCCGACAGGGACACTGCAGCACCAGAAGCAGCCAGGACCACAGCAATCACAGCCATCCAAGCTGCCAGAGCCAGCAAAGCCATCTGGTCACCATGGGCAACAGCCGCCTCCAAACAGCCCTCTCTACGAGCATGTGCAGGTAAGACAATTCCCTCAAGGCAAGCTGTATCTCCTAATTGTCCTGCAATGAGCACCATACAGACTTTGCGGACAGCCAGCATGAGTTGGTCATGCATCCTGCAGATTCCAGAACAGAGTGACAGGACGTCCTTGCCTGCTTGTGACTTGCGAATGGCTGCTGATGTAATTCCATTCTTGCAGGCGTTGTTTGCAGCTGCTGTCTACCATGTGTCAAAAGGTGACATGCATGAGGCAGAAGACATCTTGAGGCCGCTGTATGATGTTGAGGACCTGCACAACGCTTACCTGCAGATCTGCAATACCTTGGCCATATCATCTAGAAGGCACGCCCTCGCATGCATTCTTTCATCGTTTTCTGTGGCTTCCCAGTCTTGAGCATGCCAAATTCTCAATGCCATGCATGTGAAAGGTATCTTGTAAGAGTCCCCTGTACCATGCAGGTTCATGGTGTCCAAAATGTTCATGATGACGGGCCATGATCTGCTGGAGAAGGACGAGTATGAAGATGCAAGGGGTTGCTACTCCTTCAGCCTGGAGGTGTACCCTGACAACACAGAAGCACGTAGTGCCTTGGCCTTTGCAGAGCTGCGGGTAATCGTCCCTTTTCATCATGCATCTGCCTGCAGCAATGTCTTCTGCCGCTCTTTCTTGCCAAACAATAAAAATGCAATGCCCTCACCAGTCATGGAACGACGCACGCATTTGCTCATTGCTCGTGCATGGTTCTGGACTGACTGTATTGTCGGCATATGCTGCCACATTCCAGGTGCTGGGCCATGCTGTGCAGTGCAGACTGTCAAAATTACAACAGACTGTCACTATTAATGGTTGCATGTGTGCATGCAGCTGGGCAACTACGTGGAGGTGATCGAGCACTGCAGCATTGTTCTCAAGTCCCGGGCAGAGAGTCTGCACAGAGAAGCTTTGAAGTGGTGCGCATGCCTCCTGAGACTTCAGCTGTGCGACACTTTGCTTTCCAAATAAATTGCATGAAGCACGTCTGGAGGAGTTTTCATACAAAGGACAACTTTGTGGTGGCGGCATGCATGTGATGTGCTCCAGGAAGAGCTGTGGTTAGCCCACTACCTTGAGGTCTCATGTCTTAGGCATGGGCTCCCATGTCTTTGGAATGCTGGGCACTCACAGCTTCACAGCTATCTGCACAAATGCTGCTGAATCTGGCCCAAAAAGAGAGGCCAGAACAGCATGCATGCATGGTACTGATGATCAAGGCTGAAGGAATGCTCGAATGAGTAATTACTTGCATTGCAGGCGGGGCGTGGCATTCTACAATCTGGGGCGGCAGAGAGAGGCATGGAACGATCTGGCAGAGTGCATGGGTGGCGCGCGGCCCTCTGTCAGGCAGCGGCTCGCCTCTCCCAATGGCTTTGCCCTGTTCCGCCTCAAGCTCAATCCTGAGGTGCTCATGCCCCATTATTAAGCTTTTAAAACTCGCGAAAGGAAAGTGCTCAAGCCCTGAAAAAAGCGGACTGTGATATATAGTATTTAGCATGAGTATTTAACAAACCATACAGAGACCTGATCTGTTATGCTGCATGTATATGTGCAATTTTATCTCCTTTCTGAAGCAGGTGCCACAGAGAAAAGTGGTTGATGCAGAGAACAACGCAACTGTAGTATGTGGGAAGTGACATGCATTCACTTGTGTCATGCAGGTGTTTGGCGATGACCTGAAGCCCCAGGAGTCAAACCACATTACGGCATCCATGGCAGCACTGCTCACGCATGCAGAACAATTGTCAGCCGCTCAGTCAGGCTCCCAACCAGTGTTCATCTCTGGACAAGGCCAGACAAGTGATGCAGCATTCAAAAGCATGCCAGCAGCTGAGAGGCACCTGCAGCGGGACTGGCAATCTGCAGATACCCCTGAGAAGACGCAGCAGAGCATGGCTGAAAGAGTGGACGAAGAGTCCAGCAGAGCAATCAAGATTCTGCTTGACATGTACCCATCAGCCAAGTCAGCACAGCCAGAAGCTCCACGCTGGGGAAATCAGATCATGTGCACACGCAGCGGGATCACAGCCGGGAGCCGGCGATAATCCATGAATCATCCACTCTAGAGAAGCTGAAGGGATGGTTGGAGGGGGGCGTGGTTGAGGCGGCGTACACGAAGGTGTCAGAGTCAGATGAGCCAGGAGGCAATGCTTCTGATGCATGCATGCCAGCGCCCGACGGAGCTCAAAAGGCCGAGCCTTCCACTCCAGACTTGTTCAAGTCACATGCGCGCTGCCAGGCGTCTCTGATTCTGCTCAAAGAAATGCTGATGAGAGATGCATGACACACGCCGTTTGGGAATGTCAATGCAACTCCCACCAGGGTGACTGGACTTTAAGAGGAATGCTGCCCCAGCAGCTCACAAAACATAGCTCAGGGGCATTGCTGCTCACCGAGGCAAGACATGGATGCAGTCAAACTTGAGGTAGCAGACAGTGGAGGAGCTCACAGTTCTGTTGGGACGCTGGACCGCGTACCTTCTACCAAAGCTGCCCTCAGCGCAGGCTATAGCAGACAGTGTATACCGTAGCTGCAATTTGGGAAGACCTTCTCGGTAGAACAGGTTAGTGCTGCGCACAGAGTTCAGGGTACGACTCAATGCTGCTCAAGGATTTTACAGGTAGAGCTTATTGAAATCGCGGGACAGAGATATACATAGGTGACTTCAGACTCAGGAGAGAAAACAACAATTGAGTGAGTTTGCTTTTCTGTTACTGTTTGTCAGCTGTGGGTCGAAAGTTCTGATGTCAATCAGCAATTAGCAATTCTTGCCTGATTGATATTCTCACACAGCTTCGAAGGTTAAGACTGGCTCCCATTGCAAATTAAGTTAATATGAATGGAAGGCCTTTTCATTTCCTAGGGGGAGGATCTGGATCGGTCAATCAGTCACATTACAACACTTCCAGCCAACCTGGGGCTGATCCTAATGCCCAACTCTCCATCTACACGGCCCACATTCCACAATTGCCAAGTATACAATTGTGCGCGTTTGAAGACAGTACTAAACTTCAGCATATGTTTGCCGATCTGCACGATCAAACGATCAAATTTGTCAATGTGTGAAGCAAGCACGTTTCCAACAGAGTAAACGAGGACCTACTCGTTTCATTCAGTTTGGAAAAAGAAGAGAAGCAGCACCTAAGCAATTGGCCGCTTGAATTCAGCCTCCCTCCGATGGTCTGAATATACACATGACCTGGTTCGTCAAACCGATAGGGATTTCTTTGCGCGCATTTCAGGCCATCTAATTCCTGTACATTTTAACTGTGCCTTACAGCACAGGACCCCTCCCGAACGATCCTCACAACCTCCTGCAAAAATGAATGTCACGGTAGAGACACTGTGTAGGATTATCCCTTCCGTGTTGATTTCAACTGGCACCACTTTTTGCCGGTGCGTTTGTTATCCTGGCCTGCGGCCTGCCATCCTCAGCATCATCATCTTCTTCATTGTCGCTAGATTCCTCTTCTGCCTTGACCAGCATTGCGTCAATCTGATCCTGTGAGAGCGGTGAGGCCTTGGAAAAGGTCTTGCAGTTGTTCTTGTGGCCTGCCCGCCAGTGCAACCTCTGGCAGTCCTTGGAGCAGTAGGTGGCCACCTCGCACCCCGCGCACTTCTGCAGCTTCTCGCTCAGCGCCTTGCAACAGTCGCACCTGCGCACAACAGCCACTGCCCCTCTCAGACCGCTTGCAACCCAGCTGCACACTGATCTACTTTTGTACCAGATGCCATCTGCCATCTACCACATCTTGCCACATACAAGCTCAGCATGGCATGCCAATGCAGCAGCAAAAATATGCAGAAGCCGGTGTAAGAGATATAATAACAAGTCTGAGAAAAGTCTGAGGAAAATGATGCCTAAGAAAGAGACAGCTATTAAAATGGATCAGGCGGAGCAGTGCACGGATCGAAGCATTAAGGGGCTTGGAGAAAATAGGAAGGACTCACATGGTGTAGACGAGGTCCTGGTTGAGCTCGCCCTCGGAGGTGTACGCAGGCAGCGACTGCTGCGCAAGTTCAGGGTCTCGTCTGACGGCTCCGCTGAGTCGCCCGGCCACGCCGAGGCAGCGCCAGAAGCGGTGCTCATCTCCCGCCATCAAGTCCCCGCACCAGCCTGCACTGGTGGACTTGTGCACGCGCGCCTGCATGCAGAAGGCTCGAGACATTAGAGTGAGAAGAGTCCAACACCTTCACAATGCATGGCGTTGACAGGCATCCTTGCCGGGAGCTGCCGAGGCAGAGATCCTGAATTAAATGTCACTGGATTCTTCATGTACACAACTGACAGTTGACTGCTATCAAGTCAGAAGCCCTGGCCTCTACAATCGTGGCTCAAAGTACCAGCACTGGTGAGCCTGACTAACAAATATGCTGCATGCATGGCCTCGCCCCACACTCAGCATGATCGTGTCCCTTGCTGCAAAGACCCTGCCTTGTGCAGAAACAGCATTGAAGAAGCACCTGTTTGACGAGCTGAAGGACCCTGTTGACTCGGTATCTGGGCCCCTCGCCGCCGAGCAGGATGGCATGACACAAATCCCATCGCACCAGGCTCTGCGCGCGGTCCTCCTGTCCTCGGTCAGCCGTTTCCAGAGCTGGAATCAATATCTGCAACGATCACAGCATCCTTGTCACATCACTTCTACCCCTCTAACGCGGAGTGCCTCGGAGAAAACTCATCAGAATTGCCTATTTACCTTATTCAAATGCCACCATCTGCTCTGTGTCTCCGCTTGGCGATACAGGGAGAAGCAACATGTTCAGCGGGCAACCACCAATAAACATGTGAAAAATGCATGGACGAGTACGTTTTCCCACCAAAAGTCAAGGGGAGAGGGCTACCTTGATTTTTGCGGCTTGGTCCTCGGTGATGTCAGCCAGGGCAAGGCTGTTGGCCCAGTTGTCAGGGTCCAGCCTGGCAACTGCTTTACCATGCGAGTCTACCAGCTTCCTGTACCTTCGGCTGTCTTTGGGCAACTCGCTGTCTTTGCTGTTTTGCCTGTATAGAGTCACCAGCCCCATCCTGAGGCACAGCTCCACGTCCTGTGGCCTCAGGTCAAACCTGTGCACCACAACCAATGCATGTCAGCACACAAGACAAAATGTCGACCCTGCAATGAAGTCCTGGCAAGCACTGCAAATAGCATGCACCCGTGTCTTGGCAGCACTGGGACAGGCGGCAATCTTGTTCACAGCCTGTCAAGAGAAATGTGTGAAGTTACTCACAAGCCAGAGGCAGGCGTGGAATGCTGCATGCTGGCCAAAAGACTGGGCAATTATCTTGTCGCGCTGATCAAGCTGCCTCTTACAGGACTGAAAGAAGCCCACAGGCAGAAAGAAGGGGGCTCACTGTTTGAGAGCCTTTTGCCAGAAGTCTGGCATGAGCTCCAGGGCTTTGAGTCCGATGAGGCCGATCCTGATGGCCTCGATGTAGTTTGGCAGCATGTCCTCAAGGCTGCCGACAGTCATTGTCTGCATGGGGACGGAAGTAAGCAGCTGCGCCGGCCTAGTCACCATTTGTGCCGCTGCCGAAATCTGAAGGTTCATGTCCCCATACACTGCAGCCCACAGCCGCTCAGATAAGCATGCACGAAAAGGCACGACTGATCACGCTGCACCTAAAATACAAAATAGCATTGCGGAGGCGGTCTCTCACTGTTCAATCTGCACAGCTTTATGGGCATGCTGTTAGCTCAGTTGGGTGTTTGACAGTAAAGCTAGGGCACCAATCTTTGCCACATAGAGGGCAAATGTCCTGCCAAATTGTATGCCAGCTTATAGCTCCCAAATGGCAGCATTATTTGTGTAGCACATTTGAGGTGAGAATGTAAGTATCATCATACCTCTCCCGAAGGTGGATCCATACTTGGCTGCCTCGCTCATCAAGCTGTTTATCTTCCCAAACTCAAGGTCCAGGCCCAACCCTTGATCACACAGCGCAGCCTTGATGAAACAAGCTGCTCCCTGTGCATGTGCGAAACAGCACATGTCAGTACTTGCTGCCCTTGCTGGGTGGCTTGCAGGACCTTATACACGCGCAAAGACATATGTGCGCTCCTTGCATGATGCTGGTAAATACAGGTGCAGTGTGGTCAACAAGTAGGCGGCCACCAATTCTTAACTTGCAGAGTCTGTGGTGGAGTATCAAGCAGGCACAAGATGAAGAGTCAAGAGTCATGAGGAGCAGCCCCCCACCAGTGCCAGTTTGTCCTCCTCAGACTTGAGACAGCAAGCGGGCAGATCAGTCAATTCACGCAATTCGTACATCAAAGCGTCAATTTTCACTTTCTTCCTCATGAACTGAGTCCTCTGGCTTGCTGGCGTCCGTTTGGCTGAACAGCCACAGAGCTGAAGTTTACATCCAGGAAACAACGCACTTGAATTATACTGAAGAAACCCAATTTAGGTGAGCCTACCTCGACAACAAGGGCACATAGAGCATGGATCGTTTTTATCGAATTCCTCGGGCTGCATTGACGTGCTCGTCTCCTCTTCTTGCAAGCTGAGTTTCTGCAGCTCCAGGAGCCTGTCCTTTGGAACGGGATGGGCTCGAGACGCATGCACTTTCGGCATCAGGGAGAAACGTTTATGCCTGGTGCCTGTAGCACTTTCGATTTAGCTCTGCGTTCACAGTTCAACCAGTTATACGTGCCCACCATCGCCGATCTAGACGACAGACTTATGATGCAAATGACAGCACCATAGAGCTTACCTGGTCGTAGATGCTCTATGATGAGGGAAAAAAATGTTATTGCGCTTCCCTTGGAGCAATTGCAGGAGATGGAAGTCCAAAATTGAACACCACAAATTGCATAAAACCTTCCAACAAACCTGCTAACAGTTGGGATCCTGAATTGACCAGAACAGTGCTTTCCAAAGAGAATGGAACATGGTTTTCCCCAACAATTTAGAGTGTAGAGGAAACGAATCAGTTTTATCGTATGTTGCCCAGGACATTCTGTAGGTCAAAGCCCCTACGTATACAGTACCCCAAGGGACCTACAAATTTATAGCATGAGAGTCCACTTCTGGTATACAGAGCTACCGAGATTTGGTTGATAGACTGCACATGGCAGACTCCATAGCCAGTTTTGCACTGCACTGCACCTACTGCACTTACGCTGCAGACCCCTAAGGTGCACTCGCACCAGTCACCGCGGGCCCCCCCGAGGGCCAAACCTTGCAATGCACGCACTGGCAGTCTTGCTGCGCAAACAAATAATCCAGGAACTGTATCAGTTGCACACAACAAAATCTGCTCCTTACTGCCAATAATTCAGTCCCATGCCAGCACTTTCACACATGCTGGCCGCCACCAAGGTTGTCTCTGAATTTAGACCAATGCCTTGGCAGTGTTCATGCTGTCTACTGTGCGATCTTGGCAACCTGCTGTTCTCCTAACCCGGCTCTGACGGTCACACGCATCCCCTTGTATACCACTCTTGCAACCAAACAACGCCAGAATGCATAATCCCATATTCATCATCAAGCAGTCGTGCAGCTCTGCTCTGTGACCCTGCAGTTCTGCAGCCATACAGGCAGTCGCTGTTGCCGTAAGTCTCCTTAAAGCCTCAGCAACAATTGCTCACTATACCTCTGGGAAGCAGTCGGCCAGCAGGCCAATGCCACCACAAGTCCTGCAATCCTTGCAGCATCAAGGAGATCATTGCGTAGATCATCAAGCCCATCGTGGATGATCTCGAGCCTCTCCAACTTCTCAACTAAAACTGCGGCTTGTTCCAGATGCATGCCAATGATTCTCCCATCATGCAGGAGAAGCACTGCACCAGAGTCGCCGGGGACACAAATGCGCTCGTACACCACAAAGTGACCTCGCCGGCTGAGACACGCTGTGCACGCCTGCAAATAAGCGCCAAGATCATTCATTACACCATATTTGTGTAGTAAGACAGTACCAGTATCACAAGGGAGACATTTTCAAGAGTGACTTGTCAGGGAGCAATGTAAGCAACGAAAATTACCATTCAAAGAAAAATGTCACAGTAGAAACTCTCCAACCGACATATGCGCCTCACCGGGACGGCTGCAAGACCGGGACCAAATTCCTTCCCGATCTTGGTGGCCGCAAACGCCAGCTGGAAAGAGCAGAAGACAAAGTTGTGGCTGTGCATTAGCTCTGTTACGTCTCGCTCCAGAGGCAAGTATGGCTGAGGCTGCTGCGTGATGAAACAAACAGAACCAAGCTCCTTGCTCACCGCAGTGACCTCCAGCTGAACCCTCCTGTATTGCCCATCAGTCTGCATACGTGCTTCCAGCGTCTGGCCTACAGCGGGCAGCTGGGAGAAGATATAGTGGGTGGTTATGCCCCTCTTGTTGTCATAGAAAATGCCCAGGCCTGCAATCTAGTGCACCATGTTGACATATAGGGATGCACCAAGAGGACACAACGCAGGTTAGGTGGGCATCTCGCCACTGTCATCCTGCCAAAAATTAAGAAGCAGTACTGTAAGAAGAGAGTCAATCGACAGAAGGTTCTTGGAGTGGTTAGAGTGCAGCAGGTGCACAAGACACCAGAAGAGGGTGGACACATAACTGCATCTGTGAAGTCATCGCCCAGAATGATGCAGGTGGCCTTCTCAACGCGCAAGGCCACCTCTGGGAGCAGCAATGGGGAGTTCTGCCGTGCCAGCATGGTCTTGGCAAGCCCGTCAATAAGATGGTGCACTTTGCTGTGGAGTCCTGCGTGGACCTCACACTCAATACTTTGAGATTAGATCGACGGCTTATCCGTATGGGTGACAGTCAAGTTGTCATGGAAAACATGCTGGTGCTCACCGTGACCTGAGTACTCAGATATGTCCAGGAAATATTCAGCGCCTGGATCGAGAACGCGCTGTCCTCCCAAGTGTGTACTGCTATTGGGTGCATGCAACTTTCCAACATATGCAGCATTCATGTCACGAAGAGAATTTCTCACAGTCTCAGCTGTGATTGGGCTACCAAATACTTGAACAGCAACTGGGTTTTGGCCCTTCCACACGGTGACAGTCACGCCAGCCATGGCACAAAGATGCCAGCTTCTGTGCTTTAGATACCACTGTCGATGCCCCTACTCTCACAGAGCAGCTACCTACACCCCCACCATTTCTCCCAAGAAAGCGCTTGTTAGATCTTAACCTGCAGGCTGCAATCTGGCAGTGCCGTGCCAGCTGTGGCAAGCCATAAAGGAGATGAATATTGAGTCCAATGTCAAAGTGCATCAGTAGATTTCTTCACGTAGCGCAGTTCAGGACCGAAAAGCAAGCTATTAAGGAAATGATTGACGAAGATGGCAGATATCTCATCGATGTGAATATTAGGGTTGCAACCCTAATTCCCGATGGCGATCGAGTGTCCACTGAGTCGCTAGCTAGTCCTATAGGAACTCCCACCACCGCAGGAGAGGCTAGGGAGACATTGAAGCAGGATAACCGACGATGGATGGGCAAGCTGGCCGCCGTGGGCAGTTAAATACACTTGGGAGGTCGCACAGACCTAGTGCCCGGACAGACCTACAACCTGACCGTGACAAAGGAAGCTGGTACATTTATCCATTGTGCTCAACAAAAATGGTATTTGCCTGTAATTGGGCTGATTAAACCCGCTTTGGGACTTTAGTTGTTCAATTTTGCGCACAGAACTCACTCACAGATTGCATTGCAAAACAGGTCTGGAAGAGAAGCTTGAAGGTCTGGCGGAACTAGGGGCAGGTCATGCGAAAGGATTTATCCCAGAGACAGCTGACCTGGTGAAGACGGCCACCTGCCTGTTCGCTGATGAGGATGACCAGTGCACAGGTAAGTGCCTGCTCAACAGCACTTCAGGTGCATCCTTAAGAACTCCTCCATGACACTTGGAAAGCTATGACTGGTCGCCTTCCCTCCTGATTATCTTGACTCCATTATATGCAATTTCTTTCTGGCTACGAAAGTTTGTTGTGGGATGCAATCGCTGAAGGGGCTACTTGTTGCATATGCAGGATTGGGCTGCTTCTATGGGCCCCACTGGGGCATCACCTGCTAACATGACCTAGTGGAGCAGCCACTTGATTCACAAGACCCAAGTGTGCAGGAGCCCTCCTTGGGAGAGACTTGGGAGAGAAAATCGAGGTGTATGTTTTCAAACAGGGCAGGTGCGCCAATGCACCAGGGTAAACTCCTCCCAACCAAGTGGTGGTAGGGTTTGCCTAAGAATTCAACCCACAAGGTGCAAGAATGGGAGTGATGATTGCAGGTACCAGCGCATCTCGGTCACAATCACAGAGCTGAGCAAAGGGCATGAGTTTGCTTGCTTTATCACCGAGCAGGAGCAGCCCTTCTTACAATTGCACCGAGATCCCAGCGTCTTGGAGTCAGCCAGGGAATTTGTACTGTGCTCTTTCCACTTGCAAGCTGGCTTGGGCCACCTTGCCAGTGACTTTGGTATTGGTCTGGCACAATATAGGGTACGCTCTCAAAGAACTTGAGTCCTGGGGTGCACGGTTTTGTCTGCTGATCACACTTTGTATTCTTGTATGCAAGCTTGATGATGGCGCTGGCATGCAGGCGTTGTTTTTGCGCTTCAGCAAGCACACAAACGATATGGTGTATGATGTCAACTGCGCACCCGGTGACCCTGGTGCAGCGCTGTTGCTATATGAAGGCCGTGTGATAGGGATGCACCAAGAAGGTATAAATAATCTCATTGGGGAATTTGACCCCACCAGGCCAATGCATGCGAGATTAGATGATCTCACAGAGTCTGCCCTTGCAGCTGCCCGGAGTGTAGGACAGGATGGTCTTACTTTGTTGGCCAAGTGTTTTTCTCAGGCAGGTTGAGGCATGGGACACATACAGAATGTCTGATACATGCGGAAGACCTGCAAAGAATTTTCTCATGGTGCTGGCAGCTGATAGGACTTGAAGAAAAGAGCGTAAACCGTCAATGTGAGTGCATTTAAAGTCCCTGAATGCCCATGACACTACAAGCAATGCTAATTAGTTATATTTATTATTACACGCTTTTCCTGCCAAAGGCAAGGTGCGTCCTGCAGACAAGCTGCAGTTTAAGGCTGCCACAATCCTACCCCTTGTTGGACTCGCCAGATCCAAGCAAGACACAATCAACCGTGGGCGCGGTGCACAGTATTTGTACCGCCCCCCGCCAGCCGGGGTCAAATACCCTGAATACCCCGCGGCACTGATAACCTGAAGTATGATTGTCTCTTCAAGGACACTCTCAAAAAGTGGAGAGATGCATGCATGGCATTTGGTAACACTAGTGAACAATTGCATTGTCTGGCATTTGAAAGGTTTGGTTATTGATCGATGAGACTGTTGCTTGGTGCAGCTCTTGAATTGAATGCCACTGGCATGTTCAAATGACGTGATAAGGTGAAGATATAGACCGAGTGCAACACGGCAAAAATGTGTCAGATTTAAGAGTCAAGACAGTCCGCTGGACTGTCCACTGGTAGCTGGCAGCTACCAGAGCTACATAAGTACACTCCCCTCCCTTTTGGTGTACAGCCCAACAAGCCCCATATGGGATTGGACCCCATCATACAATAATCGCAACAGCCTATTGACGCTACCAACCTTTGAAGCATTGCTGGTACCCCAGTCCCAATTCCTGGTGCAGCAGGTTAACATTGCTGCTAAGTGGCATGTGTTGAATCACATCCTGACAGTGTCTGCATGCCGCAAAATTCCCGCATCATGGTTACTGTTGAGCGCCAGCAGCTATGTTGTCACCATCAAATATTCTGCCTTACAAGATTTGGATCTGCAGTAGTGTTCATTGTGTGAAAGCATGGTGTCATCCTATCACCAGTTGCCTGTTCCTGTTCACTGCATTTTTCATCCTGTGCTTCGTCTGCACTACTTTCTAACCTCCACAGCGCTCCCTTCTGATCTCATACCATCACGCAGCAATGCGCAGACCTCTGCAGCTCTGCTCTGGACGCTGCAGCTCGCAGCCAGTTGGGCAGTCGCTGCATGATAGGGCGCAGTCATCGAATGAGAAGCTGTGACAGGTCACCTCGCCAACATGCAGCGCAGCTGCATTTGCGCATCGCTGCAGCACCTGCACGCCAACAGAGCCCAGGTGTTCATACTTGTGAGCGGGCTCATCGCATCAAAACTGCTGGACACATGTGGTGTTGATCAGGGGTTGACAGCCCCAAAGGGCCTCCAAGGGATTGGCCAGCCTGCTTCAGGGCTAGGGGCAAGATTTCAGGGCAACCCCGAGATACATTCACATTTGGCAGAATGGCATTAGTGCAACCTCCGGAAGTCACTTGGCTGTGACTCAGGGGCACCCTAGACTTCTCAGGCAATTTTGTACCACTTGAAGGCCGGATCCCAGGTATAATCTGCATCATGCAGATGTCCCTGTTGGAAAATCTTGGGAACCTCAGGGTTGCCCCGAAATTTCAGCTACTATCACTGCAGCGAAGCCCCCGCCTGCTCTTGCCCTATATAGGGGCTGGCCTGAGGTTTCCTAGGACCCCTGTCAAACCCTGGTGTTGATGGTTCTGGTCATTACCTAGATGCTGGACAAATCACATATCATTGTCACCAGACATGCGTCTCTGGGCTGCACTCAACAAGTAAAAGTCTGGGCTGTACCTCTTCACGGGTGGCGCAGAGGACGTTGCACTGAGCAGCTGGGTTAGGCCGGTCCATGACCTTCGATCGAGTGTTGGGCAGCGAGGATGCGCTGAGGCAAAGGCCTGCATGATCCACAACTTGGGGATTAGCGCAAAACTGAAACAGAGCAGAGCTTGGCAATGGCTGTTGAGAGTCAGTATAACACTGGGGTGTCAGGGATGTCGAGGGGAAAGTGAGCACACTGAAAGATTCCGATTTTGGACTTTACATGCGCCGAGAACCCACCCTCAATGTCCCCCACATCGCAATGACAAGTTATCTTCGCCATCGCAGCATCAGTTGAACCCACAAAAGCAGCCAAAATGCAGGCAGTCGCCGCGATCGCCGCTAGCGATGCCCGGGTGATAGCCATTGTCGCCTTTCGGGCGCTTGCAGGGGCTTTTACTGCGCGATCAGTGCTCGATCCTGACACTTCGTGGCAAGCTGTCCACCTAGTAGGTTTTTATGATCCGTCCTGTCAGCCTTTGCCGCTACCCTCCTGGAACGTATGCAGTACGAAATCAGACCCCTCTGAGCTCGGATCGACAATACAATGCGTCTGAAGGCAGGTGGATGTCTCTCAAAACACGCTGGCCAGCCTTGTCACGAGCATGCGCCAGGTGTGATCCCAGAAACGCCATCGGAGAACGGTTCCCGGTGCGCCGAGGCTCTTGGACTCATCATGAATTGAATCAAAGCAATGAATGACGATATCACTTACTGCATGGACTTTGCTTTTTTGCAATTCTCGCTGCATCCGCTCCACATTAGCCCGGGTGCTTGCTTTGAACGACAGAGCGGCGCCTTTTGCTGGATGATCCCAGTGCGTCGCTGAGCGGGGTGAAGTGCAAGCGTGTTTGTCAAGCAATTGAAGACTATTTTCCTCATCTATATTTTGCCTGAGTATCCACATGCAAGCAGAATGGGGATGACGCGTATAGCTGGAGCCTGAGGGGAGCGCAATGTCTTGACGGTGGCACAATAGCGGTGTCAGTGCGAAGAACTGCTGCAGGATGGCAGCGATGCGCAGCTTCATCAGCTCCCTGATACTGGCGGCGGTGGTTGCACAAGCAGCCGTTGGCCAGAGCAACAGCAATGGGAGCGCCCTGTGTGACTCGACAGGTCCCAGGATCTCTTGTGGCGGTGAGTCTTTTCGTGCTGTCTGGAGAAGACAGCGATGTTCTTGCGTATTGCACCTGCAGAGCATGGCAAAATGTATGCATCACCGAGCGCCACGAAGAGATTCTCGCCGGGATTCCGCTCTGGGTTCTGAAAATTTAAGTCGACAATTTTGCAGGGCTTGCAATCAATTACTTGTGCATACTTTCTGCTCAAGAAACAGCAGATCCTTCCACGTGCTGACGCTACCTTTGGATGTTTCCAACCGTCTGATCGCTCTGGTGCTTGCATGCAGGTTCTGATGCCACTTCCTGCCGCAGTCAGGGCTGCTGCTACAGCCCTGCTCCTAGCAACATTGGCGGCACGGCCCTGGTCCTGCCAGCGTGTTTCAAGCCCAATGCAGACAGCTCAAACTATGCTGTCCAGGGAGCTTCCCTCCAGACAGGAGGTGACATTATAAAGGGGTGAACGAGTGCATCTACCTTTGTATTCACAGCATGCAATGTGATGCGAATGAGTCCAAATCATGTAGGGCAGCGAATGAAACTCTAGATCAGATATTACGGAATGCATGTGCATTGCAGCCAATGGAGAACAGCAGGGAACACTCAATCTGCAGGGCAATGGCGCTATGCCTTTCCTTGGAGGTGACATCAGCCCATTGATGCTCTCAGTCCAGAACCTTGACCAAAGCATTCTGCGGGTCAAGATTGGGGCGCCAGATCGCTGGGAGGTGCCTCAGGACCAGCTCTTCACCAGCACTGCCGAAGGTGCCTTGAAAATGTCAAAACACAGGATGTGATGTGCTGCTGGTTACCACTGTCAATGCATGCATGCCTGGCACTGACCCTTTGAAAGTACATGACATGCATGGACGCACGGAGGCGGTTTGACAGTGTGTGTTGAGACATGTGCAGGTACATTGCAGGGGTCACCAAAGTACACACTGCAGTACAGTGCCTCCCCCTTCATATTTGCTGTGTCCCGTTCGGATGGCAGCTCAACAGAGCCTCTTTTCAACACTGGTGGAAGCCGCTTGGTATTTAAGGTGAGCAGCGCATTTCTTATGCTCCACCTGCCTGGAGCTTTATGAATGCACGATGACAGCCTTCCATGCATTGCCCTCTCCTGCAAGGATTCAGAAATTCAGGCTGCATGTGAGGCGAATGAATGAATGCATCTCCTTCGTTTTCTCAGGACCAGTATTTGGAGATTTCTTCCAAGATCCCCTCCACCACAACACTCTATGGCCTAGGCGAACACGCTAGCAGCACAGGATTTGCTTTGAGGAGGGACGGACAGCCATACACACTCTGGACACGAGACCAGCCACCAAATGTGCCCAACCTGAACAGCTACAGCTCTCATCCTTTCATCATGGATGTGCGAAAAGGTGGGACCTGTGCAAACTCATCCTCCTGGTTGCCCTGCAATGTGCGCTTGAATTTTGCAAGCCTCATAAGGTGTTCATGCACGATGTCATGCAGCTGCTCTGCTGCAATGGTACATGTCAGATGACGACTTTTTTTTTGAAGGTCATGCATTGACATGCATGGATGTACAGAGGATAATGCATGTGTTATGTGTGGAAATGCAAAATTGTTTTGACTGCATGAACAGGTGGACAGGCACATGGCGCGCTGCTGCTCAACAGCAATGGCATTGATGTTGTGCTCACCAAGACCAAGATGCAATTCAGAGCCATTGGAGGCGTCCTGGACTTATACTTCTTCATGGGTCCCACACCTCTGGAGGTTCTTGCTCAGCTAACCAGCATTATAGGACGCCCTGTGATGCCCCCTTACTGGAGCATGGGTCTGCAGCAGAGCAAGTGAGTCTGTGAGCAACACCATGCAAATTCTTCACAACCTTGCCTGGATGAACACACCACCATGCACTGTTGCAAAAAATATGCATGCTTGATGACGGCATCTGGCCTGTCCATTGTCTTTCAGATCCTATTGCATTGTGCAGGAATGGCTACCTGACACTGGACTACTGCGAGCGCGTGGTGCAGAACTACACCCTGAGTGGCATCCCGCTGGAAACCTTCGTCACAGACATACCCTACATGAATCATCTGCAGATCTTCACCTTGAGCACAGATTACCCTCTGCCAGAATTTCAGGCCTTTGTCAAACGACTGCATGCTGCCAATCAGCGATGGGTAAGCTGTCAGCAACTGAAGCTTTTCGATCTAGGTCTTCCTGTTTCTTTTGCAGGTGCCATTTAGGCTCTAATGTCCAATATCCATGCATGCAGGTACCAATACTGGATCCCCAGGTCCACATCAAAGAGGGCTATGAGCCATATGATACTGGCATCCAGCAGAATGTCTTTGTGAAGGACATTGCGGGCGGCAACTATGTTGGTCAGGTAGACGGTGCTCTAGCTCTTTATGCAAGCATAAGTATGATGTACAGATGAAACACAGCATGCAGATTCGGATCATAACCATAAATGTGTTCTGCAGCTGTGGCCTGGAGCTGTGCATTACCCGGATTTCTTCAACAATGCTACTGTGAGCTGGTGGACATCTCTCATACAAGGGCTTCATAACCAGCTCCCTTTTGACGGGCTCTGGATTGACATGAATGAGGCCAGCAACTTCTGTACTGGAGATGTTTGCAGTGACCCCGGTGAGTCCTACCATGATCAGCAGAAGAGTTTGAGTACACAGGTTTTTAAAAGCAAAATCACTGAGGGAACGTCAGGTGATCTCCAACCTGTGGCTGCAGGCAATATCGAGGACAACACTGACTTCGTATGTCTGCTTTCCTGCTCGGATGGCACCAGTGCTGCAGGGTCCAATGCTGCAGGACTGCCCTCCGCTGGCATCTTCAACCCTCCATACCTGATCAACAACAATGGAACACAGCTGGACATCAAAACAAAGGTGCATGCAGTTCAATGAGAATGAAAAACAGCCTTGCAAACATGAGCTCTTTGTCTTCTGTGCAACTAATGCATCACTGGTCTGTGTCATGTGCAGACCCTTCCAGTGAGCGCACGCCATGCTGATGGGACACTGGAGTACAACGCCCACAATCTGTATGGACTGTCCATGGCTATTGCCACAACACAGGCTCTCAAGACTGTCCGGCAGAAGCGGCCCTTCACATTGACTAGGTATGCGCTCTTCTATTTCTCAGAACCCGGAGTGGCAATAGCTTTAAAATTGCTCTGATGCAGTGCAGGCTGTAGTGGTCCAACTAAGACCTTCGTTTTTGCAGGTCCACATTTGTAGGATCTGGCGCATACGCAGCACATTGGACTGGTGACACTGCCAGCACTTGGGATGATCTGAAATGGGGCCCTGGGGTGAGTTTAAACTGGCTGCACACATGACAACATGCAGGAGATTATTATGGACATTGTATTGAATGTTCATCCTTCTCTGCCGAGGAAAGTGCCCCTCTTTGTTCCTGGTGCAGATGATGATGGCAAATGGGATGTCTGGCAATGCATTCATCGGGGGCGACATATGTGGCTTCCAATTTGTCGCCACAGAGGAGCTTTGTGCTCGATGGGCTGCAGCAGGAGCCTGGCAGCCATTTGCTCGCAATCACCATGCTGAGGGCTTCCAAGAATTCTACTTGTGAGTCCCTTCTTCTGCCTGCCTCTGTGCATGCTTTGGGAGCATGTCTCCCCACATTTGCGTGTTTGCGCCAGGATCCGAATTGCACGCTAACTGGGAGCTGCCGTGCACACTGCAGGTACCCCAATGTGAGCGCAGTGGCCAAGAAGGTGTTCACATGGCGGCTGCGAGTGATGCCATACCTGTACACAGCGTTCTATGATGCGCACACCTTCGGCTGCAGCATCATGCGCCCCCTCTTCTTCAGCTTCCCGGGTGAAGCCGCCTCCTACAACATCGACCAGCAGTGGATGCTGGGGGATGCGCTCATGGTGGCCCCCATCATGACCCAGGGCACCAGCACCACCTCTGCATACTTTCCCTCCGGCGTTTGGTACAACCTCTACGACCACACAACCATCACTGGAGGCCGCAGCCAGACCGTCATGGTGAGCTCCTACACTATGGAGCTTTTGCATCTGCATGCATATCCCCATGATCAGTCAGCTTGCAACATGAGAAAAGGACCTCAATTCTCACTTTGACAATGTGTGCGCAGGCTAATCTGACTGACAACACACCCGTCTTCATCCTTGGCGGCAACATCATCCCAGTGGGTCCAAGTGGCTCTGTGACGACCACCGCTGCGCGTGCCGGCAACATCACGCTTGTAGCCGCCATGCCAGCTGCCAACTCCCCATGGTTTGATCGCTGCGGCCAGGAATGCGCTGGCAAGAGCCAGCCGGGCAACCTGGTGGCCTGTGGGCACATGTACCTGGACCAGGGTGAGTCCATGCACGCAAATCTGAGCGACATGCATGTTACATGTGCTTGACATTGATCTGGCTCTTAGTGCAGCTGCTGAGATCAGTGTGTTTTCTTGTCTGTAATGCATGTGTCAGCTTGATTGCTCACAGGATCAATGAGGATGCTGACAACTGTGCATTGTGCAGGTGAGGAGCTGAGCGTGGGGACATCCCTGAACAACTACCTCAGCTTTGAGGTCCGGCTCACTGGCAGCACATCTGTGGGCCTCCAGGGAAACATGGCTCTGTACTGGCCTGGAGCACCTGGAGGCGGCCAGGGCTCTGGCTGCACTGCTAATGTCACATGGCCCATGCTGACCGCCATTACCATCCTGGGCAGCGGGCCGGTGAATACTGCTTCTGTGTCCGTTACGGTGAGTATCCCAAAGCACCGCATGCAGCTCAAGATCTTGCTGCATTTTGAAAAATTACACCAAAGCAAAAATTGGTATGCCTGTTAAGAGGAGCCCTCTGCTTCTTGTGCTGAAGGACCTGCGCATGCAATGCATTAGTCATTGGCAGAGGCTTACATTGGGCTGCTGAATGCTCTGCAGGAGGTTGGGAACCAGTTCAGCGCAGACTCAGCCTTTGCTGCGACCGGCATGGTGCAGGCCCAGTCTACCGCACCACCTGTCACGGCAGCTGACGGCAGTGGCAGCATTGTCTCCTACGGCCTGCCCATGCCCAAAGGAAATGTGGCGTACAACTCAGTCACCAACAAGCTGAGCATCACTGTCCTGGACTATCAGCTGCGGTGCCCCAACGGCCTGAAGGTCACCTGGTCATCCCCTGTGGTGGCACAGCCCAATGATGCCGCCGGATAAGAGCACAGTGGAGCACTTTGCACTGGTCTATTCTTGAGGTTATGAGTGTGTCGGCAGTCAACAGATAGCAAACTGGGGGGTGTTTAATTTTGAACTTGGTCGCATTGTTCGGCGCACCTGCCGACAGCCTGCACTGCTGAGCTACGTGGGCCTGTGCACTCTGTGGGCTGAAGGGATGGTGATCCCTGCTGTGCATGATGTGCACAACAGATGCTGAGGCTATCAGGCTGTGAATTAGGAAATGTCATAGTTGGGCTTCATTATCCTGGAGGAGTCTGTGGTAATCTTCCTAGGAAGCCATGTTTAAGCGTTCATGGATATCCTGGAGCGTTCAGCTGAGTAGCAAGGCTAGGGTTGGGGTAATGTAGGTGTTTTGCAGCATATACGGGACCAGAATGGCTGGCAAATTAGACTTCCTGAGATGCAATGGGCCTGTGGATGGGCAAGGACAATATGCAATGGGCCATGAGTTCTGATCTGCTCTACTGTCATTCAGAGGCCCACCTTCTAGGAGATGCTGCAGTCCCCAACCTTGTATGGGACTGGCTCCCACACATATGTAGCTTAGAGTCTCGAGAACTGCCGTGGACAGCTGTGGGTACTGTCAAGATTGTCATGAGATGTCATTGCAAATTTTGCAGCAAAGAAGGCGGCAATATGCCGCAGAGTGTGCCTGGATATGAGGATCTTTGCTTGCTGCAAACCTGGAGTGTGTAGGAAAACGACCGAAGTACGAAGTATGCCTCCTTTTTCATGCTCGCTGGACTTGCGATTACCCTGTCTTGTGTCAGAGGTAGCAGGCTTCTCGGATGAGAGCCATCAGGCAGGTCAAGGTCTACGTGGTGCTCTGTTCTTGTACATAGGATAGCTGTCTGGAAAGAGCTTTCCAATCCCAAAGCAGCCTTATGAGCAGATCCTTCTGTTCATATCATGTCTGTGTGCTGCCTGTAACTAACGCAGTATATCGGACATACTGCACTCTGCAATTGAGCATCGCCATACCCTGATTGGCGACTCAACAACTATTTTCTTGGTTGCTATACCTGGCGCTGCAGCTTGTCTGCAGGACGTACCTTGCTTTTTGGCAGGAAAAGCGTGTACTAATGAAAAAAAAATGCGCTACAGATTCATCGAAAGCTGACTCTGGATCTTGAACCCAGTTAGCTCTGCAGCTGCATCCCTTGCATGTCCACTTGCATAAATTTCCTCTCACAAGTTTCAGAACGGGACAGGTGTCAGCACAAAGAGACATGACGTGCATTCAGGGAGCCTGATTACGGCATTGCAATCATGGACTGCCGAGAGATGAAGTCAGCATTCCCAGCTCAGCTGGAGCACAACAGATCTGTCCTGCAGGAGCCTCGAAGGCAGGAGCGACACGGCGCTTGTGCTGCCTTGCGTGACAGCGGTGCTTGAGTCGACGATGAGGTTCAGGATGAGGGCGTTCGGAACGGCGCTGCTGGCTGCTTTTGTGCTCGGTGCTGTGGCCGGTCAGAACACCGTCGACCTCAGCGCTTGCGACCCCGACGGCCCTCGAGTTGCCTGTGGTAAGCATCAAGATATCGGCGTTGCAGACTTCCAAGCAGAGCAGCAGTGTTGACAAGCAAAGGTGCCATTTCAGGAACCCTAGACTTGCCGCTCTTTCACGTCGCCTCTGCTGCCTGTGATTGATCGCTGTGTGTCTTAGCAGGCTGGAATGGCATTGAAGAGGGTACCTGCCAAGGCATGCACTGCTGCTACACACCCGGACCCGACAACATCGGAGGCATCACGTACGGCTTGCCGACCTGCTACAAAGCGAACGGTGGAGAGTCCAACTATGGAGTGGCAGGTGGCAGCCTGCAGACAGGAGGTACGCTTCATCCTTCTGCTAATTTCTCAGAAAACGAATCTTTTCCTTGTCAGGTGCATCACCATGTCTCTCAGATAGCTGGTGTCAGCTCCTGCCAGACCCCTGTGTGCTGGTCCCATTGAATTTCGTGTCATGAAAATATGGGCTGTTGAGACCCCTGTGGCACAGCTGAGTGAGCTCTGTGTGACGGAATGAGATCTTTTGCTTGCATGTGTGCAACTCATTGGCCTGAGCGCTGGTGTGGTCTTGGTGCAGATGGCCCAATCATCGCCAAGGGGAACCTGGTGCTGCCATCAAACGGCACTATGCCCTTCCTTGGCGCCGACATCAGCCCGCTCGATTTGCAAATGGAGAGGGTGGACACAGGCATCCTGCGAGTGAAGATTGGTGCTCCAGGGCGCTGGGAGCTGCCACAGGACAAAATGTTCATCAACACCGTCAAAGGTACAAGTCCCTCATGCATGTCTACATCATTTATATTGCTTCTGGTGGTCCACAGTTGAGCTGCATGGAATAGACGGGAAGGCATGCATGACAGCAGAAGATATATTGCCCAGCATTCATCTGCCATCCATCAAGGGGATGCATGTCATGGTTTTCTGGCATGTCAGGTCTTGCAAGTGGCCTTGCACTTGCTGCATGATTGAAGCCTGACTAGTAGTTGTGTGATTTTGTGACTAGGCAACACTGGGGGTTCTCCACTGCTTGAGCTGAAGTACAGCGCATCTCCCTTTGGCTTTGCCGTTGTCCGCGCCGGTGGCAAGAAGGATGTGCCCCTGTTCAACACAGCAGGCTCCCGTCTCGTGTTCAAGGTTTGAGCGCCTGCCTTGTATCCGGCATGCAGTGTGAGAATGTGCTATCCCTGCGCATTTGCTGCAAACTGCGACTAGGTGATGCATGCATCATGAGCGTGCAAGGCATCTCTGGAATACAATGCCCTCATCTTCGACAGTATGTTTCAGGACCAGTACATTGAAATTACTAGCGGCATCCCAGCGAACGCAGTGCTGTATGGCCTCGGTGAAAGTGCTCCTAGCACGGGCCTTGCCCTGAGGCGGGATGGGATCCCCTACACACTGTGGACGCGCGATCAGGCGCCTGAAGTGCCGGATGTCAACAACTACGGTGCCCATCCCTTCATCATGGATTTCCGTCCAGGTATGGGAATCTCCAGAAATTCTCAGCCATACCAGTGCAGCTAATGCGCATGCATGTCCCATGACAAGCCAGTTTCCTCCTGTATCTAGAGCCATTGGCTTGTCTTTAGCACATAAAGACAGAATTTTTCTCTGGCAAGGCATGCATGCATACATGAACCAAAAATGTGTGCTACATGCAGGCGGTGCCACTCATGGCGTGCTACTCATGAACAGCAACGGCATCGATGTGGCGCTGACACCCAAAAAGATGCAATTCCGTGCCACTGGCGGCATCCTGGATCTGTACTTCCTGGCTGGTCCCACCCCAATGGACGTGATGAATCAGCTGACCAGCATCATCGGCCGCCCCCACATGCCCCCATACTGGAGCCTGGGGCTCATGCACAGCAAGTGGGTATCCTGTTTGAATTTATATCTGCATGCATCCAGTTGTGTGCATCCCAGTGTCTCTCTTAGAAGCGTGCAATGCCGCCTTGGGCTTATTGCTCATGACCATGAACATGCAAGGGAGCCTACCTGTGCGTCTAACCGTGCAGATATGTTATCAATTAAATGCAGAGCCAAAAGAATTCGACAGGATGTTGTAAAAGATAGTTTGGCATGTGCAGGGTTGGCTACATGACTGTAGAGTACTGTGATCAAGTGGTGACCAACTACTCGCGAGCACAGATACCCCTTGAGACTTTCATCACGGACAACCAGTACGCCGATGCCTACATGGACTTCACCTTCAGCGAAGGCTACCCCCAGAAGGCATTCCGGGCTTTTGTGGACAAGCTGCATGCCAAGGGGCAGCGATGGGTAACGCACATGCATGCATGATCTTCGCTGCAGACATAACGTTTTTCTTTTGTACGATTTGCCTGCTGCCAGGAATCATGCTGAAGTTTCTGCTTGATTGCAGGCACCTATCATCAACCCTCAGATCCACATCCAGCCTGGATACTCGGCCTATGAGTCCGGCATTGCTGATGGCGTTTTCATCAAGGATATCTCTGGCAAGCCTTTTGTTGGCCAGGTGTGCCACACATCTGTGTGCACCTTCAGAAGCATTCCTCTTGCCAATGCTTCAATGCCCTTTCCTCAGCATCTGGTTAGAAGTTGATCGGACTTGCAGCTCTGGGCTGGCGCGGTGCACTACCCAGACTATTGGGCAAACGTTACGCAGCGCTGGTGGGCTAAAGAGCTGGCAGACTATCACCAGAAAATGCCATTCGATGGTCTCTGGATTGACATGAATGAAGCCAGCAATTTTTGCACTGGGGATGTTTGCTATGACAATGGTAAGGTCCACCTGTCGTCTATCTGAATTCGGTCCAATGCTACTTTCTTGCTGACAAGTCCAGTCTTGATGAATGCAGATTCTGGGGCTCTCACCTTTTCGATGCCTGCTGCAGGCAAGGCAGGGCCCAATACTGACTTCCAATGCAGAATTGACTGCCACAAAGGCCCGGCTGCTGCCAATGGTGCCCCAAATGTGCCCCCTGCTGGAATCTTCGATCCTCCATACACCATCAACAACAATAACACCCAAGTGAACATCACTGTCAAGGTCAGAATAATATTTGACTTCACATGCAAGGGTCTAAAATAGGGTTTGAGCATGTGCTGGTTTCCCTTAGACTGTTTCTAAGACCATCAAAGTGAACCCAGATGCTATTTTCAGTATACTTACAGCTCGTTCCATGCATGCATTGCAGACCATCTCACCAGCAGCGCGCTATCTGGATGGAGCATTGGAATACAACAGGCACAACTTGTACGGCCTTTCCACAGTGATTTCCACCAGAATTATTCTGAACAGCCTAATCCCCAAGAGATCCTTCCTTCTCACCAGGTGAGTCAGTAGCAAATTTCCCCATTTCTAAAGGCCCTCCCTTGCATGACCCTTCTCCACCTGTACACGAGTTCTTCAAATTGTACATTCTGATGATTGCAGACACATATGCCATATAACAAGACTTTGTCTCAAAACTGCTCACAGGTCCACCTTCCTTGGGTCAGGAGCGTTTTCCGCGCACTGGACAGGCGACACAGCCAGCACTTGGGCTGATCTGCGCCAAAGCATTGCTGTAACCTTCTTTCTCTGCTCCATACTGCATGTTGTCTACTTCCACTTGAAACTGAGAAGTAAAGCGCAAGTCTGGTAAGCTTATAAGGTTATGGTGTCCTGCACAGAACATGCTGGCAAACGGCCTGGCTGGCAATGCTTTCATCGGCGCTGACATCTGCGGCTTCCAGCATGTGGCAACCGAGGAGTTGTGCAGCCGCTGGGCGGCTGCAGGAGCCTGGCAGCCATTCTCGCGCAACCACCACTCCACCGGCTTCCAGGAGTTTTACCTGTAAGCTCCCTGATGCAGTTTTTTTTGCAAATTCAATAAACATTTTCTCAAAAAGTCTGCCCAGCGCTGCCTGCATGCAGATGAGCACAAACAGTCAGGTGCTATTGAATGTCAAGGCCAAGGTGACATGCAGTGTACTAAAAAGTGCAAGTTGTCTCTCGCAGGCGGCCGACCATCCGGAGCCTGGCACAGAAGGTCTTCCCCTGGCGGCTGCGAGTGCTGCCCTACCACTACAGCACCTTCTACGACGCGCACACCTTCGGCTGCAGCATCATGCGCCCTCTCTTCTTCAGCTTCCCCAAAGACAACACGACCGCCCTCATCCACCAGCAGTGGATGGTGGGTGATGCTATCATGGTGGCACCCATCCTGCAGGAGGGCGTCGTCAGCACCTCCGCATACCTGCCGCCCGGGGTCTGGTATGACCTGTACAACCACACCGCCATCGATGCCAGCGCAGGGGGCCTCAACACCACCGTCCAGGTGGGGCTTTTCTACTCATTTGCCTTGCATGGCATTGGTTCATCTACGCAAGGTGACGTTTCAGTCATTAATATGCAGAGCGCAATTGCAAAGGTGCACTGTCCTGTTGACTCTGCCAAATCACCCCTGCAGTGCACTTCTTTCTGCAGAAATGCCACTGGAGGACACCCTCCTTCAAAGCAGAAAGTATTTGGACATGACAAAACTTTCTAACAGCATACTTGAGTTGGCATGCAGGCGGGATTGGCGGACAACCCACCCGTGTTTGTACTGGGAGGGAACATCGTGCCGCTAGGGCCTCCAGGAACCAACACGACAACTGCACTGCGGGCGGGCAACCTGACGCTGCTTGTGGCCTTCCCCAGTGCTGACTCACCGCCGTTTGAGCGCTGCGGCGGGGGCTGCGGGTCCCAGAACGGCGTCGGCAATCGCGTCACCTGTGGCCACATGTACCTGGACCAGGGTAAGTTGCCACTTCCAGATGCCTCTGCTGTAGATGCCCGGTTACATGCCTGTTTCCATGCACTGCTGTTAGTGGCAGCTCTGCATGCCACAGAAGTACGGCATGATGCTGTCCTTATCTCTGGCTGAATTGGTGTTTATCTCCTAGTCACATGTACAGTGATTCAAGTCCCAATCCAGGCCTTCGGAAGTTGTGCCAGTAGCTTTGGCTGATACAAAAAGATGTCACACAACGTGTCATGCGCAGGAGATGAGCTGAATGTTGGCACAGCTCAAAACAACTACGTGGCCTATGAGGCTCGCGAGGTCAGTCAGACTGGCGGCGCAACCCAGGGCACTTTTGTCGTGTACTGGCCGGCCCCCCCAGGCACTGAGGGCGTGGCGGGATGCAGCGCAAACGTCACCTGGCCGATGCTGGACATGGTCAACATCCTGGGAGTGGGCCCTGTGGACCTGTCGTCTGTCACAGTCATGGTGCGACTTCCAATCTGTGCTTAATGCAGAGCACTGCGCACTCTTGCACACCTGAATATTCTAAGGCTGGCCAGTCCTCACTGCGCAGCAACAAAGAAAGCTATTCTACCCGCAGCCTATTGAACCGAATCAGCAGCAAAGCTATGTGAAACAGAACCATATGATAAGAAATGATAGATCTGTTGGCGACCAATGATCTCAACAGTAAATTTGTTGTATGACTGCAGGACATTGGCGCCCAGACAAGCCCGTCCAGCGCTTTTGAGACCCCTGGCAGCGCAGTGGTGTCATCACAGTCTGTCACCAGCACGCCCATCCAGGCCGCACCTGTCAGGCCCCAGTTGAAGGTCATGTACAACCCCATGACCAAAGAGCTCAACATCTCCTCCCTGGGATACCAGCTGCGCTGCCCGAACGGCCTCAAGATCACCTGGTCGCCGCAGTCTGCCGAAGGCACAACAGCAGAGGTGCTGTAATGCCAGTCTTTGTTTTGTCGTTGATATCTGTAGAAGCTCATATGCCCCTGTTCTGCATTACAAGACACAAAAACCAAGCGTGTCCGCCAATGCTGAAATGATTATTTTTAAGTACAGCCAATTTGTCGTGCAGATGCCAATGACAGAGCCTGCAGCTCTCTCGTCACAGTCTGCAAACAACTCGCACAGTGCCATAGTGGCGATGCCGATCAGCTCCATGCTTGCTGCCAGCCCTCCATTCCCAGCCACCGTGGTCTTCCCTGACATCCCCCAACAGCAGGTAGGAGAATATGTTACACTCTGGCAGTAATTAAGATTATACGTAGGGTTTGCTGGGTGTCTGTGTTCTATCATGCAAATCGGCGTCCCGTCGGACGGTTTCGTCGTTCCGTCGGATCTAGTACATTCCATCTCTTGAGGGTTGCATGGTCATGCTGTAAGTCTGCTGACGATTATGGAATGATTGCAGCCGGCATCACCGATCGACGGCACTGTGAAGTCTCCCATGGGACTGCCGTTCGCCTGGCCGCCGCAGTTTGCTCCCGGAGATGTGTCTGCCGCCGGCCCCGCCCCTGCCCCGGGTCCCTCAGGGATGGTGTCAGCGCTCTCACGGCAGGCCCCGCCAGCTGCAGGCGGATAGGCTCGATGCAGAACTGCTAAAAGCATCGTGGTATCGATCGTGAAAGGAGAGCAGCCACTCTGGCAGGGATCAATAGCCTTCTAAGTGCTCAAGCAATGGCGCAAAGGATGATGGGCTCAGCCTATCGCCAAAATGTTCGATGCAATAAGCTCAAGTGCAAATGAAGTATCAAGCTCTTACATTCCCCTTTCTTGGGATTCTTGGGAGCTTCTCCTTCCTGGGCTGGAGCATCCGCTGACACAAGTTGGTGATGTTTCCAGCCAGGATGGTGGGTGTAGGATGCTCCAAAGCCAACGCAACCATCGCTTGCTTTAATTGATTGATCTCTTAGCAGTGCTGTCTGAATGAAGTACCTGCCCTGCTAATTTCTCAGAAGGAAATTGCTTGGCAGGCAGGCTCTACATCGCCCTGTCTGGGCCTGCCCTGTCAAAATTCACTTTGATGATCTCTCATTGCCTTTTGAGGTGCCCGAATGGGCCATGTCTCCTGCAGGAATATCTGTTTATTTTCTGAAAATGACACCTTGCGAATGATTGTCATGTGAATGGATATGTGAAACCGAATGATGGCCTCTTGAAGTCTGAATAGTGACGAGGTGGTCACTGTGATGCGAGCAGCGCTGCACTCGGCGTGTGTGTGCTGCTTCACATAAGTGCTGCGCCTGTGGAGAACTACTGAAGGTATTCGAAAGTTCAATGAAAGACTGTATTGTTCCTGACAAGATCCTGAAGGAAAATTATAATGCAAACGGCGTGTACAGGCTTTCATGCATGCTATGCAGCAATTGCAAACACGGCTTGAGCGGTGGCTGCTTAAGCTTTGAAGCTCGCTTGGCTGGTATGACTGGGGAGATCCTGTTAGAGGATTGCCAAAACCTTGTGATATTTGCTGCCAGGAGGCAGCAACTTGTAGGATGCCACTGCCTGGCAGTGGCAGAATGAAATCAACCCGGAGCCGAGCTAGACTCGAGTGGTCATGTAATCCACTACTGGGTATTCTTCTATTGGCATGCTTTGCCTCTTTGGGAGTGACGTACCTAAGAGCAGAGAGATGCAAAAATGCAAAGTTGTGAAAATTTGAAGTTGGAGTGAAGCTTCTCAGCATATTGAAGCTACAATGTGACGCCGCCTGTCGCCGCACGGGTTTCGAAAGCTGCTGCCGTTCTTGTCCACTGCATGCGACTTGAGACATTTCTGTGTTTGTTGAGTGTTGCTTTGCTCTAAGGTTTGACCAGGACTTGCGAACAACCGATTGATACGGAAATTTTGAAGGACTTGAACGAAGATGCCGCCTCTTAGCTCTGAGCAGCTGAAGCATCTCAGCACTGGTTTACTAGAAAATCCTTCTTCGAATATGAACAATATAGTGCCGCTGATGAAAGCTCTTAACCCCAGACAGCCTAAGGTTAGCTATCGGTCACATCCTCTGCTTCTGTAATTGTCAAACTAAGCAGCCAAATCACGATCAAGAGTGTTGGGTGGTGATGCAGGAGTCTTCAATATCGGCAGTGAGGGGCTTGAAAGTATTCTTCTCGGATGCTTGTGAGAAAGGGGATCTTGGAGCTTCTTCTGCTGTTGTCGATCAGGTGAGGATCAACTCGCGCAAACGACCTCGAAGAGCTTCCAATGTCTTCAAGAAGTAGTGTATCGGAAGGCTGCGTCGTCACCATGATGTGTTTTCCTGTTAGCCGTATCTAAGTGTCTGTTTGGCTGTCTTTGACAGGCTGGGGAGTTGAAGGATCCCCACATCTCTTACCTTAAATGGCTATCTCGCCAGTACACAGCATTCATCCCTCAACTTATCAAGCTTATTGAGGACGGAGCCCAGGCTGAAGTCCAGGTTTGCGCCTACACTGGGGATGAAATTCTCTGCTTATCTGGCGAGTTGGCACGAAGTGCGCCCAAATGCAGAATCATGACACAGGCTCAGATTCGTTGTGCCGTCCCCCAGGTCGCAGCTGTTGCGGCCTTGATGGAAGGCGTGAGGGGCTATGCAGACTCTGGAAGTTTCAATATAGCCCTCTATGACAGAGTAGTTGAGGCGCTTCTGGGCACCAATGCCTCGGCAGATGCGCTGAGCTACCTGATCACGGCTTTCCTACCCTACTCGGATGTCAGGTGGATCCATGCAGCCAACAATTGCTTATCATGGATGGCACAGATCTCAAGACTTCCTCAACTAGCTCAGTGGTGGCAGTGTGAGTTCTGAGATCCCTGTGGCAATGCTTTGTAGATTCTACACCCTCAGGTCAGTGGCAAAGCTTGCGGAGGACACCGCGAGTGGGATGTCAAACACAAGTGAAGACACTGAGGATGGAGAGACCGCCTTGGCACAGCGCTTGGTGTTGGGGAACATTGCAGGGCCTTCTCACAAGGTATATCTCTGTGCCTAAACACCGCTATTCGGAGTCCACTTGCTTTCACGGAGGCGATAATTCGGGATTTGCATGCGATTGACTAAGCATTGGAAATTGCACTCCAGGTGGCTGCACTGGATTTGGCTCGCTCTGCATATGATGTGCTGGCCAACATCCATCCAGGGGCTGAGGTGGATGCACAGCACTCCTGGTCCGGAGCAGATGCAGCAGCTGCCAAGGGGCAGTCAGAGAATGCGCAGAAGCGGCGCAAGCGCAAACGGCTGGAGGTGATGCCACCTTGCACTTTCCAGGATCTTGATCTCTTTGTTGATCATGTGCAGCAGGAATGCAAGAATGCAGTGTGTGTGCGCCATGGTGCATGGTTTGCTGCTTGCACGAGTCAAAGATGAGGGAGATGGAAGAGTGGAATTATTTGGAAGCAAAAGATGAAAACTGACCGTTGTAAAAGTACTCAGGACGAGGAGGGAACGGTGAATGGAGGCAATGGCGCCAAGCCTGTGAAGTGGGCCAGCCACGTTCTGCAGAGGCGTGCCTGGTCCAAGGCCTGGCTGGCGCTGCTGCGCCTCCCTCTGCCACAGGACATCCTCAAAAAGGCAAGAATGATTTTTGTTTTCCAGGATGCCATGTGTCTCGGTAAGGTCGTTGGCATCTGTCTCCAAAGAGCACCTGTAGTACTCTGTGAGCGAGATCTAGGCCTTTGGAATCCATGCGGCTGACACAGTGAGGAAATTGCTCCTTTGAATGCCAATAAGCTTGCATCTGTACATGCTGTCGGTAAATAGCCCCAAAAGGTCTGTCACTTCGGGACTGACATAAGCAGGATGCCTGGATGGGCCCTGCAATAAGCAGATATCCAAGAAATGCTGAGTTTCAAAGTGCTGTGCAGGTGCTGGTGAAGATGCATGGCGACATCATGCCCCACCTGACCAACCCGCACCTTCTGACTGACTTCCTGAGCGCCACGCTGGACACTGGTGGCCTGCACGGCATCCTGGCGCTGCACGGCATCTTCACCCTGGTTACTAAGCATGGCCTGGAGTACCCCAACTTCTACCGCCGCCTGTACAACCTGCTCACGCCTGCGGCCCTCATGGTACATTCACACCAATTTGACCACCACTGCTGCTGTGCCAAAGCTGTTTGGAGCTCCTGATAGAGGAAATTTGGATAGGGTGACAGCCCGCTAAGCATGTGGCGGGGCACTTTTGCAGCCTGCAACTCCTACTGTGGAATGCCCATTTTGAGGATGTTCCATGGTGAACCAATACATCACTTTGTCTGGACAGCTTATTGTATCAGAGTGCTGCACATGCAGGATTGCAGAAAATAGTATCCCAGCGCAGGACAGCACCTTTTGCAATTGCCATTTGGGACCTACTATGTGAGATAGTCTCAAGGGAACACCCGAGATAGTGACATGGGGTGTGCTGCTACAGGCAAAGCAGCGTGTGCGGTTCTTCCAGCTCGCAGACGTGTTCCTGTCTTCGGGCATGGTGCCCGCCTACACTGCTGCCGCCTTTGCCAAGCGCTTTGCCAGGCTGGCGCTGATGTCATCGCCAGCAGGTTTGCCCCTCAAACCAGCTGCCCCAATCGCAAATCCATCACAGGTTTTGACGCATGCACCCCTGGAGATGCTATCTTTTACTACTGTACTCATGGGCTTTCCCCTTGCACCTTTAAGAGGAGGCTCATCTGCAGCGTCTGAATTGCTCAATCAGGGATGTGCAGTGTCTGAGTTGCTCAATCAGGAATAATGTGCATATCTGCAGGCGCCATGATCGCCATCGCGTTTGTGCACAACCTGCTCCGGAGGCATCCCTCCTGCAACGTTCTGCTGCACAAGCCTCAGTCGCCTGCTGCCGCGCCAGCCGCAACATCCGCTGCTCAGGCTGCCTCTGGCGCTGGAGCCAGTGTCAATGGGACAGCAGAAGCAATTCCACAGAACGGGCATGCTAACGGTGGATCTGAGTCAGCTCCAAACGGTCAGCCCGATGCAAGCATGCAGCGCGTGAGCAGTGCACTTGAGCAGGAGTCAGGGCAGGACCCCTATGAATTTGGGGAGGAGGACCCAGCAGAGAGCAGAGCGATAGAGAGCTCTCTGTGGGAACTGGACAGCCTGCGCAACCACTACTGCCCCCAGGTGCGAATGCGCACATGAAATCTGCTGCTGTTGACGCGCGTGCATATCCTCAATTAGTCAGCAAAGCAAGCCAATGGACCTGCATGTTGTCTTTACTGAGCGCTGGACACCAAGCGTGGCAGTTTTGTTTACTTTATCCAGGGCATCTCCTATCGCGCTTTTTCTGTTCCGTATTTGGCAGCCAGACCTTTGGTTTGCAAAAGGCTGCTCCATTTGTTTGAATTGCCATGTTGCTGCTCCAGGTAGCTGCTTTTGCAGCAGTGCTGGACAAGGATTTGACTGACAGAAGGAAGACCGCTGAGGTGGACCTGGGGCCGCTGCTGACAGGATCTTACTCATCCCTTGTCAACACTGAGCTGGCTCGCCGGCTGAAGCAGGTTCCTGTCGCTTTCTACCCCGCCAAGCTGACTGGCCTCATTGACGTGGAGAAGTGTGGGGCTGATTTCGTTGGTTGGGCTCTCTAAAGCTTGGTCATCGACTGTGTCATGGGTACATCACTGTTATAGAATGGGTCCAAGTCTAGGCCAAGTCTGCCACAACGGTTGTCAACATGGCTAGGGGCAACTCTATAGATCTACATGTAAAGCAGACTGCAAGTCACATGTACATGTGTGGGGCAAGACATGCACCGTTTCGGCGCGTATACGTGTCACCGTGACTGTTCTTCTGGCAGAGAATTTGGGAAGTATGGAACCAGTGCGACCTCGGGGTATGCATGTTGGGGGCTGCATGGTAGAGGATATTGGGCGTTACATGGGCATGCATGATTCACGTGGGCTAGTACTCAAGGCAGTATGAGCGCCAGGTCACCTAACGGTAGGGAGAGGCCTCTCCCCAGGGGGCTGCCTTGCGCACTACTACTGATTGAGAGCCTAAATACATCATTGGTTCTTGGGAGGTTTTGGGAAGGCGAGAACAACGTTTCTACTTGTCTTTTACCACACAAGAACCTCTGACACGGATATGTGAGAATGTACAGCCCCACCCTCATCTCCCCGTGCACCCCCTGGAGCAAGGGAGATGTATGCATGAGGACCATTACAAAAATTGGATCAGAGCGCGAAACTGGATCGATCAAAGTGACAAAGTTGCTCCCTGCTCGATCTGTCACCCAGCAAGCTCTGCGAATTTAAAAGTAGCTGTCGCCAGTGGATACTCATTTCAATCGTGGGGCTGGACGGTTCTCCTGGGCGTCAAAGGCACACCTCAGCATCAGCAAACATCCCGCGCAGGTTGTCCAGCGTGCAGTGGGAGAATATCGCGTAAGCAACTCGTGGATCTCAAATCCCTGTATGTGCCGCTTTCTGCTTCTTATCAGCTCTGAACGGTGAAGAACAACCTCGAGGCGGCCTCCTTATCTTCGAAAGTGGCCGGCTAGCCGGCCGAGCACAAGCATCGACCTCTGCAAGAGCTGTTGCCAGCAGTTGCTCCGTACCCTGATTGTCCTGCGGATGACAACAGCTGCAGTCTTAAGCATATAGGTTCTTTTGAAAGGACCTTGGGCTCTCTGCATGTTCCCAACAAGTGGGCTCTTGTGGTCCTTGCTAAACCGTACAACAAGATGTTGATGACGGACCCTGACCTTTAAAAACGCGGGTACTACCCAAGACGTGCCATCCGACTCTATCAAATGCCTTCTATACAGCGAAATATTCTGCAGAATTGGATTGCTGCAGGATGAAGGAGCTCCATCCAAAGATTTGGATGTTACATTTTCTTCACATGGGTGCTGTGGATCCGCTTAACAACATCATAACTGGAACGCCAGCCCACATGAAGACTTAATGTCTGGATATTTGTGACAGGTGGTGCCTTGGTGTAGCAACCAAGGACAAAAGCTGCTAAGGAGCGGCATGAGGAGGCTCAGCAAATTCAGCCTGCTGCTTGCAGTTGCCATAATCACCTTGCAAGGTGATCCCATCATCCACCCTGGCCCCAACCTTGACTGCGCTGCAACACTTGTGAGACATGCGTCATTGATGCGCACCTCATTTTGACGCATGTTAACGGCTGTAAAGAGATCCTCTGTTTATGATTGACAATGGCGGTGACCTGCGGTAGCTCTGTGGCAAAGGTCTTGACTGCATAATGACATAGAACGCAACAATGCAGGATGTCACAGGGTGGAGGGAAGCTTTCAGATGGACATCCCCGGTACAGTCTCAGATCAGGCAGCTGCTCCCAGCGCGGCCGCTGGAGCAGACCTGGCAGCAGCCCCCGGTCTGGTTGCAGGGCACCTGCTCGCAGACAACGGTGAGCAGCTGCCCGGATACCCTGCAGACCCACAGGCAGCTGCAGCTCCCGGTCAGGTGGCGGCAGCTCCGGCTGGTGCGCAGGGAGATGCAAAAGCAGATCTGCTGTTTGTCCAGCAGGCCACAATGGCGCAGCTGGTGTTCGATGACCCCGACACTGCCACCGATCATGCCCGCCTTCTGCTGCACGGAGTGTCGCCTTCAACAACATGGTGGGATTCTGCTGCCCTCTCTTGGGGGACGTGAACCTCACCTCATGCCTGAAGAAAGCTGACCTTGACAAGCGAGGATGTAGGTTCCTCTGAAATGGGCTAGGATTCAAACCTGCACATCATAGCAGTACCAGTATCAATTGGACCAATTGAGGGGAGTGTCGGGAGATGTGCATGCGAGCCATTCAGAGGCATCATGACTCCTGGTATAACGCACACGAGTGCATCCTATACCCTGATCATGAGATCCGGGATCGCTCTGCAGGTTTACAGACAAGCCCATCCGGCGCGCGGGTGCATTTGAGACGGCCTACTTTGCATCCAGCGACACTTTTGATGAGAATGGCATCTGGCTGGGGGCGCCCAACGCTGCCCTCACGGGCACCCACGATGGGCAGCCCTATGTTGTCATTGTCACCCTCTACAACCCAACCTATGACAACCAGACACACATACTCCAGTACCACGTGCGTACACCGCCCCTTGAATTTCTGCTGCACTGGTTTCAGTTGATGCTACCTTGGCACCCGCTGTTCGTTGGAAGGCGAGGGCTCAGTGGGTCCGCAATGACCTGTAGTATTTTCAAACCTTTAAGTAAGGACTGCCACATATATAATAGTTTGCCGCCAATCCATGTGGATGCCTTGACTTACACAGTCATGTGTGCAGGCAAGCTTGATGATTAATGAGACGGAGAAGAACATGCGCTTGGCTGGAGGCGCAGTGTCTTTCCAGGCAAATCATGCCGTTGATGAGCTTGGCGCGCTGCGCTATGTCTCCTCAGGTCAGTCTGCCCATCTGCACATGCTCACACACAAGAAGTTCAACATGCAGAATCACCTGTTCTGATATTCACATGTTGATGCGCTAAAGTGCACATTGCCAGATTGGACATGGCTGCTCTGATGAGATATGGAGGTAAAGAAACCTGAGCAACAGGTTGGACACGGATCAGCTGTGCTGAGGTTGGGAGTGATTTTGAAGTCGAGTGTGCCTGTGCTGCAGGGCAGGATGCATTCACGCTGCACAATGCGGCCCTGTTCATTGACGACTACCTGGGTGCCTACCCCAACGGCATCTGCCTGTCCTCCTTCGTGAGCTGCCCGTCCTACTATGGCTTCTACCGACGAGGCTGGTGCGCAGTTTATGCGCTCCCAGCTTGCCTCCCATAACCCACCAATAATTTGTCGAGGTCTTTCAAGCACTGGTTTCAGCAACTTGAATGGTCTCTTGGTGCTGAGTAGCTTCCTTTTGTGGGTTTGTGTGTAATATTGTACCCTTAATTTTCCCTATTTGAGGGCAAGCCTACACTTATATAATTCTGTGCATGCTGTCAGTATCACCTGGTAGGGTTTGTTGGATGGTGCACGCAACAGTGGCCTGCTGATGTCATTGCAGGTGGGGCGGCGGTTATGGGCCGGGGTTCAGCAACTACATCGGCATCCGGCGGCTGTGCCCCAAGTGCTGGGAGAAGCGGCGCGCAGACGACAGCGACGATGAAGTGCCGCCGCCACCTCAGCAGACACCATCCCCCTCCCCTCCGCCCTCCAAGGTGCCCCTGTCGCCGTCTTTGCTGCCCATAAATCTACTTCAAACATCTGCCTTGATAACCTGCACTCATCCCCACAAGAAGTATAGCCGGGAGGGCCAATATACTCTTCACAGATCAGAGATGTCTTCTGTGAATGGCATTCAGCAAGGATATCTTCCGTGTACTCACCTCTCTCGGTTTCCAGTCTTTTCTGGATGCAGGGAGCAAGTCCCTTTCCTGGCTTGGCCTGGCCTGATTTTCCTTCCATGCCAGCTATCGTGAGAGGGCTATTGTACAGAGCCGTTAGCAGGCTTCCCATGGCTTTTCGCAGGACTGGGACAAGCAGAACGACTGGAAGAAGGACAATAACAAGTGGAGCCCCTCGCCCAAGCAGGAGTGGAAATTGGATCAGAGCTGGAGCCCTAGCCCCAACTGGAGCCCCAGCCCCAATTGGAGCCCTTCGCCCAAGCAGGTTTGGAGTCCCAGCCCAGCCTGGAGTCCGTCACCAAAACAGGACTGGAGCCCTTCGCCGCAGCAGCAGTGGAGCCCCAGCCCAAGTGCGCGCCCGTAGCACCTGTTATGCACCAAACAAAATGCAGGCTGCAGATATGCACATCTGATCTGGAAAAGTTGTGCCTCAGAATCAAGCCTAAGTGTTGTCCTGAACAGTGGCTCGACGGCAATGGGTGTTGCGTGCTCACTGGGTGGCCTGTCCTTGCGCTGCACAGGCCCAGACCACAGCCCATCGCCGCAGCAGCAGTGGAGTCCCTCGCCTTCCCCAGCCCAGAGCCAGTCCAGCCCCAGCCCGCCTCCGAGGTGATAACATCCTGTAGTACTTGGCTATTGGCTTTCTGTAGTTCAGGACACTTGAATATATATATATATATATATATATATACATATATATACAGTATATGCGATTTTGAGGCAACATTAAACAGCAGTGACTTTTGTAGAGGTTGCAAAGGTCTAGACATGATATGGGAACCATGTCGTGTGTTTGCAATTTATAGCTTTTATTGAGAGATGAATGGGCCAGAGATCCCTCTGAAGCGCTGACATGTGTGTGCAATTGCTGCTGCTGCAGCACGGGGGGCGCCTATCACTGCACGGGATGCTCACAGGGCGACGGCAAGTTCTCCTGTCAGAAGTGCGAATACTGGTAGGCGCGGGTTGAGGCATGTGCCAAGTGATTCATGCCTCTCAATTTTGCTGGGATTTGATCTGAAGAATACTCAAGCTTGTATCGAGATGTCTCGTTGAACGCATTAAGAAGACGCCGCTGATGTTGCAGAGAGCTTGTAGATATGGCGCAACGCCAGTCAAAGGCATTGACATATAGTAAGCAGGTGTGAGGGCCTGTATATTGATCCATACTTTGCTCTGACATTGCTGACTGCCTGTGACCATCATTCAAGATACTGAGAACTGCAGACCGTGTCCTGCTTATCTGGCAGCTGTGTTGCAAGTGAGTCAAAATGGCATTTGGCCTGGGTACTTGCATGCATCATATGCATCCTACGCGGTATTGCAGCTGGCGCAATTTGACAATCAATGACCCCTGAAGGCCCCAAGCAGCAATGAAGGTTGCAACTTCCAGATTGCCTTGGGAGAATGGCACTGCTGGACGACCTTGGTGCCGTCATAATAAGGGAAAATATAATGACCAGTGATCACTGGCAGTGGAGTCAAAATATGGTGCAGGTAAATAATATTGCAAATGTTGATCAGCCCAGCACATGACTTTTACTAATTCAGGTCGGCAAACCCAAACCCAAAGCCTTAAGGCCATAGGGCATACATGCAGTGCGTCTGCAGCCACTTCTGCAGGGCCTACAACATTCTGCAGCGTAGCTGGTGTTCTTGTGCTTCTCATCGCATCTCAAAAACCCAATTGGGATTGCGAGTTTAAACCCTCATGTTTCTGCACGGTGTCATGATGCATGCACTCGCGGTATGCATAGATTCGAATCTGAGTTCAAGCCCTGCTGTAAAGTTGTATTTTGCCTCAGGGTATTGAGTACCTGAAAGTTCAAGAGAATTGCTAATGGGCGGCCTGTTCAGTGTGCTGGCAGCAAGGTGCCTCAGCAGATGGCATGCATGCAGAATCGGGGTTTTTGCTTATGAAACCCTTGGCCCTACAAGGGTGAAGGATGTGTCAGGCGGCCATCCAGTGACATCGAAGCTTCATCTGAACAGATCTCGAGGTGGGAATATATTTTGGCTTGGTGGAGGAGATCTCGCTGAAATACATCGCAAGGTCTTTTGCAGTATTGTAGCACGATTATCGAGTCCTTTGAGGTATTTGAAGAAGAGTTAGGCAGGTGAAAAGGAGAGCCACTAGGTCCATCGAGGAAGGACGAACTAGAAGACAGGGAATTTCGGGCCAAAAATACTGCTGTGACCTCTGCGGCTTTTCTAAGCAAGATCCGCAGAGGTCCGTGTCAGGACCAGCAGACCAAGCCATTGGAGGATCATGGCGAAAAGTAAGTACTGTGTACACTAATTTGAGAACTTGGCATCATGTAATTTCACGGCCAATTAATTCTATTTTATCAGAAGATGCGTGCACGCTCATGCTTGGCTTCCCATGTTGTTAGCACCACGAGAACCTGACCGATGTTGCTGACATGGACAGCTCTATTTGCCCTTCAAATTTTGCTCTCAAGGTAGCCAGGGTCACGCATGTGCGCAGGATTTGACATTCAGAGCTTGAAATATGCGCTGACTTTGCAGAAAAGGGGGGGCGGCGCAGAGACAGGGATGACTCCAGCGATGAGAGAATAGATTCTGCCTCTTGCGCAAGCACATCCACGCTGGCAAGCCTGCGAGATCTGGAAAGCAATGTACTGCAGCTGACTGAGGAGGAGGATCCTTTCTACCGCTGCATAGATGCCCTGTATGAGAAAAGGTGCGCGCCAAGGCGGCTTGCTTGCAATCACTAGCTTTTCATCGATCATTCTTGCTGCTTTCCGGCATATAACTTGAATGCAGCGCGTGAGTTCTGTATTCATGTCCAGAGCATCGACAAGGGAGAGGGGATTGGAAGCACTCATCGCTCTGCTGACTGCACAGTACAATCATGAGAGCGCTATTGATAGGTGCGAGGCCTCTCACCACTATCAGGGGTTAGGTGGAACACATGCATACTGCCAGATAGAAAAGTGATTTGAGGGACATATGATGAGACGTTACAGGTACTGCCAAGGTGGCTGTGGTTGGCATTCATTGTGGTGTGGTCCTCCACCTTGCTGCTCCTGCTTGTGGGGTGTTGAAGGGCTGCGCTTCATGCAAAGCACCACGTGACACTGTGCGGAAACGTTGCACTAAACTGCTGATGTCCTACTTTAAGATACCACTTTGACTCCTGGATAAGCCATTTGTCGACTTTTGTATCAGGCGCTTGTAATTTTCAGACTCTCAGACTTACTATTAAAACGGTGTGCCTCTAAAATTTTCCAGCCCTCGTTAAGGACATACTTAAGCAGCAGACCTGACTGCTCTAGACGTTCACTGTGGGTTTGCACAGGGTAGTGCCTGGTGTGCAATTTGATCGCAATTGGCAGCACCCTGCTTTTTCCAGAGTACATGACAGGCTGCAATTGTGTGGTGCGCAGGCAAGGGACATTGAGCAGCCTGGCCATCAGGAGTGTGCGCTATGGCGGTCCAGTGGAGGCAGCACTGGCGGCAAGGGTTTTGGGCCTGCTGTCTCTGACTCTGGGAGCTGGCGACGACAGTGAAAGGTGACGAGCGCAAATTAAGCTCTTTGTGGTTTTCCTGCCATGCTGGGGCCAGCTATTTTTTCTCAAGACAATGCAGCGCTATGACTTCACTGACCCTGATGGAGCAAATTGCTGCGCATGGTATCACAAAAGTATCTCGCCGAAAAAACCCCACTTCATAAGAGAGAATCTTTGTGCGTGTTCAGGCTGCTGGAGGAGGCACAACCTGTGTTGGAGAAGGCATCCACGGGGGGCAAGGGGGTTGCCTTGCGTGCCATGGCTGCAGAGGCGCTGGCCATGATGGCTTTTGTGGGCGTGGAAGACCCATCTGTCCTGGACGCAGTCATGGTGCACCTGGCTGGGCTTTGGAAGGGTGCGTAGGAATGCATGAATGAATACAGCTTCAGCAAGGCTTTCGAATGGGTTTGTCTGAAGAGGAATTGGCAAGAGAGCATTCCTGACTTGGTCCCATGGTGATGCCACGTCCGTGGCATGCATATCCATGTGGAGGCTTGACCCACCGAGTACCTTATCTGAATAAGTCTGACGCCAGAGACATTGCATCCTGGTGAGTGACAAAACTTGACGTGACATTGCAATGTCTGACAGGGGCGGCGACAGGGGCGGCGACAGCCATAAGGGCGTGGGCGCTGCTGCTGAGCACGCTGCCGGCGTACCGTCTGACAGCGCCCTTTGTGGAGACCGCTCTGGCAGCTCTGGCCGAAAGGCTGTACAGCGAGGCGACTGAAGTCCGCGCGGCTGCCGGCGAGGCCATTGCCCTGCTCTACGACGCCGCAGGGCTGGGGGAGTTGGAGGGCGACTCGGGTGAGTTGCTGCTGACCCTCACTTGTTATATGATGCCTGGCTCGTGATTCTTGCAACTGCTATCGATTTCAAATGTAGGGCATGTTTGGATCAACTTTGTGCATGTGCAGGTGACGACTCGGGTGCAGAAACGCCATTGGCATCGGGCGCAAAGCGGTCACCAGGCATGGAAGAGGTGGTGGCGCGCATGAAGGACCTGGCGACAAACCGTGGTGACACGCTGCGCCGCTCGAAAAAGAGTCGCGCTTCTCTGCGGTCCACCTTCAGGGAGCTCTGCTCCTCTGTTGAGGTCAGTGCTGAGCGCCTTTATCAGCATCATGTTCTATAACTGTATTTCTTAGGCTACAAGAATCACACTTCAGGCTAAGTTCATGACAGTTATGGTATTGTGATCAATAGAGTGCTTTTCTCACAGACCTTCAACTACCAATCAAACAATATTACTACTACAACTGCTGAGGTTCCTTCCGGGAAAGAGTCAAGTGCTATCACTGAAGGGTGCCTGGCATTGATGCAGAGTGGCACGGTGGCAGAGAGCCGGATAAAACTGCGGTGCGGGGACGTTCTCGTGGTGGACAGTGCCCGCGGTGCTATGCAGCTGGCCGCCCTGCGCCGGTTCTTGGCTGAGGGCTTCCAAGTACACCTACAGCACAACACCCTGCTGCACCAGGTATTTGTTTTGCTGTACAGCAAGTCCTAAACGATGCATTCATTTTCTTAATATTACTGCTCTGCAGAAATGCTGTGTCTGATGCGGCACAGTGCAAGGGTGTACATAATCACTTTATGGGTGATTGCCGAACAGTCATCTCACACCCTGAGAATGGTTTGTGTCTGGGGATGTGCAGGTGTTTGACTTTGAACCACTGGTGGAGCAGGAGCGCTTGACGGCTGTGGAGCGCCGCCTGTTCAGGTCACCTGGCTCGGCTGCATCAAAGTGGCGCACGCAAGATAGGAACAGCGCACGCGCTGCCACTGCTGCCTACAAGGGAGCCATGATGGCGGGCAGTGAGGAATGAGCTTCATTTAGTCCTGTGTGTATATAGTGGCGGCAGGCAGCAATCAGCAGTTTGCATCTCGATTGCGCATTTTGTCATGTGTGGATAGTTGCAGGGTTAGTGCATTTGTGCACAAGGGAACATTGTACATTAAGGAGATTGGAATGGGTGCAAATGCACACTAGTATCTCAGGTGTTTGTGTGCTGGCAATGCGGCCCTCACATTTTCTGCCAGTCTAGTACACGTAAGCGGTGTCAAAAGGCTTCTAGTGTTTTTTCTTGTCAGGTTGTGTAGATATATAGGGACACAGCACTGCAACACAGAATGTAACCGACACTATGCGGACTCAGGCGTCAGAAAACGTGGTTCTCTCTATGAAAATACCATGATATGAAAATACGACGTAATTTCGTGGTCAAAAGACATGCCAATCATAGCATCTAGAAGTATAAAGTGGATTAACTATGGTGAGATTGAAGGCATGACCTTTAGAAGCGTCGTTACAATCATGGTGTCATCATGGTTACAGAATGCTTTAAGAAATGCTAAGATTGTGCAGTAGGTTCATTGCAGCCATTTAATCGACACAAGCCATGGCGTCCCATGATGATGTCCAATATAAAATAATTCTGATCACACAAGCAGGGCTATCTCATGCACACTGTCTCAGGGGCTTTCTGGTGCATGCATAATAATTCTTTACTAACAGTCTCTTCAACCCTTCTCCAATGATCAAGCTACTCTCTACATGTCCCAAGGCTTGCGCCACTGTGCATCTCTGCAGTCTCTGGAGTGCAGCTCTACTCCGAGCGCCTCTTGTCCAGCTTTGGCTTCACTGCTGTGGCTTTTCTGATGCGTGCCAGACACTGGTGCGCCTTCTTCGAGGTCAGCCCCTTCACCATGTGTAACTTGCCAAAGCATGCAATAAGGCCACAGTACAGAGGCCGGTAAAGCAAGTTCATGTTCTGGACCTGCCACTCCCATGTGTCCATTCGCAGCGTTTCAAACTCTCCTACGCATCTGTCCATGAAGCTCAAAAACCCGCTTGCAAAGGCAGGAGAGGCATCGTAGAAGTAGTCCGCTGCAGTCTTCTCCAAGACCTGCACAGCTCGGCCAAACCCCCGACGTGGCTTATGTTCACACTTATGCGGGGTTCCAAGTTGTACACGGCATCATAGTGGCCGGCCTTCACTCTGCACATGGTCCCTGCATGAGCACATGCCCTGAAGTGAGTACGGTTGTTAGGTGGCATGCACTACAGATTGCTCGAAGTGTTCAACTCACACAGCAAAATTAAATAACGGGATGATATCATACTTCAAGGTGTCTTCACTCACCAGCAGTGAGCACCGCATGCCCTCCCCCACTTTTTGCGTCCAGGACCATCTTGTGCAACATGGGCTCTTCAAAACACCACTTCTCGTACTGCTCCGCCCAACACTCACCCTCAATAGTGTTGCCAAGCATTGTCACAATCAGCTTGACACCGGAGGTCACCAGGAGGATTGAGTCAGCCCTAAGGGGGCCATCCCTGTGCACAGTGGCACCACTTCCATATGGTCCGCATAAAACGTCCGCGGCCCAGCGAGCTGGAGACAAGACACACACGGCATGAGGCTATGTGCACATGTGAAGAGATACCTCACTCTGCTTTGCGATGTCACCAACTTTGCTCAGTACAGGAGGTTTGCACCTGGGGTTCCTCCTTTGCTGTATCCCCTCACATTATACAGCTCACTCTGCCAGTCCCCATGGCATGGGAGCCAGTTTCACCCTCAATTTCCACAACTTGCAGGGCACCCAAACATGCTCCTTAGTCTCTTTTTATCTCTACCGTACCCTGGCATACAATACTTGCACACTTCTGCATTGGTCAGTTGTCGGTGTGGTACAAAAAACTGAGTTTTTCTACTTTTTTACAAGTGCTGTGCAATGTGACGTGACATGCTCAAGACGGACCTTGATCATAAGATCAGCAGCAGTATCGGGTGCTGCAGTAAATAAGCAACAATTGTCCATATATCTCTTGTGCTCCTTGTCTGTGAGCACATTGTGGATTTGGTCCCTCAAGGGGATCACCTTGCCACTGCCCGTTTTCCATCCATGCTGGTCATCTCCGCCCACGACAAATTCATGAGAATATACTTGGGCGGAGCTCTTTGCCAGCTCCTCGTTGAGTCTCTTGCAAACCTGGACGGCAGAGTTGGGCATGTCAGATCTAAACGTCAAGTTGACGTCAAGCTCTTGATTACACAATTTCACTGCAAGGATCAACTTAAGTACACACGCTGAAGATAGTCATAATGATCAGGTAATCACATAACACTCTCAGCCATAGTTGCACGACACGGCACCAAAAACTGCCGACACGGCGTGTCGGAGGCACGTGTCGGAGGCCTTCCGGTCGTCCATTTAAAAAATCGAGCCGGATTCAGCCGTTTGGCGACCAGTGCAGTCACGAACCGTCACAACCTTTTAAAAAGGCAGCCTAAATTTTGAATTATAGCGTCCGAAAGTTTACGGGCCCGGACGTGTCGTGCAACTATGCTCTCAGCATTGTTTTTGGGACTGACATTGCTTGGCATGCCGCAAAGCAATCTCGAGAGAACCTTGCCGCGCTGTCTATGCTCTTTGTCTCAATGTTCCAAGTCCCAAAAGAGCGGAGTTTTCCTAAGATTTGGTTTGGCTTGGTACCATTATTTTTAACAGCCATCTGCCATGGAGTTAATGCCTCACACGGCCTCAGACGCTTGTACGCCCCTGGATGGCTAGCCAATTCGATAACGTAATTTTGTCGTCTTGCTGGGAGCTCTGAATGAATTGATGGCTCGCAGAATAATTTTCCTTGTGGTGCAAGCTCAGAACATGAAGACCGGGCCAGTCATCCTTGCCGAGGGCATCACAGTGCAACAGGTAATGCCATGTTGCAGCAGCGCCATTCAATATTCAAGTTGTGCAGGCTGCACGTGCATGTCTCAGTGTGTGACAAATGCTGGAGGGACGGCGGTTTGCCCGGCTCGAGACTCACAATAAGGTCATGCATGTTTACTACATATGTTTACATGCAGCTGAAGGCTATTGCAAAGAACAGCGAAGAGCGGTACCTCAGCGTGAGGGTGACAAAGGTCTTGAGCGAGGGCATAGATACCATGAGTAGGGGGACATACCTGAGGTTCGAGGACAGCTGTGGCACCTCACACGGGAGGCAAAGATGCAGATCGGCCGCCTCTTGGATTGTGAGTGGATCAACAGGAAGCCCGCCAACAAGAACAGGGGCAAGGACAGGGGTGTTGTGACATGGCCAATCAAGGGAACCCTGCTGCGCTGAATTGTACAAGAGGTTACTGAATTACAACTTTGTACCCCTTGAATTGAAGTCAGCCAGGGTATACCCTACGTAGCTGACACGCAAGATGTTGGAGCTGGGAAGACATCACATGCCTTTGGTCTCCAAGTTACAGAAAGCTGCATTTTCCACAAGGTATTGAACCTCAATGGTGCGTCATGACTGAGGAATGATGAGGGCGACCGCGAAGAGTCTCCCAAGACTATCAGAGACTCTAGCTGTATGGGTCTAGTGGTTGTGGGCATATTGTCTTGTGCTGGTTGAGATAGTCTTGTCTGGTCGAGCCTATACAGGCCTCTGCACAGATGAGGTAGTCATCTGTGACTGTACTGTCACATGCAATGCATGTGATAGTCCTTGTGCTAGTCTAGTGGCTTGTAATATCTCAGATTAGGGTTTACACCTAGTGTTTTGGGGTTGGGGTGTCCAAAAATAGACCCCGGTTTTAAGA
>JADEYI010000172.1_pt1 | contig 120529 bp, 93 predicted proteins | sample 8542331 | NCBI WGS metagenome assembly JADEYI01 (sample SAMN16510988, study PRJNA670497) | mine drainage metagenome | isolation source: biofilm near Copperflume 1 | place: Germany: Marsberg coppermine Kilianstollen | collected 2018-02
AACTTCCGAATTTTAGCGCATTAGCCCTTTTTTAAAATCGTGACGAAAACAGGAGATTATATAGAAACCGAAACCAGCCGTCATAGATCTGATCACCGACTAGCGATTTAACCTTGTCTTTAAAATGCGATGATGCCGTGATGCTATGCAGCGCGCTAAAAATAAAAACCGAAATACTTATGTAACCCACATCCTCAACCATAGTGAATTTGGTTAAGTAAATTAACAATACAATATTGATTAGGAGAACCTTCCGACCGCGCAACTAACCAACGACTTTGCTTTCGAGGTCACTTTGGTAAGACCTTGCACGGATCCTCTTTCGGGATAACCGAGCGAGGACAATTTTTGTTTAGCAACTTCAATCGAAGATAGATCGAAATAGTCGATGGAAACAATTGCTTTCCCAATATCTACCTGTACGGCTTCCACGCTTTCAATGGACATCAGTCCTCTTCTTATTGTGGAGGCACACCCTTCACATTTTAAATTCTCTACGTTTATATCCGCTTTCATTTTTCATTGGATTTTATTTCTTGCCACTCAATGTCTTCTGCCTTATCCATTTTCTTTACTTCGGTAGGAATGGCACAACTTCCTGACCCACAGCAGCCCGTATTCGTTATGGCCTGGAATAAAAAGAAGGCGGCAACAAAACCGGCCAGGGCATCGTGCAATTGGACAGCTTGAAAAGCAATGAAAATGCCAAGGCCCAATCTCAGCCAACGCATAAAATGCCAGTTTGAAAACAATAATTTTTGGGTTAGCATAATGTTATTTATTCAGGATACGTGATTATTATTTTTAGAATTGCCTCTTAACTCATTGATCAGTTTAAGGCTAATAATTTACATCATGCCAACTACCTCCATTAACACATTCAATTCCTTGCTGAGAAAGATAACCCTGTGCTTGCCCGCTTCGGTTGCCACTGGCACAACAGAGGACTAAGGGCTGTTGAAGTTTTTTTAACTCATCTATCCGTTGCACAATCTCCTGCAAGGGAATATTAATAGAGCCGGTTACGTTTCCACCCATAAATTCACCCTTCGTACGCACATCTACGATTGTGCCTTTTTTTTCTTTAATGATTTTTTCAATGTCCATGTCTCTATTGTTTATTTCTGTTCTCTGTCCACGGTTAAGCATTAGGACGATTTGACTTTTAGATTTTTAATTTTAAACGATCTACTCCATTAACTTTCTACCGGATTGCCCAGATTCACCCATTCGTTCATACTGCCCGAATAATTTTTTATGTTCTTATATCCATGTTTTCTTAATAACGAAAAGCCAATAGCCGCACGGTCCCCCGATTGGCAATGGATAACCACTGGCTCATCTTTTTTGATCTTATCAAGATTTTTTTCCAGCGTTCCAATAAATACGTTCTCTGTTCCATGGATGTGCCCTTCTTTGTACTCGGATGCGCCACGCAAATCAATAATCTGGGTATGGTTTGATTTTAGGATGTCCTTAAATTCATCGATGGAAATCACATTACTTTTTTCAAGTTGATTGCCCAACTCGGTCCAAGTAGTTACATCCGGTAGGTACCCATAAATATTGTCCAGGCCAATACGCATAAGTTTGCGAACCAGATCGTCATGCTTTGATTCTTTGGCGATCAAGATAAAAGGCTCCTCGTACGACAAAAACCATCCCATCCAAGTGGCAAAAGCATTGTTGCCCTGAATGTTGATCGAACCAGGAATGAAGCCTTTTTCAAATTCCGTTTTCAAGCGGGTGTCAATTACTTTAATACCGTTTGCGGTGCTTGCCTTGAACTCTTCCTTAGTAAGTTTTTTTATTTTAGGCACTTCGGTAAGTAAGGGTCTCTCCACCTTATTGAGTTTCTTCATCATTGCAAAATAGCGTGGAGGCTCCGGTTGGTCTTCCAACAAGTATTTAACAAAACCGGGTTCATTGTTTTCATATTGCAACGCCCAATTCCTTATTTTTTCATAACCTACCGTAGTACTGGGCACTGCGCCCAACGCCTTTCCACAGGCAGAACCTGCACCATGCCCTGGCCACACCTGAATATAATCTGCCAAGGCATTGAACCTTTTAATGGAATGATACATTTCTTTGGCGCCTGCATCCTGCGTGCCGATCATCCCGGCTGCTTTCTCCAAAAGATCAGGCCGACCAACATCGCCCACGAAAACAAAATCGCCCGTAAAAAGCATGACGGGTTTATCGCTGGAGGGACTATCCGTAAGTAAAAAACTAATGCTTTCTGGCGTATGCCCAGGGGTGTGCAACACTTCAAACTTCAAGTTCCCCACCGTGATCACATCGCCATCGTTCAGGCCGTGATGTTTAAATTCATATTGCCATCCTTCACCACCTTCATCAGAAAGGTAAAGGCCTGCATTGGTGAGTGCGGCAAGCTCTCTGGCACCTGACAAGAAATCGGCATGAATGTGAGTCTCCGCAATATGCGTGATCTTCATGTTGTTTTGCCGGGCTATTTCCACATAAGTGTCAACATCCCTTTTAGGATCGATCACCATGGCCACACCCATTTTTTGACATCCTATGAAGTAACTGGCTTGTGCCAGGCTTTTGTCATAAACGTGTTGAAAAAACATATTTCTTCTATTTTTAAGTCATGCAAATTACTCCAACAAAGATCGGAAACAATAAATTGCAAATTGGTGATTTTTGTCACAGAACTGATATTTTTTGACTATCGATTGCTCGATGTCAAATTGATACCTATAGTTATTGCAGCAAAGGGCCGCAGTGAAAATTCTGGGGTATTTTGTGGGGCAATTCAAATTGTCGCGACCTAACCGTTTTTGAATTTCTCTGTTCTCTCTGTGGTAAAACTGAAGATAACCGATATTGACAGCCACCGCATGCAAATAAGGGTTGAAGGGGCAAAAGGGAAAAAAGACAGGTCACCCTGGCCCACGCCACGCTGCAGATGCTCAGGGATTATGTGCGCGAGTATAAGCCAAAGTCTTATTTGTTTGAAGGCCAATTTGACAATGGCCACTATAGTTCGCGTAGTGCCCAAACGGTATTCAACAGCACGTTCAAAAAAATGGGGCTTCCGCCTACCATCAGTTTCCACAGCCTCACAGCTACGCCATTTACCTGCTTTGAGCAGGGGACCGATATAAAATACATACAGGAGCTACTTGGGCACAACGACATAAAGACCACGCTGCGCTACACGCACGTGAGCAAAAAAGAACTGGGCAAGATACAAAGCCCGATAGACAAGATATTGGGAGGGAAAAAGCTAAGCTGACCCATCGTATTGGAGCAACCGCGAAGGCGGTTGCGGATTTTTCAATTGTCACTGTTTCTTAATAGGTTGGGGAGAAATATACGATTTTTGAAATCCAGAACATGCGTATATTTAAGAGTTACCAGCAAGCGTCAAGGACGACACCCAAAGAACAAACAGATAAATAATGCAAGCAAAAGAAACCAAACTGCAAGACATAATTGAAGGGACAAAGCAGTATGTCATCCCACTTTTTCAACGAACCTATAGTTGGACATCAAAAGAATGGGAAGTTCTTTGGAAAGACCTTGTTGAACTATGTGAAATGGAAAATCCAAGAACACATTTCATCGGTTCAATCGTGAATATGCCGACAGTTTCAGTTCCTGAAGGTGTTGCAAAATATTTGCTTATTGACGGGCAACAGCGTCTAACAACAATTTTTATTTTGCTGGCTCTTTTGCGGAATAAGGCAAGAGAAAATCAAAACCTAAGATTTGCTGACGAAGTAAATAACACTTTGCTTGTAAATCAATATAAAGACGGGAATGACTATTACAAGTTGATGCCAACACAAGTTGACAGACTGACATTTGAGAACCTGATAAATGGTAATCCAAATGAAACGGAAAATCAAATTACAAGAGCGTACGTATTTTTTGAAAAAAACTAAAACAAGTAGAACTTGAACCAGAGAAATTAAAAAAAATAATTACAAGCTATTTTTCCGTGGTTAGTATCGTGCTTGACACAGATGATAATCCTTATTTAGTATTTGAAAGTCTGAATGCTAAAGGTAGACCTTTAACACAAGCCGACTTAATTCGCAACTACTTCTTTATGCGAATCCATGTTGACAAGCAGGAAAAAGTTTATAACGATTACTGGCTACCAATGCAAACAGCTTTGGGTGAAAGCTTAACCGAATTTATTCGACACTTTTTAATGCGTATTGGCAGTATCATCAAGCAAGGTGACGTTTACTATGCATTAAAGGAAAGTGTTTCTACATCAAATGCAACCGACTATTTAAGCGATCTAAGGAAATTTTCAATCTATTACCAACGGCTTATTTATCCTGAACTTGAACCCGAAGTTCAGTTGCAAAAGTATTTCCGCAGGCTTAACAGAATTGAAGTTACGACTGCCTACCCATTGCTTTTGAATTTTTACAGCAATTACGCTGATGGAAAAATAACGGGAGACGATTTTGTTGCAATTCTGAAGACTTTGGAGAATTACTTAATCAGAAGATTTGTATGTAATGTCCCTTCAAATACGCTAAATAAAATCTTTCCAATCGTTTATCCTCAAATCATTTCTAAACATCCCGACAATATTGTTGAAGGCTTTAAGACTGTTTTACAAGGCAGGGGTTATCCAAAAGATAATGAGTTCTATTTGCGTTTCAGGGAAACCAAATTTTATGGTGGTGGGGACAGACAAATAAAAACAAAACTCATTCTTGAAACAATTGAAGAGAGTTTTGCCCACAAAGAACGAGTTCCATTTGATAATTTATCTATTGAACACATAATGCCTCAAACCCTCTCTGAATGGTGGCAAAATGAACTTGGAGCAGAATGGGAAGAAACACATGACTTGTTTCTTCATACAATTGGTAATTTAACTTTGACAGCCTACAATACGGAACTATCAAATGACAGTTTTCCGACTAAGAAAAAAACTTTTGAAGAAAGTCATTTAGAGCTGAACAAGTATTTTTCTGAAATTCCTCATTGGACAAGAAACGAAATAGAGCAGAGAGCAGAGAAGTTGGCCAAACATGCCATTGAACTTTGGGCGTACTTTGGACAAGAAAACACTTCTCCAACGGACTTGCAAGAAGTAACAGGAACCACTCCCCTTTCTTTAAGTATCCTTGGACAACGCATCCCTGTCGACAGTTGGCGGGACGTTTTGGAGCAAACATTAAATACCGTTGCAGACCTTGAACAGGAGAAATTTGAAGTATTAGCTCATAACTTTCCAAGATATTTAGGTAAGGACAAGAATAAATTCAGAGCCATTCGACAGCTTCAAAATGGCTACTACATTGAGATGAATCTGTCTGCACAGAGCATTCAAAAACTTTGTTACCAAGCTATGGAGACAATTGAACTAACATCAGAAGACTGGAACGTAATAGTAAAATAATGATAACGGTGTACGGAACGCCAACCGATAACAAAATGTTTAGAGATAAATACGGTATTGAATGGATGGTAGATTTTGACCCAAATTATAAAGGGCAAATTTAATTGAAGAAAACAACGAACGCGGCAGTTTCTGTGCTAAATTTGGTGTGGTGTCAAGTTTTGCAACCTCACGCGTGACGGAAAACCTGAAGCCTAGAAAAATTCTCTGTAGTCCGTTACGATAACAGGAGGCTGTGTGCCCATCTCATAAAACTGAGCACTGGAATGTTTCCATTCTTCGGGATGCCTGACCAGATTCCAATGCTCTTGCAGCGGGTTGGTGTGGATGTATTCCAACTTAGTTTCTAGAATTTTCTTTTGAGATAGATATACATCATCAAACCTGTCTTGCCACACTTTGAAAACTTGCTTTTTCTCAGGCACTCGCAACTGCTCGAGCAAAGCGATGTTACCTGATTTTTCAATTTGCTGTCGGATCATTACAGAGGTAAATTTTTTCAGGTCACGCATCCAATTGGAAAGTTGATTTAGCTTTTTGAAGTAAAGGATCAGATGGACATGATTGGGCATAATCACATAGCCGAGGATTGATGAATTGTATTTGTTGTTTAGAAAATTGATGCTTTCGCTCACAATCATTTTGCATTCCTCCATTTCCTGCAGATGGTAAAATTTATAGCATGTGGTAGTAACGAAGAAACAATCTTCATCCAAAAAACTGGTGCGTCCGCGAAGAGCCATAAGGTGAATTTATAAAAAATAGTTGAAGTGGGGTGATGTTAGTTGCGTCAGGTCGAAAGACCTGACGGGCACAGGACAAGTGGTTTGTGTTTCTTTTAGGATGAGTGAGTGCTTGGTGTGGCGTCAGGTTTTGGTGTGGCGTCAGGTTTTACAACCTGACGCGAGACGGAAGACCTGGCGGCACAGGAAACGAAGAAACAATCTCCATCCAAAAAACCGGTGCGTCCGCGAAGAGCCATAAGGTGAATTTATAAAAAATAGTTGAAGTGGTAAGATGTTAGTTGCGTCAGGTCGAAAGACCTGACGGGCACAGGACAAGTGGTTTGTGTTTCTTTTAGGATGAGTGAGTGCTTGGTGTGGCGTCAGGTTTTGGTGTGGCGTCAGGTTTTACAACCTGACGCGAGACGGAAGACCTGGCGGCACAGGAAAGTTTCTCGATTGAACTGATTTGCAAACTTGTAGGTACAAACAAAATGGTTTGGCTAAAGAGAGGATTATCAACACTCTGCGTGAGCGATAGAAGCGGAAAGCCCGAAGTGTGTTGGTATGCAGGTTGGCCGGACTTGCAGCGGATAGCGCGACCCGAGGCACGAGGGGCACGCCCAGAAAAATTTCAAAGTACGAATGACAAGTTTCAAATTCAGCTCGCTGCCATCGAGTATCCAGCATCCTGAATCTAGCCGCCAGAATCCTCCCAACTTTCAACTTAATCCCTTATTTTCGCACCAAAATTTTCCTTACAACCATGAGCAATCGTCCAATTTCCGCTTTCATCGAAAAGAATTATCTACACTTTAATGCTGCCGCCATGGTGGATGCAGCCAATGCCTATAAAACCCACATTGCCGCGGGCAAGAAAATGCTGGTGAGCCTGGCGGGTGCCATGAGCACGGGCGAGCTGGGCATCAGCTTTGCCGAGATGATCCGCCAAAACAAGGTACACATCATTTCTACCACAGGTGCCAACCTGGAGGAAGACATCATGAACTTGGTGGCGCACTCGCATTACAAAAGGATACCGAATTATAGAGACCTCACGCCTGAGCAAGAGTGGGATCTATTACAAAATCACTTGAACCGCGTTACCGATACGTGCATTCCTGAGGAGGAGGCATTCCGCAGGTTGCAGGCGCATTTATTCAAAGTATGGAAAGATGCCGAGGATAAAGGCGAGCGTTTGTTTCCTCATGAGTTCATGTTTCGCATGATCAACAGTGGTGTGCTGAAACAATATTATGAGATCGACCCGAAGAACAGTTGGATGATAGCGGCCGCAGAAAAGAATATGCCGATGGTGGTGCCGGGATGGGAAGACAGCACGATGGGAAATATTTTTGCTTCGTATGTGTTTACCGGTGAGTTGAAAGCTTCAACAATGAAATCAGGGATTGAATACATGGTGTGGCTGGCGGATTGGTACACCAACAATGCGGGCGAACATGGCATCGGTTTCTTCCAGATTGGTGGAGGTATTGCCGGTGATTTCCCGATTTGCGTAGTGCCGATGTTGCATCAGGATTTAGAGCGCGATGGCGTTCCGTTCTGGAGTTACTTCTGTCAGATTTCAGATTCAACAACAAGCTACGGTTCTTACTCCGGTGCGGTACCCAACGAAAAAATTACCTGGGGAAAATTGAGCATCGACACGCCTAAGTTTATTGTGGAGAGCGATGCGACTATTGTAGCACCTTTGATGTTTGCATACATTCTAGATATGTGAGAAATACATATAACCGCAGAGGACGCTGAGGTACGCAGAGGAAATGCAATTTTATTAAATGCACTTAACCGCAAAGGACGCTGAGGTTCGTAAAGGAAGTAGAGTTTAGGATGTTTGTCTTTTAAAATCTCTGCGTTTCTTTGCGCGGTTACTTATGAATTTCAATGTTGCGCTGATGAAAGACGGAATTAAACGAGTAGTAAATAAACTCTAATCTCTCTGCGTTTCTTTGCGCTCTTTGCGGTTGAATGTATTTTAACTGCAGAGTACGCAGAGGTACGCAAAAAGGAAATACGAAATATGAACTTAGACATTCGATTAAGAAGTGAAATACAAAAGGCAGTCACTGCTCTCTTCAACCAACAAGTGGAGCAACTGCAGATACAACCCACCAATCAAGAGTTTGAAGGTTCGCATACGTTGGTTTGTTTTCCGTTAACCAAGATTTCGAAGAAAGGGCCGGAGGAGACGGCTAAATTAGTTGGTGAATATTTGGTTGCCCATTCGGGTTTGGTGGCGCGCTACAATGTGGTAAAAGGTTTTTTGAATCTCGTGATTTCAGATCAGGTGTGGGTGAACGTATTTCGATCGATCTATTCAGATAAAAATTTCGGAACACTGGAGCTTAACGGCAAAGAGATCATGGTGGAGTATTCTTCACCCAATACCAACAAGCCTTTGCACCTCGGTCACCTTCGCAATAACTTTTTGGGTTATTCCGTTGCAGAGATCTACCAAGCGCTGGGTTATAAAGTCCACAAGGTTCAGATCATCAACGACCGCGGTATACACATCTGTAAAAGTATGGCCGCCTGGCAATTGTTTGGCAAAGGCGAAACACCCGAAAGCACCAACTTGAAGGGCGATAAGTTGGTGGGCAAATATTATGTGGAGTTTGATAAGAATTATAAAATCCAAATTAAGGAGTTGATCGAAAAAGGGGTGAGCGAAGCAGATGCCGAAAAGCAAGCGCCCATCATGAAGCTGGCCATTGACCTATTACTTAAATGGGAGTCAAAGGATTCTGACACCGTTAAGCTTTGGAGAACAATGAACGGCTGGGTGTACAAAGGTTTTGAATCAACCTATCACCGCATGGGCGTTGACTTTGAGAAATTGTATTACGAATCAGACACGTATTTGTTAGGCAAGGAAGAAGTATTGCGAGGCGTGGAGTCAGGCGTGTTTTTTAAAAAAGAAGATGGCTCCGTGTGGGTGGACTTGACTTCCGATGGATTGGATCAGAAAGTATTGTTACGATCGGATGGCACATCCGTTTACATGACGCAAGACATCGGCACAGCCATTTTGCGCTTCCGCGATTTTCCTAAAATTGAAGGACAGGTTTACACCGTAGGTAACGAACAGGAATATCATTTTAAAGTCTTGTTTCTTATTCTGAAAAAATTGGGTTATGCCTGGGCCGAAAAATGTTATCACTTGTCGTATGGAATGGTTGATCTTCCCTCCGGCAAAATGAAATCCCGTGAAGGCACTGTGGTGGATGCCGATGACCTGATGCAGGAGATGGCGGATGAGGCGGAAAAGCAGACTCGCGAATTGGGTAAGATTGAAGAAGCCACGGAGCAGCAGATCAAGGAGCTTTCAGAGATGATTGGTTTGGGCGCGCTTAAATTTTTTCTCCTTAAGGTTGATCCAAAGAAACGGATGTTATTCGATCCGAATGAATCGATTCAACTGCAAGGGCATACTGGGCCATTTATTCAATACGCCCATGCACGTATCCGGGCAATTATTCGCAAAGCGGATTCGATGGAGATTCGACCTGGTAAAGAATTTGATCAGGTAAAGTCGCTGGAACCAGCTGAGCGGCAAGTGATAATGTTAATTAACAGTTACATCAACAAACTCACCGAAGCTTCTCGGACTTACTCGCCTGCCGTGATCGCAAACTTTGCCTTCGATTTAGCGAAAGAGTACAATCAATTTTATCAATCCATTCCTATTTTTAATGAAAGCGATCAAGCGAAATTAAAATTCAGGATAGCTTTTTCACAAGTGGTGGCCGATGTGCTTCAAAAATCAATGCGCTTATTGGGAATTAAAGTTCCGGAAAGGATGTGATTACTCAAATCAATGGACTACCTATTTGAATCGGATCGATTGGGTTTTCGAAATTGGCGGGATGAAGATATCATTCCGTTTTCCAAAATGAATACCAATCAGGAGGTCATGCGATTCTTTCCAACTACACTATCGGAACAGGAAAGTAAAATCAAAATGGAGGAATATCGGTTTGAAATCGAATCAAAAGGTTTCGGCCTATGGCCAGTTGAAATTAAGGCGACTGAAGAGTTTACTGGAATCATCGGGTTTCATGAAGTTACCTTCGAAAGTGATTTCACTCCATGCATCGAGATTGGCTGGCGATTGGATCAGCCCTTTTGGAATAACGGTTTCGCGACTGAAGGCGCAACACAATGTCTTTTGTTTGCTGCTAAGTTTAACCTTATAAAGGAAGTCTATTCTTTCACAGCCCTGATCAATAAACCTTCTGAGAGGGTGATGCAAAAAATTGGAATGGTTAAAGTGGGCGAATTTGACCATCCGAAAATAGAAATTGACCATCCATTGCAGCAGCATGTCCTTTATAAAACTTTTTTGTAGTTCCGGTGTTTTATTATTTAATTTTAATGAAACAAAACTATACCCGATATGAAAACGTTGCTTTTAACCTTACTGCTTATGAATGTCGCGCCACTGGGTTCATTGTATGACTTTAAAGTCAATTCGATTGATGGAAAAGAAATTGATTTAAGCCAATACAAGGGAAAGACACTGCTGATTGTAAATACGGCCTCTAAATGCGGCTTCACACCCCAATATGCAGATTTGCAAAAATTGCATGAGGCCTATGGCAACAAGGTGACCATCTTGGGATTTCCTGCAAACAATTTTGGTTCGCAAGAACCAGGTACAAATTCAGAAATTTCCTCATTCTGCTCAAAAAATTACGGAGTGACTTTTCAGATGTTCGAAAAAATTTCTGTGAAAGGAGACGATCAACATCCGCTTTACAAGTGGCTGAAAGAAAAAACAGGACATGAACCAACTTGGAATTTTTGTAAGTATTTGGTGAAGCCCGATGGTACGGTTAAATTTTTTGCTTCCAAAGTAAAGCCGATGGACAAGGAAATCACGGATGAACTGTAGTCCAAATTGACAATTAACAAAGCTAGGTTTAATGGGTAAGCCGATTGATTTTTAAGATATGTTTTTCAGAAAAAGAACTCTTGTAGTATCTGTCATTCTTTTAACCATCCTTGTTATGGGTTTAGCTTCATTTTTAGTGGATCAATCACCTGGTAAAAATAAGAAGGCCACCGAGTCTATCTATGATTTCAAGATGAAGTCATTGGAAGGTAAAGAAATTGACTTTAGTCAATATAAGGGTAAAAAATTGTTGATTGTAAACACGGCCTCAAAATGTGGAAAGACTCCCCAATATGCCGGCCTGGAAAAATTGCACGAGCGATATGGCGACCAAGTAACAGTGCTCGGGTTTCCTGCCAATAACTTTTTGTGGCAAGAGCCGGGAAGTAGTGAGGAGATTGCTGCCTTTTGTGAACGTAATTATGGTGTGAAATTTCAAATGTTTGAAAAAGTTTCTGTTAAAGGAAGAGATCAAAATCCGCTGTATCAATGGCTTCAGGCGAAAACAGGAGCAAAACCAGATTGGAATTTTGCCAAGTATTTGGTGAGTGCAGATGGTAAGAACGTGACTTTCTTTAAATCAAGCGTTCAACCTTTGGATCAGATATTGATTTCTAAAATTCAAAATTAATTACCGGCAGTACCAAAGATTGTTAATTGTATTTCTTACCTCAATTGATGCGTTCACAAACTAGCCAGTCAAAAAAAAATAAAGGCAGTCAAAAATGGCTGCCTTTATTTGATGGTGACAATTAAATCTTCTAGGCCAGCAGCGGATAATCGGTATATCCTTTTTCGCCCGGTGTATAAAAGGTAGCGAAGTCAAGCTTATCATTCAACGCCTGATCTTTTTTGAACCGCTCTACCAGATCGGGATTGCCAATGAAAGGTTTGCCAAAGGCAATCAGATCGGCTGCTCCCGCTTCAAGGTCTGCCTCCGCTTTTGCAGCAGTATAACCGCCTGAAAGAATCAATGTGTTTTTGAATTTGTCGCGGAAGGTCTTCTTGATAGTTGAAGGTACTTCCGGAGCTCCCTGTGCACTGTGGTCCACTAAGTGGATGTATACGATTCCGATTTTATTTAGCTCCTCTGCAAGATACGTGTAGGTGGCTTCGATCTCATCATAAAGCGGCATATCGTTAAACACTCCGTAAGGAGACAATCGTATGGCCGTTTTATCTTTGCCAATCGCGTTGCTTACTTCTTGTGCCACTTCCAAAACAAAACGCGCACGGTTTGCAATATTTCCTCCATAGTTGTCGGTGCGGTGGTTGGAATTCGGTGAAAGAAATTGTTCGAGCAGGTAACCGTTGGCGCCATGCAACTCCACACCATCAAAGCCGGCTTCGATTGCATTCTTAGCCGCTTGCACATATTCCGCCTTTGTAGTTTGAACCCCTTCGGCACTCAACGCGTGCGGTACAGGATGATCTTTTAATCCTTCGCTATCGGTAAACATTTTGCCCGTTGCTACTATTGCTGATGGCGCAATTAGCTTAGCACCCGTTGGCAGATTCAAAGGATGCCCAACACGCCCCGTGTGCATGAGTTGAATAAATATTTTGCTACCTTTTTCGTGGACAGCTTTCGTTACTAATTTCCATCCATTGATTTGATCGGCATTAAAAACTCCAGGGATGCGCGGATAGCCTAAACCATTCGGAGAAGGGGAGGTGCCTTCCGTGATGAGCAATCCTGCCGTTGCACGTTGGGCATAAAATTCTGCCATAAGGGTATTGGGGACGTTTCCAATCGCGCGACTTCTCGTCATTGGCGCCATCACAATTCTGCTTTTAAGGGTTTGTTGGCCTAAAGTATAGGCAGTAAAAATCTTTGAGACTTTCATCTTTTATTTGGTGAGTTAAGTTTTGATTATTTGATCAAAGCAATTGGTGTTGCTTTGGGACTATAATGTTTTTGCTACCCGTTTAGTTCACGCGATGGTGATTAAATTTTTATTGATAATTTCATTGCACATTGCTACGTGTTGAGCGTTAAGGATTTAGGGGAAAAGAAAGTGAATGTTTGTTCTGTTTGAAAGTTTGTTCGAATGGTATTGGATGGCTATAGTACTTCAACAGAATGGATTTGAATTGTGTCGTTAACCGATATAGCGCACCTTTCCCGTAGCCTGAAAAATAAAAAGGGCAACCAAAATTTGGCTGCCCTTTTTCTGAAAAATCGATTTTGATATTACTTCATCGACTTCTGAAGCTCATCATTCATTTTTACATAATCCATATTCTTTGCTTTTTCGGCAGCTACCTTGCTGGCAGCCGAAGTGGTCATTGCACCAGCTTTGTCGCCTATTGCTTTTTGAATGCGCGCCTTCTGGTATAAAATATAATACGCAGGATTCATATCAGCAGCTTTGTTGATCCATTCGGATGCTTTCTTAAGATCTTTGCCATTTTCCAAATAATAGACCGCAGATTGAAGATAGGTGCCAGCACTCACTGCAGTATTCGCTTCGATTGACTTCATCACTTTCGCATCGAAATCGACACCAATGGTAAATTTTACGGAAGTGTTTTCCCATGCCAATTGAACCTTAGCCGATTTGCTGTCATCTGAAATATCACCAATATTGAAGGTCAATGTTTCTATTTTTTCGGCAAGCTTTTCAGATTTTACTTTGAAGTTAGCAGCTTCCTTAGTTTTGTCATAGTGTTCATAGTCCGCACCTAATTCGAGGTCTTTATAAAGTGAAACGGTCCACTCGCTTGCTCCTGGCCAGGTATAAATTAAGTATTTTCCGGCTGGCAATTTTGCGCCTTCTACGGTTACATCATCAGAGAAAGAAATAAATGTACCATTGTTGGCGCCCGTTCTCCAGATTGAACCATAAGGGGTAAGAAACCCAGCTCCTTCACCAAAAATTTTTCTTCCTTTCACACGCGGACGGGAGTAATCGATCTTTACATCGGTTAAGCCTACAACCGTTGATACTGAACCAGCGGGGCTCGCAGAGGGTGTTTTTACTTGGGCTTCTGCCATAAATGCCAAGGCAATAAGCCCTAACGAGAGTAATTTTTTCATAATGTTTGTTTGTTTTATTAAATCTGTTTGCAAAACTAAAATAGTTTTGCAACAAATATACCGCTTAACATTGCTTTAACAATTTTATGAAACTACCACAAACTTTCTTTTTAAACAGCAATGTTGTCGCTATAGCAAGAAAAATGCTCGGTAAAATTTTGTTCACCAAAATTGATAATCAAATAACTGGCGGAATAATTGTTGAAACGGAAGCCTATTCGTATAAGGAAAAGGGCTGTCATGCCTATAAAGGAATGACCAAACGCAACGAAGTAATGTTTCGTGAAGGAGGTATTGCTTATGTTTACCTTTGCTATGGCGTCCATGAAATGTTTAACGTGGTGACTAACAAAAAAGGAAAGGCGGATGCTGTTTTAGTGAGAGCGTTGGAGCCTTTAGTAGGAATTGAACAAATGATGAAACGCGTGAACGCAAAAACCGAAAGAAAGATAGCTTCTGGGCCAGGTAAGTTGACGAAGGCGTTGGGTATTGACCGAAGGTGCAATGGAAAAGAGATGAATAGTGTTGAAATTTGGATCGAAGACAAAAACCTTAAATTTAAAAATAGGGATATTGGATGCAGTCCCCGTATTGGGATAGATTATGCCGGTGATGATGCTTGGCTTCCTTGGCGTTTTACGATCAGTAATATAAACGATTACAAATTCAAGATTCAAAATTTGTAGTTCAGCTAATGATGAATCCTTAACTTTGACTTTTGCAATGAAATTATTATCTATCTTTTTGCTTTTATTAGCCATAGAGTCTTTTGGGCAACAGGCTGCAAGTTCCCCGTTTAGATTGGTAAACTCACCCTACGATGAACAAAGTCCAGTGATAACCCCAGATGGAAAAGCCCTCTATTTTACGGTAGCAAAACATCCAGAAAACACCAAGGGAAAAAAAGATTTAGGCGACATCTGGGTATCGCTTTGGATGGGCAACGGGTGGACCGCACCTATCCATGGTGGAAATGTGATTAACGATGAAGCCTATAATGCGGTAGCTGGCTTTAGTGCTGATGGGAACCAACTTTTTTTATTGAGCCACTATGGAAGTAACGGAAATGCTGCTTCAACGCAAGGTATTTCTGTTTCCAAAAAAACAGACGCAGGGTGGACGACACCAGAAAACATAGTCATTCCATATTTCTTTAATCGTTCTTCAACACTTTCAGGAATGATCAATACCGCGGGCAATATTTTTCTCTTTGCGGCAGATTCATACAACACAAAAGGGGTGGAAGATATTTATGTGAGTCTGAAAAAAGGAGGGAAGTGGTCGGAACCAATAAATCTAGGAAGTACGATAAATTCACCCTTACAAGAATTAAGCCCCTCGCTAAGTGAAGACGGCCGTAGTATTTATTTTGCTTCTAACGCCAGAAAGGGATATGGAGGATTTGATATTTATGTTTCTACGCGGCTTGATGATAGCTGGACTTCATGGACTGCACCATTGAATATGGAACAGCCCCTCAATTCCGAAGCCCGTGAACTTTTTTACCGGCCTGGAAAACGAATCGACCTGTTCACGACCACACGCAACAGCGATGGCTATGGCGATATTCGAGGATTAATTGACTCTGTGCAGCAGAAACAAACGGATACCCTCATTAAGATTTTAGAGGTGAAGCATGATCTGCTTGCAGGAAGGGAAAAAAAAGTGGTCATTTCAGGAACGGTGAAGAATTCAAAATCCGGTACAGGGATGAGGGCAAAAATAATATTTAAAGCGGACTCCCTATATGCAGCTTTTTCTGCTGCTGATGGGAGTTACAGCCTCACTATTCCGGCCACCAAAGTTTATAATATTGAAATACAAGCTCCTCATTTTGTGAATTTATCAGAGCGACTCGACATCCACACCTTTGAACTGAAGACACTCGAGATGAACTTTAGCCTTCAACCCATCGAAGTAGGCGCTGTGGTCAATTTGAAAAATATACTGTTTTACATGGGGACCACCAATTTACTGGAAGAGTCTTATCCTGAATTAGATGTGGTGGTCGATTTTTTAAAAGACAATCCTAAAATAGAAATTGAATTGGAAGGGCATACCGATAACCGGGGAGATGCCAAGAAAAACATAATCCTTTCTAAGCAGCGCGTAGAGCGTATTAAATCGTATTTGGTTTCTAAGGGGATAAAAGCCCGAAAAATTAAGGGTAAAGGTTTTGGCGGTTCGCGGCCGGTAGCTACTAATGATAGCGAGGAAGCTCGAAAACTTAACCGGAGAGTTGAGTTTGTGATCGTAAAAGATTAGTGAATTGGGCGCATTAGGGTGAGCCCTATTTTCATTACCTTTACTTTATGTCCTTTTCAAAAAGTTTAAACCTTGCTTTTTGGATTACGTCAATTTTTTTATTGACCACTTATTTTTGCTGTGCCCAGCAGATCAACGTGGACGGCAAATCATTTGCAAAATATAGTCAAAAACCGTTCAGTCCGCATCGCGGCTTATTTTACTCTTTGTATTCCGCAGCAATCGTGACGGTCGATCCTCTCGGCCTTGGCGGGAAAAGTACCTACGCGATTTCGTTAGGGGGAAGACTAACTATTTGGGAGTCGAAATCGAATTTTGATAAGTTGAGTGGGTTGAAAATCGCTGGCCTCTATTTGGGCGGTGGCTATGAATACTATCCTCAGCAATATAACAAAGCCTACATTAGCGGATGGATTCGCATTAAAACATTTATGCCTTTGGTGGCGAGGGTGGATCGTATTTATGCTACGGGTTATGGTTTACAAGGTTTTAGCACGCGGTATTGTTTTGGTTTTGAGGTCAAATCGCTAACGCTACTTTTATGTGGCGAAACCTATACAGCCTATGTTCCAAACTTAGGGTTTCACCCCAACACAGAGTCACTGTATACAAATGCAGGAGCGGTGATGCTCATCGTACCATTGTTAACGCGCAAAGACAAATGAGAAATGTGATGCTATTTTTTTTGATGTCTTTTACTGCGCATTCCCTGTTTGCACAGCGGTTTAATTTTGGGGTTAATTTCCAATACCATGTGTTGAAACAGGTCAGTTTGGATAAAGAGTGGATTGTTCCTTCCACTTCTTACGCGATCTATCATGCCACCGATAATCGCTGGAAGTTTTTTTCAGCCGGGCAATCAATCCTCATAGGAACTACCTTTCAATTGGATTATAAAAAGATATATGTAGTGCTGGAGCCCGATTTTAATCTCAATACATATAATTATACCGTGGGTTATCCAACAAGTCCGGGAGTAGAAGAGAACCTTACTTTTAAGTCTTTATTTTATCAAATCGATGCACCACTCTATGTCGGCTATCAATTTCACTCTTCTTCTTTGTTACGCTATTCCTTTTTTTCAGGAGGTTCGATTTCTGTTCCCTATCATTTGGAAACATCCTTTGTGACCACTAAAACTAATTCAGGCACACTTTACAGTCAGTTTTCAAGGAATGACATGAAAAACATTCTCTACAGCAATAAACCCTATCCGAATTTCTTGTGTGGCTTTGCGGTGCATTATTCTAGCTTGGTTCGTGTTGACGTGCGATACATTCACCGAATGAATTATCCGGGTACTGAATATAAAGCAACTTATAATACAGTCGGTGTTGCGTTGACCTACTATTTGCCTTTGAGCTTGTTAAAGAAGAAAATTTATTATGAGAATTAAGAAACTCTATGTATTGATTTTCTTATTGTCTTCCTGCACTATTATTAAGGAGCAACCAAAGTTCGTTCCAGCAGGTGATTATACGCTCGTTACACTTTCATCTAAATACGTAAGTCATACATCTACCCAATTAGTTTATACGGTAAAAATTTTACTGTTGGACAATTTTCTCACTTTAGGAGACTACAGCATTCTTGGTGAGGGTAATTTTGCCCTATCAGGAAACGGAGTAAGTGCTATTTCGAATTTCGGAATCACGCAAGTGAATTTTTTACCAGTGGAATCTTCTATTGTTCTTTTAGACCAAAGCGGAAGCTATGCGAAAACAGATCCGGATAACTTGCGATCACAACTGGTGAGTAAGTATCTTAGTGATTGTAGCCAAGTAAATTTTTTTCAATTGGGTGGATTTTCTAAGGGAGGACGTCTATTCAATGAACCGGTGGAATTTTTAACGAACGGATTTACCAATGCCTGGCAAGCGCCCGCCCAAGGTTTGTACACGTTAGCTCAACAAACCGGGGGGCAATCTAACCTTTATGATGCTATCAATACTTCCGTTAATAGTTTTTCCGTTACTCCTCCAAACGCAACAAGGAATTGCCTGGTTTTAATGAATGCCAATGATCAGGCAAGTTCTCTTTCACTGAACTCGCTTTTACAAAATGCATCAAGCATTAATATGCATGTTAATTTAACGTGTGTCGATTCATCGGTCAATAAATTATCTGCTGCCTCGTTGGCGATGCAAACAGGTGGATGGTTGGCGGTTTGTAACACACCCAAGCAAATGGTCACCGTTATTGGTAACTGGAACAGGCTAACATCCGGTCAAGCCACCGCCTATAATTTTACCGTTACGCTTCAGCCTGATATTGCACTCTCCTCAGGCGATGAGATTTTGACGAAAGTGTATCTGTTGAATTCTTCCGTTAATAGCGCCTATTTGTATGTTAAAATACCATAAAATGAAAATGCTATTGCCTTTTTTATGGCTATTGAGCCTGCCGGTCTTTGGTCAACAAATTGAATTGGCAGTTCAGAAAGGACACTCGGGCGATATAACCACGGTTCAATTTAGCGATGATGGGAAATTGCTGGGTAGCAGCGGAACAGATCATTTAATTAAAATATGGCATGTGCCCACAGGCAAGGAGATGGCCAGCTTTGTGGGCGAGGCGAATGCCAATGTTACGGCATTGAAATTTAGTTTGAATAACGATTTCTTGTATGCACGTTTTGATAATGGAGACGTTCAGGTTTGGGACGTTGCCTCGTCTACTTTAAAATCTACCGAACATAATAATACCTTAATTTTTCGAGATAAATATTTTATCAAAACACCAGACTCCAATTATTTTTCCTTGGATCGCTATTACCTTAGAAAGTACAAGTTGCCATCCAAACGAAAGGTTTTTTCCAAAGTTCCTATCGACATATCTAAAATGTTTTCGGCAGTGGCTTTTTCGGATAAAACTTCGCGCGTATTTGCTTCTTGTCAAGACGGTAGCATTTATGTGTATAATGCGGTGACGGGCAAAGCGTACAAAAATTTGAACGACCACTTGGCCTCCGTCAATGATGTGTGCCTTTCCCCTGACGAAACTATTCTGGCTTCTGCCAGTTCAGATCGATCAATTATTTTGTGGGATATGAAAACGTTAAAACCCGCTCGCAGATTGTTTAGTCGATCTTTTCGGTTCACCTCTCTGGCCTTCGATCCCTCTGGTTCTGTTTTGGTGGCCGGAGATGAACTTGGGCGCGCTAGAATTATTGATCTTCGGTCAAGCCGGATTAAAGTATCTACTTTTGATTGGCATGAAAAGGAGATGAGTGCGGCTACTTTTAGCCCCAACAATAAATTTATTTATTCGGCAGGTCATGATAACCGAATTCAAACGTTCGACATCGTCAAACAGAAGACCATCTCTTCCGAACCCTATTTACACTATTTGAGTGTCGGAGATTGGCTTCTAAAGTCAACGAAAATTTATCGTGAACCTTATGCCTGGGTGAACACGCTGTCGGTTAGCCCGGAAAGCCATTATTTAGCGGCCGGTGGTGCGTGGCTGGAATCCATTTTACGCAAGCAACCTCAACTGATTTTTTACAAGGATTTATATAGCGGAAATGTAAAAAAAATCCGAGCGCATCAGGGAAACATTTCGTCTCTTACATTTGTAAATGACTATGAATTTATTTCCGGAAACGCGAACCAATTTGTAGATTGGTATTTCGATCCTTCAACCCGAATTCCATATTTGCATCAAAACCTTCTGCCGAAAGGCTCCACGATCCAATCCATCGTTTCGGTTTCCCATGATACGCTATTAATTAATGCTTCGAATGCACTGATTTGGTATGACCTGAAACATAATGAAATAGTGAAGTCAAGTGCGCACGCAGGAATTAGCATGATGGCGTATGACAAGGCCAGTAAACAATTGGCGTATAGCATAGGCACAGATTTGTTTTTTGAGTTAGATGGAAAGACCACAACGATCCCCCAAGCCCACACCGATCGGATAACTGGGATGGCTTTCGGCCCCCACCATTCTTTTTTAGCAACCTCCAGTTGGGATGCTACGATAAAGTTGTGGGACACACAAAAACACGAGTTGGTAGTGACTATTGTGCCGATTGGCAAAAAGGACTATATCGTGATCACACCTGATGGTTATTATTTTGGGACTCGAAATTCATTAATAGGTATTGGCTATAAATTCGGAAAGCAATTTGTTTCACCGGAGCAATACGACTTAAGATTTAATCGACCCGATATTGTATTGTCCCGCCTTGGCTATGTTACTCCCTTGGTGGTGCGATCTTACCAACGGGCCTATCAAAAAAGATTGCAACGATTGGACTTTAGCGAAGACCAGTTGGATGCCCAAATTCATTTGCCAACGATTACGCTGCCGGCAGACCAAATACCACTTGTCACCAGGACGCCAATTATTAATTTCAATGTCCGAGCGGTCGACAATTTGTTCCCTATCGATCGAATCAATTTGTTTGTTAATAATGTGCCGGTCTATGGCAGCAAGGGCTTTACGCTGATTGATAAAAAATCGGGAGACCTTACCATTCCCATCCGAGTAGAATTGACGCCTGGTAAAAATAAAATTCAAGTCAGCTGTTTGAACGAAAAAGGAGTCGAGTCTTTGCCGGAAACTTTTGAGGTGGACTATGCAATTCCAAAAGAGAAACACAATCTTTATTTGGTGGCTATTTCAGTTTCCGGCTACAGCAACGCTAAAATGAATTTGAAATACGCGGTTAAAGATGGCCGCGATGTGGTCAATTTATTTTCTCGGAGAAAAGAAGAGTATCAGAAAATTTTCTTGGATACCCTTTTTAATAAGGCCGCACTTAAGAACAATATTTTAGCAGTACGAGAAAAGTTGATGAAGAGTCATCCAGACGATGAAGTAATTGTTTATATTTCTGGACATGGGCTGCTGGATAGTAAATTGGATTTTTATTTTGGAACCTATGATTTGAATTTTTCAGATCCGGCAGCGAATGGTGTAAAGTACGATGACCTCGAAAATCTTTTGGATGGCATTGGTGCGCGACAGAAATTATTGCTGATGGATGCCTGCCATTCCGGGGAGGTTGACAAGTCTTCCCTTCGAGTTGATGAGAGTAAAACAATAGCACTTAATTCTGGCCAACGCGGATCAGTAACCTCCTATTCGTATCCAATAGAAACAACAGAAGAGAACTATCAGGTGGGTATCACTACTTCCTTCGAATTGATGCAGGAATTATTTTCCAACGTCAGCAAAGGATCAGGCGCAGTGGTAATTTCCGCTGCCGCTGGCAATAGTTATGCGCTTGAGTCGGATGAATGGCACAACGGGGTTTTCACCTACGCCATTATCAACGGACTCAAAAATGAAAAGGCAGACACGAACAAAGATGGTAAAATCACCGTTTCCGAACTGAAGGATTATGTGAGTAAAGAGGTTGAACGCCTCACCGATGGCCAACAAAAGCCAACATCACGAAATGAAAATCTTGAGTTTGATTTTCGGGTATGGTAGTAGTTTAAGGGTTAATACCCATCTCCCGTGTCATCTCCTCTGGTGCGATCCGCTCCGCCCTCAAGCTTCCCATTTGGTAAAACAAGGATAGCGTCAACCCGGCCAATATTTTTGCGTACAACAATTTTATGACCCATTTTGGTTAGCACAACACTGTCGTTTTTATTAATGGCGCCCTCTTCTTCGATGATCAAATCGGGTAACCACTGGCTATGGACCCGTCTGGCGTCTACCGCTTCTTGCATGCCCATGTCATGGGCCGTAACATTTAAGATCGTCTGAAATACGGAAGTGATAATCGTTGAGCCACCTGGCGTACCTACCACCATAAAGAGTTTGCCATTTTTTTCTATAATGGTGGGGCTCATGGCGCTTAACATGCGCTTGCCGGGCTCAATGCTGTTGGCCTTTCCACCGAGTACGCCAAACATATTGGGAACCCCAGGCTTGGCACTAAAGTCATCCATCTCATTATTAAGAAAAAATCCAGATCCGGCCACCAGGACATGAGAACCAAACCATCCATTTAACGTGGTGGTTACAGCCACTGCATTTCCTTTTGAATCGACAATTGAAAAATGCGTGGTCTCTTCCGATTCATATCCCGTTATCTTACCTTCTTTCACTTCGCTGCTGGGGGTAGCTTTGCCTGGATCATAGGTACTCATGCGGTCATTGTTGTATTCGTCATCCAATAGTTCTTTGGCTGGAACTTTATAAAAGTCGGGATCGCCAAGGTATTTGGTACGATCGGCATAGACCCTTCGTTCCGCTTCAACCATTAAATGAATCGTTTTCGAAGTATTAAACCCAAAATTTTTGATCGGGTAAGGCTCAACGCATTTTAATAGTTGAATCAGACAAATTCCGCCACTTGAAGAAGGCGGCATAGAAATTATTTTATATTCTCTGAATGTCCCTGTGACCGGTTCGCGCCATACCGATTGATAGTTAATCAGATCTTCTTTGGAGATTAGGCCTTTCCCTCGTTCCATTTCTGCGACCAAATCGTCTGCCGTTTTGCCTTCGTAGAAGCCTGCCCGGCCTTGGTCGCGTATCCTTTCCAGGGTAAAACTCAAATCCGAAAATTTTATAATATCGCCAGCCTTCCAATTTTCATGAAGCAAGAATTCCGGTTTTACCGTATTGTATTTTACTAAATCGTCCTTCATGTCGTTGATCCACTTTGCTTCTCTTTCAGTTAAAGCAAATCCTTTTCTTGCTAAATCAATTGCTGGTTGAATCAAATCCTTCCAAGGCATAGTTCCGTATTTCTTATGCGCTTGTACCATGCCATCCACTGATCCGGGCACGCCCGAAGCGAGATGGCCTTCAATACTTAGTTTAGGGATAACATTCCCATCTTTATCGAGGTACATGTTGGTAGTGGCTTTCGCGGGTGCTTTCTCGCGATAGTCCAATGCGCTGATCGAGCCATCGTTCATTCGTGTTATCATAAAACCGCCTCCACCGATATTGCCCGCGGCAGGAAATACGACCGCTAAGGCGAATTGAACGGCAATTGCGGCATCCACCGCATTCCCACCTTTTTTCAGAATAGCCACGCCAACTTGCGAGGCGAGGGGGTGGGCAGAAACTACCATGGCTGAATCGGCAATCAATCCTACTGCTTTATTCGTTTGTTTTGGTTGGCAGGCCACAAAAGCCAACGCCAATAGAAGAAAGGAAATACATTTCATGGAATTTTTGTTCTGAATTGCGCGCTAAATGTATAATTTCTGCCTGAACAAAAGTAATTTTACAAAATTTAAAATTTCATAACTTGTAAACGGGAAAATGCCATGGGGTTAAGAAAGGAAAAGGCTGCGCGGTTGAAGTTGTCAATACTTGACGCCACAGTTAAATTGATTGGAAAAAAATCATTTAAAGATCTACATATTGATGAGATTTGTGCTAAAGTCAAAATTTCAAAGGTTACACTATTTAAATACTTTCCACAAAAAGAAGATATACTACTCTATTACTTTAGAGTATGGTGTTTAAAGCGAGCCGTGGAACTTCACCAAAAGCCTAAGGAGGGAATGGCAGGCTTTACTTTTATCTTTGACAAAATGAGTGAAGATGCAGAAATCAAACCGGGCATTATACTGAGTTTGCTCGCTTACCTGGCAGACTTAAATCGGACAATCCGGCCATTTCCAGTAAAGGTGGATGAAAAAAAATTACTTTTTCCGGATGTAGCCAATGTCCAAAGCATTGAAATACAATCTGTCGATCAGATGTTTGAGAAATTTTCTTTGGAAGCAATTTTTAATAAAGAGATTACTAAAACTTCCTCTACGCGAGACATCACACAGGTGCTGCTTTCTGTTTTCTATGGCTCAGTACTGACTGCCCATGTCAATCAAATAACGCCACTAAAAAACTTTTTTAGAAAAAATTTAGATCTTGCCATCAAGGGAATGCAATAACTTAAAATTCCTTTTACTTCATTCTCACAGTTTTTGTCCGCCTTCTTTTGAAGAGATGAATATGCCGTGTACCTACGGGAATGTCGATTAAATATTTATTTCCCTTAGCCCATACTTTATGGTACTTCGGTTTAAGCACTTTGGTTTTACTCTTGGAGGAACCACAGGAGCCAACACTTAACAGTACAATTATTAAAGTGATGAAGCGCATAAGGAATTTTACAAACGCACTAAAATAGCTTTTTATTTCTATTATTAATTCTTTTACCTTCGAGAAAACACAAATCATGAAAACTTTCGAAACGCCTTTTGAAGCGATCAGCGATTTTAAATCACAAAGATTCCAAAACGATTTTAATTTGCATCTGGAATGGTTTGAATGCCCGACCGAGGCTATGCGCGTTGAAATTTTTTTTGCCTTGATCATTGATACCAAATACGATGCACTAGTTTTCCGAACGAAGTGAAATTCAGCTTAAACCCTTAAATTAATATCATGTCATTTAATTTTATAAAATTTGAATCGAAGGAAGGTGTATCAACAATTACACTCAATAGACCAGAAGTATTCAATGCGCTAAATGATGAAATCACATTTGAATTGCAAGATGCTTTTAAAACGGTAGCGAAAGACCCAAGCACGCGAGTAGTTGTGTTGACAGGCGAAGGAAAAGCATTTTGCTCGGGCCAAGATCTAAAATCGGGAGCCGCTCAGGGAAAGCGCTCTTTCCTTGATTCCTTACACAAAAGATACAATCCGCTCGTCCTGGGCATGCGAAATTTGCCAAAACCAATTATCTGCCGTCTGAACGGAGTTGCAGCAGGGGCGGGTTGTTCACTTGCACTTGCCTGCGATGTTATTGTCGCTGCCGAAGAAGCTTCGCTTATTGAAGTGTTTATAAATATTGGCCTCGTGCCTGATTCAGGCTCTTCTTATTTTCTCCCCCGTCTTGTGGGTATGGCAAAAGCATTTGAACTATGCAGTACGGGAAAAAAAATTAGTGGACAAGAAGCTTTTGAAATGGGTTTAGTCAATAAAGTAGTTAAGCTTGCCGAATTGGACACTGCTGTAAAGCAGTACACAGATTATTATTCGCATGCACCAACGCGAGCCATTGGACTGATCAAAAAAATGCTGAACAAATCTACTACCTCCTCACTTGAAGAAATGCTCGACTATGAAGCATACTTGCAAGAAATAGCTGGCAATACACTTGATCATCAAGAAGGTGTGACTGCCTTTTTAGAAAAGCGAAAACCTGTTTTTAAGGGAAGGTAATCTGTTGTCTGTTCCCTATTAACTAATAACTATTAACAGATAACTATTAACTAATACGCCCCACCATCAAAGTCCATTTAAAGAAATGCCAACAGTCATGGTGTTCATGGTCGTGCCGGCTGGTCCTTTGCCGGAAGCGAAATAAGGAGAGAAATTATAGAACCCAAAAAAGTTGAAATTACCGATTCCGATACGTGTGTAGGCACTGTACCTAAGCTGATTGAGTCCATGAAGTTGTTGATCCTTATAGATTCCGTTTACGCCACTTTCACTATACTTAATTTTAGTATGGCTTTGCATGAGTACACCTATTCGTCCGCCAATAGAAACATTAAAACTGCGCGAGGCATCTTTAGGGTTGGTGTCAAAACGAAATTCTACAGGCATTAAATCAAAGTAATTCGCAACAATCATACTTTTCTTTACGGATGCGTTTGTTAATTCAGGAAATGTATTGGGATTAATCAAATCAAAATATCCGTCAGCTTGAACCTGTCGTGTTAAGGTGTAACCACTGGTCAATTTAAAACGTTCAAAGGAAAAGCCAGCACCGGGGTTGTAAGAAAACTTTGAATTGCCAATTTGGATAGGATAATGGTAATATAAGTTTAAGGTTCTTGAACCCCAAAAACTCTTTGTGAAATATTGAGGCTTGCCAAATGCGGAATTAAAACCAAAGTCGACTAAAAAAAATCCAGGAATATCAGGTTTATAGGCTTTGCGCTTTTTTTCTTGTGCCAACAAGCTGCTGGAAATTGTTAGAACAAGCGTGGCAACGATTAATCTTTTGAACATGGCATATCTTTAACGCGCAAAAATACATTTTTAACGGGATTGGCCAAAAAAGGTATTTTGGCGAACGGATATATTCTTTTAAATTTGCGCCTTGAAATTTTGAATGGGCTCGTAGTTCAACTGAATAGAGCGTCTGACTACGGATCAGAAGGTTGGGGGTTTGAATCCCTCCGAGCTCACTTAGTGCTGTTTCTTTTATCCGGTTTCCCGGGTTATTGAAATCTTTTTATAGGCGTGTAAAACTTTTTTCTGCAATAAATCATCATTTAAGTCAGTTATTGATAATTGGAATGCGAAGCGGGGTAATTTTTTGTTTAATGATGATGGTAATCTTATCATGGTCTTGTGAAGATCCTAATACCTTGGCGGTAACCAAGGCTTTTAGTGGAAACAATCTGCAAACGGCCTATGTGGATACTTTTACGGTGAACATTTCAACGGTGCAATTAGATTCGGTGCTCACTAACAATAGCGGCACAGTTTTGCTGGGCAAATATCTTGACGAGCGATTGGGCACTGTCTCTTCTTCTACATACATGAATTTGAGCTTCCAAAATACATTTCTTCCCACTAGTGGCCCTCAATATACTTTTGACTCGATCGCACTGATATTACCCTACAATCACTATTATATTGGTGATACCACACAACCAGTCAAATTGAACGTTTACCAGTTGACGGAGCCTTTTCAATTACGAAAACTTCCGGTGACGACTGAACAAAAGTTATCGGTTTATGGCAATGCCTATGGATATTATAATTCGACCACCTTTCCGCAATTCCCAAGCCCACTCAGCACTGCCACGGTGAAATTTAACCCACACAACGACTCGGTCAATATCCGTTTGCCTAACGCCCTTGGCGCGAAATGGTTTCAACTGGCGCAAATTGATTCCGCAAAGCTTTTTTCAAATCCAAATTCCTTTGCGGGAAGTTTCTTTTACGGCATACACATTGATGTTGATCCAGCCACGCAAGCCTGTATTGCTGGGTTTAAATCGAATAAGGTAAAAATAAGACTTTATTATAGCCATGCCTCAGGAAGTGATATACCGACCAGCAATCACATTGATTTCGTCAACTACAGTGTGCAGTTTAATAATATACAGGCAGACCGCAAGGGTACTGACATAGCGGGTATCCAACCTTATCAACCGGTGCCATCATCTTTAACTGGAAATTCCACTTACATACAAACCGGAACTGGGTTGGTTACCCTTATTCAATTCCCCTCCTTAAAAACTTTTTTTTCGACTAATAATGGAGTGATTTTAAATGCAGCCTATCTGCAAATTCACCCGCTTCAGGGAAGCTACCCAAAATATTTAGCACCTCCATCTTCCCTTCAACTCTACTTTACTGATAAATCCAACATTCCACTTACCCCTATATCTGGTGGTCTGGCCAGCATCGTGTATGATTATGAGTATGGGATAAATACTTTTTATAGCTTTTCGATATTTTCGTACGTCTATGGCCAAATCAAAGCCAGTACAAATTATTTTCCTCCAATGATTCTCGGCCCTTCTGGAAGCCAAGGGGCTGACGTTAGCCGGGTTTATCTAGGGGATCAACTTCATCCAAATACTAAAATCAAACTGCTAATCTATTATTCATATGTTGTCCCTTAATAAATCTATAAAAATGAAAAAATTGCTTTTGCCATTTTTCACCCTCTTGGTGTTTGCCGGCCTTTTAAGTTTGTACTCGTGTAACACATCAAGTTCTACCACGCTCCCAGGTTCATGGGATAAGCTAGGGGACTTCGATGGGATTACCCGCAGTGGTGCCACAGGCTTCGTAATCGGAAACTATGCCTATATGGGTACGGGGTACAATTATGACGTGCCAACGCGCCTTACTGATTTTTGGCGGTACGATCCCCAAATTGACACTTGGATTCAAATGGCCAGTTTACCGTCTGCAGCTGCACCGCGGAGTAATGCGGTTGGTTTTGCATTAAATGGCAAAGGCTATATCGGAACTGGCATTGGTGGATCAGACATTAATAACCCTATTCCGCTTGGCGATTTTTGGGAGTTTGATCCGTCTACGGGCCCAAAGGGATCTTGGAGACAGGTAGCTAACTTTGGCAAAACCGCTACTTATGATACTGCCTTGGCCCGGTTTGGCGCCTTGGCTTTCACTGCCGGTGGACGCTCATTTGTGGGTGGGGGTTATAATAACTATTCAGGATTGAAAGACCTGTGGGAATATGATCAAGCCAACAACCTATGGATTCAACGGCCAAGTATCGGTGGTTCGAAGCGCCAAAACGCTTTTGTATTTGTGAATAGCGAGGGAGCAAAGGAATATGCTTATGTGGGTGGTGGCAATGATAATGGTTCGTATGTGACTAACTTTTTTAGATTTGATCCAACCTTACTTTCGGATACAACTCAAAATCCGTGGTTTGAACTCAACGGCCTTACCGGAAAGGATAAAAATGGGAATGCCATTACACAGCCGAGGTCAAGGGAATTGGCTTGTGCCTGGTCGATTGCTGGTTTTGGTTATTTAAGTTGTGGCAGTATTGGTGCACCTCAAAGCGATACCTGGCAATATACCCCTCCTGTGGTAAATTCAAGTGGAGTAATAACTGGAGGTGATACTTGGATTCAATATTTTTCATTTTCTAACAATACACCTACGATAGGCTATGCAAGGGATTCTGGGTTTGGTTTTGCCATCGGTAGTTATGGGTATATTACTACAGGCAAAAGTGGGACAAGAAGGCTTGATGATTGCTGGGCATTTAACCCATTGGGAGTAGAGCCGGATAATAAGTAAGTAGAATTACATTTCTAAGAAAAACAGGGCTGTTAGGCCCTGTTTTTTTTTCTATGATAACAACAATGGTGCGCACAGATTTGCTTTGGCCGAACAAGGGGACAGATAACACGTAGGGTTGTGGCAATAGCGGGGCTTATGTGCATTCCCTCAGCTTTTATATGTACGGCATAATTCCTTGCCATCGCCAAGCCCTAGCGATGCCAGCAACCAGGCATAGAGGTGCACGGAAATACATGGCTATCCTTGGATAATGAATAAACTCAGCTTGCTGCCGATGGGATGACGAGGCTTTAGTTCGCGAAGGCTGCACGCCCTTTGGAAAAAGAAAGCTTTGTCAGGCAAGTCATTGAGGCAGGTATCAGAGAATTTCAAAATGCCCTGGCATTCCATGATTTCGATATGCTGGACTTCAGTATGCCCGATACAAACGGGCTCTTCGCCTTTTAGTCAACAATTTCAAGTTGAACTGCAGGGGACTTCCAGCGGCTAATTTTCAAACCCTTTTCGGGGATATTGCACGATAAATTAGACTGTAAAGTTAGTGTTGAAAACAATGTTAGATTTTTAGCAAAAGCGTATTTTTAGCTTTAAAAATGATGTAAGGTTTAATCTTAGATTTAAAGGTTTGCTTTAAGAGATAGCGTTTTGGCGCATTTTAGTACATGGAGTTTTGGATCGGATTTTGGCTGCCCACCCTTATTTTTAAGGCGTTTATATCGGAAACAGGTTCAAAATCATCACAAGAAGTTACGCGGTAGCTATCCAGTTGGTTTTCCGAATTAACCTCTTTGCCTGATTACTAATAGCTTGTCATTTAAGTAGCTCGTCTTTAAATTTTCAAACGGATAGTACACCCATTTTAGCGTCAATTTTTATACCTGAGTTCCCCCGTGTCCATTCGGTGGCTACTACAAATTGGATAACAAATTTTAGCCATTCCCCATAAATCTCAGCATGCTGTGTTTATTTGCTAGAGGTTCGCGAGAGTTGAAACTCCTTCCCGCACACAAAAAAGGCAGTACCTCAATAGGCCTGCCTTTTTTAGCAATTTCTATGGCTAATTAAAACTGATTGCTATCTTGCAATGCAAACCCGCTTTGGCTACCTTTCACTTCCTGTTGGGCAGTCACTTCTTTGTGAGAGCTCTTTGAGGCTGAAATTAAGGTGAAAGAAAGAAGCGTGATAGCGGCAAGGGCAATTAATATTATTTTTGTTTTCATATGCTATTGTTAAATTCTCTACTTATTCAATGACACCGGCTCCTGCGGTGCCAGCCTTAGGTTTAATTACTTCTTGTGTGCAGGAAGCCAATGAGAAAAAAATAACGGCAGAAAGGGCGAGGGTGTAGATTAACTTTTTCATAGTTGTTTAGGTTATTTGGATTTTTTATTTTTTTTTGTTGTGACAAATTACTTAGCAAAGGTGTACCGTTTATTTTTTCAATGTCTTGCATTTTATTTTTTAAACTTGCTTTCGTACTCCAATTTTAAAACTGGTCTACTATTTTTCTTGCTATGCGGCAGCACATTATATGCGCAAAACAAGGTAAAAATCGATTCCCTAAAAAAGGAGTTAAGAGGGGCTAAAAGTGAGCAGCGATTTGAAATTCTAAATGCATTATTTAAGGAAAACAATTCTAACGATTTTAATGAAGCTCTTCATTTTGCAGAAGAGTTTAATAACCAAGCAATAGCAAACGGTGACAGCGTTCGGATAGTTCAGGGTGGTCGAATGCGTGCCTATTCACTGATGTATTTGGGAAGGAATACGGAAGCAGTTGATGTTCTTATTGGAATATTGGGGATTGCAAAACGCAATCAAAATAAGTTTCCTGATTTAAAAACTCAGATTAAATTCATTCTAAATAATGCGGGTCTTGCTTATATGTATTTGGGTAATTATGATAAGGCGTTGAGCTTTCATTATCAGTCATTGGCAATCAGGGAGGAAGAAGGAGACAAGAAATCGATACGGAATGCACTCAATAATATTGGCTTAGTCTTTTATAATCTTAACGATGATGATAAGGCAATTCAGTTTTATTTGAAGGCTGTCGCAATTAGTAAAGAACTAAAGGATTTCACAGGACAGGAGAGATTATTTATAAACCTAGGATTATCCTACAATCACCTCAATAAATTTGATGAGGCAATAAAATTTTTTAATGATGGTTTTAAAATTTGTGGAAGTCAATGTGATGAGAATACCATAAAGGAAGGAATGATTGGATTGGGGCTTGCATATCTGAAAAATCATCAGATGGAAATCGCAAGGGAAAACTTCTTAAAGTCATTGAAAATTGCCAAGAGTCAAAAGGACAAAAGGTACGAAGCTGAAAATCTTTCTTCTCTTGGGGAAATTGAGATTCAATTGAATAATGATGCTAAAGGAATTGCTTATTTAATGGAGGCCAAGGCGATTGCTGAGTCGGTTAATTTGGCAGAGGCTAAACTTACTATATACCGTGATTTGGCTAAATACTATGAGGACAAGAAGGACTTTGGGAAATCGCTGGAGTATAAAAATAAATATGTTCAGTTTAAGGATTCAATTTACAGTGAACAGTTATTAAAAAACCTCACCAAAGTCCAAACCAATTTTGAAGAGAGAGAGAACATCAAAACCATTGCAGAAAAAGATCAGCTTGTAGCTTTGCAAAAGGAAATAATAGTTCGCCAGCAAAGGCAAAATTATTCTATCATCGCGATAACTTTTTTGGTGGTTCTTCTGGCCTTGGTACTGTACTACTTTATCCGTCAGCAGCAAAAAGCCAACTACAAAATTTCACAGGCAAAAATTCAAATAGAAGAACAAAACACACAGTTGGCCGAGTACAACAAACTGCTGGAAGCCAAAGTGGAAGAACGGACCAATTACTTGATTATTACCAACAAGGCGTTACTACAAGCGAACGAAGAACTGGATTATTTTATTTATAAAACTTCCCATGATATCCGTGGGCCGTTGGCCACCCTGAAGGGTATGTGCAATGTCTCCCTAATGGATATTAAGGATGAAGTGACGGTAAAATATCTCCGCATGATGGATGAAACAGCCGACCGGATGTACACCATCCTTACACGGTTGATGATTGTCAGCGATATAAGCAACTCTGTGCTGGTGCCCAGGCCAATTGATTTTAAAGAAATATTGGAAGAGCTCTTTACCGCTGAACGTAAGAAAAACCTGCCGCCTCGTTTTTCACTCTCCTATACGATTGAAACCGCTATGACCTTGGTCTCCGACACCGCCTTGGTAAAGATGGTTTTGGAAAACTTACTTAGTAATGCAATAAAATTCTATAACGATTCGGGACGTATTGAGCCTTTTGTGAAAATAAAAGTATTTGATGACGGAGAAAATGTGAAACTGACCGTGGAAGACAACGGAATAGGAATAAACTTAAAAGAAGGAGAAGCTGTTTTTAAAATGTTTATGCGTGCCTCAGAGCGGTCGGAGATCGGAGGCATAGGCCTTTACCTTTCTAAATTGGCCACCGAAAAAATTGGGGGCACAATAAGCCTCGTCCGTTCAGAAATTACTGGATCTGGATCATTGTTTGAAGTTGTGATTCCACCCGATCTCAAGGAGGTGATTAAAACAAGGGTAAGCAGCGAGAAAAATTTGTTTGCGTTGATCGAAAATCAATCGTAGTCCACTTTCGATCCATCCCCTACGGTTATCTGATTTTCATTTGCCATCTTTGCATTCATTTTATTTAGTTTATTATTAATGAGTAATCATTTTCAACGCTATACGGTCACCGCAGCTTTGCCCTATGCCAATGGCCCCAAGCACATCGGGCATCTGGCGGGGGCCTACATTCCGGCCGATGTTTATGTGCGCTACCTTCGGCTAAATGGAAAAGATGTCGTCTTTGTGAGTGGCAGTGATGAGCATGGCACCGCCATTCCCAACCAAGCTTTAAAAGAAAACACCACTTCGTGGGCGATCATTGATAAGTACGATGCCCAGATTCGGGATTCGTTTTATAAGCTTGGGATGTCCTTTGATATTTACCATCGCACCAGCGAACCGATTCACCATCAAACCTCTCAGGAACTCTTTTTGAATTTATTTCATAAAGGGCTGCTCAACGAAGAGATCTCTGAACAGTATTTTGATGAAGAAGCAAAAGTCTTCCTTGCCGATCGTTATATTATGGGCACATGCCCGCGGTGTGGACACCCTGACGCCTACGGAGATCAATGTGAAAAATGTGGATCAACACTTAGTCCGCGTGAACTGATTGATCCGCGCTCTACCTTATCGGGCAAACCGCCCGTACTACGGCCAACGAAACATTGGTATTTGCCGCTTCAAAATTATGAGAACTGGTTGAAAGAATGGATTCTGGTTTCCCACAAAGAAGATTGGAAGGCTAATGTATACGGCCAATGCAAATCGTGGATCGATGGTGGACTCCAACCGAGGGCCATGACACGGGATTTGGATTGGGGCATAAAGGTCCCGTTACCTGATGCGGATGGAAAAGTACTATACGTTTGGTTCGATGCGCCAATTGGGTACATATCGGCTACGCGTGCCTTGTTTCAGGAAATGGCAGAGGGAGTGAAAAAATTTTCGTCCCCCCAACGCGATTTTGGAAAAGTAGACAAAGCGGATTGGAAGAAATATTGGCAAGACGAGGAGACAAAGCTCGTGCATTTCATTGGCAAGGATAACATTGTTTTTCATTGCATCATTTTTCCAATCATGCTTCATGTATCGGGGGAATATATTTTACCTGACAATGTGCCGGCCAACGAATTCATGAACCTGGAAGGCGATAAGATGAGCACCAGTCGGGGCTGGTCGATTGAGATGCACGAATACATTGAAGATTTCCCTGACAAGCCCGATGTACTTCGCTATGCGCTGCTCACAAATTTGCCAGAGACCAAAGACAGTGAGTTTACGTGGAAAGATTTCCAAGCGAAGAACAACAACGAGCTGGTCGCCATCTTTGGAAATTTTGTCAATCGGGCTTTAGTGCTCACGCAAAAGTATTTTGATAATAAAATTCCCGCCTTGGGCTCACTGACAGAAATTGATAAGAAGGCCATTTTGGAACTAAAAGATTTTCCTTCGCGGATTGAGGATTCAATTGAAGGCTATCGTTTTCGGGAAGCGACCGCACTCGTTATGGATCTGGCTCGCCTGGGGAATAAATACCTTGCAGAAACTGAGCCTTGGAAATTGGCAAAGACCGATTTGCCGCGTGTAGGCACAATCCTAAACATTGCGTTGCAGATTTCGGCTAACCTCGCTGTGTTGGTAGAACCATTCCTGCCTTTTACTTCAATAAAATTAAAAAAAATGCTTCAGCTTGACTCGTTCGTCTGGCAACAAGCTGGGAATCTTTTATTAACTGAAGGGCATACTTTAGGAGAACCTAAATTGCTTTTTGAGAAAATTGAAGATGAAGTAATTGCTGCGCAGATTAGAAAACTTAACGATAAAAAAAATGCTATGGAACTTGCCTCTCAGCCGGTAGAGCCGGCCAAGCCGGAAATTTCGTTCGATGATTTTTCAAAAATGGATATCCGCATCGGGAAAATTAATACCGCTGAACGCGTTGAAAAATCAAAGAAACTATTAAGACTTCAAGTGGATACGGGCCTTGATGTACGCACCGTGATGAGTGGAATCGCAGAGTATTTTTCTCCAGAAGAATTAGTGGGCAAGCAAGTGACGATTTTAGTGAACCTTGCTCCTCGAAAAATTATGGGGGTGGAATCACAGGGAATGATATTGATGGCTACTGATAAAGATGGAACGCTGCGGCTGCTCCAGCCTACTGAGCCTGTGAGCCCGGGGTCAAAGATTAGTTAGTCGTATAGGCGATTCAACTGAATAACGATTACCTTATATTTGCAATCCAAAATTGAACGAATGAACGTAAAAATTACCTTACCGGATGGCTCGGTAAAAGAATTCCAGGAAGGCGTAAAAGGAATTGAAATAGCGCAAAGTATTAGTGAAGGTTTGGCCCGCAACGCTTTGGCGATCGAAGTCAATGGTGAAATTTGGGATTTGAGTCGTCCAATTGCAAAAGATTCCTCAATTAAGATTTTCACCTGGAACGACAAGGGTGGAAAATATGCGTTTTGGCATTCATCAGCACACCTTCTTGCAGAGGCTCTTGAGATTCTTTATCCCGGTGTAAAATTTGGCATTGGCCCCCCAATCGAAAATGGTTTTTATTATGATGTTGATTTAGGAGGAAAGACTTTTGGCGATGATGACCTGGCTGCGGTGGAGAAAAAAATGATTGAGTTGGCAAGGCTCAACAATGCCTTTGTAAGAAGTGACGTCCCCAAAAAGGATGCGATCGACTATTTCAAGAAGAAAGGTGATGAATATAAATTAGAACTAATTGAGGGCCTTCAGGATGGTTCAATTACTTTCTACCAACAAGGAAATTTTGTAGATCTCTGTCGCGGCCCCCATATCCCCACAACGGGGCCAATCAAAGCCGTAAAACTTTTGAATGTGGCTGGAGCCTATTGGCGCGGGGATGAAAAAAATAAAATGCTCACACGCATTTATGGCATAACCTTCCCCAAGCAAAAAGAGCTTGAAGAGTATATGTACATTGTGGAAGAAGCGAAAAAGCGCGATCATCGGAAACTCGGTAAAGAATTGGAGTTGTTTGCCTTCTCGGAGAAGGTGGGAATGGGGCTGCCGTTGTGGTTGCCAAAAGGGACAATCGTTCGTGAACGGCTGGAACAATTTATGCGAAAAGCCCAGGTCAAAGCGGGTTATGATCCAGTGGTGACCCCGCACATTGGCAGCAAGCAACTTTACGTTACGTCTGGGCATTACGAGAAATATGGAAAGGATTCGTTTCAGCCTATCCATACGCCTGACGAAAACGAAGAGTTTTTGCTCAAGCCGATGAACTGTCCTCATCATTGCGAAATCTATAAAGTAAAACCGCGTTCTTATAAAGATCTTCCTATCCGTTATGCGGAATTCGGAACCGTTTATCGCTACGAACAAAGTGGCGAACTTCATGGGCTTACCCGTGTGCGAGGTTTTACCCAGGATGACGCGCATATTTTTTGTCGCCCCGATCAAGTAAAAGCGGAGTTTATTGCTGTTATTGACTTGGTTCTCCATGTTTTTAAGTCTTTGGGATTTGGGAATTATACGGCACAGGTTTCTTTGCGCGATCCGGAGAACAAACAAAAATATATTGGTGGCGATGAATTGTGGGACAAGGCGGAGCGCGAAATCCAAGAGGCGGCAGATGAGCGCGGATTAAAAACGGTAGCGGTAAAGGGCGAAGCCGCATTTTATGGCCCTAAGCTCGACTTTATGGTTAGGGATGCTCTTGGCAGAAGTTGGCAGCTAGGCACAATCCAGGTGGACTACCAATTGCCCCAGCGCTTTGAACTAGAATATGTTGGCGCAGACAACCAACGGCATATTCCGGTGATGATTCATCGTGCTCCGTTCGGTTCATTAGAGCGTTTTGTGGCCGTGCTTATCGAACACTGCGCGGGTAATTTCCCTTTGTGGTTGGCACCCGAGCAATTTGCAGTACTGCCAATCTCAGAAAAATTCAATGCCTATGCTAAATCTGTTGTGGCTAAGCTCAAAGAGATTGACATTCGAGGTTTTTTGGATGACCGTGATGAAAAAATAGGAAGGAAAATCCGAGATGCCGAGATTAAAAAAGTGCCTTTTATGCTAATTGTAGGCGAAAAGGAAGTAGCAGAAAACAAAGTGTCTGTAAGAAAGCACGGAGAAGGGGATAAGGGATCATTAGATTTGATGGATTTTGTAAACCAATTTAAGGCTGATTTCAGCTTACCCGTATAAACGCCATTTTGAAGGCTAATTCATAATTTGAGGTGCTAGGGATAGTAGGTAGCCAATCGGTATGTAAATTTGGTATAGCATCAACCAAGAACTTTTTAGCTTTACGAGGCATCGAGAAATTCAATTTTATATAGCAATGACAGTCTATTTCGCAGAGTTTTTTGGTACGCTTTTACTCGTTTTACTTGGTGATGGTGTAGTAGCGGGAGTTGTATTACGAAAAACAAAAGCTGAGAATGCCGGTTGGCTCACCATTGTGGTGGCCTGGGGTCTTGCGGTGACACTGGCAATCTTTGCTGTTGGCAGGATCAGCGGGGCACATCTTAATCCAGCAGTCACAATAGGATTAGCCCTGCACGGCAGTTTCCCGTCCGATAAGATAGCAGGTTATCTCATCGCTCAATTTGCAGGAGCGTTTATAGGTGCATTGCTGGTTTGGCTTCATTACTTACCCCATTGGAAGGAAACTTCAGATGCTACCGCAAAACTTTCTGTCTTTTGTACTTCCCCAGCGATCAGAAATAGTTTTTCAAACTTAGTGGGCGAGATACTTGCCACCGCTGTACTGGTATTGGGATTGTTATTCATAGGAGCGAACGAGTTTACCCAAGGCCTCAATCCCCTTGTGGTGGGCCTCTTAATAATTTCCATTGGATTAAGTTTGGGGGGAACGACCGGCTTTGCCATTAATCCGGCCCGAGATCTTGGCCCTCGCCTTGCCCACTTCTTTTTGCCCATACCAGGAAAAGGAAGTTCAGACTGGCGCTATGCCTGGATACCGGTAATAGGGCCGGTAGTAGGGGGGATGCTTGGGGCTTATGTTTATGGTGCGTTATTTTAAAGGGTGTATTTTGTTGCTGGAAGCTGGATTCTTGACACCTATAGTTTTCTTATCTTTGAACATGGAGAAAAATGAAACGGAAAATATTGTTCGGATCATAAAGGGACATTTCCCCGAGATAGAAGCAATTTATCTATTCGGTAGTCAGGCAGATGGGTTTGCCGCGAAAGACAGTGATGTTGATGTTGCATTTTTTACCCTGTACGGCAACACGGTAACAGATGTGCAAGTGTATGAGGCTCAAAAAGACTTGGAGGTATCGCTCAACAAAGATGTTGACTTGATACATTTGAACAAGGCAAGTACAGTTTTTCAGTTTCAAGTTGTAATCTCAGGTATTCCTCTGTATGTAAATAAACCTTCTTCTCTCTTGCTACACGAAGCGATGGTTATGTCTATGTACCAGCGATTGAACGAAGAGCGCAAGTATATTCTTCAGGATATTGGTTCTTCGGGAAAAATTTATTCTTCGTAATGGATGATGTTGTCATTAATAAAGCCGCCACTATTGAGCGTTGCATCTTGAGGATCCGACAAGAATATGTGGGGAAGAAGGAGGTTTGGAAGGAGAATTTCACGGTGCAAGATTCCATTATATTGAATCTTCAAAGAGCCTGTGAAGCATCGATTGATTTAGCCAACTTTATTGTAAAAAAAAGAAAGCTGGGTATTCCCCAAAACAGTCGTGACTCATTTGATTTGCTATTGCAGGCGGGACTTATCAAGGGTTCGATATGCACAAACATGAAACACATGGTCGGGTTTAGGAACTTGGCGGTTCACGAATATCAATCACTAAATCTGGATGTGATTGAAAGCATCATTGACCACAGGTTGGAAGATTTTGAGGAATACACGCGAGCTATGATATTTACTGAAAAAAATTGAAATAGGCCGATCCTGGTCACCTAATTTTAGCAAGACCAATTAGCAACTTTTACATGAGCAACGTTATCATCGCACTCGATCAAGGCACCACCAGTTCAAGAGCTGTATTGTTTGACACACAAGGAAAAATAATCGGCCTTGAGCAACAAGAATTTCAACAATATTTCCCTCAATCCGGCTGGGTAGAGCACGATCCACATGAGATTTTCTCTTCGCAATTTGAAGTGCTTTCCAGGCTAATTACTAAAAACAAAGTTTCACCTTCAGCTATAGCTGCTATCGGCATTACCAATCAGCGTGAAACGACTATCGTTTGGAATAAGAAAACTGGGGAACCTATATACAATGCGATCGTATGGCAAGACAAGCGCACCGCCTCAATCTGCGAACAGCTTAAAGCCAAGGGACTTTCTGAGTGTGTGAAGGAAAATACCGGGCTCGTCATCGACTCTTATTTTTCAGGAACGAAAATAAAATGGATGTTAGATCACGTGAGAGGCGCCCGTCAGCTTGCCGAAAGTGGAGACCTCGCTTTTGGAACCGTGGACACTTGGCTTATTTGGAAACTGACAGACGGAAAGGTGCATGCTACTGATTATTCCAATGCCTCACGTACCATGCTTTTCAATATTCGTGAATTGAAGTGGGATGAAAAATTAATGCACGAATTAGGAATTCCGAAATCGATGCTACCTGAAGTTAAACCTTCTGCCTTTCATTTTGGAGATTGGGAATTGAATGGTGTAAAAATCCCCATCACGGGAGTGGCGGGCGATCAACAGGCTGCCTTGTTTGGTCAAGCTTGTTTTGAACCTGGCATGGCAAAGAACACCTATGGTACGGGGTGTTTTATGCTAATGAATACCGGAAATAAAATACAGTATTCAAAAAATGGGTTGATTACAACAATAGCCTGGGGCCTGGACGATAAAGTAGAATATGCGCTCGAAGGAAGTGTGTTCATTGCGGGTGCTGCCGTGCAGTGGCTTCGTGATAGTTTACATTTGATCGATCAAGCCAAAGATTCAGAATATTTTGCTGCTAAGGCATTAGGTTCCAATGAAGTATATGTTGTGCCTGCTTTTGCCGGCTTGGGCGCACCCTATTGGGATATGTATGCCCGCGGGGCAATTTTTGGGCTGACAAGAGATACCGGCAAAGACCACATTATCAAAGCAACACTGGAATCGCTGGCCTATCAAACCAAAGATATTCTTAATGCTATGCAAGAGGATGCGGGTGTGCAACTTCTAAGTCTCAAAGTTGATGGTGGTGCTTGTGCCAATAATATTCTGATGCAATTTCAGGCAGACATATTAGGAGCAGAAGTTGAAAGACCGGAAGTGATTGAGTCAACAGCGCTGGGAGCGGCTTATCTGGCTGGCATACAAATTGGGATGTGGAAAAAGGAAGATATTGTAAGTAAAAGAAAAATTCAACGGTCATTTGTCCCAACGATGGAGGAATCGATCCGTAAAAAGCTTTATGGTGGCTGGTTGAAAGCCATTGAACGCACGAAAGGATGGATCGATAATTAATTCTCAATTTCTTAACACTCAGTGATCAATAAGTTTGTTTTTTTGTGATTCAATGATAATTAATTTCTTGAACAGAGATCATTCAATAGCACAACTTCAGTCCGAATCTTTTGATCTATTAATCATTGGTGGCGGCATCACGGGCGCAGGCATTGCGCTGGACGCGGCAACGCGAGGGCTAAAGACGGCATTAATCGAAAAAAAAGATTTTGCTTACGGCACTAGTAGTCGTTCCACCAAATTAATCCATGGGGGTCTTCGCTACTTAAAGCAATTGGAGTTTGGGTTGGTGAAGGAGGTGGGCAGTGAACGTGCCATTGTGCATAAGCTTGCACCGCATTTGGTGATCCCCGAAAAGATGCTGTTGCCCTTGTATGAAAAACGGGGAATGGGAAGTACGCTTACCTCTATTGGGCTTCGGTTATACGATTGGTTGGCTGGCGTAAAGCGGGAGGACCAGCGCAGAATGCTGACACGTAAACAAACCCTGAAACAAGAGCCATTGCTTAATCCACAGGACATAAAAGGAGGCGCTATTTATGCAGAGTATCGAACGGATGACGCTCGGCTCACCATCGAGATCATAAAGTCTGCCGATGCCCACGGAGCAACTATTGCTAACTACTGTGAGGCCACCGATTTTGTGTATGAGGAGAATGCATTAATTGGGGTTGTGGTTCGAGATATTTTGGGGAATAAAAATTTTACCATAAGCGGTAAGGTCGTTGTGAATGCAGCAGGCCCTTGGGTTGATTTGCTCCGCGAGAAAGATAAGTCGAAGACGGGAAAACATTTACATTTAACGAAAGGCGTTCATATCGTTCTTTCCCGCCAAAAACTTCCGGTTACGCAGTCTATTTATTTTGATGTGGGTGATGGCCGGATGATTTTTGCTATCCCCCGTGGAAGAACAACGTATGTTGGAACGACCGATACTAACTACAGCGAAGACATCGATGAAGTCCACGCGGAAAAAGTCGATGCGCAATATTTGATCAATGCGGTAAACTTGACTTTTTCCAACGTTAATCTTGCGCTCAGCGATATCGAATCAAGCTGGGCGGGATTGCGCCCGCTTATCAATGAAGAAGGAAAATCGGCTTCAGAGCTTTCACGTAAAGATGAAATTTTCGAATCCCCTTCTGGACTGATTTCAATAGCGGGTGGCAAACTTACCGGATACCGAAAAATGGCTGAAAGGGTGGTGGACCTAGCCGTGAAGCGAAGCTTTGACGAACGGCAACTGAAATCCTGCCTTACCGCTTCCATTTTGCTCGCTGCTTCTGATTTTAAAAATTATGATGCCGTAAGGCACTATCATCAAGTTGTTCTTGATCATTTAAAACCCCATAATTTATCTCTATTTGCCGACTCTTTAGTAAGCAACTTTGGCAGGCAAACCGATGACATTCTCACTTATTTTGGAGCGATTACAGATGATGACAATGAGATCCGCCTTGCCAAGGCACAACTTAAATTCTGTGTGGAGAAAGAAATGGTAAAAACAGCACCAGACTTTTTCGTGCGAAGAGCAGGGCTACTTTACTTCGATTTGCCCTTCTTAAAAAAAATCCTCGCACCCTGTTTGAAAGACATGGCAACTTACTTCAATTGGGCTGACCATAGGATTGAGGTAGAACGAATAGAAATGAAAAGATTAATGGAACAGACTCATAAATTTTAATTCCTTTTTTTGAAATTGCGCTTCCCAAAGGCAACGAATGAAGATTTTACTTTTCCTTATCGGTATTTTATTGTTGATCGGCATTGAGATTGCGCGGGTCTATTTTATTATGCCTTTTCCGGGCAGCCAGGTAGATGATACCATTGGTATCGCGTATTTTCTTCAAACGTATATTTGGATTTTCAGGATTATAGGCATAGCGCTGATAGCTCATCCGGCCTATCATTATGTGAAGGGCAGCAACTCTAGCCTCAAATGGACGGTGATTGCTGTATTGCTATTCTGGCTTGTGGTTGTCTATGCTTTTAATTTCCGGTTTCTGGCCGATAAGATGTTTTATCAGCCTGAAACGATAGTCTTTAAAAAAGCAGATGACAATAAAGTCTTTAAAAATAAGTTGGTGATTGGTGTTTCGTTAAAGGGGTTGTCAAAGGCTTATCCTATCGAAATCATCGGATACCACCATCAAGTTCGCGACACGATCGGAGGAGAAACAGTAATGGTTACCTATTGCACAGTATGTCGTACAGGGAGAATTTATAGTCCGGTGGTGGATGGTCAGCCAGAGAATTTCCGGTTGGTGGGCATGGATCATTTCAACGCCATGTTTGAAGATAGCCGAACAAAAAGCTGGTGGCGGCAAGTGAACGGAGAAGCTATCGCGGGATCATCGAAAGGAAAAGTATTGACCGAGATTCCTTCAGAACAAATGACGCTCGGAGTTTGGTTGTTGATGCATCCAGATTCATTCATCTTACAACCCGACAGTGCTTTCAAAGAACAATATAGTGGATTGGATAAATACGATGAAGGAAAAATGGAGGGCCGCCTTGAAAGCCATGATACGCTTTCGTGGAAAGATAAATCCTGGGTGGTTGGCATTTCCTCTAAAACCGCATCACGAGCATACGATTGGAATGACCTCAAAAAACAACATGTGATTAACGATGTATTTGAGGGTAAACCAATTGCTATGGTTTTAGAAGAGGATAGTGCTTCCTTTCATGTTTGGAATAGGATTGTTGGGGAAGACACCCTTCATTTTCAGTTCGATGAGAAAACAAAAATGATGCTGGACGAAAAAACAAATTCCATCTGGGACTTATCAGGAAGGTTACAAGACGAGACCAAAAAACGCGTGAGACTAAATCCTGTTCAAGCTTATCAGGAATATTGGCATTCGTGGCAAACTTTTCATCCCCAAACCGAAAAATTTGTTAGTCAATAAGCGGTTAATAGTGAATGAGAAAATATTTATTCATGAAAATAGGGTATCATTTATATTTTCTTTGGTCATCCTTTCCGCTGGATGCACCAAAAGGACAAGCCATGAGCATAAGGCCGCGGAATGGAAAGAGCTCAATTCTTTTCATGAGCTGATGGCCAAGGCCTACCATCCATTAAAAGATTCAGGAGACCTTGCGGCAGCCCGACAAGTGATGAATGAAATGGCTGATGAAGCGGAGAAATGGGCCGCAGCCACTTTGCCCGAAAAGGTGAATACGGCCGATATGAAAAGGAAATTGGAGAAACTTAAAGTGGACACAAGAAGTCTTGCCAATGCGATAAAGGCCTATGTTGCTGATGAGATTGTTAAAGAAAAACTTATTGCGCTTCACGATCAGTTTCATGAGATTATGGAAGTCTGGAATGATAAAGAAGGCAGTGAAGAAGAAAATGATCACCCATAAACATATTTCTGCATTCCGAAGGAGCGTATCAATTAGTTGCTTTGTGCGCTTCCGTTCCGAAGGAATAGGATTTTAAGTATCTATTGTTGATGCCAAAGATTACTTTGTTTTTCAAAAATATTATGGAACGGATGTCACCAGATAGATCAAACCCGCTCCGGTCTTGTGGCACGTAGCTAAAATTTCCCTGTCCGTCATTCAACAGCAAACATCCTTTATTGGCATCGGATTTTCCAATTCGCACTCTTGTCATGGTTTCATTGCCCCCAACGATAACATCGAAGTCTCCATCTTGATCTACATCGGCCGTTGCAATGGCGTAGACGGGCGAAAATTGTACCTCTGTTGGTAATTTTTGCTTGACGAAACCCTGCGGAGTGTTTTTAAAATAGGCGGTCTCTAGTGTTTTTGCTTCAATGTGCGTTCTGCCGGCAAGTTCTTCAGGTTTAAAGATGTTCTCTAGTTGAGCATTGGAATAAGAGATGTAATCTGGGAATCGTGGTTTTAGAAAACTGACCTGACCCAACGCCTCATCACGACTTGCATAAGGATAGCTTTTCCCTTGAATAAAATAACAAAAAAACGGATCGGGTTGTCCATCGGAATCAAAGTCTTTAAAATCCAAGGAAGCGGGTGTTGTTTGGCTTACGCTAAATTGATTGTTTAATCCATAGTTACCCAAAATTAAATCAGCATTTCCGTCATTGTCAAAATCTCCAGAGGAAATACAATTCCACCACCCTTCCGACCCTTTAAAATAGTTAGCTGATTCATCGGATAGGATTCCATTTTTGTTTATGAGGACTTTTATAGGCATCCATTCTCCTACCATAACTAAATCAGGTTGATGATCATGGTTGATATCGATGCTCTCCGCATCAGAAACCAAACCGATATTTTCTAACCCGGGGGCTTTTTCTGCGATTTCATTTTTAAAATTTCCTTTGCCGTCATTGATTAATAACATGCTTTTTGGCGAAACCGGATATTTCCCAGGAACAAGGCGACTTCCTACAAATAAATCCAAATCGCCATCTGCGTCAAGGTCAAAAGATTTCACACATGAACCAGCATTTGTTTCCGATGGCAACGAGTTTATTGACTTTACGAAGTTTCCTTTCCCATCATTCAGGTACAACCTGTCTTGCAATAGCATATCGGTTGAAGGGAATAAATATCCGCCACTCACCACATACAAATCTAAATCGTGGTCGTTATCGGCATCAAAAAAAATAGCGTCCTCGTCCTGAGCATATTTGTCTTTCTCGAATGGTGTTATGGTATGCGGAACGAATGAGCCGTCTTTGGATTGAAAAAATAATGCCCCCGCTTGATGTTTTGGCCCGCACAAATAGAGGTCCTCCAAGCCATCTCCATTGACATCGCCTTTTGCCATTTTGGGGCCTGAGAACGAATACATCTTTGGCAGAAGGAGTTGCCGCTTAAAATCGTTGGTATCAGCGGGCTGATGCCTCCATTTTATTGCCTCTGTTATTTTGAACATTGGCCTTTTCTTAGAGGGATATACGTAGAGGGTTTCGGCCTTATCATGACTTGGCTTCAAAAGGCTATTGGATTTAAAATTTTTAAAAAGTTCGGTTTTATCATCTGGCCAGATCACTCGTATTGAATCGGCAAAGGTAGAATTTCCCATGCCGAAAATTAAATCGCAGTGCATGGCCGATTGGTATCCTCGTACGGGTTCAAACTCTTGCATTTGCAGATGCCCTTTGGAATAACAATAAACTTTTGTTCCAATGCTAATTTGGGTTTTATTGTTACTGCGCAAATCGACTTTTAGAAAGTTTTTATCCGGATTTTGAGTGGTAGTGTTTTGATAGATACTGGCTGTGCCGTTCATCACATTGATTACCAAATCAAGGTCGCCATCACTATCTAAATCTGCATAGGCTGCGCCATTGGATTTAAATTTTTTATTTAAGCCCCACTCGTCTGTTTTTTTATCAAAGGTCAGGTTACCGTTGTTTCTAAAAACAAAATTCCCTGTTTCAATAGAAGGCATATTTTGAAGGACGGCATTTACATCAAGTTGCTTTCCGGTTTGGCGTGCTTTCAATTGTTCGTCAACGGTGAATTTTAGGAATTGCATGTTTGTATAATCTTTCTCGTAGCCATTGCTCACATACAAATCCTTCCAGCCATCCAAGTCAAAATCTGCAAAAAAAGTTGCCCAGCTCCAATCGGTACTGGAGATTCCAGCAAGCTGACCGATTTCAGAAAATGTTTCGTTTCCATTGTTGAGTTGTAGCATGTTGCGCATAGTTTGATGATGAAATCCAGCGTCAACGAGAAACCGATACTTATCATAGTTGTCGTCACCCGAAGAAAGTTTAATTCGCTCATTGGATTCCGGCAGCATGTCGAGGGTGAAGATGTCGGTTAGCCCATCGTTGTTTACATCAGCGGCATCGGAGCCCATCGAGAATAGAGAAACATGCCCCATTTCATCGCGGATCATATTTTTGAAAGTCCCATTCTTATTGTTGATGTACAAATAATCTTCCTCGTTGAAATCGTTGGAGAGGTAAATATCAGGCCAGCCATCATTATTAAAATCAGAAATGGCAATCCCCAACCCGAAACTCAAAACATTGTTGACAATCCCCGCTTTCTCAGAGACGTCCACGAATTTCCCTTTTTTATTTTGATATAGTTTACTTCCAAAGCGATTGCTTTTTTGATTTTTAAAGTTGACCATCATACGATTTAAGCCGGCATATTTGGGCAGGGAGTGATTCAGCACAAACAAATCGAGATCGCCATCTTTGTCGTAATCAAAAAAGGCAGCATGGGTAGAATAGGAGGGGTCTGCAATTCCATATTCATCAGCTTTTTCGCTAAATGTCAGGTCACCGTTGTTGATGAAAAGTAAATTTTTTCTAAGTAAGGAATCACCCATGGCAGAGCGACAAACGTAAATATCCAACCATCCATCTTGGTTAACATCAGCCATAGTTACGCCTGTTTTCCAACCCTGCTTGACGGCAATCCCCGATATTTCGGTGATGTCCTTGAATTTTAAATTGCCTTGATTAAGATAGAGTCGGTTGGAAACCTGATTTCCTGAAAAGTAAATATCAGGAAGGCCATCATTATTGAGGTCGCCCACAGCCACACCCCCACCATTGAAGTAATAGGGGTAATTAAGCACATTGTTCTCACCGTTTTGATTGACTACATTTTTAAAGTCAATACCGGTTTCTTCATCAGGTATTTCTTTAAAGAGTGTATGTGTTTTTTGTTCTGAACAAGAGATTAGTAAGAAAACGTAAACAGAGATTGGCCAAATGCGCATGGTGATTTTAATTTGACGGATTTCTTCGTCCGATTGTATAAAGTTTATAGTCGAGTGAAAAGTTGTTGCCACAATTGATCGTATTTTTTCCATTTCACCAAATTGATACCCCAATGTGGGCTGGCACTTGTGGTAAATGCCGACACTTTTCCTGATCCAAAATTTCGTGCTGCAAGCAAAGGAAACCAATTGCCCATGTATTGAATGTCCAGCAGACTAATGCTGCCTTCACGCAGCTTTGTTTCGTTGAAACCTAGCAACGGGGGAATTTCATCAAGGGTGATGTTTTCAAGCACGGGATGATCGGGGTTTTGCATGCGCACTGGAAAACTTGAAGTCGACTCTACCAAGTCATCACCGTCAAGGCAGATCACAGGTAAAACCTCGTGGAAGGGAACCCGTTTCCAACCTCCTTTTCCGATTTCACCACTAAAGCTATACCAGCCACCCATCATGTGGAAGTGCCCTCCGTTTTTCACCCAATTTTCAAGCAACGTGAACCGATCAGGAAATGTAACGTATTTATCGCCCCACTTATTTCGGTTGAAAAAATCGGGGTGAAGCATCATTACTTTAGTTTCCACATCTCCAAAGACAATAACATTGGCCCACGCCAATCGCTTGTCGAAATCTTCAGGCGACAAGTTGTATAGTTCCCACGAGGGTTGTGAAAACACATCGGCACCTGGTATGCCTTGCACGGCATCTACAAATTGCTGTGCGTAGTTTAATATTTCCACACCTTTAGTGGCTGAGAGAAATGGTGACTCGATATATTTTTGGCCTGTGTGTATGCACCAGTTTCCTATATGCCAGATGTTAAGTTTTTCTTTTGCCATGTTGCCTTGGCGTTTTTTGTTGGTTCAATATATATGGTAATTAGGAATCCGCCAGCTAATTCAACAAAAAAAACAAATATTAAATCAGGGCAACTCCTGGTAAAGTTTTAAATTACTGCAATTATTCCACTTCCCACAGATGGAATGGTCATACTTTAGGTTTAATAAAAAATTCCTCATGAAAAAATTTAGCCTTACTTTCTTTGCAACAGTCATGGTTCAATTATCATTGTCGGCACAATCATTGGTTTTGGTCAAAGAAAGCAACAGGATTTTCAAATCTTATCCTTTTAACGATCCTAATCCTATCCCTACCAAAAATTTAATCTACCCATATTTTCGGTTTGATGGCTTTACGGATAAGCCGATTAACAAAGAATGGAAAGTGGTTGAGCTTGAGAACCAATTTATTAAGTTGATGATTTTGCCTGAAGTAGGGGGTAAAATTTGGGGGGCTTGGGAAAAGTCAACTGGGCTTCCGTTTCTGTATAACAACAGCGTAGTAAAGTTCCGCGATGTTGCCATGCGCGGCCCTTGGACAAGTGGCGGCATTGAAGCGAACTACGGAATTATTGGACATACTCCCAATTGCGCTACCCCCGTTGACTATCGGACAGAAAAAAAACCAGATGGCAGCGCAAGCTGTTACATTGGCACCTTCGATAAACTCACGCAAACGTATTGGACGATTGAAGTCAACATGCCTGCCGATAAAGCTTACTTCACAACGCATTCCACCTGGCATAATGGAAATTCGTTGGAACAACCTTACTATACTTGGATGAACGTGGGCATGCCCGCCAATGGAAACCTTGAGTTTGTTTATCCTGGTACCCGTTACATCGGCCATGAGGGTGAGTATGCCAATTGGAGAATCAACAAAGACAATGGCAAGGATATTTCCTTTTATGAACAAAATAATTTTGGTGGCTATAAATCCTATCATGTATTTGGAAGTTATACTGATTTTTTCGGAACCTTTTATCATGCCAAGAATTTTGGGATGGGGCATTATGCTTTGTATGATGAAAAACCTGGAAAAAAAATCTGGATATGGGGCCTTTCTCGCCAGGGCATGATTTGGGATAAATTATTGACCGATACCGATGGCCAATACGTAGAGATACAATCAGGAAGATTATTCAACCAATCAGCCGATGGCAGTTCGTTCACGCCATTTAAGCATCGAGGATTTTCACCCTATGCCACCGATGAGTGGACGGAATATTGGTTTCCTGTAAAAGGAACGGGTGGCTTTGTAAAAGCAAATCCCTACGGCTCTTTAAACGTGAATGTTGAAGGAGGATTTTTGAAATGGCTGTTTTCGCCCTTGCAGACTTTTGATGAAACCCTCACAGTTTCCGAACATGGAAAAAAGATAGTTGAAAGAAAAACTTCCTTTCTACCGCTTCAGCTTTACAAAGACTCCTTACAATGGTCGGGCAACTTGAAAGAAATTACAATAGCGATAGGGGAAAAGTTTTTTTACGATGCAAATCCCTCTGTAGATTCACTCGCCCGACCTGTTGCGCTTCCACCTGACTTCAAATGGGATACCCCTTATGCACTCTATTCGCTTGGCAAAGAAGCGGTGCAAAGTAGGGACTATGCTAAAGGGGAGATCAAATTTTCCGGGTGTCTTGCACAAGACCCTTATTATGTGCCGGCACTTGCAGAGATGTCTTTTTTGCAAATAAGAAAAATGGAATATGAAAAGGCGCGCGGGTTCGCCTTAAAGGCATTGAGTATAAATACCTATGACCCTTCCGCCAACTTCGCTTATGGCTTGGCCAATGTGGCCATTAATAAAATAGCCGATGCGCAGGATGCATTTGGCATAGCATCGGCATCAGTAAAATTTAGAAGTGCTGCCTATGTGGAGTTGGCAAAATCGTATTTCAGGCTTGGTCAAATGAATAAGAGTTTTGATTATGCAGACAAAGCTGTTTCAGTTAATTCAAAAAATTTGGAGGCATGGCAATTAAAATCAATCATCTACCGGGTTCGAGGAGAAAAAGAAAATGCCTTGGCCGCTCTTGGTAAAATAAGAGAAATAAATCCGTTAAGCCACTTTGTAAATGCCGAGAAGCTTTTGTGGAAAGTATCATCACCTGAAGATTTCAAAGGACACATTCAACAAGAAATGAAAGACGAAGTTTTCTTAAATCTCGCAGACAGGTATCAAAATCTCAACCACTATCAGGATGCATTAACAATCCTGAAGCAATCGCCTCGTCAGGCAGAAATCTTATACTGGCAAGCCTATCTTCTTAATAAGGTGAATGATGCTTCCTTTTCGGATATTCTCGCTCAGGCTGATAAAACTTCACCCGCATTTATTTTTCCTTATCGGGTGAATGCGGCACAGGTAATGGAGTGGGCTGCCCAGAACTCTCCATCTTGGAAACCAAAATATTTCCTTGGTCTCATCCATTGGAATGCTGGAAACATTGAGAAAGCTAGGACATTGTTTCAACAATGCGGCAATCCCGACTTTGCTCCATTTCATGCTGCCAAAGCTTCATTATTTCCAGAACAAGCAGAAGTAAACCTTGTTCGTGCAGCCCAATTGGATAATCATGAATGGCGGTATGGAAAGCTACTGGCTACCTATTATCTTACTTCCGGTGATAATAAGAAAGCGTTGGCTACCATCCTGGAATATCAAAAGCAGTTTCCTGACAATAATGTCATCGCTTTTTTTACTGCGAAATGCTTTTTGCTGAACAAGCAATATGCAAAAAGTTATGCGCTTCTTACGAGCAAAACATTCCTGCCAAGTGAAGGCTCAACCGAAGGACACCAACTTTATCGCGAAGCGTTGTTGATGATGGCACTTGAAGAGATAGGGAAAGGAAATTATTCAAAGGCCATTTCAACTATTGAAAAGGCGAAACAATGGCCAGAAAATCTCGGTGTCGGTAAGCCTTATGATGAAGGCATTGATGTACGTTTTGAAAAATACATACAGGCAATTTGCTTGGAAAAACTGAAAAAGAAACAGGAAGCAGATACACTTTTTCTAGCCTTAACCACGGAAATGATTCAATCTAAAAATGCTAATTTTTTGATCAATGCCCTTTCGCTGAGAAAAAGTGGGATGGAAAATAAAGGCACTGAAATTTTACAACAATGGAAAAATGAATCTTCCAACAAATCACTTCCGGATTGGTGCCTTTCTGTTTTCAATCAAAAAGAAAAAGTTTCAGAGCCTCCGGAAAATAATGTTCAAACCCGTTTGTTGATGGCATTGATACGGTTTCAGACAACAAAGAACTAACACTTAATTATCGAAAGAATATATTTGAAAATAAAAATCAAACTGTTGTGTTGGAGGATTGCTTAGTAAATTAGGCAGTGCCGAAGAATTGAATCAGGTTTGAGTGAGGTGCTTTCTGTTCTCGGGTATTGGCCTGGTATTTTATATCAACGGTTTTGTGTTTCCTTTTAGGATGATTAAATTATTGAAATTTTAACCCCACGGATATGAAACGAAGAGAACACCTTAAAAGACTGGCGCTTTTGCCCTTGGCTGGGGCGGTTATGCCTGCGTTTGCTGGAAGTACCGAATCGATCATTGAACTGGGTTTAAAGGATGAACCGCAAAACATTTTTCGTTCTATCGGTGTTGAGCCAATCATCAACTGCCGAGGAACGTTCACGATCATTGGCGGCTCAATCGAGCGGCCAGAAGTGCGCTCGGCTATGGAAGCTTCTTCTCAAAATTTTGTTCAGTACGATGAACTGGCGGATGCCATTAATCAAAAACTGGCCGAGCTTACCGGGGCAGAGTGGGGCATGGTTTCTGCAGGCTGTGCAGCAGGATTGAAACATGTAACCGCCGCCTGTGTTACGGGTGGAAACCCGGAGAAACTTATTCGCATTCCTGACCTTACCGGTTTTGAAAAAACCGAAGTGGTTGTGCCTCGTCACTCTCGCAATGTTTATGACCACGCCATTCGCAATATTGGTGTGAAGATCATTACGGTTGACACGATCGAAGAATTAGAAAAAGCACTGAACCCAAAAACGGCCATGATTTATATTATGGCCTATAGCGCAACGCAACCCGGCCAGCCAATGTCAACAGAAGCAATCGCCAAAATCGCCAAGCCAAAAAATATTCCTATCCTGGTTGATGCTGCGGCAGAAGTTCTTACCATACCCAATGTCCATCTTCAACAAGGTGCTACAATAGTTGCCTATAGCGGTGGCAAGGCCATCTGCGGACCGCAATGTGCCGGACTATTGCTGGGGCAAAAAGATATTTTAATGTCAGCGTGGCAAGCGAGTTCTCCGCACCATGGCCCAGGCCGCGACAACAAAGTGGGTCGCGAGGAAATGATGGGCATGTTGGCGGCAGTAGAGACTTGGAAAAAGCGCGACCACGCTGCCGAGTGGAAGACCTGGCTCTCCTGGCTCGACATGATTTCTAAAAAAGTAACTTCTGTTGAAGGGGTAACGACATCCGTATTTGAACCTACTGAACTTTCCAACAAATCGCCTGTGCTTAATGTGATGTGGGATCCGTCAAAACTTAACTTGACTGGTGATGAACTGGCTGAAATTGTTGGAAGAAGTAAACCACGCATAGCAATCGGTAGTGAAACTAAAGATGGGATGACGTCCATCCAAATCACAACCGGACAGATGCAACCCGGAAACGATAAAATTGTAGCCGAAAGAATTTTTGAAATCCTTTCGAAAAAGCGCAGCCCTAAATCAACAACAATGAAACGCCCATCGGGAGTCATCACCGGGCGGTGGGAAGTTACCGTTGAGTTTTTCAATAGCAGGAGCACGCATAGCTTTAACCTCGAACAAGACGGCAATTGGATTCAAGGTTCGCACAAGGGTGATTTTACTACCCGGGATTTGGTGGGAACATTTGAGGAAGATAAAATAATACTTCGAAGTGTGGAAAGGCCGGTTGGGGATAATGTATCCTTTATTTTTTCGGGTACTCTTTCTGGAGGTTCATTTTCCGGGGAAATTTATATGGGTGAATACCGCACTGCGAAATTCACAGCAACAAAATATAAATACAAAGGCAAGCGTGAACGTATAGTGGTTCCGGGCGGACCACCACTTGCTACCTAGTGAAAAAAAATATAGCTTTAATAGGCTTTTGGAGCACGGGTATTTATTTCAGGCAACTGCCAAAGCGGAGTGACAGTAAACATTAACGGAGAATCTAAGTTTGTTAACGCTGACGTTGAGTAAAATTAGTTGACCGCGTTGATAGATTTTAACCTTTCATATTGATCTAATCCATTTCTTATTATTAATGCAAATAGGTAAAATAAAATACGCCCAAGTGTCAGGCATGGTGTTTACGCTATGCCTGCTACTTTCTTCCTTCTCATTCGCCCATGCCCAGGAAATTGATCTGCTTCTCAAAGGCGGTCATGTGATCGATCCAAAGAATCAAATTGATTCGAAGATGGATGTGGCCATCTCGAACGGAAAGATTTTACAGGTGGCACCAAACATCTCAGCTCAAAAAGCAAAAAATGTGGTCAATGTTACCGGGCTATATATTACACCAGGCCTGATTGATATGCATGTGCATGCCTTTCAGGGCAACGAACCTGATGCTTACATCGCCAACGGGTTCACGAGCTTGCCACCTGATGGCTTCACCTTCCGGGCAGGCGTGACAACAGTTGTGGATGCAGGAAGTTCAGGGTGGAGAAATTTCCGACAATTCAAAAAACAAACTATCGATAGAAGTCAGACACGTATCCTTGCACTGCTCAACATCGTTGGCACGGGCATGGCTAGTCGATTTGAAGAACAGGACACTAATGATATGAATCCTGTTCAAACAGCACTTATGATCAAGCGTTTGTTTCCTGAAATTATTGTTGGAATAAAAGCTGCACATTATTGGGGCGACTTTACTCAAGTGGATCGTGCTGTGGAGGCAGGTAACCTCGTCAACGTGCCTGTAATGGTTGACTTTGGGGAACATAATCCTCCGCTCTCGATTGAAGAATTGTTTATGAAGCACCTGCGACCGGGTGATATGTTTACCCATACATTTTCGTACGGCCCGGCCAACCGTGAAACGATTGTAGATGAAACAGGAAAAGTAAAATCGTTTGTCTTTGAAGCCCAAAAGCGAGGAATTATTTTTGATGTTGGGCATGGTGGTGGTGCATTCTCTTGGCGACAAGCTGTGCCGGCTTTGCAACAGGGATTCATCCCTAATGTCATTAGTACTGACCTTCATGCAGACAGTATGAATGGCGGAATGAAAGACTTGTGCAATGTAATGTCTAAGTTTCTTAACATGGGAATGTCGCTTCACGATGTTGTTTCCTGTGTCACATTGAATCCGGCAAACGCCATCAAGCGATCAGAATTTGGGAATTTGAGTGAAGGTTCTGAAGCCGATGTTACTGTGCTTAACTTACGCAAGGGAGACTTTGGGTTTTTGGATATTAGAAAAACAAAACTGAAAGGCGAACAAAAACTAGAAGCCGAACTGACCATTCGTGCCGGAAAGATTATGTGGGACTTGAACGGCATCAGCGCACCCGCTTGGGAAACTGAACTTCCTAAAAAATAAATATGCGATTTCTTTTACTGATTCTGTATTTCAACATCACTTCGCTTTTTGTTCAAGCGCAACCATACGATTTGCTGATAAAAAATGGGCGCGTTATCGATCCGAAAAGCAAAATTGATGCTAAAATGGATATTGCCATTGTCGATGGTAAAATTGCGAGGGTAGCCAAAGAAATTCCTACAACGGCATCTAAAAAAATTATTGATGCCTCCGGATTACTGGTAACACCAGGGCTTATAGATATCCACACCCATGTTTTTGTAGGGAGCAAAACCGATATTTTTGCTGATGGTATTTACAGCGTCTCGGCCGATGACTTCAGTTTCAAATCGGGTGTAACTACTGTGGTGGATGCAGGCACTTCGGGCTGGAGAAATTTTTCCTTGTTTAAAATAAACCTAATTGACAAGTCGCAAACACGTATTCTCGCCTTTCTCAATATTGCAGGCACAGGCATGAGTGGCGATCCAGGCCAGCAGGATGTAAATGACATGGATGCAAAGATGACGTCCCTCATAATTCAAAAATATCGCGATATAATTGTGGGCGTGAAGATCGGGCATTTTGAAGGAAATGATTGGGATCCATTCAATCGGGCGCTTGAGGCGGCCAACATTGCTAAGGTTCCCATGTTTGTAGAATGTCACCTCCCGCAATATTCACTAGAAGATCAATTAAATAAAATGCGGCCTGGCGATATCATCACTCACGTGTACGAAAAAATCACCGAACGCCAGTCAGTGGTGGATGATAAGGGGAAGGTTCGACCCTTTGTATTGAAGGCAAAGGAGAAAGGTATTTTGTTTGATGTAGGGCACGGAGGTTACGGCTTCTGGTTTAGTGAAGCGGTACCGGCACTTCAACAAGGACTGGCTCCCAATACCTTTGGCTCAGACTTGCACCGGTTCAGCATGAATGGGGGAATGAAAAATACACTCAATATCATGTCGAAGTATTTGACCCTAGGCATGGAAGTACCGGATATCATTATGCGAGCAACTTGGAATGCAGCAAGTGCTATCAAGCGGGAAGACCTCGGTACTTTGGATGAAGGAGCGATTGCGGATATTGCCGTGATCAGTATCCAAAACGGAAAATTTGGGTTTATAGATGCTGGTGGAAATAAAATTGATGGCACGCGAAAATTTGAAGCAGAGCTTACTGTACGTGCTGGCAAAATCGTTTGGGATTTGAACGGGCTATCCGCATTAAGTTTTACGAAGTAGGTGACAAAGACTAACTAACAAAGTAGTACAATGAAAAAGCTTTTCACAATTCTTTTGTTTTTTGTTCTCGTCCTATTTTTATCCTGCAAAGAAAAACAGCATTGGCTTGTTGATAGTGAAGAAGGAAAACTACGAATAGAACTAGTGGCTGACAGCATCACGATTCCTTTTGCGATGGCTTTCCTTTCGGATGACAGGATGGTTGTATCCGACAGGCCAAAAGGTGAAATGATTATAGTGAATACCGATGATGGCGTCAAAACAAAAGTGAAAGGCGTGCCTGTCGTCATTAACAAAGGCGATGGCGGCTTGCTGGACATTCTACCGCACCCTCAATTCAAAACAAACAAGAAAGTATTTTATGTTTACTCATTTCAAAATGAGCAAGGTTTCAGCCTAGCTGTTGAAAGTGCTCGACTTGAAAAAGACAGCCTTGTTGAACGCAAACGGTTATTTACTGCGCAGCCCTATTTTGATCGTCCGAGTTTTTACGGTTCAAGACTTTTGTTAAAAGATGGGTATTTATATATCAGTACAGGTGTAGATAAATCAAGACAGGACTCAGCTCAGTTGTTGACCAATCATTTAGGAAAAATCATGCGGATAAAAGAAGATGGTAGCCTGCCTAAAGGTAACCCCTTTATTAATGTTCCCGGGGCTCTACCTGAAATCTGGTGTTATGGAACCCGAAACCCTCAAGGATTAACTGTCAATCCTTTCACCAACGAAATATGGGAACATGAACATGGCCCGAAAGGTGGTGATGAAATCAACATCATTAATGGAGGAAAGAATTATGGCTGGCCGATTATTACCTATGGCAAAGAATATGACGGTAACCCCGTGGGTGACGGCAATACTGAAAAGGAAGGTATGGAGCAACCCTTTCATTATTATGTTCCCTCCATAGCACCCAGTGGCATGGTATTTTACACGGGCAAAAGGTTTCCAAAGTGGAAAGGCAATCTATTTATTGGGTCAATGGTATTGAGACATTTAAATCGTTCTGTTATCAAAAACAACAAGGTTATCCATGAAGAGAGGATATTGAAAGACCAAAAGTGGCGCGTCAGAAATGTGATCCAAGGTCCGGATGGTTATCTTTATATTGGCGTAGACGGAGGAATGATATTAAGGATAAAGCCTGAGAAGTCATTTTTTTAGTGTAATGGTCAATTTGTTTAGACGGCTCACTGAGCGGATGAATCCCAGTAATACACATGACATGAACTGAATCGAAGAGATTACCTGAAATGGATTCCGCTATCAAGCCGGAATAAATTTATAAGGATAAACTTTGCCAGAGTTCCATTGGCACACATATAGATTTTCGTCATCATCCACCAGCACATCGTGGGGATGCATGAACAAGTTCATCGTTTGATGAAACGGTTTTAACTTTCGGTTTTCATCGTAGACTGCGGCAGAACCACCCAATACTGAAATTGGTTTGTTTTCTTTGTTCAGGATTATTACAAAACCACTGTTCACAGTATCGAGGTTAGGAGACCGCAACACCGCTGTGTATAAATAATCTCCTTTGATGACTGGCCTGCACACACAAGCACCGGGCAGGGAAATGGTTTCAATGTATTTTCCGGCCATCGAAAAACGCTTAAAACAACAGCGGGTGCGGTCGGTTACGATAAGGGTTTCAGGTTTCCTTCTGTAATCAATGCAGATGCCGTGGGCATTGTCTAAATGCCCTTCCTGATCGCCACGGCCGCCAAAAATATTTTTGATTTTCCCCAACGTATCATAATGGATAATGTATTGAGATCCGTAACCATCAGCAACGTACACTTCGCCATCTTTGGTAATGGCGGTCTCAGTTGGGACAAATTGCTTTGCTTCGGTGTATTTTCCACTTTCCATTGGGAAATCCCAAGTAGTGATCAATTTTCCGTCTACCGTTGTTCGGTAAAATTGGTGGCGCACCGTGTCGGTGATAAATAGATGCTGGTCTTTTCCTTCGCCAATTAGCGTAAGCCCGTGTGCCCCGGGAAAATCATGTCCCCAGGTTTTGAGGAGCTTCCCGCGTTTATCAAAGAAGATAACGTTGTTCTTTGTTTCATTCGTGAGCAGCAAAATTCTTTGACTTCCGTCTTGTACCATTTCATGGCAATCGTTAACCGGAAGTTCGGCTGACGATGATTTCACCCAATTTTTGTCCAACCGATATTTCTTTTCATTTTGGCCAATGATTTCATCGCTAAAGGCAAAAACTTTGTTTGCCCCAAAAACAGATGCCGATGTGAGGGCTGCAGATTGCAGGATGAATTCTCTTCTTTTCATAATCATTGAGTTTGGGAGACTAAAATTAACGTCTAATTAAAAAAAACTTCATCAACAAAAAACCAACCTTTCTGTCCTTTTCCGCTATGCCAGGCTGGGAGTTTTTTTATTGGCTTTGCTATGATTTTATAGTAAGCATAGTTGGCCTCCACTAAGGGGATTATCAAGGCATCTACCTTTGCTGATTCGTTGCTTTTTGGTTGAGCGACATTGATGGTCTTGATCAGGCTTATTTTTTGCTTTTCATTACCCGCCCACAACTCTACTTGGGCAGGAGGAAAAATGTACGAACCAGTATTTCTCCCATAACTGATCACAATGTTTTTTACTGCCGGAGCCTCTTGGCCAAAATAGAACCCTGCCTCGAATTCATTTTCTTTGAAACCCAACCAGGAAGCCTCCTTAAACTGATCGGCCAAGCCCTTCCGGCTGTCCATTAAACTTTTGGCGCCTTCGCCCACATATTGAGGATCCGGTTTTGTGAGTAGCTCGATTTCTTTAGCTTTATAGCCATCGACAAAACACATTACTTGATAAATGTCACTTTGCAACCAGCCCTCCTTATAAGCGCAGGCCTTTAAGTAAACTGTGGATTCAATTTTGATCGGGGATTCGTAAAGTTTACCGTGCACACTATCAGGACTTGTATTATCCATAGTATATCGAATTGTTGCGCCAGGCATAACGTGTTTCAAAATGACCCGTTCATTTTTTTTAAATACCCCTTCATTTACGAGACTTGGTTTGCTTAATACGATTGGCTGGTCATCTCGAAAGAGATTCCATACAATAGAAAGATTAGGGTATTGTTGGTTGATCGCTAATTGCTCGTTATTTGTGATCGGAGTATTCCAAACAAAAAGTTCTGTCAGTTGTGGCAATGGGAGTATATCGCTCAAGGATTGTGCATTCACTTTTGTTCCTGAAAGTGATAATGAAGTTAATTGGGTTAATGGTTTCAATTCCTTTAAACCCGAAGATATTTTGGTAAAATTCAAATTAAGTTTTTCGAGGTTTTTAAATTTTCCGATAATTGAAAGCTCTTCATCCGTTATGGGCATGTGCGCCAAGTTTAATTCTACCAATTGATCTTCAACTTCCTTTAACATTTCCAATGTCTTAAGGTTAAAGGCTTGTTGTACAAAAAAATCTGCCCGAAGGGCGGGGCTGTTTTCATACAAGGGGAACAAGGAGCAGAAGGGTGAATTGAGATTATTAATAACCTTGTCGGGAGCTGGATTGAAGGAATATTTTTTTTCAATTACTTGTTCCGGTTTTACAAGTAATTGAGATGTCATAATTCGGAAAGAATCCGTGGGTTTTAGTTCGGCCATCTTCTTTTCAAAGTCTGCACCTGAGCGGATCCATGTTTCAAGAAAGTGAACTTCCGCTCCTGAAAGTTGTGCTTTACCATCTGGGGGCATGTGTTTATCATGAGTGAGCGGAAGGTGGATTACTTTGATTAGGTTACTCTCTTCAGGTTTGCCTTCTACCCATTCCTTCCCGTGTTTCCCGCCTTTTACGAATTGCTTGATGGTGGTCATCACCAATTTTCCTTTTGCTTTCGAATCATTGTGGCAGGAGTAACATTTTTTTTCTAAGATTGGCTGAACCCCCAATTGGTAAACCGAAGAGTTCTCAACCGTTAAAAGCTGATTTGATTCCTTCACAATCGGCCCGAAAACAAAATTTTCTCCATGGGTAAGGGTGGCGCCAGTATGCCCCGAAAAGAGAATAGCTAACATCATTAAGGATATTGTGCCGTAAAAAAAAACCTTTCTGTTCCGAAGATTTTCATAGTTAATCAGAACAAGGTAGCAAAGCCAGCTTAAGATCGTGCTGCTGATTTTATGCCGCATCAATAAAGTTGATCCATAATCACCCTGGAGGCTGAGAAGAAATCCGAAAAGCGCTGTCAGGGATGCGGTGAATGAAGTAAACAGCAGAACGATGAATGTTATTCTACTCAGTGTTTCGCGTTCAAGATCAATTCGCTGGGGGAGGAGTAGAAGGATTAAAAAAAATAGTGACAGCCCGATAGGAAGGTGAAGGATTAGTGGATGGAGTCGCCCCATTACCTGCAACCATACCGGCAGCTTAACTTTATCGCCAACAAATAAAAAGAAAGTAAGCAGTACTTGAATACAAAAGATCAAACTGACCAAAATGTTCTTGATCCTGCTCATCAGTTAGGCTAATACACCATGCACTACCTTACCCGCCACATCCGTCAACCGGTATCGTCTTCCAAGATGCTTGAAGGTAAGTTTTTCGTGATTGAGGCCCATTAGGTGTAAGACGGTGGCGTGAAAATCATTTACATGCACAGGATCTTTAACAATGTTGTACCCAAACTCATCCGATTCTCCATAGACGAGGCCTGGCTTGACACCCCCACCGGCCATCCAGATCGAATAACATCTGGGGTGATGGTCGCGTCCATAGTTATCTTTTGAAAGATCACCTTGGCAATAATTCGTTCGTCCAAACTCACCGCCCCAGATCACCAATGTTTCGTCCAGCAACCCACGCTGTTTTAAGTCCATCACCAATCCCGCAGTTGCACGATCCACATCTTGTGCTTGCAGAGGCATCTCGCCCACTAAATTCCCATGTTGGTCCCACCCCTGATGGTAAAGTTGTACAAACCGTACGCCTGCTTCTGAAAGTTTTCGGGCCATCAAGCAATTTGAAGCATAGGTTCCTGGAACTAAACAATCTGCTCCATACATTTTGATTATACGGTCAGGCTCTTTCGTTAGATCGGACAGTTCCGGCACGGCCGTTTGCATGCGATAGGCCATTTCATATTGTTTTATTCGTGTTTGAATTTCGGGGTCTCCAAACTCTTCATAATTCAGATTGTTGAGTTCACTGAGATGATCCAACATCTTGCGGCTCGCTTCGCGATCTCGCCCTTTGGGATCTTGAAGGTAAAGGATACGTTCTTCGCTGCTGCTGAATTGAACGCCCTGATGAATACTATCTAAAAAACCGTTTGTCCACAACTTGGAGTAAACACCTTGGCCGTTGCCTCTTCCCCGCGAAAGCAAAACACAAAAGGCAGGCAGGTTTTTATTTTCGCTGCCGAGGCCATAGCTGAGCCAAGCGCCCATGCTTGGTCGGTTTCCTTGTTGGGCGCCAGTCTGCATAAAGGTCAAGGCCGGGTCATGATTAATGGCATCGGTGTGCATGGATTTGATCACGCACATCTCATCAACAATTTTGGCCATGTTGGGGAAAAGTTCGCTTACCCAGGTTCCTGATTGACCATATTGTTTGAAAGAAAAATGAGAACCAACTAACGGAAACTTAGCTTGATTCGAAGTCATGCCCGTTAAGCGCTGGCCGTTTCTTATTGACTCCGGCAAATCTTGACCTGCCATCTGGTTGAGCAGCGGTTTGTAATCAAAGCTTTCCAATTGCGAAGGTGCTCCATTTTGAAATAGATAAATAATTCGTTTAGCTTTTGGTGCGAAGTGAGACAAGCCTGAAAATGCGGCAGCATCATTTTCGTCATTTTTGAATAAATCGGGAATGAGTAACGACCCCAGTGCCACCGAGCCGAGACCCATGCTCAACTTCCCTAAGAAATGTCTTCGGTTAACATGAAATCGATTTTCTAAAAATTCATTCCCCATAAATTCAGGTTTTGGTAATGGCTTCCTCCATATTGTAAATCGTGTGGATGACTTGCATTAAAGCTGCCAATGTGGCGGCATCACTCGTTTTTCTATGCGGGTATTCACCGGCATTGATACACTGGTCAGCTTTCTCTTTTGATTGTCCGAATAGTTTTAGCTCATGTTGTAAATAACACATCAAGATATCAAGTTCCTCTTTTTTGGGTTGGCGACATATGATCGAACGGAAAGCGTGGTCAATTTTTTCTTGATTAGAAATCTTCTCGTCCATCAACCGCTCGGCCATTACCCTTGCCGATTCAAGAATGAGGGGATCGTTCATCAACACCAAAGCCTGCAGCGGGGTACTAGTCCGCATACGGTTTACTTCACATTGATCGCGGTTGCTAGCATCAAACACCAGCATAACAGGAGGAGGCACGGTGCGCTTGATGAAACTGTACAATCCCCTGCGGTACAATTTATCGCCATGATCCTGAATATAACGGGACAGGCCTCGTCCGGAGGTTGAGGCCTCCCAAATCCCTTTCGGTTGATAGGGTTTCACACTGGGGCCACCAATTTCTTTCACCAAAAGCCCGCTGCTTGAGAGGGCAAGATCACGAATTGCTTCGGCAGTCATCCGTAGGCGAGGTGCACGGGAAAGAAAAATATTTTCCGGGTCGGCCGCAATTTTTTCTTTCGTCACATTCGAGGATTGCCGATAGGTGGAGGACATTACAATCTGTTTAACCAACCGCTTGATGTTCCAGCCATTTTCCATAAAATCAATCGCCAACCAATCGAGCAATTGTGGGTGCGAGGGCATTTCTCCTTGCATTCCAAAATCCCCCGATGTTTTTACAAGCCCCCTTCCAAAAAATTCTTGCCACATCCTGTTTACGAAAACGCGGGAGGTGAGTGGATTTTTTTTATCAACCAACCATTTTGCTAAGCCGAGCCGGTTGCTCCCATATTTCAAGGAATCGAATGGAAGGATGGCGGAAGGCAACCCAATACTTACCAAATCGCCCGGGGCATCATATACCCCGCGCTTCAAAACATGTGTTGGCCGTTTGGTCGGCTTGTCTTGCATCACCATCACCTCCACTGCAGCGGTATCTTTTTTGTTGATGAAGGAAAAAATATTGGCTACCTCATCGGAATTGATTTTTATTTTCGGAGGGTCAGCCAATGAACCTAAGCTGATGTCACCCACCAAGCCCTTCTCAGGAACTTGGTTGAAGAAAGCAAACGTGCTATAATAATCTTTTTGGGCGATGGGATCGTATTTGTGGTCGTGGCATTTGGCGCATTCAAAGGTAAGGGCAAGAAAGGCTTTACCAAAGGTATTGGTCCGATCGGTGACATACTCTATCCTATACTCTTCATCGATCACACCGCCTTCCTGCGTGATCTTGTGGTTGCGGTTGAACCCCGTGGCCAATAATTGTTCTTTAGTTGGATTCTGCAATAAGTCTCCGGCCAGTTGCCAAGTCACAAATTCATCGTACGGATAATTTTCATTAAAGGCATGAATAACCCAATCACGCCATGGCCACATGGTACGTAAGCCATCGTCCTGATAGCCGTGCGTATCGGCATAGCGCGCAATATCCATCCAGTAAACAGCCATTTTTTCTCCGTACTGAGGTTGGGTCAGTAAATGATCAACTATTTTCTCGTACGCGTTTTCCGCATCGTTTTTTAAAAAATCATTTTGTGTCAATACGGAAGGGGGGAGGCCGATGATGTCAAGGCTTAATCGTTTTAATAATCGTTCTTTGTCTGCTTCTGGGTTGGGTTGCAAGTTGTTGTTGTCCATGACAGCTAATGTGAAATAATCAATTTCATTTTTTGGCCATTTGGTATTTTCAACTTTTGGGAGCGGACTTTTCTTAGGAGGAATAAAAGCCCAATGCGGTTTGTATTTAGCACCTTGACCAATCCATTTCTTAATCACATCAATTTCATCTGAATTCAACTTTAGGTTAGAGCGAACCGGAGGCATTACTTCTGATGTGTCTGGTGAAGAAATTCGTAAGTAAACGATTGATGCATCAGGATCTCCAGGAACAATGGCATGTTGGGAGGGATTTTCTTTTAAAGCCGCATAGGCACCTTCAGGAGAATCCAATCGCAAATTAGCTTTTCGTTGTTTGGCATCGGGGCCGTGGCACTTGAAGCAGCGATCGGATAGGATAGGGCGGATATGAAGATTGAAATCAATGGAGTCAGAATCACCAGACAAAGAAGAACTATGCTCGCAACGAGAAAAAATCAATTCTACGGTGATCAATAAGAAAATGTACTTTAAACCTAGAAGTGAGATATTCATTGCCTTCGGTGAATAATTGAACTAAACAAATATATCTAATCAAGGATCATAATTCAAGGCTTTTCCCCTTATGCCTATTCCAAATTTCTTTTTGTTTTTAGTAAAATGAAAGTTATAAATGGGTTTAAAAAATACCTTGCTATAGTTATTCCTTCAATGTAAGAACCCCAAAGGATGAAGGGATATGAAAATCAGGCGTAGGTGAATCTGGCGTTGCCCAACTGATCCACTTCATGGTGGCTTTGTTTCCAACAAGATTTATACAATTGGCGCGATACAATCCAGCCTGAAGGGTATTATTTTTTAAAAGCCCGAGCTCGCGCAGAGAAGATTTTCCGATCGCAATTTCAACAATGTACCCATCCCCGGTTCGGGAAGTTTTGATGATCAATTGCCCTGATGGCCACGACCATGCGGCATTAAATTTTCTAGTAAACTCAGCCTGATAATCGTACACCCTTCCCAATGGGTCGACCTCAAGGCCAAAGTATGGAGATGTGATGTCCGCCCGCTTAAAAAATATTTCAACCCGATCACAGTTCAATACATCTGTCTTATCATTCCTCTCCACATAAATGTTTACGTTCACATCTTTTACGGTAAATAAGCAATACAGCCAGTCGCTATTGTGCACTGCCTTAAATGACGTGAAAGGAGCTTTCTCATTTTCCCAGGGGTAGATAAAATCAGAAAGCTCAATTGCGTTTTCCCAAAGTGCGTTGTCTCCTTTCCCATTGAGCAGGAGTTCGTCTTGAATTGCTTTGACGCTGTACGTCTTGCTGCTTTTTCTTGGGTGATTCAAAACAGTCATGGCCAAGAAGAGAGCGAGATAATAGGAAGCCATACAATTTTCTGATAGGTGATGAAACTATTTTGGTGTAGATCCAGCTGCATCTGAGAGGATTTCATTAACCCGCTTTGCTACTATCCGCTCTTCGCCAGGGATCATCATCCAAGTGGTCATATCCAGGGACTCGCTTCCACCAACGGTCTCGATCGATGGATGTCCGTTGCGTAGCGCGTCACGAGCCGCATCGGGCGTAATCTTAATTTTAGTTTGATCCCACCTCAAACGAATGGAGGGTACGTGGTTAGCCACTTCGGGTACGTGGATTTCAGGGGTCACGCCAGGCACAGATAGGGCGGCATCGCTAATCATTTTGACTTGATTTTCCCACAATGTCCAATCAGCCTTGTGGTCTCTATTCAAATACACTTCGATGGCTACGAGCATACCTAAGATTTCCTCTTTATTGACCTTCATTCCTCGCCCCACGGTACTTCCATTAGGCGGAGCATTTTTTCGAGCAGCAGCGATCAGATCTTTTTTACCTAGTAAGAGGCCTGCACTTTGTGGCCCGCGTAATCCTTTGCCACCAGAAAAGCAAACCAGATCAAAACCCATTTGAGTGTACTTCCATAAATTCTCAACGGGCGGAACATCAGCGGCACAGTCATTCATACAGGGGATATTATATTTTTTTGCCACTTCCACGAATTCAGTATCTTTTATTTTCCCTAAAAAATTATTTGCATTCAAAAACCAGAGCATTGCCGTTTTGTCGTTGATGGCGGTCTCTAATTCTTTTCTGGTTCCCACTTCAATAATTTTTACTCCACAATTCCGGATCGCATGAGCGTATCCAATCCGGTGGGCTTTTTGCATAATCACTTCGGTCTTTAATCCGGTCATATCCGTTGGAATTTGGTCAGCCTTTGCAAAGTCAGCTCCGGTTATTACACCAGCGGTTCCAAGGGTAATGGCAGATGCTGCCCCTGCGGTCACCATGGCGGCTTCGCACTTGAGCAACTCAGCCAATCGTTCACCAACTTTATCCTGCAGCTCTTCCAAATTTACAAACTGCAGCGCTGAGTAGTTGATAGCATCAATTACTTCCGGGTGGGGGAGTGATGCTGTCAAAGCAGTGTAGGTGCCCGCAGCATTGATAAAAGTACGAACGCCAAGCTCTTTGAAAAAATCGCGGTTAAAATCTTTTTCTTCAGCAGGCCTTGCAAGCAGATCGCTTGCCGTCAACCCTAGCAGGGGTAGGGTAGCGATACCTTTTAATATTTCTCTCCTTTTATTCATCTTATTTGTCGTTAAGCGCGGCAATACAATCAATCTCTACCAATGAATCCCCAGGAATACCCCCAGCTGCCGCGATGGTGGTGCGGACTGGAGGGTTTTTTCCAAACTTACCTCTGAAGACTTCATTCATGGCCTTATAATCCTTCAAGTCATTGAGATAAACATTTACTTTTAATACCCTTTCCATTGATGACCCAGCTTTTTCCAATTCTTTCTTGAGTTCGTCTAGAACGTGCTTGGTGTGGGAAGTGATGTCTCCTTCAAAATGGGCTCCTTTTCCGGCAATGTAGACGAGACCACCATACGTTTGCGAACTGGAGAAAAGGGGAATCTCTTGATCGAGGATTACATCTCCGGTGTTGATCGCATCATTGTTTTCCTCGTTTTGAAAAACGCCAGCATTTGCAATTGTAAGACCGAAAAGACCTGCTGTGCCTGCAATGATTTTCTTGAAAATTGTTCTTCTGTTTGTCTTCATTGTAGTTGAGTTTAAGTTATTGATGTTTATTTAAAGCTTACTATTCTGTCGAATTGTTTTAACTTCTTCTTCTGTTATCGCGGTTGTTTTATTCTCAAAGTTTTGACGGATAAAAGTCAGCACCTCAGCAATTTCACTATCCGTTAGAAAACTATGTTTGGGCATCACACCATTATAACCTGTGCCACCGACTTCTATATTTCCTACAAGACCATTTAAAATGATATTGATGAGTTTAGCTTTATTTCCTGTTACCCAGGAGGAGTGAGCTACTGGAGGGAATCGACCTGCTGCGCCCTTTCCATTTCCCTGATGACAAGGTGCACAATAGGTTGCATATATTTTTTCGCCACCGATGGCCTTATCTTTCTGAAGGTTGTCGGATATTTCGTCTGGAGTTCGTATGTGAGGAAGATTTTTTCTTAGCTCCATTTTGGCAAGAGTCGTCTCACCAAAATTCTTTTTGTCGCCTTTAAACATTATGCGCCAGATTTTACCCTTCACTGTTTCGGATATATACAACGAACCATCCGGCCCCATTGCTATAGCCATAGGCCGATATGTCGCATCGCTTACGTCAGCGATCGGCTTTTCGCCCACGAACCCATCGGCAAATACCTCCCAGTTGCCTGTTGGTTTGCCATCCTTAAATGGCACGAAAGCAATAAAATATCCGGCTTGTGGATAGGGGGCACGATTGGTTGAGCCGTGAAACGCAATGAATGCCCCGTTTTTGTAATGATAGGGAAATTGATCTCCGGTATAAAAGAAAAGATCGTTGGGAGCCCAATGCGCAGGGAACCCGATCAAGGGTTGGATATACTCGCTGCCCTTGCCTTCTTTGGTTCCATCTCCACCATATTCGGGGTTAAGCATACGTTTTCCTTTAATAGGATCATAGTAATAGTAAGGCCAACCGGCATTGTCACCTTCTTTTATTTTAAGAAATTCCTCAGCAGGAAGCATGGCACTTTGCCACCGCGTAAAAAGGTTTGCATTTCGCGAATTCAGATCGTCTCGTCCATGAGCTACGATATACAACGTACGGTCTGCTTTGTTCCAATCCATCGCCACTATACTGCGAATGCCGGTGGCATAGCGCTTTCCGTCCTTTTGTGTCTGGCCAGGTTTGTTGGCGTCAAATTTCCAAATGCCGCCATGTTCTTCCAGTTGTGAGCAGGGATCTTCTCCTGGAGCCCCTGGAATCCGATTTAATTTCTGGCACACATCACCCGGTGCGCCAAAAGGGACGTACAAATTTCCTCCTTCATCCAATGCAATTGGTTTGGCGATATGTTCATACCCGTGCTTGTCATTTTTGTAATCATCGAACACGATCATTTCAGGTTTTTCATTTTGCACCAATTTGTTGCTTGATAATTTGATTCTGTACACTTCACCCGCAGTGCTGAAATACATGTAACCATGATGAATTCGCATGGCCGTTCCATAGTTTCCTTTGTCTTCGTAGTTTCCGAAATACTTTATGCTATCAGCTTTTCCGTCATGATTCACATCGCGAAGTCCAACAAGTCCGTATGGTTTTCCTCCACGCATTTTTACATAGATGTCGTCATTATCATTCACTGCTAAATGGCGCGTGCTCCCAAGACTATCCGCAACTACGACAACCTCAAACCCATCGGGCACAAAAAGACCTCCGTTGTCAGAATCACCTTTGGGTAAATCTGAATTGGGTTCACACTGCGTGAGAACAACAAAAGCAAAAATCAGAAATAGTGGTGATCGCACTATTGAAGGGTTCATGGATTTAGAAGTTTTATTTGTACTGAATTGCCGCAAGGCCGTTTAAATCCCACATTATCTCTCCATTTAAAAGTGTCATTTGACAGGTTAATTTATTGTTGCCAATCACTTTGAAACCGCCAACGTCAACAAAGCCATAAGTGCCTTTATCAAAACTGAGCAAAGCAACATCGGCAGGAGCGCCAACGGTCAAGTGGCCAAGCTCTTTTTTGTTGATCTCTTGTGCGGGATTCCAGGTTGAACAGGCAATCACTTCGTTAAAAGTCATCCCTATGTTTAGTAGCTTTGACATCACGTTCGTCATGTCCTTCATGCCAGCATTCATGCTGCCTGTATGCAAATCAGTGCTGATGGAGTTAGGCTTAAAGCCCTGTTTAATGGCGGGGATGGCTTGTTCAAACATAAAACTTCCGCCTCCGTGACCAACATCGAAAATAATACCTCGCTTCTGTCCTTCGATTGCATAGGATTGAACTTTTCCATTTTCAACCACGTGCATTCTTCCTTTCGTCTGACCAAAGCAGTGAGTGAGTATGTCACCCGGCCTTAATTTCTGTAACAGTAAAGTCTCCCAAGACAATAAAGGTTCTGCGGATCCAAAGTCAATCATTACAGGAATGCCCGCTAGTTCACCTGCTTTAACTGCGCGTTCGGTTGGTGTCCAGTCGGAGCCGATATAATGCGCTAATTTTATTCCTACAATAAGGTCAGGATATTGTTTGGCTGCCATAGCCGTGAGCTTGGGGTCCATATCGGCAAGGTTTTGCTCATAGGCGCCACCACGCATTCCTGACCCCACAATATTTATAAAGGCAAACATTCGGGTCTTTGAATTTGCAAATGCCTTGTTTTTAAAATCGGGAAAGTTCCTCCAGCCTGCTCCACCTGCATCTACCACTGTCGTTACCCCTGAGCGAAAGGTAAACCCGTCAGGAGGCAAGGCAGTATAACTATCGCTGAGGTAAGCGTCTTGTGTTGTTCCAAAATAATGATGTCCGTGGATGTCGATCAGTCCAGGCACTACATAAAGGCCAGTAGCATCGATTGTTTTTTTTGCGGCTCTTGAAATTTTAGAACCTACTTCAGAAATTTTGTGATCAGTGATAGCAATATCCATCACAGCATCAATATTATTTTTAGGATCAATGACATGTCCGTTTTTGATGAGGAGGTCAATAGTTTGGGCATTCGTTGAGAAGCTTGCCAAAAAGAGTAAAGCGGAAGTGATAACTATTTTCATCGCGATTTATATTTATCTTTTTAAAATACTATTTTGTTAACCGATCCTGACGCACACGGAATTATTTACAGTCAAATTAGCTTACCATGTTCTGCCTTTCGTAAAATTATCAAGCTCTTGCTGCGTAAGTGGAACAAGCCCCGGATTCGCCTTCACCCAATTCAAAAAATCTTTCTTGATTTCGTCAGTCCAAGCAGAATCTATTTGCCCTGGGGTATAAATTCCTGCTTTTAATTTGCTGATCGCAAACTTGTCGCGAAGTTGAATGAACTCAGCGTTGATCACAACTTCCTCCGCCAAATGCGCAGGAATAAAGACAACACCTTCTTTCCGAGCTAACACAACATCACCAGGCAATACAGTTACTTCACCAATGATGAGTGGGTGGTTTATGCCGATCAACATGGTTTCTTGCAAAAATGTAGGATGCCATCCGCGCACGTAGGCATTGAATCCGGGGATAGCACTTAGCCCATCGATGTCGCGGGCAGCGGCATCGAAAATTACACCTGTCCCTGTTTTGGAAAAAATTGAATTACCAAGGTTATCGCCAATCAACGTTCCATCTTTTATTTTCTCAAAGCAATCGGCCACATACACATCTCCCTTTTGCAGCATATCAATCGGCCATGAATTCATCGGGCCTACCCGTCCTTCTTTTTTTCCTTTTTCTACCATTCGTGCCTGAAGATCAGGGCGAAGGGGCATATATTGTGCCGTTAATGCGCGTCCTACAAAAGGCTCGTCATCACGAAGCCGTAGCCAATTGCCGGCATACTGATTGTTAAACCCCTTGTTTTTCAATATGCCCCAGGCTTCCTCAATAGCTACATTTTTCATCCGTTTAATAATAGCATCCGGAACTTTTGGCCTGCCATCAACAAATCGTTCGCCCGTCCATTCTTGCGTAAGAAAAATCACTTGCTCGCGATCAAGTTGTTGCGCAAAAAGAACTGGGCAACAATTCATATAAATCAGTATCCCTATCAACATCAATAATTTTCTCATGATTTTATGTTTAGTCTTTAACTGGTTTATTGTGCCACCAAGTAGCCAGGGAAGAACCGGTAACATTCATCAGCGGCCCAAAGATGGCGGGTGCCAAACCAACGGTGGCCACTTTACCCATCCCCAAGGCAAGCCCTGAAGCAAGCCCTGCATTTTGCAACCCTACTTCGATGGCAATGGTGCGACACGTTCTTTCATTCATGCCCAATAATTTACAAGCACCGAATCCAAGAAGATATCCAAAAGTGTTGTGCAACAGGCAGGCAAGCACCAAAAGTAGACCAACATTCAACAAACTATCGCGGCCCGCTGCGGTGATGATGGTAATGATGGCGGCAATGGAGACCATCGAAACAATGGGCATGATTTTGTTCAGCCATTTGAATTTGCTGCTTACAAAATGATTAAACAACAAGCCCACACCAACCGGAAGGATTACGATCTTGGTGATGTCCCACATCATGGCTGAAAACTCGACTTTCACATACTCACCGGCCAATAGCTGCATAAGAAACGGAGTGGCTAGCGGGGAAAGCAACGTTGATACTGCGGTAAGGGTAACCGATAAGGCTACATTAGCACCAGCGAGATAGGACATTACATTTGATGCTAAACCGCACGGCACAGAGCCAACTAAGATAAGCCCCGCTGCAATCTCTGGAGGGAACCCAAAGAATTTTGCCAAAGAATAACCAACCAATGGCATGATGGTGAAATGACAGGTGATTCCAATAAGCACGCCTTTTGGCATTTTCGCTATGCCCATAAAATCGTGAAAGCTCATTGTCGATCCCACACCAAACATGATCATTTGCAGCAGGGGAATGATCAACAGCTTAAAAGAAAAATCACCCACCCCTATAAAGAAAGAAGGAAAATAGAGCGAAGAAGTTACTGCCGTGAGTATCCAAAGTGTGTAGGAAAACCCATTGAGTGCTTTGAATCCCTGGAATGAAATGGCTAACAAAATTAATCCTGAGATAAAAAAGAAGGAGGCCGTATTTACCCCGCTCCATACGCCTTTGATAACGCCTGTCACTAATAACAGAAGTCCTAAAGTCATGGCCACCCTAAAATAACTTATCTTCATCTTAATAATGAATTAATGAAACAAAGAAGGCCGGTCATTTTCACCGGCCCTCTAATTAGTGCACTAAACACTATTTTTAATTTTTGTCCCACCATAGTGGTGTCATTTCAGTGTCTCCGCCTGAACCCAAAAGAGACACAGCGGCTGTGACTGCGGCTGCATTCGATTGTTTTTCGGACAGGAGAAAAGGAATCCTTCTCAGCCACTGTGTACTGGTGTTGGTAATGAGCGGATTATCAGAGTTAGCGACAGGATATAGTTTTACCAGCTTGCTGCGTCTATAATCAGCCCAACCCTCCATGCCATCAGGGTACAATGATATCCATTTTTGGGTAGCGATTTGTTCAAGTTGAATAGCCTGAGTACTTCCAAATGCAACGGGTATGTTAGTCATTGGTGGCGAGTTAAGAAAATCGTTGGGTGCAATAGGTACGTTTGTGCTATTGGTATATGACGTTGGATCTTCGGAAATCCCCCATTCTAGGAATGAATTCGCTATGCCAGCATTGTAAAGACTTTGAGCAGTCCCGCCCATGTTCCAGCCTTTTATGGCTCCTTCTGCCCTCAAGAAGTATGACTCAGCAGTAATCATTACCTTTTGGTGAGTAGCAAGATAGGTTCCTATTCCTGTAACGGTATTTGGGGCTACCCCACCTATGTAACTAGGAGGAGACCATTGGGCACCGTGATGAGAATTATAGGCATAACCATTCAGGCCACTAGGATCAGTCAATTGCTTAACTGAAAGGCCATTACGCAGCCCTTCATAATCTCCGGTAACTGTTGAAGGCATGTAGTAAATTTGAAGGCGAGGATCTTTATATCCTTTAAGGACAGATTCCATTGAAGCACTCATTCTGAATTCATTCCATTCCATTATTGAAAGGCCATTTCCATCACCATTTACAACACTTCTTTGTACAAAGGCATCATCATCAGGGCTTTTTAACATCACACCACCAGACACTGCCGCTTCTGCTTCGGCTTTTGCATTAGTGGGATCAACGTTGGATATACGAAGCGCCAATCGCAAGCGCAGCGAGTTCGCAAATTTTATCCAGTTGTTCACATTGCCACCAAAAACTAGATCAAAACTTCCATAAGGTGTTTCGCTTGTATGATTTGCTAAAATAGAGGTAGCCGTGGATAATCTTTTGAAGAAATCAGCATAGATTTTATCTTGAGCATCGTAGGGTACAGTTGTGCCTGACTGACCTGCTTTAAAATAAGGAATTGGCCCCCAATAGTCAGTCACCCGATGAAAAGTATAAACCCACCAAATACTGGCGATCTGGTATTCGGCAGAAGTAGAATCTGTACTTGCAAATAAAGTCTGCAAGGCGGGTACAACGGTACCATACATGGGGTTGAACGCAGCCCCAACCCAGCTTTGATTAATAACCAACCGGTCTGAACCAAAGTAAGTTGCCTCACAAGCAAAATACTGCGCGTATTGATCAGAAAAAAGATTCTGCGCAACTTGGTAATTCCATTGACTATTAGGTGCTGTTGACTCTGCTCGTGCCATAAAGAATCCAAGTTGGGCAGGCCCTGTGGATGTTATAGCCGTCTTATTGGTATTGACATTTGGATAATCCTTAGTGCAGGACATTATCACAACAAGAATCCCTAAAAGGATTATGCTTTGTGGCCTGATTTTTAAAAGTTTTATACTTTTCATATTCTTCATTTTAGAGGTTTTTATCATATTCCCTTATGTTTATTATTTTTTAACATCAGAAGGTAAGTTTTAGATTAAATCCTAAACTTCTGGTTGAAGGCATTGTTCCGTACTGAACACCTTGAAAGTTGCCATTGCCAAGACTCATATCCGGATCGATTTGCATTTTACGCTTACCTAAGCCAGGAATATCAAGTAGGGAAGAGCCACGGTAGAGCCAAAAGAGGTTCCGAGCAACGGCTGAAATCCTAACCGATTTGAAAATAAAATTGGAAGGCACTGGAACACTGTAACCAATGGAAAGTTCCCTTACCCTGAAATTAGTAGCGTCATAAGCAAAAAATTCTCCGACACCATAGCGTTGACCTGTTGTCGATGCAGCTCCTGCTTGCCAGAATTGTTGAGCGGTAACCATAGCGGCTACCTTTTGGCCATTTACATCAACTCCTCCAAGATTCCATGCATCAGTCCGATGCTGATCCGTTATTTTCGATATCCCACTAAATGCTAAGTTCATTTCTGTTCCATCGAGGATGACCCCTCCAACCCTGCCATCTATTAATACTCGCAAGGAGAACTTCTTGTAGTTAAAAGTATTGGTTAACCCAATAAGTGCTTTTGGATTGAAGCTTCCCAAGTAAGATTGAGTAGTGCTAGCAATAGGTAAGCCCTTGCCATCTACTACAAATTGTCCAGCAGAATTCCTTTGCCAATGCAATGACACTAGATCACCATAGCTCCCCCCGGTTTCCACAATTGGGGTAGCAGTCCTGGCATATCCGGCATTTCCTCCCAAATAGGCAATCGGGATATTGGGATCAAGGGCTATTATTTTATTAACATTTTTAGAAAAGTTAAGACCAATATCCCAACTGAAGTCATTAGTCTTAATTGGTGTGGCATTCACCACGAGTTCGAACCCCGAGTTTTGTATGTTTCCAGCATTGATATACTTATAGGTAAAGCCAGTGCCTACGGGTTGATTAAGTTGTAGTAGTTGATTGGTTGAGTTGCTTTTATAAAAGGTCAAGGAAAATCCAACCCGATTTTCGATAAACCGCGCGTCAATTGCAATTTCTTGATTCGTAACAATCTCAGGTTTTAACCCAGGAAGGGCTTGTGTCCCCGTTCTTGATAAAAACCCGCTTCCTGTCCCCTGTGAATAATTGTATGTATTTTGGAGAATCTGAGGTTGCCCTCCATTACCCACTTTGGCATAATTGGCACTTAACTTTAAAAATGATATGACCTTAGGTAGAGTGACCATATCGGATATGATGCCGGATAACCCAACTGACGGATAAGTAATGGTGTAGGGTTTAGGAAGACGTGAATCCCATTCGTGGCGCATACTGGCCTCTAAAAAAAGATATTCTTTAAAAGAAAAACTAGTCTGGGCAAATACGGATTGCGTCTGAATTTCTGTATAGGATGTTACAGGTTGTGGTGAAGTGGCAAAAGCAAGGTTGAACTGATTGGGCACGTTCAAACCATTGGCATTTACGGTAAGGAAATCATACAGCTGATCCTGAAAAATTCCTCCTGCTAGATAATTTACCTTTAAATCTTTAGTTATCTTATTTTCGCCTGCAAGCGTCAAATCGTACCATTGTTGGGTAGTGGTATTTCTAGCTTGACTAAATTGGCCACCAGCATTGGAGGCCCATAGAAGAGTGCCGACAGAATAAATTTGGTTATTTTGGTCATAATACTTGTCCAAGGTCGCCCGCCCTTTCAATGAAAGCCAACTATTGAATTGGTATTTTGCCGAAACGTTACCAATCACCCTAGTTCTGTTTTCATTAATATGAGTTCTGTTGATCATCCAATAAGGGTTTTGGTAGATCGAACTTAAAGTGGAAGGATAATTAGTGGGTGCTGGTAAGCCTGCACTATTTATCAGTTCGGATTGTTTGGCATCTGCTATGCTCATATTGCGTGGCATTTCATACGCATCAATTACCGGTGAGTTTTCTTCCCCTGTTCGAGGCCTATTGGCAATCGTCTGGCTAATGAAGGTAATCTTGGCATCGGTAGAAAACTTTTTAGTAACTTGGTTGGTAATACGTAAATTGACTGTATTCCTGTTTAAATTATTTGTAGGAATTATACCTTGGATAGTGTTATTTGTATAGGATAAATAAGTCTGCATTTTTTCTGATCCACCTTGTATCCCAATCGAATTATTCGTGCTAACCCCTGTTCTAAAAAAATCTCTTATGTTATTTGGCTGAGCTGAGTAATTACTGGATTTTCCTAGAGAATTAGTATAGGATTGGCCATTCATTTGTGCACCCCAACTGGCACCTACCGAGCTGTCAATTAGGCCATTATTACCTTGACCATACGTATTTTGAACATTTGGAAGGGCAAACGGGCTATTGGTTGTAACGCCAGAATTGACCGTAACTGACATCTTTTCTTTAGTTCCCTTCTTAGTAGTTATTACGATCACACCGTTACCTGCCTGGCTTCCGTACAATGCCGCAGCCGAAGCACCACGTAAAATAGTCATGGATTCAATATCGTCAGGATTGATATTGGAAATACCATCAGAAGGTTGAACCGAACCAAAATCACTGCTTGCTGCCCCTGGGGCTGTGTTATTATTAATAGGTACACCGTCAACCACAATCAGGGCATTATTGCTGCCCTGTATGGAGCGGTTACCACGTAACACAATTCTTGCGCCACTGCCGGGACCACCTGAGCCTTGGTTGATCTGTGCATTGGCGACTTTCCCTGAAAGGGAGTTCAAAATGTTGTTCTGGTCGCGCACTTCTGTCAGTTGAGCGGTAGGTACCGTTTGCGTAGCATAGACTAAAGTCTTCGTCTCCCTTGCCACGCCCAGCGCAGTTACTACCACCTCTCCAAGTGTTGAGGCATCCTCATTTATTGTAACATCAAGCGATGATTGTGTCCCCACCGGTACTTCCTTGGTGTCAAACCCTATAAAGGAGATGACTAAAATTGCATTATCTCCGGATACGCTTATGGAGAATTTCCCAACATCATCTGTGACGGTACCGGTAGAGGTTCCTTTCACAATTACATTTGCCCCTGGCACGGTTATTCCATTGGGGTCTTTTACAGTCCCGGTAACAAGGTGCCCCTGGGCCAGCACAGTGATTGATAGCAGACCTGTTAGGGCGGCCGCCAACACGCAGATTCGGTAGAGTTTCACTTGCATATTTTTTATTTATTAGGTTAAGGTTTTTATGATTACACCATAAACCTACCGTTAAAACTGGATAAAGCAAAGAAAAAAATAAAAATGTGTGCGCACACAATATTATTGTGTGCGCACACATATATTTACAGGGTTTTAAACTGAAAAATCCTATTTTCACAAAAAAATCGAAGTGGAGAAGAAAAACTTCCGGATAAAGGACATTGCCCATGCTTCGGGTGTGTCTGTAGGCACTGTGGATCGGGTGCTGCATAATCGCGGGAAAGTCTCAGCCGTTGCTTTGAAGAAAGTCATGGAGGTATTGAGCAAAAACGAGTACAAGCCTAACCTCATTGCACGATTGCTTGGCTCGAACCGCTCTTATAGAATTGCTATCCTGTTACCCGACCCGGATCAAGATCCTTACTGGGGAATTGCCAGATTAGGAATGTTTCAGGCCGAAAATGAATGGCAGCACTACAACATAAAATTGGTAACTTTTCCATTTGAAATGTTGCATAAGCATTCCTTTGAAAAAGCGGCTGCGAAAGTACTAGAATCAAGACCAGATGGGGTACTAATAGCGCCTATCTTTTATCATGAAACCCTACCTTTCTTTGAAGCCTGCCATCAAAAAAAAATTCCCTTTGTCTTGTTTAACACGAATATTAAAGAGTCCAAGGCACTTTGTTTTATCGGCCAAGATTTGTATCAAAGTGGGAGGGTTGCAGCAGAATTGATTTGTATGGGGCAATCTTTACCCGCCAAGTTTGGTGTGCTGCACGTTGATGAGGATTTGGAAGATTCCGTCCACTTCTTGGAAAAAGAAAAAGGGTTTAAGGAATATATTAATGAGACTTTTGAAAGCAAGGCTGATGTTGTGTCACTTAACCGAACAAGCTCTTCTGACTTCTCATTCAAAAAGAAGTTGGCAAATCTGGTATCAGATCCCCACTTGAAAGGTGTTTTCGTTAGTTCCTCTCACGGAACGACCACTGCAGCAACTCTTTTAAAAAATCATAGAAAAAATAATGTCCGCCTTGTAGGCTATGATTTGTTGAAAGAAAACACCGAATACATGAAAGATGGAATAATTGATTTCTTAATTCACCAAAAACCTCAACAACAAGCATTTCTCGGGATTAGTTGCTTGGCGAACTATCTGGTGTTTAAGAAGGAGGCTGTGCATATGAATTTGTTTCCTCTTGAGATAGTCACCCGTCAAAATTTAGATTCGTATGTAAAACTTAGTGAGCAGAAGGAAAATGGCCAAAATGTAACGTACAAGCCTGTTATCATCTAATCAAATAATTAAAAATTTTAAATTATGCCTAACGGAAACACACTTCACATCAATTTTGAAAAGATTCCTATCTCCATTTTTGATTCGGCTGATCAGGCATCCAAATCGGTTGCTCACGAAATCGCTGAATTGATTCGGCAAAAACAAAAAGAAGGCAAACCTGCCGTTCTTGGATTGGCCACGGGGTCTTCGCCAAAAAAAGTTTACGTAGAACTGATCCGGCTACATAAGGACGAAGGCCTGAGCTTTAAGAATGTAATTTCATTTAATCTCGATGAATATTACCCAATGCCCGCATCAGCGCCCCAGAGTTACCATTGGTTCATGGAAGAAAATTTATTTAATCATGTTGATATTCCGAAGAACCAATACCACGTTCCAGATGGAACAGTGCCGATGGAGTCCATCAAAAGCTTTTGTAAAAGTTATGAGGCAAGCATTAATGAAGTCGGTGGACTTGATTTTCAATTATTGGGCATAGGTCGAAACGGACACATTGGTTTTAATGAGCCAGGCTCTCACGTGAATTCGCTGACCCGGTTAATCACCCTTGATTTTACAACCCGTTCCGATGCTGGCCAGGATTTTGGTGGTATTGCCAATGTGCCACGCAAAGCCATTACCATGGGTATAAAACAAATCATGCAGGCGAAGCGTGTTGTCCTTATTGCTTGGGGCGAGCATAAGTCACCCATTGTACGTCAAGCCGTGGAAGGGCCTGTAGCGGAACACATTCCGGCATCCTATTTACAAGGACACCCTAATGTACATTTTGTAATGGATGAGTCTTGCGCGGCGGGCCTTAGCAGACGAAAGACTCCTTGGCTGTTTGATTCGGTTGAATGGAACAATTCCATGATCAAAAAAGCGGTCACTAGTTTGGCTTTGTCGCTGGAGAAATCAATTCTCATGCTTACCAACGAGGACTACAATGAAAATGGACTTAGTGAATTGCTTGCCCGTTATGGTCAAGCGTATGATATTAACATTGAAGTATTTAATTGGGTACAACATACCATTACCGGCTGGCCAGGTGGTAAACCCAATGCCGATGATACGCACCGGCCTGAGCGTGCAGTACCAGCTCGAAAACGAGTGATTATCTTTAGCCCTCATCCCGATGACGATATCATCTCCATGGGTGGAACTTTTCAGCGGTTGGTCGATCAGGGGCACGATGTTCACGTGGCTTATCAAACCTCAGGCAACATTGCGGTAGCTGATGACGAAGCGTTGCGTTTCATTGAATATGTGAGGGACTTTAACGCTAAATTTTCGATGAACAATGAAGCCATCGAGAAAATGTATTTTGAAGCCAACGGGTTTTTGGAAAAAAAGAAAAAAGGGGAAAAGGATACAGAGGCCGTGCGAATGATTAAAGGGCTGATCCGGGTAAGCGAAGCAAAAAATACCTGTCGTTTCGTTGGCGTGCCGCAAGAAAAGATGCACTTTTTAAATATGCCATTTTATGAAACGGGTACAGTACAGAAAAACCCGCTTGGCGAAGGTGATTTTAAAGTAGTTACTGAGCTAATACGGAAAATAAAGCCTCACCAAATATATGCCGCGGGTGACTTGGCAGATCCTCATGGCACACACAAAGTTTGCCTGGATGCGGTGATTGAAGCTTTGCATCGTTTGAAAAGCGAGAGCTTCATGAAAGATTGTTGGACATGGCTATATAAAGGAGCTTGGGCAGAATGGGATATCGATATGATCGAAATGGCAGTCCCCATGAGCCCCGATCAGGTTATCAGCAAGCGAATGGGAGTTTTTAAACACCAGTCCCAAAAAGACGGGGTTGTTTATCAAGGCAATGATGCTCGGGAATTTTGGCAACGTGCAGAAGATCGAAACAAGGCCACAGCGCTCATTTACAATAAATTAGGCCTCGCTGAGTATGCGGCAATGGAGGCGTTTGTGCGGTTGAAGCTCTGAGTAAAATGAAATTATGGATAAGGTATTAAATTGGGTTAAGCGGAAACAAACCAGATAATAGTTTATTTTATGGGCCGATTTTCAATATTTTTATCACTTTGGTATTCAGGTTTTGAAAAATTATAGTAAAATTGGGAAGTCTAAACTACTAAATCTCATGAAAGTAACACGTTTTGGAATTTCCCCCCTTGTCTTCATCCTCACATTAGTACTCTTTTCTTGTAGCCCAAAGAAAGAGAAAAGTGATAGTTCTGATGAATTTAAGCAGGCAGAAGAGTCTTTAAAAAATGAAATTAAAGATGTTGTGTATAACATTCCTTCTCCGTCTGAAATTCCCTACATGCTGCAGGCAACTGGAGCAGAATACAATCAAAGTTTACTCAGCGATAGAAAGAAAGCCGATCAATACCTTACTCGTAACGATAAAGCTGCCCTTATTTTAGGTGTTTACGCAGCTGATATTGGCTATTTAGTTTCTTACGAAAAGACACAAGATGCTATTAACTATTTGAATGCATCAAAAAAACTGGCTGATAACTTGGGCATTCTTGGTTCTTTTGATACCGAGCTTCTTAAGCGGTTTGAGAAAAATATTTCGAAAAAAGACTCGCTCTCTAAAATGGTTGACGATGCTATTCATCAGACCGAAAAATATTTGAGGAATGACAATCGGAATCAGCCTGCTGCCCTTATGATTTGCGGAAGCTTTATTGAAGGTCTTTATATTTCAACTGGGCTCATTAAAACCTACCCAAAAAACTTATTGAAAGATGACGACAGAAACCTTATTCTTACTCCGATTATTCGAGTAGTTATCCAGCAGCGTGAATCGGTTGATGAATTGGTGAGAATGTTGGGCTCAATTGAGCAAACTGAAACGGTTACGGCCTTATTGAAAGACTTGGATTCTTTGCAAGCAAGCTATAAAGCTTTAAACGTTGAGGATCAAATCAAGCACAATCGCTCGGATTTGGTTTTGACAGACAAGAATTTAGTTGAACTCACATCAACCATAGAAAAATTAAGGAAGTCGATTACGGATTAATCACTTTTTTTAGAAATACAAAAAGGGCTGTCTCACAAGGATAGCCCTTTTTAATTAAAAAGGTTAAAAATCGCTATAGCGGCCTTCGATCTCTTTCTTATCTTTAGTAAATAAATTTTGACCCATGAGTGAGCCCGTACTTAAAGCAATCATCAGGCTTTTTGCCTTTGTGGCGAAAGAAGACAGTGTAACCTCCCAGGAGCGTGATCATATTTACGCCTTTTTGGAAGACCATCTAAGCAGGCCTTCCATGGAGCGTCATATCAGTTTATTTGACGAGTATGCGCAAGAAAATTCAGATAAGCTCACAGAAACCAGGGAAAATGACACCATTGCGCAAATATGCAAGTCGATAAATGAGGAGGTGACCCAAAAACAAAAGATGGTCGTGCTGATGGAGTTGATGAGCATTGTGTTGGCGGATGGAACAATTTCTGCGCGCGAAGAGAAACTGTCGAAAATCATTAGTTCACAATTCAATATTAGTTCAAATGAACTCGAATTAGTGAAGACGTTTGTAAACCTTCAAATCCCGTCTCAAGCCGAAGAGAATTTTCTTTTTGTAAGTAGTGATAAAAATAGTCTGTGGGGCAAACATATTTTTCGCCCTGATTTAGATGGGTTTATTACGATTCTGCATGTGCCAAAGGTTGAACTCTATTTTTTAAAATACGTAGGAAATTCGGATGTGTTCCTTAACGGAGTTCCGCAGAAAAGAGGAAAGATAAGTGTATTAGCTACGGGCAGTTCAATTCGCTGGGGGGCGGTGGAGCCAGTCTACTATGGCGGGGTTTTAGGGGTTTTCAAAAAGAATGAAAAGAAACCCAAAACAAGCTTTGAGGCAAAAAGCATTTCCTATCAATTTAAAAATGGTAAACTTGGTTTGCGCCAAGTAACGGTGGCCGAAGAATCAGGTAACCTGGTCGCCTTGATGGGCGCCAGCGGTGCGGGGAAAAGTACGTTGTTGCATGTGCTCAACGGAAATGAAAAACCTTCGAGTGGACAAGTGCTAATCAATGGAATAGACATCCATCGTGAACCTGAAAAAATTGAAGGCATAATTGGGTTTGTTCCTCAAGATGATCTGCTCATTGAGGATCTTACCGTCTATCAAAATTTATATTTTGCAGCAAAACTTTGCTTTAGTCATCTCAATGAAGAAGAGATTGATTTTCTTGTTTTAAAAACGTTGGATGACCTTGGCCTTAATGAAGCGTGGAATTTGAAGGTGGGCTCTGTTCTTCAAAAAACAATTAGTGGAGGGCAACGTAAAAGATTGAACATTGGCCTGGAGCTCTTGCGCGAACCAGCGGTGCTGTTTGTTGATGAGCCTACTTCTGGACTTTCTTCCCGCGACTCTGAAAATATTATTGATCTATTAAAAGAACTTTCGTTAAAAGGAAAACTGGTTTTTGCGGTAATTCATCAGCCTTCCTCCGATATTTTCAAGATGTTTGACCACCTCTTGATCCTCGACACGGGTGGATACCAGATTTATTATGGCAATCCAGTGGAAGCCGTAATTTATTTCAGGAAGAGCATACGCATGGTCAACAGCGAAGTGGGCGAATGTTATGCTTGCGGGAATGTTAACCCCGAACAGATTTTTAATATCATTGAGACAAAAGTCATTAATGAGTTTGGGAATTTTACCAATGAACGAAAGTTCTCGGCTGAGCAATGGAACAAGCTTTTTTTGGAAAAGATTAAGGTTCCCGTTGTAGCCCAACAAAATGGAATGCCTCACTCTACGCTGCGGATCCCCAGATGGCTTAAGCAAGCTCATTTGTTTGGTTTACGCGATGTGCTTTCAAAACTCAGCAACACACAATATCTGGTGATCAACTTACTTGAAGCACCTGCGCTGGCCTTTATTCTGGCTTTCATCGTCCGCTACTACAATTCCGATGACCCCATGAATACGGGCTATGTCTTCAGCAAAAACCTGAACATGCCCGCTTATTTTTTCATGAGTGTAATTGTTGCGCTTTTCATGGGGTTGACGGTAAGTGCGGAAGAAATTATTCGAGATCGGAAAATTTTAAAAAGAGAAAAATTTCTTCATTTAAACCGAAGCAGTTACATCGTTTCTAAAATTTCGATTTTGTTTGCGATTTCGGCTATCCAGACGCTTCTATTTGTACTGGTCGGCAATTATTTTCTTGAGATACGGGGGATGTTCATTATCCATTGGGCGATTCTTTTTAGTACCTCTTGTTTTGCGAATTTATTAGGACTCAATATTTCTTCCGCATTCAACTCAGCTGTGACAATCTATATTTTGATTCCCATCTTGCTTATTCCTCAATTGATTTTGAGTGGGGTAGTAGTAAAATTCGATAAACTAAATCCTGTTATCGGCAATACGGCTACCGTGCCAATGGTGGGTAATATTATGGCCTCCCGATGGGCTTTTGAAGCGGCCATGGTTGCCCAGTATAAGGATAACGAGTTTGAGAAACAATTTTATATGTTTGATAAAATAAGATCAGAGTCGGATTTTAAGAAAATCTACCTCATCCCAGAGTTAGAAAGCCGTCTTGACTTTGTGAATCTTAACTATAAAAAATCGGATCCGGCCACCCAGGAGCTGGTAAATAAAAAATTAACTGTTTTGCGAATTGAAATTAACGATGAATTAGAAGTTATAGGAAAAGACAACTTTAAATACCTTGATTTCCTTGTTCCCAATAAGTTTGATTCAATGACGCATGTTGCCACCGTGAATTTTTTTGAAACTTTAAAGAAGTTTTATAACAACCGATACAACAATGTCGATCAGAGAAGAGACACGGAAATTCAGCGGAGGACCAATACACCTGAAAAGGAAAAATCATTTGAAGCGGAACGCCAGGCTTATCAAAATGAGGCCATTACTGAGCTGGTGAAAAACACTTCGGAACTGGTTCGTGTTATTGAGAAAAACGGGAAGTTGATTCAGAAAATTTATCCGATATACAAAGATCCGGATCCGGAACATATGGTGGATTTTGATGCACAGTTTTATATGCCTCAAAAGCATTTTCTCAATCACAACATCGATACTTTTTATTTTAATTTGGGGGTCATCTGGTTGATGACACTAGTTCTGTCCTTGATGCTTTATTACGAGGTCTTGTTAAAAATAATTGACGGCATGGGCAATATTTATAATAAAATTCCAAAAAGGATGTAGGCATGTTTTTTATTCTTTCTAAAATACTTGCTTATTTGATCATGCCGTTTTTTGTCATCTGCTGCATTTTTATTTTCGCAGCAATTTTGAAAAGGCAACCTTTAAAAATTAGAACCTTTTACGCAGGACTTACCCTTCTCCTTTTTTTTTCTAACCCTTTTCTAGCCAATGAAGTTGTTAAACTTTGGGAAGTTCCGATCACTCCTTTCAATGAATTAAAGAAAAATTATACTTGGGGAATTGTACTGACAGGCGTCACCAAACATGAAGATGGAATTGATGACCGGATTTTCTTTGGACGAGGAGCTGACCGGGTAACCCATACCGTGCAGCTATATAAATTGGGAAAAATAAAAAAAATATTGGTTTCGGGCGGGAGTGGAAGGTTATTTAGATGGGATCGCAAAGAAGCCGATGAAATCACTGAAGCGTTGGTACTTATGGGAGTTCCAGATTCTTCAATTGTAAAAGAAAGCAATTCAAGGAATACACACGAGTCGGCTGAGGCAACGAAGAAAATTTTGGAAAAGAAGACAAAACCATCGGATTGCTTATTAATCACGTCAGCCTTTCACATGCGTAGGTCTGTGGGATGCTTTAGAAAAGCAGGATGGGCCGTAGATGGCTTCAGTACGGATTTTATTTCACACCCCCGAAAATTTATGCTTGACGACCTACTTATTCCGAGTACAGAAGCATTAGACAATTGGCGTGTAATCTTAAAAGAATGGGTGGGCTATGTCTCCTATCAACTCGCGGGATACATTTGAATGCAATGAGAGATAACCAACTCAAACCTATTTTTTATTTGCTCGTGTTAGCGGTAGCTTTTCTGTTTGGCACCTCTTTGCTTCCAGACTTTTCAATAGGGGGTTATCGTTTTAAGAAGCCAGCCTTGTGGAGTGATATTCAACCGGATACGATAAAGGCGATAGCGTTGGATACGCAAACATTTCAGGCGAAGGTTTCCGAAAAAAAAATAGCGGTACACCGGAACGGTTCACTGGTTATTGAAGATTTCGGTCAAAACAATTTAAAATTTCTTTCCGAAAAAATTCCATACACTAAGGTAAAACCAATTCGGGTAGCTTTTTTTGGAGATTCTTTTATTGAGGGCGATATTTTGTGTGGCCCTTTTCGCGACACCTTACAGCAGATTTTTGGTGGCAGCGGGGTTGGGTATATGCCAATAACGTCCGAGGTAAAGATATTTCGCACAACCATCCATCATGACTTTGCCAATTGGAATACGTTTTCTCTGGTTGGCAAAAGGAGCGTAACGGCACCTTTAGGATTTCCGGGATTTTGTTTTGTGCCAGGAGATCAAAATGAAGTGGTATACAGCCCAACGAAAAAGAATTTCGTAACGGCCAAGTTTTTTTACGAAAGTGATTTCCCGTTCACCATGAAAAGCACGTTGAACGACACAACTACCGTACAGTTGGATTATCTATCTACGAAAGAAGTGGCTGAATTTGTTTTCCCTCAGCGTAATTTTAGCTCTGTTAAAATGTCTTTTCCCCAACATGAAGGGCTTCGTTTGTACGGGACAGCATTTGAAGATTCCGTGGGCATATCAGTGGATAATTTTGGTATACGGAGTAACCCTGGCATGGGATTGCTTTTAATTGACCAGGATCGGTTGAGGCAATTTAATACCTTGCGCAATTACCAATTGATCATCCTTCAGTTTGGTTTAAATGTCTTGTCTGAAAAGGACACCACCGGGTACGTTTGGTACTTAAATAATATGACCATCTTGATTAATCGGCTAAAGGAATATTTTCCGAAGTGTGGCTTTTTGTTAATCAGTGTAGGTGACCGAAGTAGCAACCAGCAGGGAAAATTTGCCACTATGCCCGATATTTTGGTGATGAGAGACATTCAACGAAAGATTGCACAAAGAACTCGCATTGCTTTTTGGGACATGTTTGAAGCGATGGGGGGAGAAAATAGCATGGTGAGGTACACCGAATCACATCCCCCACTGGCGGCAAAAGATTACACCCACCTAACTTTTCGAGGAGGGAGAAAAATAGCAAAGAAGTTGGCCGATGCCATATTGCTTGAAATGAAAAACTATGAAAGCAATAAATAATTCTATCCTGGCAGTTCTTTTCTTTTGTTGCTTTCGAGTGCTTGGACAAGATACGATCAATTTAAAACCGATTGATTATTATGATTTCATAAAGAGTGAAGGTAACGAAATTGGCAATTCAGTAATCCTTTCTGGTTTTTATGAAAAACTTTATCAGCTAAAAAAAAATAGAGCAAGAGCAGTAAATCTTGTTCATATTGGCGATTCGCATATTCAAGCCGACATGATTACGCATGAGATCCGACAGATTCTTCAACTAGAATTTGGCAATGGCGGCCGCGGATTTGTTTTCCCAGGAAGGATAGCCCGCACGAATGAGCCGTTGGATATACATTCGACCACCAATGCTTCCTGGGAATCAAAACGAATCGTGTTTACGGGTCAACCCTTACCTATCGGGCTCGGTGCGTCCACACTACGCACGAAACAACCTGGGGCGAAATTTGTAATCCGTACAATGAATAGTCCTGGGTTGGATTATAGTTTTAATAATGTGTCCCTGTTTTTTTTAAAAGATACTTCCAGTTATAATTTGATCCTCAATGATTCATTGGGGCATCAATTGGCTTACGCTGGTCCTTACACCAAAGAGGTTTATCCGAATTATTCTTTCTTAACACTCCCACTAAAAATGCATGACATTGAATTTCAAACCGTGCAGCCAACCAATAAGCAAGAGCAGTTTACTTTATTTGGGATGAGCCTTTCGAATGGAAATCCGGGCATTCTATATCATTCGATTGGCGGCAATGGGGCAAAATTCAAGCACTTTTTAGCAGCTCAATATTTTGTGGAGCAAACTACCGCCTTAAATCCAGACTTGTTTATTATTTCCCTAGGCACCAATGAGGCTGCCGAATATCCATATATAGACAAACAATTTTTAGCACAAGCGGAGACATTTTTAATAAAATTGAAGCAGGCAAATCCAAATGCGTTATTCATTATCACTACACCTGCAGATTTCTATAGGAAGAGAACGCGGAGAAACCCGGGTGTGGAGCAGATTCATATACAGCTCCTTCAATTGGCCAACAAGATCAATATTGCTTTATGGGACTTATATGAAGTTGGTGGCGGTAGGCATTCAGCTGATGACTGGAAAAAAAACAACTTGATGCAGAAAGATGGCGTGCATTTTACCAAAGCAGGGTATGAATTGCAAGGCGATTTGTTTTATAGGGCTTTGATCAAAGGCTATAATGAATATGTCCGCTATCGATATCCATAAACTTGCCGATCAATTTACCTTTCACCAAGGAGCGCCAATGCTATTTAATAGCGGTCTTTTCCTTTTTTTATTCACTTTGTTTTTTGGTGTTTACTCCTTGTTAGCTAACACAGGAAAACCCAAGTTCATCTTTGTTATTCTTTTTTCATTCTATTTTTATTATAAGTCGAGCGGTTTTTATTTTTTGTTGTTGGTGGCGTCCATTATTGTCGATTTCTTTTTGGCACAATGGATTGGGCAATCCAGGAAATATTGGAAACGCCTTTCTTTATTAATCTTGAGTCTTGCCGCCAATCTTGGGATGCTCGGATATTTCAAATATGGAAACCTCATTCATGAAATGTTTAGTTCCTTAGCAGGGATTCAATTTGATCCATTGGATATTTTTCTTCCGGTAGGGATTTCTTTTTTCACGTTTCAATCCCTGAGTTATACCATCGATGTCTTTCGGAAGAAACTTCAGCCGCTCACCAATTTTTTAGACTACTCATTTTTTGTTTCATTTTTTCCACAATTGGTGGCTGGCCCAATAGTACGAGCCGCAGACTTTTTCCCGCAAATTCATAAACCTACCTTTGTTTCTAAGGCAATGTTTGGTAGGGCTGTTTTCCTGATTTGCTCTGGGCTGTTCAAAAAGGCAGTGATCTCCGATTATATCAGCCTCAACTTTGTCGACCGGATTTTTGATGCGCCAACGCTTTATTCTGGTCTTGAGAATTTGTTTGGTGTGTATGGGTATGCCCTTCAAATCTATTGTGATTTTTCGGGTTATTCGGATATGGCAATCGGCCTCGCTTTGTTGCTGGGCTTTCGGTTTAACGATAATTTTGATTCGCCCTATCAGTCTAAAAATATAACCGAGTTTTGGAAACGCTGGCACATATCGCTTTCTACCTGGTTGAAAGATTACTTGTATATCTCTTTGGGAGGCAACCGAAAAGGAAAATTCAGAACCTATATTAATTTAATGATCACGATGTTGTTGGGTGGGTTATGGCATGGTGCCTCGCTAAAATTTGTGCTTTGGGGCGGATTGCACGGAATAGCCCTAGCTGTGCATAAAGTAATTGCAGAAATAAAGCCTTTTAAGTTACCGTCTTTTGCGCAAAACATTGGGGCTGCAATAGGCGTTCTGTTGACATTTCACTTTGTCTGTTTCTGCTGGATTTTTTTTCGAGCTGGAACTTTGGAAGTGAGCGGGCAAATGATTGAGCAAATTCTTTATAATTTCAGGCCTGAATTATTTTTTGAATTTTTATATGGTTATGAAAAGGTTGTTTTGCTGATGGCGATTGGGTATGTGCTTCACTTTATTCCAAAGAAATTTGAGTTAAAGGTCCAAGATCAAGTTGTTCGATTTCCATTGTTGGCAAAAGCTTCATTGGTGGGATTTACTATTTTAGTGGTCATTCAAATTAAAACGGCTGGAATTCATCCCTTTATTTACTTTCAATTTTAAGTCATCGGAAGCCAGTTAATCCAGTAGTTGTATTAAATGCATTAATTTTATAATTGTATTCACCTTGTGTTGTTGATTTATGGCAGCGAAGTCTCAATTGAATTCATGGATTTAATTAGAAGGTTTAAGCAGTATTTACCTCAATGTAGTATGGTAATTGCCTTGCTAATCAATGCCAGATGCTCAAATTTGAATTTGAATTCTACCCCTAATTATGCCTTACCTGCCATTAATGGGTTTAATTCTTCCGCTGCCGTGGAGCCCTCCAATCTTATCGCATACTGGTCTTTCGATGGGGATTTTAACGAGAGCCAACAGAATTTAACGCCAACTCCGAGCAACCAAGCACCAACTTTTGTGACTGGCATAAAGGGTCAAGCCTATCAGGGGAAGGGGAATACCTATATTACCTACTCAATGGGAACGATTGCGAAGGCACAAAGTTTAACAATTTCAATTTGGTTTAACCAGCCTACACGACCAAAGGCCAATACCACAGCAAGTTATATTGCAGGGGAAGGAGCCCAGGGGATGTTGATGGTGTATAGCGACAGTGCTTACCAAATTTTGGATATTGACAATGAGCTCTACACCACAATGCCTGGACATGATACGCTTGTCTTTAACGCAGGGTTTGAAAGTTTAGTGACTATTCCTAGTAAAAAGGACTCATTGGTGGTGGCTATTCCGCAAGGCTACGTTGCCAATGCCACGGGCTTTTGGACACAGCTAGTAATGACCTACGATGCGACCACTTCGCAATATGCACTTTATCAAAATGGACAAATTATGGGTGTGTCATCCTATTGGTCGAGTGCGACCCGCATGAGTCCGTTTACTGTAGACACGGGCAAGCCAGGCGGTAGCGGAACGTTTCCATTGGGGGTTCTAAAATTCAATAATCCATTAGGCTTAATTATTGGCGCTTTTCCACAAGTTTTAAATTTGCCTCACTACCAACTAACCCCTCAGCCCATGTACGGTAATTTTCAAGGTGCGCTGGATGAAATCAGAATTTATAAAGTTGCTTTGACGGCTATTGAGGTGAGTTCGCTTTACCAATTGGAATTTGCAGGGAGGTGAGGTAAACTTCAAGTTCAATAAAAAAAACTAATTTTATTGAGATGTATAAGTATGTATGGTTTGTTTTCTTTCTAAGTACGTCCTTCGCGGATGCCCAATCGATCATAACCATCAACGACTCCATCAATGAACGGGTATTTATGCCCAATGAGCTTTCTTACTTTATCGATAGCACAAATACGGTTCCATTCCGCTTGATTTCCGAACCCGAATTTGGAAACTATTTTAAAAAACGAAGCTCGTATCAAAATATAGATTTCGAAACCAATGCCTCCTATTGGATTCGCTTGCCGATAAAACAAAATCCGCGCACACAAAAAGTATGGCTTTTGGAATTTTATGATCAAACGATTGACAGTCTCGAAGTATTTGTTCCCGAAGGGGGTGGGACGTTTCGGTTAATTAAAATGGGTGACCATCAATCTTTTCAAGAGCGTACGTTTAAACATAAAAATTTTGAAATCTTATTGGATGCAAAGGGAGATTTAGAACAAACCTATTACTTCAAGGTGCGGTCTCATGAATTTGCGGATGTGCGAGTTGCGTTTCGATCGGTGGATCGGTTTATTCATTATGCACTTAATGAATACTACTTGTATGGAATGTTTTACGGGATGATTTTGATTATTACGATTTATAATTTTTTGGTGTTTTTAGCCATCCGTGAAGTAAAATTCATTTATTACATCTTTTATATTTTAAGCGTTGCCCTCTATGCCATGAGCTACGATGGCATTGGCTTTCAGTTTCTTTGGCCGACCCACCCTGCGATTAACGATTGGGCCGTAGGTATATCTTTATACCTTTTGATATTTTGGTCTCTGGTTTTCACCAGGCGATTTCTTAGCGCAAGGGCAAACGCACCAACGTTAGACAAGGCGCTAAAAATCATGATCATTTTGCGAACCCTTTGGTTTGCGGTTGGCCTGTTTTTTTATCCACGGATGCTCACTTTTCGAACGCTAGAAATTATACCGCTTTCATTGATATTTTTTACAGCCATTACCGTTTGGCGTGGCGGCTATCGACCGGCAAGGTTTTTTGTGATTGCGTATGGGGTCTTGTTTTTTGGTTTTTTTATGCGAACGTTGGTCTATTTTAATTTCTTGCCCATCACCACGTTGACGCACTACAGCCTTCATTTCAGTTTTGTTTTTGAGATGCTATTTTTAACCGTGGCGCTTGGGGATCGCATTCGGATATTAAAAGATAACCGCGATCGCGCGATGAAGCGCATCATTCACCAGCATGAGGTAAACATGCGCTTGAAAGATAAAGTGAACCGCGAATTGGAAGAAAAGGTGAAGGAGCGAACCCTGGAACTCGGAAAAAAGAATGAACAACTGGAAGAAAGTAACTTAAGACTTAATCATCAAGCCCTTGAAATAAACCAAATCAATTCTCTTTTGGACCTTGACAATTGGAAATTGAAAAACAAGGTAAAAGAGGTTCTTGAGGAAAGAATGCACGAAAAGTTGATGGATTTTCGCGAATTCAGTACACTTTATCCCGATGATTTAGCCTGCTGCCGCTTTATTGATGAGCTAAAATCTACTCGGGCGTTTGAATGTGGAAAATGCAGGAATACAAAATATGCGACTGGCTCACAAAAGTTTTCCCGAAGATGCTCGCGGTGCGGATACAATGAATCCATTACGGCTAATACTCTTTTTAAGGGTGTTAAATTTCCATTGAACAAGGCCTTTTACTTAGCCTATCTCACCCATTCGGGGAAGAAAATACTTACGTTGGAGAAACTGGCCACGCACCTTGGGTTAAGACTCAATACGGTGTGGGCTTTTCGGCAAAAAGTACTCGAACGAATGAAAGAAAGAAGCCAACAAAGGAGCCATGCACTTAGTTGGGAAGCTTTACTGCTGGATCCTCAGGACGCAAAAACAAGAGTCGTTAAAAATGATCGTAAGAGTGTACAAAATCAAGATGCCTGATTGGTTGTTTTTAAAGCGTTATAGCAAATTGGCTTTTCCGTTGTTTATATACCGAAATCGTTTGTAATCAATGTTTTTTTTGCGCAAAAATTGATATGCCATTCCCTTCGATGCTGGTCATAATTTAATACTATATTCAAAAAATAATTTCACTTATAGTTTTGAAGTTAATAGCTTTAGCGTAAACGCAAACATTATTGTCTCCTCCGATTTGGTCGGGTTTTTAAAGTAACTGTTTGAAAATCAGTATTTATGAGAATAAAATTACTATTGTTTTTTCTTTTGATTCAATTTTTTGGTTTTTCGTTATTGGCACAAGAAAGAACCATATCCGGCAAAGTCACCTCAAAAGAGGATGGCCAGGGTTTGCCGGGTGTAAATGTGGTTGTGCAGGGGACCACAAGAGGTACAGCAACGGATTTAGATGGAAATTTTGTAATTCCGTTAGGATCAGAAGACAATGCGCTTTCTTTTTCCTTTATTGGTTATAAATCACAAGTAGTCTCTATTGGAACGCAGACGACCATCAATATTGTGCTTGAATCTGAAGCTACAAATCTTCAGGAATTGGTGGTAGTTGGTTATGGTGTTCAGCGAAAAAGTGATTTGACCGGTGCTATATCAGTTGTGAAGGAATCAGAATTAACCAAGATTCCTAATTTCAATGCTGTACAGTCTCTTCAGGGGAAAGTCGCTGGTCTACAGGTGTTCAATTCTTCAGGAGCTCCTGGAGCAAGTCCAGTCGTTCGTGTCAGAGGGGTAGGGACATTTAATAACGCGTCACCTATTTATGTAGTTGACGGAGTCATTCTTGACGATATTTCTTTTCTTAATTCGGGCGATATCCAATCTATGGAAGTATTGAAAGACGCCTCAGCAACAGCTATCTATGGTGCAAGAGGCGCTAATGGTGTAATCATTGTGACCACAAAACAGGGTAAAATTGGACAAGACACCCAAGTGATTTCGGTAAACTCTGAATACAGTGTCCAGCAATTGAATAAGCAGATAAGCATGCTAAACGGAAGACAATTTGCTACCGTTTACAACCAAATTCTCCCTGGAACATTTAATAATCTTGACCTACTTCCTAATACAAATTGGCAAAGTTTAATATTCAGGCAAGCACCTATGCAAAGCTATCAAGTCTCTGTTAGTGGGTCGAATGCAAAATCGCAATACTATTTTGGCGTGAGTTATTATAATCAGCAGGGAATTGTACCAAAATCGAGTTATGAACGAGTTACATTAAAATTTAATAATACCCACATTCTTTCGAAACACTTGAAAGTTGGAAATAATATCACTGTGACACCTTTTCAACAGCAAACTTCTCCGGATGTCGTTAGTCAAGCTTATAGAGCGCAACCTACCGCCTTTCCTTATTATCCAGATAGTAGCACTTTTGGAGCAGTAAGGAATGTTGGAAATCCTTTAGCATCACTTGCTTATTCAAATAATTTCAATAAAGGCATTCGAATGGTGGGAAATGTTTTTGGAGAAGTTAATTTCCTTAAGGATTTTGTCTTTCGATCAAGTTTTGGAGTGGATCTTCAATACAATAAGTCAAACAATTTTACACCTGCGTATATTGTATATTATTCTGATGGGACACCATCCCAACAGCAAAATTTATTTAGCGATCTGTCTAAGGGTTCATCAGATAGTGAAACTTGGCTTTGGGAAAATACCGTAACCTACAATAAGAAGATCGGTGACCATCACCTTAATTTATTGGGAGGGTACACGATGCAACAAACGACAAACGAATATATCAATATACAAGGCAGTAACTTAATTAGAAATGGCGCGGATTTACTTTATTTAAATAATCCAAGCTATTTCTACAATCAGACAACGAGTCCGCCCATTAATAACCTTGGAAACATTGGAAATGGCGTTGATCCAAATAATTATTATTCGATGATGTCATTTCTTTTCAGAGGCAACTATAATTACCAAGACAAGTATTTGCTTACTGTATCCTATCGGAGAGATGGCTCATCAAAATTTACTCCCACTAACCGATTTGGAAACTTTCCCTCGGCTGCAATTGGATGGAATATTATTAATGAAGAATTTATGCAGACACTTCCAGCCATTAGCAATTTGAAGATAAGAGGTAGCTGGGGATTGATTGGTAATGAAAAGATCAATTACCTTCAGCAATACTCAACCATTACTTCAAATGGCACAACAAGCCCTGTATTAGGCGTTAATAATTCCGTAAATTCTGGTGCTACCTTTGGGGTAAGTGGAAATCCCGATTTGAAATGGGAGACTACGCAACAAACAGACATCGGCTTAGAGATTGGTTTTTTTAGTGGCAAGCTAACCGGTGAGTTTGATTATTTCAGACGCCAAACTAATGATATTTTAGTAGGGCTACAGCCAGCTGGATATTTTGGAAACGGAAGCGGCTCAAGAATAACATATAATGCAGGCTCTGTACTCAATAAAGGACTTGAATTCAACGTGGCTTGGCAAGATGAGTTCCATGGAGTTAGGTATCGAGTTGCTTTCTTGGGAAACACTTTGCATAATGAGGTGCTGACTGTTGCGGGGAATAAAGGAATCGACTCAACTTTGGTAGGAGGTTATTTAGCGGATGGGCGTGCAGTAACTTTAAGTAGAAAGGGAATGCCTATTGGGGAATTTTATGGGTATAAAACAAATGGCATTTTTCAAAATGCGGCAGAGTTAGCGGCTTATCCACATGACGCAAGTGCCGGGGTAGGTGATTTGAGGTTTGTCGATACGAATAAAGACAGTAAAATTAATGCTAGTGATCGGGTTGCCATGGGTTCTCCCATTCCAACCTTGATTTATGGTTTCAGTTTTCAAGTAGGTTATAAAAATTTCGATCTTTCTGCAGACCTGCAGGGTCAAAGAGGCAACGTGATTTTTAACGCAAAGGAAGTTGTGCGACCTGACCCTTATAACTTTGAAAGCCACGTAAACAATTATTGGAGGGGAGAGGGGACATCAAATACTGAACCAAGGCCATCCTTTGGTGGGTATAACTATAACGTTTCAGATCGCTTTATCCAAAGCGCTTCTTACATGAGGTTACGGAGTCTTACTTTATCCTACTCCTTGCCCAAGACGCTCGCAAAGAAAATAGCAATGAACCAAGCGAAAGTGTACCTAAGAGGCACTAATCTTTTCACGTTTTCAAAATTTACTGGATATACTCCTGACTTTGGGAGTAGCGATGTATTAGCCAATAATATGGACACAGGCACCTATCCCGTGCCAAAAATTTACTCGATGGGGTTAAATCTTACTTTTTAACATTTTTAATATGAAAGTTCGACCCTTAAAAATATCATTTGGAATTCTGTCACTTACATTCGTTCTCTTGCTAGATGCGTGTCAGAATTTTTTGGATAAAAATCCTCAGGGGCAATTGACTCAAGCCTCCTTTCCAACAACTTCCAATGATGCACTTTCGGCAACCATTGCTGCGTATGCTTCCTTAAGAATATGGGCTTATCATTCAGGTGGATATCCTTTGTTGGATATTATGTCAGATGATGCGCGCAAAGGAAGTAACCCTGCAGATCAATTGCCTACGGTGGGGCCCTACGATAATTTTACGATGAATACTTCACAAGATGGTCTTGATCGCTGGTGGAGTACGCTATACCAGTGCATTCGGGCCACTAATGTTGTAATCATCTATGTTCCGACAATTTCAATGGCGCCAGAAATTCAAACAAGATATATAGCTGAGGCAAAATTTTTGAGAGCTTTATTTTATTTCGATCTTGTTCGGGCATGGGGAAATGTACCTTTAGTAACGGTTGAGCCTGCACCATTAGCGTTGAAACAATCAACTGCCGCTGAAACTTACTCACTTATAATCTCGGATTTAACATTTGCGATTCAAAATTTACCTGAAAAGAGTTCATATGCAACGAGCGACTATGGCCGTGCCACGAAAGGAGCAGCCAAGTCCATATTGGCCAAGGTCTATTTATTTCAGCATGATTATGCTAATGCAGCTGCTATTGCGACAGAGGTTATTAATTCGGGGCAATATTCTCTGGAGCCAAATTTCGCAGATGCTTCTGGCCAAAACGGATATAATGGCGTTGAATCAATTTTTGAAGTTGGAGCACTTCCTGTGGAAGATCCAAATGGTGGAGGATGTCAGTATGCTAATACCCAAGGTATTCGAGGTTCGCCTAATAGGGGTTGGGGTTTTAATAGACCTACAATTGATTTACGGGACTCTTTTGAGCCTAACGATCCAAGAATGGATGCTACGATTATCTTTCTGGGAGAGGTATTGGATGGCGTTATTACGTTGGGCGATAACACTACGCCAGACGCGCTTTATGATGCCAATAATAATCTGATTGAAATTGAATGTTACAATCAAAAAATATGGGTTCCTGGCATTTCTACTCCGGAAGAATGGGGTTACCATAAAAGGATAATTAGGTATGCAGATGTATTATTAATTGCAGCGGAGGCACTCAATGAATCTGGTCAATCCGCTCAGGCGTTACCTTATTTGAACCAAGTTAGAGCCAGGGCTCGAGCCGGCAACAATGCCATCCTACCGGATATTACCACAACGGATATGACCCAATTGAGAGCCATAATCTTGAATGAGAGAAGGCACGAATTGGCGATGGAAGGTCATCGATTTTGGGATTTGGTTCGCACAGGAAATGCTGGCTCGGTATTAGGCCCACTCGGATTTATTGTAGGGAAACATGAGTTACTACCTATTCCCCAAACGCAAATTGATATCAGCAAAGGCGTTCTTGTGCAAAACAGCAATTGGTAATGGAAACTTTAATCAACTATAAATTTAAATTTTAAACTAAACAATTATGAAAAAAACCAAATGGATTTTGAGCATAGTGGTGGCGATGGGAGCGGTTGCTGCTATGATGTTAATGGAAAGCTGTAGTAAAAGCGATACCCCTCCGCCCGCGTTAACATTAGTAAGTTTAACCGCTGGCACCATTGATCTTAACGGTGCTACCAGTGCAGTAAAAGTGCCTGCTAATTCAACGATAATAGCGACTTTTAGTACAACACTCGATCCCGCTACAGTAACGGATGCAAATATTACTTTCGTTCGTGATTATGATCAGTCTGCTACAGCAAAAACAATCGCGGTCTCTGGCAACACAGTTACGATAACGCCGAGTGCAGCGTTGCATACTGGTGAATTGTATGATTTGGGAATTTCTTCAACAGTTAAATCGACCGGAGGGAAATTCATTGACCAAGTTGCGCGTACGTTTACAACGGCCGGATTTTTTACACCAGCTAACCAAATCGCGCACTGGGGTTTTGAAGGTAATGCAAATGATGATGCCGGTTCTGGCACGAATTACAATCCTCAAACTTCTGGAATTGTAAATATTTCCTATGTTGCTGGTCGTAATTCAGATGCAGGCCAGGCCGCTTCTTTCGATGGAAAAACGAGTATTATCGAGGTGCCAAATGCCGCTTCCTTAATTAATACTACTGACTTCACGTTGAGTTTTTGGGTAAAATTGAGCTATAACATCACAGCGGCCAATGATACGGTAGGTCAATTTGTTATGGGGCTTGGTGGATTTGATGGTTTCGAGTGGGAATTCAGTAATAAATTGAAGGATGGTAAAATGGCCGCTCAGTATAAATACACTGGTGGTTCTGGAAGCCAGGATTTGTGGATGGATTGCACCGGAAACTTAGGATGGCAGGGATGGACCTATTCTAAAGATTTGTCTGCTTCTGGCGGATTGCCAGCAGCCCTTAATGGAAAATGGACACAGATGGTATGCACTTATGCAAGCGCAACCAAAATTGGTTCAATTTACATGAATGGCACGCTAATGAAGACGCAGAATTTTAACAACTGGCCTTCGGGGGATAACTTTCAATCGGTTACTGGATTGACTTTAAATACAGCGGGTGTTAGTGCCTCATCTAATTTAGCATTAGGTTACTATTGCGACCGTGCAACAGGCGCTGGATCAATCTTTCCATGGGCTACCTATTCTGACGTGACATCTAATCACTTTAATGGGTTGATGGATGATGTTCGGATTTTTAACAGAGCATTAACACCTGCCGAGGTAACTTTGGTTTATAATTCTGAAAATCAATAATTAAAGTTTATAGAATTATTAAAAAAAGGTTTCCGGAAATTTTCGGAAACCTTTTTTTTCTTCCCACTTTGAATGATGAATTATTGGAATATTTTTATTTTTTTATTTTTGATTTCTTGTTCGGTTAGGAAATCCGATCCCAAACCTTCTGCAGGTATTATTCAACTTGCTCAAATAAGGGTTGGTACACAAATCCTTAATTTTAACGGCACGAACTCAAGTGCACCAATTGATCAACCTATTCTTGCTGACTTTTCAGGCGTGCTTGATACCGCTTCGGTTTCATCTGGAGTAACTCTTATTCAAAACGGGGCAGTTGTCAGCTCGAAAATTTCTTACCTCAACAATTTTCAAACGTTTTCTCTAAAGCCATCTCAGAATTTGGTTAACAATCTCATTTACCAACTCAAAATAAGTAATGCTATTAAGGGAAAGAAGAGTGAATCATTTGCAGGATATACTATAAATTTTACTACTATTCCTGCCACGCTTTCACTTGTCTCGATAAAATTAGATGGAGTTGATGTTACCACTCAAAATCAGGTAACAAACATTTCTCTACGCCCAGTTTGCGAACTTACTTTTTCGGCACCCGTAAATCCTCAAACGGCCACACCCACTAATTTATTTATTTCGGGCAAGAACCCAGGATCAGTTACTATTTCGTTGAGCAATCAAAACAAAACAATTACGCTAACGACTTCGAATAAACTTAATCAACTTGATCGATATATGCTTGGCGTCTTGGCAGATTTGAATGGCGCCAATGGAGAGATATTCAAAAGTTATTCAAAGACATTTTATACACAGCCAGACACAACTCCCAAATTCCCAGTAGTTTCTGATGACCAATTGCTGACCATCATTCAGCAGCAAACCTTTAAGTATTTCTACAATTTTGCTGAACCTGCTAGCGGCATGGCTCGAGAACGTGATACTTCAGGAGATCTAGTAACTACCGGTGGCAGCGGTTTCGGCCTGATGGCGCTTATTGTAGGTATTCAACACGGCTTTATTTCCCGCCCGGCGGGCATCGCCCAGTTTGATAAAATAATTTCTTTCCTTGAAACTGCCGATCGCTTTCATGGCGCCTGGCCGCATTGGCTTAGTGGCACCACAGGAAAAATAATTCCGTTCAACGCCAATGATGATGGGGCAGACCTTGTTGAAACTTCGTTTATGGTGCAAGGCTTACTCACCGTGCGTCAATATTTGACTTCTTCGGATACTTTAGGGAACAATCTAATCAACCGCATAAATACTTTGTGGAAGGAAGTAGAGTATGATTGGTTCAGACAAAATAATCAACAGGTATTATACTGGCATTGGTCGCCTGATAAAGGATGGATAATGAATTTTCCGATCAATGGCTACGATGAGGCATTGATCGTATATATTTTGGCAGCCTCCTCTTCCGTGCATACAATTCCTTCGAGTGTTTATCAACAAGGATGGGCACTTAATGGGAATATTAAAAACGGAAAATCTTTTTATGGCCACGCTTTACCACTTGGTCAAGACTATGGAGGCCCTTTGTTTTTTGCTCATTATTCATTTTTAGGATTTAATCCGAGCACGCAAGACACCTACGCTAATTATTGGACGCAGAACGTCAATCATACCATGATTAATCACGATTATTGTGTAGCAAATCCGAATCATTATGTCGGCTATGCTGACAATTGCTGGGGACTTACCGCAAGCGATAATTCATCTGGCTATGGGGCGCAGTCGCCAACTAATGACAATGGGACAATTTCGCCTACTGCTGCTATTTCTTCATTACCCTATGCGCCTGTACAATCTATGAAGGCAATTAAATTTTTTTATTATACGCTGGGTGACCGATTATGGGGGCAATATGGTTTTTATGACGCCTTTAATGTAACCAATGGATGGACGGCCTCCTCTTATTTGGCCATAGACCAAGGCCCTATTGTAGTGATGATTGAAAATTATAGAACGCAGCTACTTTGGAATCTATTTATGTCTTGCCCTGAGGTGCAAGCCGGAAAAACAAAATTGGGGTTTAATTAATACGCAATAATTAGAGCGTTTTATTCAAAATAGACACATAAACATTAACGATTACCCTTACATGAATACTTTATTACTAATAGCTTCAAGAACCAAATTAAAACCCGATGAGGTTAATGATGCTATTTTGTGTACCACCAACTTTTGGTGGAGGCAAAATATTTTATGTAAGCGTATTCCGCTATCCAATAGCAGCGAACCTTCAAGCATTTCCTTTTCTATTGGAAAGTACGAAACGTCAGAAATGAGCCGTGAAGTTATTTGTACGCAAACTAAATCAGTAAAGTCGTTGATGTGGTCAGCTGATATTATCAAGGCTGGCCTCAGCTTGGTGTGTGTCAGGTCTGTGAAAGGAAAATGCACTAATACAATATCACGCTGGCGAAATAGCATGAAAAGTTATTTCTTGAGATGGGCATACATCTCATCCCAACGTGCGTCTTCAGGACTGTTCCAGTCTTCGGCCAATACACTTTCGGAAACTGTGGTAATCTCATCTGCGGCTAAATCTGTATTAACGGACATACCCATTTCTTCGGCTATACGGATAAGCAGGTTCAATTTATCTTCGGTTTCAGTTTCAACTTTTAACGTTGCTTTCATCATAAATAAATTTTTATTATCCTTTCACGTCTCAAAAAACCAAATTTCCATTTTCTTATAATGATAAAGGTAAGAAAAAACTCGGCAGCTAAATGAGTAGTATAGCCATCAGACCATGAAACCCAATTCCGCAATGAAACTATCCATCGTTCCGTTACTTTTTTTGCTAGGCTTATTCACGATTTCGTGTCAGCCAAAAGAGTCAAAAAAAGGACTTCCGAAACTAGCTGATGATTCTCTTTTCACCCTAGTGCAATACCGCACCTTTCAATATTTCTGGAATGGCGCAGAACCTACTTCTGGCGCTGCTCGTGAACGGTATCATTCGGATGGAGACTATCCAGCTAACGATAAAAACATTGTCACCACGGGGGGTACGGGCTTTGGTGTGATGGCGATCTTGGTAGGCATTGATCGGGGATTTATTTCACGGAAAGAAGGAGTTGAAAGATTGAACAAATTGACTGAATGGTTGGCCAAGGCCGATCGTTTTCATGGCGCCTGGCCGCACTGGATGAATGGTGAAACAGGAAAAGTGAAACCCTTTGGCGCTAACGATAACGGAGGTGACTTAGTGGAAACAGCTTATCTGGTTCAAGGACTTTTATGCGCCCGACAATATTTTAAAGACGGCAACGAAGAAGAAAAATTATTGGCAACGAAGATTGATTCATTATGGCGAGGTGTGGAATGGGATTGGTATCGGCACGGAAATAAAAATGTATTGTATTGGCACTGGTCGCCTGATAAGCAATGGATCATGAATTTTCCTTTGGAAGGATATAATGAATGTCTCATCACGTATATCCTGGCGGCAGGCTCACCCACACACAGCATTCCGGCTGAAGTATATCATCAAGGGTGGGCAAGAAATGGCGGAATACGAAATGATACCGCCCATCGGCAGTATGGTTTGCACCTTTCCCTTAAGCACAATGGATCAGAACAATTTGGAGGCCCGCTGTTTTGGTCGCATTATTCCTTTCTAGGACTTGATCCACGAAACCTGAAGGATGAATATGCGGATTATTGGCAGCATAACAAGAACCATGTTTTAATTGACTATAAATATTGTGTCGCAAACCCCAAACATTTTAAAGGATATGGTCCAAATTGTTGGGGACTAACCGCAGGCTATTCTATTGACGGTTATTCCGCACACAGCCCCACGAATGACTTGAGTGTAATTAATCCGACTGGGGCTTTGTCTTCTTTTCCATACACGCCCACGGAAAGCAAAGCAGCTATGCGTTATTTCTACGATAGCCTGGGCTCGCAGATTTTTGGCGAGTTTGGATTTTATGACGGATTTAGTGAGCAATACAAATGGCATAAACCTTGGTATCTGGCCATCGACCAAGGGCCAATTGTAGTAATGATGGAAAACTATCGCTCTGGCCTGCTGTGGAAATTATTTATGTCTTGCCCTGAAATTGCTGTTGCCGAGAAGAAATTAGGGTTTTTACAATGAAACTAATGTTTGATTCTCTTACGCTAACGAGTCCCACAAAACTTAACCTAATCCTTATGAGACCTTCCATTTTTGTTTTTCTTTCGCTGCTTTTGCTTTTGTCATGTGGTAAGAAGCAAAGCAATCAATCGGGCTTCGATCAGCGTGTCGATTCTGTTCTTCAACGGATGACGTTAGAAGAAAAAATTGGGCAACTCAATCTTCCCTCTGCCGGAGAATTTGTAACCGGTCAGGCGGAGAACTCCGATATCGCAAAGAAAATTGAAAAGGGGATGGTAGGCGGCTTGTTCAATATAAAATCAGTCGCCAAAATCAGGGAGATTCAAAAATTAGCTGTTGAGAAAAGCCGCATGAAAATCCCACTCATTTTTGGGATGGACATTGTGCACGGTTATGAAACTATCTTTCCTATTCCTTTAGGGTTGAGTTGTAGTTGGGATATGGAACTTATAAAGCGAACGGCAAGAATTGCGGCCATGGAGGCCAGTGCGGACGGCATCAACTGGACGTACTCACCGATGGTGGACATTGCCCGGGATGCACGATGGGGACGCATCGCAGAGGGAAGTGGCGAAGATCCGTATTTAGGCTCTCAGATTGCAAGGGCTATGGTAATAGGTTATCAAGGCGATGATTTATCAGCAAACAATACCTTGATGGCGTGTGTAAAACATTATGCAATCTATGGAGCAGCGGAGGCTGGCCGTGATTACAATACCACCGACATGAGCAGGATCAGGATGTACAACGAATATTTTCCTCCATACAAAGCTGCGGTGGATGCTGGCGTGGGAAGTGTGATGGCCTCCTTTAATGAAATTGATGGGATCCCGGCCACGGCCAACAAATGGCTGCTCACCGATGTGCTAAGGAAACAGTGGGGGTTCAACGGTTTCGTGGTATCGGATTATACGGGAGTAAACGAAATGGTGGCGCATGGTTTTGGCGATCTTCAAACGGTGTCGGCCAAAGCCTTAGAAGCCGGAACGGATATGGACATGGTGGGTGAGGGAATGCTCACTACGCTTCAGCAGAGTTTGAAAGAAGGGAAAATTACTGAAGGCCAAATCGATGACGCTTGCCGAAGAATCCTTCAAGCCAAATTCAAATTGGGTTTGTTTGATAATCCTTATAAATACTGCGATGAGAGCCGGGCGAAGTCGGATATTTTCACTGCGTCTAATAGAGCTGAGGCTCGCTCTATAGCTGCCCAAAGTTTTGTGTTGTTAAAAAATACTCGCCTGTCAGGGCAGAAAAATAATGTTTTGCCGATTAAGAAATCTGGCACGATCGCTTTGATAGGTCCATTGGCGGATGCAAAAGAAAACATGACAGGCACATGGAGTGTGGCCGCAGATTTTTCCAAATCAATTTCTTTATTGAAAGGCCTGCATAATGCCCTTGAGGAAAAGCCCCTACCCGACAAGACTTTGGAAGGTCGACCGGACTTCTCCAAGGGGATTGAAGGAAAAGGAAACGCCAAAATTATCTATGCGAAAGGCTCGAATTTGTTCGAGGAAGAAAACCTCGAAGCGAACGCAACACCTTTTGGAAAAACGCTTCATCGGGATAAGCGATTGGCCATTGAATTGAGGAACGAGGCTGTAGCCGTGGCAAGTCGTGCCGATGTGATTGTTGTCGCGATAGGAGAGTCAGCAGAGATGACAGGCGAGGCTTCCAGTCGTTCCAATATTGAAATCCCGGAAACCCAAAAAGATTTATTGAAAGCACTTCTGAAGACGGGTAAGCCAGTAGTGTTGGTGTTATTTACCGGTAGGCCCATGGCATTGAAATGGGAAGATGAAAATGTTCCAGCTATTTTAAATGTATGGTTTGGGGGAAGTGAAACGGGCGATGCGATTGCCGATGTTTTGTTTGGTGATGTAAACCCCTCCGGAAAACTCACTACCACCTTTCCGCAAAACGTAGGACAAGTACCAATGTATTATGCCCACAAAAATACCGGAAGGCCTTTGCCGGAAGGTCAATGGTTTCAAAAATTCAGGTCTAATTATCTCGATGTTTCCAACGATCCGGTTTATCCATTTGGGTATGGCTTGAGTTACACCGAATTTAGTTATGGCGATTTGAAATTGAATAAAACCGAAATGACTTCTCAGGATTCAATCACAGTGACCATAGATGTCACCAACAAAGGACAGCGCGATGGAAGTGAGGTCGTGCAGCTTTACATCCGCGATCTGGTAGGTTCGGTCACGCGTCCGGTAAAAGAGCTGAAAGGGTTTCAAAAAATTGCATTCAAAGCTGGAGAAACCAAAACCGTAAAGTTTACGATTCGCAATGCCGATTTATCTTTTTATAATTCTGAATTAACGTTTGGAAGCGAGCCCGGAAAATTTGAAGTTTTTGTCGGCTCAAATTCTCGTGATTTGAAAAAAGTGGAGTTTGAGTTGAAATAATTATTACCCCAGAATATACCATTCCTCGTTAAGAAACGGGATGGCCTGATGTGCCGTAAGATCAAACTGACAAGGCACTACAGAAACATAATTATTGGCAATGGCCCATTCGTCATTGTCTTCGCCCTTGTCGAAGTTGACGAAATTTCCGGTCATCCAAAAGTAGCTGCGCCCGTTTGGGTCATAACGTTTATCGAAATCTTCCACCCATTTAGCATTGGCTTGCCTACAAATGCGTATTCCTTTTATGGGTTCGTTTCGCTTTGGCGGAATGTTTACATTAAGTGCCGTTCCTTTTGGTAGTTCTTTTTCTAACACTTGTTTGGTAATCTTTTTCACAAACTCAGAAGTGTGTGAAAAATCAGCTTTGTGACTGTAGTCGCATAAAGAGAAACCAATGGCCGGTGTGCCTTCGATAGCGCCTTCGATAGCGGCCGACATGGTGCCGGAGTACAACACACTGATGGAAGTATTACTACCGTGATTTATTCCGCTCACAACCACATCAGGCTGGCGTTGACCTTTCAAAATATGATGACGCGCGATCTTTACACAATCTGCTGGCGTGCCACTACATTCATAGGCTTTCACGCCTTCAAAAAGGAAAGATTCATTAAGGCGTAAGGTGTCGCCAACGGTAATGGCATGCCCCATTCCAGACTGCGGACTGTTTGGGGCAACGACCAGCACTTCTCCCAATTCTTTCATCACATTGACAAGACTTAAAATTCCACGGGACGTGATGCCGTCATCATTGGTAACTAAGATCAAAGGTTTTTGCATAGGAAGTAAATCGTTAATTATTTTTTTATAGCTGAGGTCACCTGATGGGCTTTTTTATCGGAGGGAATTATAATAATCGATGATCAGTTTAAGGTCATACTTTTTGTCGAAATCCAGACGGTTTTCACGGGCGTACTCGAGCACCTGCTCATCATGGGTGCCCATCAGTTCCAGCCAGTTACTGCGCTTGTCATTCACCTGTTCGATATTTCCATTGTCTTTTAGGATAAAATAGATGTTAACGAGTACTTTCCTAGTATAATAATTGCCATAACCATAAGGTGAATAAAAGGGGGAACCATAAGGAGAAAAGTTAGTGTTTCGCAATTCAACCTTCTCCCTCGCTAACAAGGTAATTCTTCCTTCGCATAACACTTCAAAAAAAACAGGAGTTTTGTAACCACCCGTAGGGGAATAAGGTAGTGAATAAAATTGCCGATAACGCTTATACGATTGGTCGAAGATTTCAAAAAGCAAGACTTTTCTTGCAGCAAAACTCTCTAAACGGTTGTCGTGCCGGATTTGAAGCAAATCGTCCAAATTGTATTTAACAGTTCCACGTAGTGTATCTCCGTTGTCCAGCACGATTTTGCCATCGTGCCAAAGGTCAAAAGTAAACGTTTGGGCAAAAGTTATCGAGGGAAAAATGACTAACCAATAAATGATAAAACGTTTCATCATTTTTTTAAAATCATGTGACCGAGTTTATCTCTTTTCGTTGTTAAATATTTTTCGTTGTGGGGATTGGGGGTAATTTCAATTGCAATATTTTCTACGATCTCTAATCCATAGCCCATTAAGCCAACTCTTTTTTTAGGATTGTTGGTGATGAGCTTTAGTTTAGAGATTCCCAGATCGTGCAATATTTGCGCACCGATTCCGTAGTCGCGGTTGTCCATATCAAACCCTAGTTGCAGGTTGGCTTCAACCGTATCTAGTCCTTCTTCTTGCAATTTATACGCTTTCAATTTATTGAGTAAACCTATTCCTCGCCCTTCCTGTTTCATGTAAAGCACTACCCCTTTGCCTTCATTTTCTACCATCATCATTGCATTATGAAGTTGTGATCCACAATCGCAGCGGCACGATCCGAAGATGTCTCCCGTTACACAGGAAGAGTGTACACGAACCATTACCGGCTCGTCTTTTTCCCAAGTTCCTTTCACCAGTGCCATGTGCACCTCTTGCGAGCCAATCTCTTCGTAGGCGACCAATTTGAAATCGCCATATTCGGTAGGAAGGTTAACATCCACGTGTCGTTTAATTTGGCTCTCGGTCTTCATCCGATAGGCAATCAAATCTTTGATGGTGATCAGTTTTAATTTTAATCGATCAGCCACTAATCGCAGATCGGGCAGACGCGCCATGGTGCCATCTTCATTCATGATTTCCACGAGCACGCCTGCCGGACGAAAACCCGCGAGTTTGGCCAGATCAATGGCAGCTTCGGTATGGCCACTCCTACGAAGCACACCTTCTTTCTTGGCCTTTAACGGAAAGATATGCCCGGGCTTCCCCAATTCTTCCGATCGAGTTTCGGGATCTACTAATGCTTTTATGGTTTTGAAGCGGTCGTGTGCAGAAATCCCTGTGGTGCAGCCGTGACCAATTAAATCTACCGAAACGGTAAAAGGCGTTTCAAAGGCAGCAGTATTTTTCCCGACCATCAGTTCGAGTTTTAGTTCTTCACACCGATCTTCCACTAAAGGTGCGCATATAAGGCCACGGCCTTCTTTTGACATGAAGTTGATGATCTCTGGCGTAATGCATTCAGCAGCGCAAATAAAATCCCCTTCATTTTCACGGTCTTCATCATCGACTACAATCACCATTTTACCGTTCCGGATGTCCTCCAACGCACCTTCGATGGAATCTATTTTTATTTTTTCGCTCATTGTATGGTTTGATACTCGTTTCTTGATTCTTGTTACTTGATACTCGTTACTTGATACTCGTTACTTGATACTATTTAGCTACTACTATTCCCAAGCTTCCGGCCAATTCACTTTCAGCTTTTTTTAGTCCGGTCTGCATTTCTAATGCCTGATCCAATTCATCCCAGTTTCCTGATGATTCCGCGTGCTTCACTTTTAAAAGATTGTCTTCCATCATTTTTTGTACGACTCGAAATTTCAACCGCAAAACATTGGAAAGCGCCATTTCGTTGAGCACATCCTTTTCTTTTGGTATAAAAATCTGAAACTTATCACCCCAGTGTGGACTCGTGTCGTACCGGGCCGTAATTAGGTCAGAAACAATCGCTTTGATGGCATCGTTCCCTTCCTGTAAAAAGGTATGGCTATCTATCAATTGGTTTTTCTGAGCTGCGGACTTAAACCGATCATAAATTTCTTTGAATAAAGGATTGTTAAATTCAACATCTTCCAGTTCGTGAAACAGAAAATCAGCCAGCTTATTTTGTTCCACCGATTGATCCGCATAATTCAATAGAAGGCGGATAGTTTCCCGTTCTTGGTAATGAACTAAACTTTGTGCGTCAATTTTTAATGTCGGATCAATTTCATCTACAGGAACTAACGGTTCTGGCGCATCAACTTGTTCGCGATGGCTTTCTTTATCCGTCTTCCTTCTTTCCTGAATAATAATTTTATTTAATTCAGAGAGCAGAACTTGTTCACTGATTTTTAATAGATGGCTAGTCTCCTGAATATAAACCGAGCGTTTGATGGGATCAGGAATGACCGATATACTTGAAATTATTTCTTTGATCGACTCCGCTTTTCGGATTGGGTCATTTCCGGCTTCTCTTGCGTACAAACTTGCTTTAAATGAAACGAAATCCTGCGTGTGTTCCTTTAAATAATTCTGAAACTCCGAACTGCCAACTTTTCTAGAAAAACTATCGGGATCCTCGTTGTCCGGGAAAAGCAGGACGCGCACATTAAGCCCACCTTTCAAAATCATGTCGATTCCTCGTAAGGCTGCTTTGATACCGGCTGAATCACCATCAAATAACACCGTTATATTTTCGGTAAACCTGCGTATAAGTTTGATTTGATTTTTGGTCAAGGCCGTGCCACTGGAGGAAACCACATTTTCCACATCGGCCTGGTGCATGGAGATTACATCGGTGTAGCCTTCCACCAGAAAACACGAGTCCTGTTGGCGAATTGCATTCTTACCCTGAAACAAACCATAGAGCACATCGCTCTTGTGGTAAATATCCGTTTCGGGTGAGTTGATGTATTTCGGCTGGTTTTTTTCCTTGCCGAGCATGCGCGCACCAAAAGCAATTACTTTACCCGCCAGATTGTGCACGGGAAAAATCACCCTTCCACGAAAGCGATCGTAGCTTGAGCCGTCTTCTTTTTTTACGACTAACCCGGTTTTTTCAAGAAGTTCTTTGTTGTAGCCTTTTGTAACCGCCTCCTTGCTAAAATTCTCCCATCCTTCGAGGGCATAGCCCAGTTCAAACTTTTCAAGGGTGCGGTCGTTGAAGCCACGCTCGCGAAAATAGCTGAGACCTATACTTTGCCCTTCGTCAACGGTGGTTAATATATTTTTATAATATTCTTTAGCAAAGTTCATGAGGATATACAGGCCCTCGCGTTCGCTTTGTTCTTCTTTTGATTCGTTGAGTGTGCGATCTTCTTTTATCTCGACCCCGTATTTTTTGGCGAGATAGCGGATGGCTTCGGCATAACCCAGCTTCTCATGCTCCATAACAAAAGTGAAGGCATCGCCACCCTTTCCGCTGCTGAAATCTTTGAATATTCCCTTAGCGGGAACGACAAAAAACGAAGGGGATTTTTCGTTGTTGAAGGGACTTAACGCCTTGTAATTTTGTCCTGATTTTTTCAGCGTCACAAAATCGCTGATGACATCGACAATGTCCAATCGGTTTTTAACTTCTTCTATGGTTTCACGCGTGATCAAGCAGGGATTTGTTCAAATTTTAAGTCCGATCCTCCAACAGGTTTGATTTTATTGATTAGATCGATGGCCGCGTCAATTCCCGATAGGATTACGTCTGCCTTCGTTTCGCCCTCATAGTAGCCTAAAAGGTGAAGAATCTCATAAGCCGTATTAAAGGTCTTGAGCATTCCTTTATCAATTTTCGTTAAACGAGTTCGGTAATCGTCCACATTCACTCTCGCATATTTTTTCTTTTCTATAGCCTTGCCTTTCATGGCTAAGTAGGTTTCGGTGGCGATCAATACCCCATTGTAAGCTGTAGCGCACGCCATTTGCACATATTTGTCGTCCTCGTAATATTTATTTTTTTTCTGGGCCTTTGAGCGCAAAATTTCGGATGCGTATTGGATGTAACGAATCGCTTCACGATGACGACTTTGCCTTTCTTTGTCAGACATTTTGCTTACCAGTTTTGGGTTGTTATTGGAATTAATGCAAAGATACTTTATCTCGTTCTACTTTTAAATCGGCAAATCGCAAGTCCTAATATCTTGGTAAATCAAGGCAAAGCGATCACCTAAGGACGAACCTGCGACCCTTTTGCTTTAGAAATGGTTCACTTCGTATGCTGTGAACTCTTATCTGGATATATTGTTTTAGTGTAAATTGCAGTTTTTAAGCGAATAATGAAGATTCAATCAACAGACATTCTCAAGGCCCTCTCCACGGTCAATGATCCTGACCTCAAACAAGATTTGGTCACGCTTAACATGATTAAGGATGTGCTGGTGACGGAAAGTAAAGTCAGTTTTACGGTAGTCCTCACCACTCCAGCTTGTCCGTTGAAGGAGAAAATCAAAAAGGATTGTGAAGAAGCCGTTCTAAATGTCGTGGGTGACAAAGTCGCCATCGATATCCGCATGACCTCATCAGTAACTTCCCTGCGTGACAATTCCCCTTTATTGACCGGTGTAAAAAATATTATTGCTATTGCCTCGGGCAAAGGCGGTGTTGGCAAATCAACGGTTACTACAAATCTAGCCGTGGCATTGGCGCAGTCTGGAGCGAAAGTTGGATTGATCGATGCTGATATTTTTGGCCCTTCCATTCCGGTGATGTTTAATTGTGAGCGCGAGCAGCCGGAGGTAAAGGTGGTGGATGGAAAAAATATTATTGTGCCACTGGAGCAGTATGGTGTAAAATTACTGTCGATCGGATTTCTGACGCCACCGGAAAGCGCGATTGTGTGGCGCGGGCCGATGGCGAGTTCGGCACTGAAACAGTTTATTAGCGATGCAGATTGGGGCGAATTGGATTACCTGTTAATAGACCTTCCTCCCGGTACAAGTGATATTCATTTGACTTTAGTTCAAACTGTTCCGGTGACAGGGGCTGTAATCGTGACAACCCCACAGAAAGTCGCTCTGGCAGACGCCATGAAAGGCTTGGCAATGTTTAAACAACCCCAGATTAACGTTCCGGTTTTGGGTGTGATCGAAAACATGGCCTACTTTACTCCCGAGGAATTGCCCGATAATAAATATTTCATCTTCGGAAAAGACGGTGGCAAGACCCTGGCCGATAAATTTGGGGTTCCTTTTCTTGGACAAATCCCGTTGGTTCAAAGTATCCGCGAAAGCGGTGACAGCGGGCTTCCTGCCGTTATGAAAGAAGGATTAACAGCAAGTGCTTTTCGCGACTTGGCTGAAAGCCTGGCAAGGCAAGTTGCCATTAGAAATGCTACCTTTACCACTACAAAAAAAGTTGAAATGACGGCCCAATGAATCCTATAGAAACCATAAATGAAGATATTCTGGGCCGCATTGAGGGTTCTTTGGATAGTATTCGTCCTTATCTACAGGCAGACGGTGGAAACATTCGTGTGCTTGAAGTCACCGAAGACAAAATCTTGCGCTTAGAATTTGTAGGCAACTGTGGTACTTGCCCCATGTCCACCATGACCTTCAAGGCTGGGGTGGAAGAAGCCGTGAAGCGGTTGGTTCCTGAAATCAAAGGAATAGAAGTGATCAATCTGGCATGATTCATTATTCCGAATTCAAAATTCAAGGTTGCAAATTCAAAGTTTGTTCAATTAGGTAGCAGTTACTCGATTTTGAATCTATAATCTGCAATTTTGAATTATCTTGCCACCTATGCAGCGTGCCTCTTGGATCAGCTTTTTAATGCTATTTTGCTCATTTGCTAAAGCGCAAGATCATTGTGGTACTGTTGCCTATGAAAAGCTTCGCCACCAGCAAAATCCTTCCCTTGAAACGATCGGCCAATTTGAAAACTGGATGAAAAATAAGCTGGCGAAAAGGGCGGAGGCATTCAAGAGCGGCCGCGTGGAGAGCCAGAATTTTGTGGTGCCAATAGTAGTTCATGTTATTCACAACGGAGAGCCTATTGGCACCGGAACAAACATTTCAGACGCGCAGATATTATCTCAAATCCCCGTAATCAACAGTGATTTCCCTAGGCTGAATGCAGATACCACCAACACGCCTGCGGAATTCAAAACTGTGGCCGGTAAATTCAATATCACTTTTGTATTGGCTAAACAAGATCCTAATGGACTGACAACAACGGGTATTACACGAACAAAAGGAACGCAAACTTCGTGGAGCATTTCGGATAATTATACGTTTAAAGCATTGAATTATTGGCCATCAGAAAACTACTTGAATATTTGGGTTATCAACCTTTCTGGTGGATTTATCGGATATACCCAACTTCCTCAATCTTCTATTTTAGCGGGTTTAACGAACACTTCGAATGATCCGCTCACGGATGGGGTGGTTGTCGATTACCAAGCATTTGGCAACGCACAAGCTACTGGTGGTAGCAGTTTTAATTTACTGCCTAAATACAATTTAGGTCGTACGGCCACCCATGAGATTGGTCATTTTTTTGGCTTACGCCATGTGTGGGGTGATGTAAATTCATGTGATCCAACGGTAAGTACCGATTATTGCGCAGATACCCCCATTCAGAATACAAGTTATAATGGTCTTTGCCCGAGTACAGCACAAACCGAATGTAGTGTGCATTCAATGTATGATAACTACATGAACTATACCGATGATGCCTGCATGAATATTTTTTCGCAGGGTCAGGTTAGTCGGATGAACGTCATAATCAACAACAGTCCGCGCAGGGTGAGTTTGCTTACCTCACCCGGATCGCAACCTCCATCACCTGTGGCCAATGACTTGGGGATAAAATTGATTTCTAATCCAGGGACTTCCGCTTGCGGTGGTAGTTTGATCCCAGCTTTAACAATTCGGAATTATGGATCAAACGCAATTACTTCAACACAAATTCAGTTTTCATTAAATGGAAATCCAGTGGAAACAAAGTCGTTTTCATTTGCCAGTCTGGATACAACCAAAGAAACTTCAGTAAGCTTTTCCCCAGTCACGGTTAGCGCAGGACTATCCTACAAATTGGCATTCCATATTTTGCAAACAAACGGAACTACGGACGGAAACCCTGCCAATGACACGCTTTCGATTTCAACGTTTGTGCCCATTACTGCATCATTGCCATTAACGGAGTCTTTCAGTACCGTTCCTCTGGGTTGGAATGTTCTCAACCCTGATGGCCTAATAACCTGGAAGCCAATTTCTTTACCAGGATCGAAAAATGCGATTTACATGGATTTTTATGATTACGAATACCAAGGTGCTTCAGACATGCTGATAACCCCTGTGCTTGATTTGACCGCTGCCTCCTTGGCATCACTCAAGTTTACCTACGCTTATGCTACCTACCAAGGTGGCAGTAATGACCAACTTCGTGTGTGGGTAACTTCAAATTGCAATTTCAATTCTTCTTTTGTGGAAATTTTTAATAAAAAGGGAAGCGCATTGGCAACAGCCCCTTCTACAGGAAACCCTTTTACCCCAACCGCAACACAATGGAGCACGAGTCTTATTCCGCTTAATCAATTTCTTGGCCAAAAAATCCAGGTTGCTTTCGTGGGGACCAATGACTATGGAAATAATCTGTACTTGGATAATGTGGAAGTGCTGGATAGCGCAGTGACTTCAATCACTTTGAATGACCTCCTAAGCCCTTCCCCTGTAAGTTGTATGGCAACGGTTACCCCAATGATTAATTTAACAAATCAAGGCAACACCATTATCAATTCCTTTACGGCAAATGTTTATGTGAACAACCAGCTTACATCCGAATTGATTTCAAATATTCAATTGGCAGTTGGGGCTTCGCAAACTATTTCGCTATCGCCTGTTACATTTTTGTCTGGCAATAATGCGCTGTCAATTGCCATTAAATTACCTAATGGAATTGCAAACTATAATTCTTCTACGGATAGTCTGTCAACTTCGTTGGTAATTGATAATTCTAATGATATCATTCCGCTCCGGCAAAATTTTGACCAAGCGTTTACTCCAGCCTGGTCGGTGGTCAGCCCTTCTTCTGGTCAGAGTTGGAGTACGGTTGCCACCAATTATTCTACGTCATTGGTTTTTAATTCTTTTATCAATACCACCTTAGGAGAACAAGCCTGGTTGGTATCACCGGTGCTTGATTTTTTCAGCATACAGAGGGCAAGTGTATTTTTTCAAACGAGCTATGCCTCAAGCAATACGAGAAACGAAACCCTACAGATTTTTGCTTCTACTGACTGTGGTGAGACCTTCAGCCAGCAATTGTTTTCTTCCTCCGGGTCGGCCCTGGCTAACAGCACTTCCAATGTTTCTTGGATGCCGAATTCGGCCAGCCAGTGGACAAAAAATTACATTAACCTTGATACCCTGGCCGGCAAGGAAAATGTTCGACTGGCGTTTGTGGCCACCAACGGAAACGGCAATAATTTGTACCTCGATAACATCGAGTTTTTCACGAGCGATAATCCATCGCCAGTGGCTATCTCCAATCTTTATTCCGTGTATGGAGGATTAGGTTCACCCGTAAAAGTGACTTTTGATTTATCCAGCCGCCAATTGGTGCGCATGCAAGTGTATGACTTGGTGGGGCGTGTTGTCTCTGATACGATGTTACCGGAAACACTGAACCAAACCTATTCCGTTGATTTTCCAAATAGTGCAACCGGTATGTATATTATTCGAATCCAAACCGCTGGCAGTATCAGTTCAACCAAAGTACTGGTTGGCTTTTGACAGAAAAAACAGAAAGACCCTATGGAAATACCCGAAAACGTGGGCATCTTTGGGGGTTGTTGTTAAAAGTTAATGGTTAATAGCGGTCTAATAACAATTACTGATAACATTAATCGAACAACCAATAACTAATAACGGATAACTAATAAAGATGGGAAGAAAAAAAATTGCAATCCTATATGGTGGCAGGTCTGTGGAACACGGAGTATCCGTAAATTCGGCAAGGAATATATTTCAGTTCATCGATAAGAAACTTTTCAGAGCCATTTTAATTGGTATAACCGAAGAAGGTGTATGGTATCATACCAAGGAAGTCATTTCAAAAATAAGTGACGGTAATAAGCTATCAATTCAATTGAGTGCCGCCAAGCCTGTTTTTAAAACAAAAAAAGGAAAGTTTTCTCCAGATATTGTCTTTCCGGTACTTCATGGAACCGATGGTGAAGATGGAAGTATTCAAGGGTTGATTAAGGCGATGGGCTTGCCAATGGTTGGCACAGGCGTACTTGGATCTGCCGTATCCATGAGTAAGTTGATGACTAAACGGCTATTAAAAGAGGCTGGACTCCCCGTAGCTGATTTTTCATTTTGCTTTTACTACGACCGCAAGAACCTGAAGTTTGAAAAAATTGAAAAGGAGTTGGGTTTGCCCTTTATGGTGAAAGCAGCAAGCCTGGGATCCTCGGTGGGTATTTCAAAGGTGAAAACCAAAAGTGATTTTAAAAAAGCGGTAGATGAAGGCTTTCGTTATGACGATTGCGTCCTCTTTGAAAAGTTTATAGCTGGTCGCGAGATCGAATGTGCCGTTTTGGGAAATATTTTACCTAAAGCTTCACTTCCTGGTGAAATCATCATCAGTTCAAACTATGAGTTTTATACTTTCGATGCCAAGTATGTAGATGGTAAGGCGGTTCAAATTGAGGTTCCAGCTAAATTGGAGGCAAAGATTTCAAAAGAAATTCGGGCCTTGTCGCTACTTGCTTTTCAAACATTAGCCTGTGAAGATTTCGCAAGGGTGGATTTGTTTTTATCGAAGGAAGGAAAGGTCTATATAAATGAAATCAACACGATTCCGGGGTTTACGAATTCAAGTATGTTTCCGATGATGTGGAAGGAGCAGGGCATTTCATTTACCGACTTGATTACGAAATTGGTTGCGTTGGCCGAAGATCGTTTTAAATCATCGCAACGTGTTCACCGAGGTTTCTCTTCTAATTTGAAGTTTTAACTAATGGGAATTCAAAAACTTTTTAAAGAGAAAACAATAGGCGGGTTGCTGAAGAATCTGGGGATCGTTCTTGGCACATTGGCTTTCATTTGTATCCTCTATTTTTATATTTATTTACCCAACATTACCAATCATGGCGAAACAATTGTAGTGCCTGAATTGAAAGGCATGAGGGTAGAAGAGTTGGAAAAATTTCTTAAAGAGCATCGGTTACGATATTCCGTATACGATTCGGGTTATACCGATACACTGCCTCCACTAAGCGTGCTTCGTCAGGTTCCTTTGCCAGGGGCCAGGGTAAAAGAAAATCGTGCCGTGTATGTGACGTTGAATCGTGTTTCGCCACCTACGTTGCCTATGCCTGACCTTACTGACGGCTCATTGGTGAATGCGAGGGCTGTGCTTAAAAGTAATGAATTGAAATTAGGTAGGGTTTATTATGAACCCAGTCCTTTCAAAAATTTAGTGCGGGAGTTTCGTTATCAAGGCAAACCTGTGGCACCTGGTGTTCGGTTGCCAAAGGGTTCCGTAATTGATCTGATTGTCGGAGACGGGTTCGGCCCAGCCGATTTTTCTATCGGAAATGTTGTCGGTGACTCTTATGAGACCGCACTCCGTAAACTTTCAGGCTGGAATTTACACCTTGGTCGGGTTCAAATCATGGACGGAGCAGATACTACAGGTGTAGTTTCATTCGTTTTCAAGCAACTCCCTTTTTCTGGTGATTCGGTGCGGGTGGGCGATCCGGTTGACTTGTGGCTCGCACCAAAAGGTTACCAAGAGCCTGAAAAAGGGGATGAAGAAAACCCTTGAGATGCGATTTATTTCTGTTTTTATTTTTTTCTTCTGTTCAATCGGAAGCGTTGCGCAATTGCGGCAAGTCTCAATTGTGCGTAAGTCTTCAACGCAAAAAAAAATAAGTAATCCTAATGTACGCGTTCAGCAACTGACTCCCTTGACACTTCCCTTTTGGGATGATTTCTCCTTTAACAACCTGCAGCATCTTAATGCACTCGAAAATTTCCCCAGCGACAGTCTTTGGCAATATGGAAGCTCAGTTTGGGTAAACACCGGTATGGGCATTAATCCGCCAACCTATAAGGTGGCCACATTCGATGGGCTCGACTCGTTGGGTCAGCCGTATGTCACCACCAATCCACTGGCCAAAGGCAACGCAGATCGATTAGTATCCCGGCCAATCCGACTTGATTTGGTGGCCCCTGCGTTAAGGAATTCGATTTTTATGTTTTTCTATTTTCAATGGGGAGGAAACGGAGAACCGCCAAATCCTGGCGATAACCTCTCACTTTATTTTAAAAACGATTCCAGTAAATGGATTAATGTGTGGACAAGCCCTGATACGATTACCAATACGTTAAGTAACTCCACCAAGTTTTATGCTGTAAAAGTGCCGATTACGGACATCAATTTTTTTCATGCCAATTTTCAATTCTATTTTCAAAATTTCGCGCGATTGTCAGGTGAATTTGATATGTGGAACCTGGATTATGTATATATCAACAATGGAAAGAGTCAGTATGCTCCGGTGTATTCCGATTTTCCGGATCGGGCTATTCAAATGCCGCCCACCTCACCTTTCCTTCAATATCATTCCATTCCGGTGTGGCACTTTCTTACCAATCCGGATAGCCTTTTGGCATTTCCATCATTGCCCGTGACCAACCAACGAAGCGATCAGACCATTGCCGCGAATTATCCACAGCCGGTGAACCTGGTCACTTATTTAACCACTACCACCCGACTGAATAAAGTAGTTAAGGAGAATACGATTTTACTTGATTCAATTCCCGCCCAAACCGTGTATCATGACCAATCAACTACATTTACTTTAAATAATAAACCGGCTCTCTCTGGCCTCGATCCCAACACTGACTCTATCGCCTTGAAATTTAAAATCAAACTGTTCACAGGCGACAATGTAAAAAAAGTGAGCGCGAATATTGGTGACTATGACACCCTCGTTTACCAGGGAATGGAGTTCCGCTACAACGACACCCTTAGTGCTAATTTTATTTTGCGAAATTACTATGCCTACGATGATGGCGGTGCAGAATATGCCGTCACGCTTACACAACCGGGCTCCAGCTTGATGTATGAATTTGATATGGACTATCACAAACCAGATACGTTGGTGGGCGTAAACCTATATTTTCCACATGTTGGTGACGAGTCGAACCAAGTTGTAAAGCTTCAGATTCTGGATAGCTTGACGGCCAACTCGATTGATAGCACTTCAATCCTTTCGCCCTCCATTCTTACTCAACAAAGCATGGTTATTCAGCGAACGGAATACAATAACTTTATCTATGTGCCGCTGGCTCAAAAAGTATTAGTGAAAAAGAAATTTTATGTTGGATGGATTCAAAACACTACTGCTACCATTGGGGTGGGGTATGACAAAAATTCGAGTTCGGGAAGTAAAATATTTTATAACACTGCCGGAATATGGCAACAGAATACGGTACTTCAGGGAAATCTAATGATAAGGCCGGTCTTTGGTAATTGTCCGCCAGGGGCTAAAGGAACCTGCGTGGCTACCGCGGTGACTACGGCAGTAGAAATTAAAAAAACGTATGCTTACCCAAATCCCAACCGTGGACAATTTTACTTACCACCTTCGGTGCAAGGCTTGAATATGATTGATATTACCGGTAGACAGGTAGATTTCACTAAACAGTCCTCTCTTGAAGAAACTCAGGTAACGATATCAAGCCCAACAGCCGGAATGTACCTTGTTCGGTACTTCAACGGTCAGCAATGGCGCACTGAAAAAATTATGGTGTTACCGTAGGCGGTAGAATTATGTCTATTGGATTTGGTGTCAGGCATAGGACAAAAATGAGTAGGGCAAGCCATCCCAAAATTTTTCTATTCCTATCCAAAGGCAATTCAATTTCGGAAGGGGGATGAGGAACCCCGGCCATCCAACCCACTAATAAGATAAATACAAGCCAGGCTGAATAACCATGGATAGAAGGAAATAGCCATCCTAAAAGGTATTGCAGGGTGAAAACAATCAGGGCATACATAATTCGATCTCTCTTTTTTTCAAAGAGACTTCTTAACGCCATGTACAAAAAGAAAAGGTAAAAGGCGATGTCTGTGAACAACTGATTGATTGGTGTCCTTGCGTCAATATAGCCTAAACCCGTGTAGAAGATAAGGCCAAAATAGAGTACTGTTGCGATGATCCGATGTTTTCGATAACCCACCAGGCCGTAGAGTACATGGCCGCCATCCAACTGGCCAATAGGGAGTAGATTCATACACGTGAAGACCAGCGAAAGAAAGCCGGCAAACAAAAAGGGATAGTGCATGATCTCATGCGGGTTAGGCATCCGTGCAGGATCGGCAAACACCTTTTCTAAAAAAGTGAAGAGCATGTTTTTTCCAATGAACACATCTACAATACCTGTCGGCATAGTTGCCGGATTATATACATGGCTTTCATAGTTAAGGCCATATTGCTTGTATTCAGGGTGAAATTGAAAAATATTCTCGGGAGGGGGCAGCGTAGCAAACCCATAAATGAGAAAGGCTACCGCCACCACAAATCCGGCAAGTGGCCCTGCAATACCAACATCGAACTGCTGCTTGTTGGTTAAGATTCGCTCTTTTATTCGAATCACGGCTCCAAAGGTGCCAATATTAAATGGCAAAATCGGTGGAATTGGGATATAGTAAGGAAGCGTTGTTTTGATCTTGTAATGAAGGGCAGTAAAATAATGCCCAAACTCATGGCAGGAAAGTATAGTGAGGAAACAAATTGAGTAGGGAAGTCCGCTGGCAAAATCAGCCCAGGAATAGCCTTCCATAAAAACTGATTTCCCGTACGTCCACTCTGCACCGGCAAAGGTTGCGGTAACAAACGTAATTAAAAAAAGTGAACCGTGAATTAAGTACGTTTTGATCTTCTGATTCATGCAAATAAGGATAATACCATTTGAGGAGAAGTGATGTGAATAGTTTGAATGCCTAAGGAAGAGGCACTTTTGATGTTTTCTAAATTATCGTCCAGGAAAAGTGTTTCTGTTGGTTTTAAATTGTTTTCGTTTAATACGTGCAGAAAGATTTCAGGTTCAGGTTTTCTCATTTTCATAAGGTGTGAATAATAGGCCTTGTGAAAAAAGAAATCCATAGAAGGATAACCGGTATCTTTTTCAACAGTACGGTTAACCTCCATCAGATGGATATTGTTTGTGTTGCTGAGCAAAAGGGTATGGTATTCGTTTTTTAAACTTTGTAGTAAGGCATATTTTTCTTTTGCAATAGAAAGCAGCATGGCGTTCCAGGCTACATCCAATTGGGAATCCAGAACAGGACGCTTCAGAAATGATTGGAGAGAAGCCCGAAATTCTGTGTCTGAAAGCAGGCCTTTTTCGTACTCATTAAAAAAAGCCTGTTGCCCAATTTCTTCTTTAAGATCATCGACAGGGCAACCCACCAATTTGGCAAAAGCTTTATGAGTTTTCGATACGTCAAGGTCGATGATAACTCCACCAAGGTCGAAGATAAGATTTTTAATTTCGTGCGAGATCAAAATTGTATGATAAAGCGCAAATATGTAACATTGCAACTCCTTTTCAAAAGGCCTTAGCTCATCCCGATCCCAATCGAAACTGCTGGGTGGCTATGCTCAGATCCCTTTTCAACCGTCATAAGCCTAAATTTTTTTTTTGTGGTTCAAACTTTGTACACTCAGAAAGCCCAGAGGTACAAAGAAAAAATTCACACCATCGACCATCTTCAATCTCATTCGCCAAGGAAATAATTCAGTTTTTTTCATGGGTGTACATGATGCAATTCAACAAATTCCCCAATTCTAATCGTTGGCATCATTTCTACCCATCACAAACGACCGCATCGATATGGAACCTAAATCAGTTTTCTCATTAAAAAAACTTATATCCTCATCCTTACCTTGAAGGGCGATGGAATAAATCAAAGGAAGATAATGGTCGTGGGTAGGGACGGCCAGTTTCGCGCTCGCGCCAATTTTTTCATAATGGATGATTCCATCATGGTCATGGTTCTCAATCATTTTCTTTATCCGTTCATCAAATTCAATAGCCCAATTGTAGGCACCGCCTGCGATATCTAGCATTCGTAAGTTATGAACAATGTTTCCGCTCCCGATAATCATTACTCCTTTTTTCTGGAGTTCAATCAATTCTTTGGCGAGGTCATAATGGTATTGCATTGGTTTATAATAATCCAAACTCAATTGATAAACCGGTATGTCGGCTTG